>Ga0136621_1000397_pt1 | contig 17029 bp, 16 predicted proteins | sample AntDryUQ445A2306_FD_104673 | JGI IMG/M metagenome (GOLD analysis project Ga0136621, IMG submission 104673) | Polar desert sand microbial communities from Dry Valleys, Antarctica - metaG UQ445A (23.06) | ecosystem: Environmental > Terrestrial > Soil > Desert | place: Antarctica: Dry Valley...
CAGTCACTATCAAATCAAACGGGTTCAGCAACTGCTCAACGGCCGTCCCAGAAAAGTGCTGAACTGGAAAACACCCTTTGAAACTTTCAACGAACTGTTGCATTAGGAACTTGAGGCCACCGAGTGAGTGACGGGCGCCCCAGCGCGCATCTGTCGACCTAGCCGGGCATGGCCACGATCATCCAGGTTTGCTTGTCCTCTAACTGCGGCGGATTGGAGATTTATATCGAGCGGATAAGCCGCGCACTCTCGCACAGAGGACATCGGGTGCAAGTGGTCACACTGGCGGGAACCTATCTGTCACAGCGGTTGCCCGCCGAGATTAACTACCCAATAAAGACCCATGGAATAGGCGATGCAGCAAGGTTTAGCCTTGGCATTTCAAACAGGATTCTTGCCGAAAATGCAGATGTAGTGCATGTGCATGGTGGACGTGAACTGCCCTTTGCGGTCCTCGCCAAGCTCCGTTTCCGCCGCCGCATGCGCCTGGTTTATTCCAGGCATATCGTTCTGAATCGCTCCAAGAAAGATCTATGGCACCGGGTCTTGTACCGGCACGTAGATGCATATCTGGCGGTGTCTGAGCAGATACGGGAGCAGGCCCTGCGGCGTGTGCCAATACCTTCCGAAAGGGTTCATTTTCTGCATCATGGTATGGAATTACCTGCTAATGAACCGGATGCGCGCGCCCTCGCACGAGCGAAGCTCGGGTTCCGGGATAACTGCTTCCTGGTAGGCTCTTTCTCCCGCATCGAACTTGCCAAAGGCCAGCATACCTTGATAGAAGCCGTCAGCCTCTTGCGGAAAAAAGCCGTGGATGTGCAGGCGTTTATCATGGGACACGTGTCGGAGGCCGCTTACGGGGAACACCTGACACGGCTCGTTCGCGAGTTGCAACTGGATGCGCACGTCATATTCCTCGACTTCGTTCCTGACGCCCATCGGCTCATGAGCGCTTGTGATGCCGTCGTGGTGCCTTCGAAGCAGGAAGGTTTCGGCCTGGTGGTGATTGAAGCCATGGCGGCAGGCATTCCCGTAATCGGAACTCGTGGCGCGGGCGGCATGTTAAATCTTATGGAGCACGAAAAGAATGGCTTGCTGTTTGACTGGGAGGATGCAGCGATGCTTGCGCAACAACTGGAGGCTCTCTATCAAGATCCTGATTTACGTGCGCGCCTGGGGTGCAATGGCCGCAGCCTCGTTGAACGTCATTTCAGTTTGGAGGATCATCTGAACGCACTGGAGAATCATTTTTTCGGCCATGCCGCGAGCGGTTAGGTCGCATAATCCAACCCGTCAACGAAACAGCGCGGAACGGCCACGCCCGGCGCGGGATTTTTCGCTTTCGGTCCGTTACGATCGCTAAGAGCGGGTCATGCGGGACGCGGTCGGCGCTTGAATCGCGCGTCTTAATCGTCGAGTGGTCTGAGAACGATCGATCGTATAAGCTAATTCCGCTCAACCGAAGCCACTGACTGAATGCGATATTCAATTCCGGGTTTCTCCAACGCCCGAGTGCTGGTGGTCGGCGACCTGATGCTTGACCGCTACTGGTATGGCACGACCTCGCGGATCTCGCCTGAGGCGCCGGTACCGGTCGTTAATGTCGGCAAGGTGGAAGAGCGTGCGGGCGGCGCGGGCAATGTAGCGCTCAATGTCGCGGCACTTGGTTGCGCCGTAACCCTGATCGGGTTCACTGGTGACGATCAGGCGGCGACCTCGCTCAAGACGCTGCTGGAACGCGACGGCGTGCGCTGTAAATTTAACGCTGTCGGGCAACGGAAGACCAGCACCAAGTTGCGCGTGATCAGCCGCCATCAGCAATTGATCCGCCTGGACTTCGAGGATGGCTTCGCGGATGTCGATCAGGCGGCGCTGTCAGGCTCGTACGCGCGCGACCTGGCAGCGCATGATCTCGTGATTCTGTCCGATTACGGCAAAGGTACCTTAAGCGACGTTCAAACGCTCATTGCACATGCACGCCGCGCCGGCAAGCCGGTGTTGATCGATCCGAAGGGTGCGGATTTCGCACGTTATCGCGGCGCCACCGCCATTACGCCGAATCAGACCGAGTTCGAGGCGGTGGCAGGAATTTGCGCGGATGACGCGGAGATGGCCGCGCAAGGGCAGCGGCTACTCGCCGAGCTTGAGCTGGATGCGCTGCTCGTCACCCGCAGCGAAAAAGGCATACTGCTGTTGCGAGCCGGTTCGCTGCCGCTGGATTTTCCCACCCATGTCAGTGATGTGTTCGACGTCACGGGCGCCGGCGATACCGTGATCGGCGTGCTGGGCGCGGCACTCGCGGTCGGAACGCCTATGCCGGAGGCGGTCGCGCTGGCGAACCTCGCGGCGGGTGTCGTGGTCCGCAAGCTCGGTACGGCCATTGCGTCTTTGCGCGAGCTTCAGACCGCGATGCTGAAGCACAAACCCCTGCAACGCGGGCTCGTGACTGAAGTAGCGCTCCTTGCGTTGGTCGAAAAGGCGCGCGCCAGCGGCGAGAGCGTGGTGATGACCAATGGCTGTTTCGATATTCTGCACGCGGGTCACGTGGCGTATCTTTCGCAGGCCGCGCAGCGGGGAGATCGGCTGGTGGTGGCGGTCAACGATGACGACTCGGTGCGGCGGTTGAAGGGAAAGGGTCGTCCGGTCAATCCGCTGATGCTGCGCATGGCGGTGCTGGCCGGGCTGGAAAGCGTAGACTGGGTGGTCTCGTTTACAGAAGACACGCCGCGACGGCTGATCGAGGCGTTAAGTCCCGACACGTTAGTCAAGGGCGGTGATTATCGGCCCGACGACGTGGCAGGCGGCGACTGCGTGCGTGCGTGCGGCGGCGAGGTCGTGGTACTGGATTTCATCGATGGTTGTTCCACCAGCGCAATGATCGCCGCGATACGCAAAGACATCTGAAACGCATGATTATCGTAACCGGTGGCGCCGGGTTTATCGGCAGCAACATCGTCCGGGCGCTCAATGCTCGGGGTCGCACCGACATTCTGGTGGTCGACAATTTGCGCAACGGCGCCAAGTTCGTGAATCTCGCTGACTGCGATATACACGATTATCTGGACAGAGACGATTTCTTGCGGCGCGTGTGCAATGGCAAAGAGTTCGGCGGCGCCATCGAGGCGGTGTTTCATCAGGGCGCGTGCGCGACCACCACCGAGTGGGACGGACGCTACATGCTGGACAACAACTACGAATACTCCAAGGCGCTGCTGCACTATAGTCTGGCGCGCGGTGCGCCGTTCATTTACGCCTCATCGGCCTCGGTGTACGGCATGGGCCCGGTATTCAAGGAAGCTCGTCGCCACGAACGGCCGCTAAACGTTTACGGCTACTCGAAGTTTCTGTTCGATCAATACGTGCGCCGCGCGCTGGCCTCCGCGCAAAACCCTGTCGTCGGCCTGCGGTATTTCAACGTGTACGGCCCGGCCGAGCAGCACAAGGGCTCGATGGCGAGCGTTGCGTTTCATTTCAACCGGCAGGTGCTGGACGACGGCAAGATTAAGTTGTTCAAGGGTTCGGACGGCTACGCCGACGGCGAACAGCGCCGCGATTTTATCTATGTCGGCGACGTAGCCGATGTAAATCTCTGGTTGCTCGATCATCCGCGCGTCAGCGGGATATTCAACCTCGGCACCGGCCGCAGCCAGACATTCAACGAGATAGCGCGCGCGGTGATCGGCTATCACGGGTCGGGCGAGATCGAGTACATCCCGTTCCCGGACGCGCTTCAGGGTCGTTACCAGAGTTTTACCGAAGCCGATATGACGCGCTTGAGCGAGGCGGGGCTTGTGCATCGCTTCAGACCGGTGGAAGAGGGTGTCCCGCTATATCTGGATGCGCTCATAAGGGAGCCGCGCAACGTATCATGACGCCCCATACGACGGCCCGCCCGGCACGCGTGCTGGTTGTGGGTCCGGCATGGGTCGGCGATATGATCATGGCGCAGACGCTGTTCAAGACTTTGCGCCACGAGCACCCGGACATCGAGATCGACGTGCTGGCGCCGGGCTGGTCGGCACCGCTGCTGGCGCGCATGCCGGAGGTGCGAAAAGCCGTGCAGGTACCGCTGGGACACGGCGAGTTAGGTCTACGTACACGGTATCGGCTGGGCCGCGAACTGGCGGGGCGCGAATACGATCAGGCGCTGGTTCTGCCGCGTTCGTTCAAATCGGCCCTGATTCCCTGGTTTGCGCAGGTGCCGCGCCGCACGGGGTATCTGGGCGAGAGCCGTTACGGTTTGATTAACGACCGGCGGGCGCTGGATCGAGCGGCCGTGCCGCTGATGGTGCAGCGCTATGTCGGTCTGGGGCTTGAACCGGGTGTCGGTGCGCCGCACCTCGACAAGCTGCCGCGGCCAGCCCTGACCGTGGACGCGGCCAATGGCTCGCGGCTCGCGGAGAAACTGGGCCTTTCCACGACCGCGCCAGCGGTCGGGTTGATGCCCGGTGCGGAGTATGGTCCGGCCAAGCAGTGGCCGCCTGAATACTACGCTGACCTTGCGCGGAGGCTGGTGCAAAAGGGCGTGCAAAGCTGGGTGTTTGGATCGCAAAAGGATTTTGAACTCGGCGAGCGCATCGTCGCGCCGGTCCCGCCCGGTTTAACTCCGGGCGTTGTTAATCTATGCGGCAAAACGCATTTGCACGATGCCATCGATCTGCTCGCGCGCGTGAAAATTGCGGTGACTAACGATTCCGGTCTCATGCACGTGGCCGCCGCCGTGGGCGTACCGTTAATTGCGATATATGGCTCCTCGACACCGGCCTACACTCCCCCGATGAGCGATCTGGCGTCCGTTATGTATACCGGCATCGAATGTAGCCCCTGCTTTGATCGCACCTGCCGCTATGGCCACTATCGGTGCCTGCGCGAGATTACGGCCACAGGGGTTTTAGAGCAAGTTTGCAGACTTTTATCAACAACGCGCAACCCATGCAAAGCCGACACTTCGTTCTGAACCGGGCCGACAAAATCGGAGACGTCGTGCTGGCTCTGCCGATGGCCGGCATTCTCAAAAGCACGTTTCCAGGTTGCAAGGTGTCGCTGCTGGGCCAGCGTTACACGCTGCCGCTGGCGAGGTGTTGCGAGTACCTGGATGGGGCTTACACATGGGATGAAATCAAAGAAGCGCCCAGGGCGGAGCGGATCAGGCATTTTCAGGCATTCGGTGCCGACGCGATCATTCATATCTATCCCCAGCCCGCGATCTCGCGGGTTGCGAGACAGGCGCGGATACCACTGCGGATCGGCACCAGCCGACGCTCCTATCACTGGCTCGACTGCAACCGTCTGGTGCGGATGCGCCGCCGGGGCATTGCGCTGCACGAAGCGCAGTTAAACATCCAGCTGTTGCGTGGGCTGGGCCTTGATCGCCATTATTCTCTGGACGAACTCCACGAATACTTTGGCTTGACCCGCATTGATTCATTGCCCCCGCACCTCGCCGCATTCATACACCCCGGCCGGTTCAATCTGATTGTGCATCCCAAATCGGCCGGCAGCGCACGGGAATGGCCAATTGAGCATTTCGCACGACTGATCGAGAGCCTTCCGCCGGAGCGATTCAATGTTCTGGTCACCGGCAGCGAGAAGGAAGGCGAATCTGTCCGTGGCGAGCTGCCCATCCAGCTGTCGCACGTCAGAGACCTGATGGGCAGGATCTCGCTCGATGAACTCATCGCGCTCATCAACGCCGCGGACGGTCTGCTCGCGGCCAGCACCGGACCCCTGCACATCGCAGCGGTGCTGGGAAAACACGCGCTGGGAATCTTTGTGCCGTATCGCGCCAAGCACGCCGGCCGCTGGGGACCGATCGGGCCGCGCGCGCGGGCGTTTCAACTCGCCGAGACGTGTGTCAGCTGCCCGAACGCAAGCGTTTGCGCGTGTATGCGGCGTATCGCTCCCGCCGAGGTCAGTGCTTATCTGTCCGGCCTCGCGCGACCGCCCGGTGCCGATACACCCTCGGTGGCTGCGCGGTAAACGCGCCGTTCGAAGCTCCGGCCCCGACGGTTCTCGCAAATTTGTCAGGGCCAGGATTATCGAATTTAGTGCCGTTGGGTGCTAAAGTTCCGCTCGCGCGGGGATGTGGGTCCCTGGAACCGGCCGCAGCCGCGGGAGTGCCCATCTCAATAATACCGGCCGAAGCTCGGCCCACGACGCCCAGGGGAGCGTTGCCATAATATGAGCCTGGTTAGCATACCGGTGTCGATCGGTGAACTCATCGACAAACTCGTCATTCTGGAAATCAAGGCCGCCCGCATCCGTGAGCCAGCCAAGCTGCAACATATCAACCACGAACTGGACCTGCTCACCAATACCTGGCTCACCTCCGGTCAGGCCGGCGGCGCGGAGATCGGCGTGCAGCGCGAGGCGCTGAAGGCCGTCAACGGTGCGCTGTGGGACATCGAGGACCAGATTCGACAAAAAGAGGCCAACGCTGAATTCGACCAGACATTCATCGAGCTGGCGCGCGCGATCTACATCAACAACGACCGGCGCGCCGCGCTCAAGCGGGAGATCAATCGGCTGCTGGGATCGGAACTCGTAGAGGAAAAGTCCTACGTCGCTTACGCCCCCGCCACAGGCGAAGGCATCCCATAGGCAACCCGCACAAGTCCATCACGCATTTCTGGACGAGGCAGACAGATCGATGCGGGCGGTGCGGTTAGGAGGCGTGTCATTGGGACAATGCGTGAGGCTACCTCGAGCTCGGGCGGAGAACATATCCTGTACGACGCGGATGCCACCAAAAGGCTCGACCGCGCGTGGTTCGATCCCGCCGCACTGACCGCGCGTGGAAAAGTCACCGGCAGCGCGGGGGGGCGCGGTCGCGCGCAATTTTTCGGTCAAGATGGCGCGCAATACGTATTGCGGCACTATCGGCGCGGGGGCGCAGTCGCAGCGCTACTCGAGGATCGCTATCTATACACCGGCCTGCATCGAACCCGCGCCTGGCGCGAGTGGCGGCTGTTGGTCGCGCTCGCGCAGCGCAACCTTCCGGTGCCGCGTCCGTTCGCCGCGCGCGTGGTCATTGCCGGCGCGTTGTACCGGGCCGATCTGATTACCTATCGACTGATGAATGCCACGCCGCTGTCCGAAGTGCTGGCGCGCGCGCCGCTGGCCGCGGCAACGTGGGCTGAAATCGGGCGCGTGATCGCGATGTTTCACGCGGCGCGCGTGTGGCATGCCGATCTCAACGCGCACAATGTTTTGGTGGACTCAGGCGGCGCGGTGACCCTTATCGATTTCGACCGCGCCAGGGTCAGGTCGCCGGCCGCGCGCTGGCGGCGCGACAATCTTGCGCGTCTGCATCTCTCGCTGCGCAAGCTCAAATATCTAAACGCCGGACTGCACTTCACAGAGTCCGATTTCGACGCTTTGCAAACAGGCTACGGATCGGCGGCCTGAGCTTAAGGGTCGCGCAGACGGCACAGCGGTTCCAGCAGCTCAAGGTACGCCTCCAACACGTGCTCGTGCCCACGCATGAAGGCGGCCGCGCGCTGGCCCAGCGCGTTACGTAATTCCGCGTCGGTGAGCAGGCGTTCAAGCGCGAAGCCGAGTTCACGGTCGTCCTGGGCCATCAGCAGGCCTTCCGCCGCCAGCAGGCTGCTCGTTTCCTCGGCGAAATTTCCCATGTGCCGGCCAACCAGCACCGCCCTGGCCAGACGCGCCGGCTCGAGAATATTATGGCCGCCGCGCGGGATAAGTGACCCGCCCATGAACACGAACGCGGCGTGTCTCATAAACGCCTGCAATTCGCCCAGGGTGTCGGCCAGGTAGATACGCGTCGTCGGCTTAACCGTATCGCCGCGGCTGCGCACTGCCGTCTCGAAACCCAGTGGCGCGAGTTCCTTGAGAATCGCATGGCGGCGTTCCGGATGGCGCGGCGCGATCACGAGCAGTTCGCCCGTGGCGGGCAGGCGCCGCCAGATGCGCGCCAGGTGCAGTTCTTCGTGCGGATGCGTGGACGCCGCCAGCCAATAGGGTTGGCCGACCGGGTCGTCCGTTGACTGTGCCTGACCTGGCTGGGCCTCGGTAGCCTGGGCCTGCGTCGGTCCGGGCGCGGCGAATTTGATGTTGCCGACATTGACCAGCAGTTCCGCGGGCGCGCCCAGCCTGCGGAATTTTGCCGCTTCCGCATCGCTGCGGGCAAGAATTGCCGTGACCTGGCCGAGCGCGTGTCTGTAAGCTCGTCGCAGTAGCGCCGGCGCCTTCAAGGTACGCCGGGAAAGCCGTGCGTTGATGATGATAAGCGGGATATCGAGCGTCGCGCATTGCTGATAGAGATTGGGCCACAGCTCCGTCTCCATCACCACCAGACAGCGTGGTCGCACTTTGCCTAATAAACGCGCGACGCTGAAATTGAAGTCCAGCGGCAGATACGCGTGCGTTATTTCCGCACCCATTTCCTGCAATGCCACCGCGCGCCCGGTGGGTGTATTGGTGGTGATGAGCAGCGGCGTTTCGGGATGACGGGCGCGCAGGGCGCCCAGCAGCGGCAAGGCCGCGTTCACTTCACCGACCGAGGCGCAATGCATCCACACCGGCTGCGCTATGTCGGGCAGGTGGCGTCCAAGTCGTTGCCATAGATAATGCGTGCCGCCCTCGCGCGCCGCGCGCCACAGCGTATAGCCGATAAAAAGCGGCGAGGCGACGATAAGCGCCGCGCGGTAGGGCAGCAACTCATTGATCACGGGAGGTTGATCACAGCAGCTTGAACCCGACAGGGGTGATCACGATAGGCGTAATTAGAGTGGCTGGATTACCACGGGACGATCACGAACGCGCCATCATACGCGCCCGGGGGCCTAGTACAGCCAGTCATTGAGCCCGACAAGATCCTCTCCGGCCAGGGTGCCGGCCGCCTGTTTGAGTCGCAGGGTATTCAGCAGGTAGTTGTAGCGGGCGCGGGACAGGTCGCGCTGGGTGCGAAAGGTCTCGCGCAGCGCCAGCAGCACGTCCACGGAGGTGCGCGTGCCCACTCTGAACCCGGCGCGCGCGGAAGCCGCGGCCGCGCGGTTCGATTCCAGCGCCCGCTTGAGTGCCTTGACCCGGCTGATGCCCGCGATCACGTTCAGATACGAGGCGCGCGTCTGCCGTACCGCCTCGCGGCGCTGCAACTCCTGCAGGTTCTGTGACTGTTCGAAGAGGTAACTGGCTTCGCGCGTGCTGGAGGTGACGAAGCCGCCGGAGAAGATCGGGATATTGAGCTGCAAGCCTACCGATTGGTCATCCGACTCGGTCGCGCCGAACACCCCGCCGCCGGAATCGTTCTCGGCCTTTTGCGCGAACAGGCCCAACGTCGGGTAGTGTCCGGCCCGGCGCCTGTCCACTTCCAGAGACGCGGTCTCGCTGGCGAACTCGGCGGCGATCAACTGGAGGTTCCGCTCGATGGCCGTTTGCACCCACTGATCGACATCCGCCGGGTCCGGTGTCAGCAGCGGGATGCGATCCTGCAAATCGCGCAGTCGTCCGGGCAGCCGACCGGTGATCACCTGCAGCGCTTCGCGGGTGACGGCCAACTGGTTTTGCGCGCTGACCTGCTGTGCCACGGCCAGATCGAACGCGGCCCGCGCTTCCTTCACGTCGGTGATGGCGATCACGCCAACCTCGAAGCGCTTGCGCGCCTGCTCAAGCTGGCGGCCGATCGCCTTTTTCTCGGAGACCGCGAATGTCAGACTGTCCCGTGCGGCCAGCACGTTGAAATACGCCTTGCTTACGCGCAGCACCAGCGCCTGCGCGATCGCATCCAGCTCGGCCTGCGCCTGCGCGATGCTGGAATCCGCCTGCCATAACTGCACAATGAGCGAATGATCATAGATGATCTGATCCAGCCGCAGGGTATAACCCTGGGTATCGAAACCGCCGGACTGCCTGTTTATCTCGCCATCGAAAGTGCGCGTGGAATCGAGTGTCTGCCACACATACTCGCCGCTCAAATTGAGTTGCGGCAGCAGCGCCGACCACGCCTGCGGGCGAACCTCGCCGGTCGCCTCGAAGTCCGCCTGCGCGGCCTGCAAGCGTGAATCTTCCCGCGCGGCGGATTGATAAATATCCAGCAGGTCTTCAGCCTGCGCGGGCAAGCTCGCGAGCATCGATACGCCGACCACACAAGCCAACAATTGTTTTCTAGTACGCATCATTTTTTCGGATCCCCTCATTCACACATCGACTGTCGCTATTCCCACACCAGAGTGTGTCATATCAGAGTACGAAGGTGGCTTTCCTGGACGTGTTCAATAGCGCAGGCAGATCGGTTTCAAACAATTTTGCTCTTGAAAATTCATGCTCGCCGGCGCGCGTCACGCGCATTGCGGACATGACCGGCTGTTCGCCGACGATGACGAACAGACGCCCGCCGATGGCAAGCTGTTGTTCGAATACGGGCCGATACTCCGGTACCGAGCCGGTGACCGCGATGACATCGTAACGTTCGTTTGAGCGCCAGCCGTTGGCCGCGTCGCCGACGCCCACATTGACATTACGAATCTCCAGCACGGCCAGTTGTGTTTTGGCATCCTCGATCAGGTCATCGTAGAAATCAACGCTCTCGACCTGACCGCCCAGCCTCGCCAGACATGCCGTGACAAAACCGCTGCCGGTGCCGATTTCCAGGATGCGGTCGCCGAAGCGGATATCCAGCGCCTGCAGCATGCGGCCTTCGACTTTGGGCGCCATCATCGTCTGCCCATGTGTCAGCGGAATGCCGAAATCAGCGAACGCGAGATTTTTGTAACGTGCCGGCACGAAGCGTTCGCGCGGCACCGAGGTAAGCACGTTCAGCACATCCTCGTCCAGCACCTCCCACGCGCGAAGCTGCTGATCGATCATGTTGTCGCGGGCCTGTTCGAGATTCATGCGTGTTCTAAGTTATCGCGCCAGGTTATCGCGCCGGGCGCTAAGATTACGGACACCCGTGGCCGCAGACAAGTCCGAAGGCGCGCGCCGCTGCCGCCCGCGGTTGCAAAGCACGAGTTTTTTCTATAAGTTCAGTAGCATCGAGACTAGGGGTGCCCGCCAGCGGGCTGAGAAATACCCTTGGAACCTGAATCGGCTCGTACCGGCGGAGGGAAGGCTCGTGAAAATTGCTCGTGAATAAAAATGCGCGCTTTCACAGCCGATACTCTCCGCTTTAACCGCAGGAGATGACATGAGCGCTATCCCTGAAGAATCGGTCCACGCCACCCTGAGTCGTTCCGGCGAAGGTCTATCCGCAGCGGTCACGCGACCGCTGTCCGGGTCACACCGGATTTACATAGGGGGATCGCGGATGGATTTGCGCGTGCCGATGCGCGAAATCCGGCAGGCGGATACGTCCGCCAGCTTCGGCGCGCAGCCCAATCCGCCCGTGACCGTTTACGACACATCCGGCCCCTACACCGATCCCGAAGCCGCTATCGATCTGCTCGCTGGCCTGCCCGCGCTGCGCACGTCGTGGATTGACGAGCGTAACGACACGCAAATTTTGAGCGGCCCCAGTTCTTCGTACGGCCGCGCGCGTCAGGCCGATGCCGACCTCGCGCGCCTGCGATTCAGGCATATCCGCGAACCGCGGCTTGGCAAGCCGGGCGCCAACGTCACGCAGATGCACTACGCGCGCAAAGGTGTGGTTACGCCGGAGATGGAATTCATCGCCATCCGCGAGAACTGTCGGCTACGGGAATTACGCGAGGCTTACGAGCACGCGGGTTATCTGCGGCAGCATCGGGGCAATCGCTTTGGTGCTATGATTCCCGATACAGTGACACCGGATTTCGTGCGCGACGAGGTGGCCCGCGGGGGCGCGATCATTCCGGCCAACATCAATCATCCCGAGTCCGAGCCGATGATCATCGGCCGCAATTTCCGCGTGAAGATCAACTGCAATCTGGGCAACTCGGCCGTGACCTCAGGCATCGCCGAAGAGGTCGAGAAAATGGTCTGGGGCATCCGCTGGGGCGCGGACACGGTGATGGATCTCTCCACCGGCAAACACATTCACGAGACGCGCGAATGGATTTTGCGCAACTCTCCGGTGCCGATCGGCACCGTGCCCATTTATCAGGCGTTGGAGAAGGTGGATGGCAAGGCCGAGGAGCTAAGCTGGGAAATCTTCCGCGATACTTTGATCGAACAAGCCGAACAGGGCGTGGACTATTTTACGATTCACGCCGGCGTGCGGTTAGCCCATGTGCCGCTCACCGCGAACCGCGTGACCGGCATCGTTTCGCGCGGCGGCTCGATCATGGCCAAGTGGTGTCTGGCGCATCATCGCGAGAGCTTTTTACATACGCACTTCGAAGACATCTGCGAGATCATGAAAGCCTACGACGTGAGCTTTTCACTCGGCGATGGCCTGCGTCCCGGCTCGATCGCCGACGCCAATGATGAGGCGCAGTTCGCGGAACTCGAAACCCTGGGCGAGCTGACGAAGATCGCGTGGCAACACGACGTACAGACCATGATCGAGGGTCCCGGTCACATCCCCATGCAGCTCATCAAGGAGAACATGGAGCGCGAGCTTAAAGACTGCTTCGAGGCGCCGTTCTATACCTTAGGTCCCCTCACTACCGACATCGCGCCGGGTTACGATCACATCACCAGCGCCATCGGCGCGGCGCAGATCGGCTGGTATGGCACGGCCATGCTGTGCTACGTCACCCCCAAGGAGCATCTGGGTCTGCCCGACAAGAACGACGTGCGAACAGGCATCATCACCTACAAGATTGCCGCGCACGCCGCCGATCTCGCCAAGGGCTTTCCGGGCGCGCAGGTGCGCGACAATGCGCTCTCCAGGGCGCGCTTCGAATTCCGCTGGGAAGATCAGTTCAATTTGGGATTAGACCCCGGTCGCGCGCGTGAATATCACGACGAGACCTTGCCTAAGGATTCCGCCAAGGTCGCGCATTTCTGTTCCATGTGCGGTCCGCATTTTTGTTCGATGAAAATCACCCAGGACGTGCGCGACTACGCCAGACGCAATAATATGGGCGATATTTCCAGCGCCGTGGACACGGGCCTGCGCGAGAAGGCGAACGAGTTTGTCGCCGGTGGCGCAAAACTTTATCGGGAGGTTTGATGTCGCGCGCGACACCGCTACTCGCATTGCTGTTATTGACCGCGCAGGCGGCGACCGCAGATGCTGCGCGAGATTACGTAAAGCTCGTGGGCGCCAACGACGCGTACTGCGTGGCTTTACCGGGTCAGATGCGGCAGGTCGTCAATACCCACAAGGCGCGCGCCATCGAGGTGTCGCTGGAGCGGCGTATGGGTGAGACCATGCAGCCGGGGCGTATGGTCGAGATCGCGCGGCCAGGCGGCAAGCCGATCGATCTCGGCTGTACGCGCATCATTGGCGGGTATGCGCAGAGCTGGGTCGTTATCGTCGCCGAGTTCGCCGCTGACACGCGTCGTTAACACGCCATCACCGGAACGGGAGCCACCAACGGTGCGGGAGCTGGTTGACTGCTTTCTCGATGCGATCGAGGCGCGCGAATTCGAGCAGGCGCAACGGTGTCTGTCGGACGATGAATTCCTTTATACAAGTCCCATCGATATTTTCGACAATGCGGCGGATTTCATCGCGGACATCAGCCGTGTGGGCCCGATACTGAAACGTATCGAGCGCCGCAAGCTGTTCGTGGACGGCGACCAGGCGTGTGCGATATTCAATCTCATAGCCACCATGGACGCGCTGGCCAACACGCGTATCGCGCAATGGATGAAAGCCAGAAACGGCAAATTTTCTTCGATAGAAGTTTTTTTCGACGCGCACGCTTACTCAAGCATGTTCGACACGCTTAACTGAGATGCACTTTATTTGGAATGTCTTTTGCAAAACTATATGCAAGATCTGTATGTATGACGTACAGCAAATTGTTCGATAAATGCAGTGCCCAATTGCTAGAAACTACAACCTGCGTATAGACCGCGAGCTATCGTTGTCCACAACCCCTGGAGAGGTTAACGCATGAGCACATCCAGATCGTCCGCGACGCCCAAAAAACGTGTGGTCAAGGCCAAAACGCCGACCGTAAAAAAAACCGATGCGCGCGGCAGAACCGAGAAACAAACCCCGTCGCTGACGCTCACCCCCGAGGAACGCTGGCGTATGGTGGCGGTGGCGGCCTACCACATCGCGGAAAAGCGGGGGTTTTCGCCGGGCAACCCACTGGACGACTGGCTGAACGCAGAACGGGAGGTCGAGTCGCTACTGGGCGTGCAGCCGGGCAAATAACGGGTCGGATTGTAGCGTCCGAAAGTCGCTGCCGACAGACTTTCGAGGTGTGCCCTGTATGAAGGCCAGCCGTTGTTTGTCGGCTCGACCGAGAAGTTAGGTCTCACCTTCGACTGGCGGCCCTTGCTGGACGTTGCTTTGCGCGTTGCCGGGGTGGCATGCGGTGGCGTTTCGTCAAACCTGACGCCCTGGCTCAGCCGGCAAGCAGATCCTTGGCCTGGTTGATTTTGGCGGCCAGATAATTAGTGCCACCGCGATCCGGGTGCAATTTCTGCATCAAGCGGCGGTGCGCGTCGGTAACTGTTTTGGCATCGGCGCCGGCCTGGAGGCCCAGTATTTCGTAGGCTTCCTCGCGGTTCATGCCTTTGCCCATATCTCCACCATTAGCTTTACGCTGGCTGGACTCGGCGCGGTCTTGTTTATCCCGCCGGTCTGACGAGCCCTCCGACTTGCGCTTTGACTTGTCCTCTGCACGGGTTTCGCTGGATTCCTGTCTGGCGCTGTTGTCGTGCGCCTGCTCCATGTAGGCTGCCAGCAACGCCGCCGATTCCGCGTCACGGCTGCTGTACTCCGCGTGCAGCGCCTGCAATTTTTCCAAGGCCAGTTCGCTTAAGTGTGCGCCGGTGTGGGCGCCTCTCACGACCTTGCCGCGCATTTCGCCGGTCTGCTTGCTTATCGATATCCGCAGGTAACGCGTCTCGACTTTCGCATAGCCGTTAGCGCTACTGTTATCCTCCGATGACTTCGCGGACGCTGGACGTTTGCGCGATGCCTTGCGCCGTCGGGTGCGCCCGGGCGGGGGTTCTTTTGGTTTCGCGGTTGCCGCGCGCCACAACAGCGGCAGCAGCCGGACCACGATGGGCAGCAGACCGCCAATGACGGCGAATATCCAGTGCAGATTCCCGGAAAATACCATCGCGAGCAGCGCCACGAGGGCGACGACGATGCCCGCCTGCGAGAGGAAAAGCCTGAATTTTCCGGGCGGCTGCCGTCCGACCATACTGACCAGCAAAAAGATGGACAGCAGTATGAAAACGCCGATGGGAATGCGCCACCGGAAAACTTCCGTGAGAAAAAATTCCATGTTCATGCTTGCTTATGACGGATCGCGGGGTTGCGCGATTCAAAAGAGCGCGGCTTGTTAGCGCCTGGATAAATGTGCAAAATAATAATGGATTTCCCGGGAGTCCCGCGCTGCCGTGCAGCATACGGTGTCAGGCTGCCTATTTTTCGATGTTAGCGTAGGTGGGCATTTTCGCCGTCCCACCAGCCCGGCCGCCGGTAAACTGACCCAGCTTACGTGCCGCGCGGCGGAAGGTTAGTTTACCCAGCGTTTGGGGGAGGCGTAAAGGCAGGCGCTGTTACGCCTGCCCCAGGCGAGCGAAGCATGGTACGCGAAATGGTGCAAGCGGCATCGACAGACTCATGCAGGCGCAAGTGCCGGCGTTACACTGACTGCCGGCCCTGATAGCGGACAAATAAATCAAAGGCGGGTCAATGCAAGATTTCAATGCGAAATACAGCCGGCAGATCATGGTGCGGCTGGCCATAGCGGTGGTCCTGCTGCTGGTGGCGATGTTTCTGTGCCGGCAGTTTATCTTCGATTTTTACATCGGCGGTCAGGTCACGATCGCCGGCTACATCATCAACAGCGCGACCCTTACCTTGTTCCTGGCAGGGCTGCTCGCGATTGTCGCGGGGCTGCGTCACTATTCGCGCGAGGAAGCCGCGCTGGCCAGGTTCATGCGCTCGCTGGACGACGAGCAGCTCGATTTGACGGCGGGGGTGGACCCGCGCAGCATCATCCATCGACGCTACACCGCGATTCTAAGGATCAGCAAGCAGAACGCGCCAGTCGATCACGGCGCGCTGGCCGCGCTGCTGCTGGCCGATGAGAGCAAGCGACTGTCGTTCCCGCGCTTCGTCAACAATATTTTGATCCTGATGGGCGTATTCGGCACCATTGTTGGTCTGGCGATCGCGCTTGTGGGCGCGGCCGACTTGCTCGAAGCGGAACAGAACCTGGGCAGCATGGATGTGCTGATCCACGGCATGTCGGTCGCGCCGGCCACCACCATCATCGCGATCATCTGTTATGTATTCACAGGTTACTTTTATATCCGCCTTACCGACGCGCAGACGCACGTCCTCAGCGGCGTCGAGCAGGTGACCTCGCTGTACCTGCTGCCACGGTTTTCCCGCAACGCCGATTCGATCATGTATGAGATCGCGCAGTTGGTCGACCAGCTCAGGCAGACGGCCGAAAGCATGCGCGGCAGTCAGACCGAATATGCCGAAGCCGGCATCCGCCTGCGCGAAACAGTCAAAGACTACGCGCAGGTCGGCCATCGCATGAGCGTGATGCTGGCCGAGCTGGACTCGCGAATGAGCGGCATGTCCGGCGACGTGCGCACGATCAAAAGCATGTTGCGCGACGGATTCCGCCTGCCGGCCGGCGATTCGCGGTAATGAGCCGGGGCTTTGTCGATCTGCGCGTAGCGCACGGTGACGCGCTCTCCGAACACAACGCGGTATGGCCCTCGTTCACCGACATCATGACCGTGATTGTCATGATCTTTCTGTTGACCAGCATGGTGGTGATCATGCGCAACTGGGAGCTGGTGGAGAATCTGCGCGCCAGCATTGAGGCGGAGCAACAGGCCGCCGAGGCGGCGCGCGACACGGCGCAGGCCCGTCAATCGGTGGAACAGCAACTCGTGCGCGCGCAAGCGGAGATCGTGGATCTTAAGGCCGAGCGCGAACGCGCCGCCGTTGAAGCGCGGCGCGACGCGCAACTGCTGGCCGAGCGCG
>Ga0136621_1000398_pt1 | contig 17008 bp, 14 predicted proteins | sample AntDryUQ445A2306_FD_104673 | JGI IMG/M metagenome (GOLD analysis project Ga0136621, IMG submission 104673) | Polar desert sand microbial communities from Dry Valleys, Antarctica - metaG UQ445A (23.06) | ecosystem: Environmental > Terrestrial > Soil > Desert | place: Antarctica: Dry Valley...
CACCGAGACCATCCACGAGACCGTCCGAGCCCACTACGCTGCGGCAGCCGACCGAGCGACAGCTGGCTCGGCGTGCTGCGCTCCAGGGGAAGGGATCGGAGCCTCGCTCTACAGCGCCCTCGAGCAGGCGGAGCTGCCCGACGCGGCCAGGCTCGCGTCGCTGGGCTGTGGCAACCCCACCGCCGTCGCCGACCTGCGCGAGGGCGAGCGAGTGCTCGACCTGGGGTCGGGCGGCGGGATCGACGTCCTCCTGTCGGCCAGGCGTGTCGGCCCGACAGGCCGGGCATTCGGTCTCGACATGACCGACGAGATGCTGGTGCTGGCTCGCCGGAACGCCGCCGAGGCGGGTGCCACGAACGTCGAGTTCCTGCGCGGGCAGATCGAATCGATCCCCCTGCCGGCCGCGTCGATCGACGTGGTGATCAGCAACTGCGTCGTCAACCTGGCCGCCGACAAGCCCGCCGTCTTCGCCGAGATCGCGCGCGTGCTCCGGCCCGGCGGACGCCTTGGTGTCACCGACCTCGTGGCCGAGGATCGCCTGACCCCGGCCGAGCGGGCCGAGCGCGGCTCGTACGCCGGGTGCATCGCGGGCGCGCTCTCGATCAGCGAGTTCCGCTCCGGCCTCGAGGCCGCCGGGCTCACCGACGTCTCGATCGCGCCCACGCACGCCGTGGCGGACGGGATCGTCAGCGCGATCATCCGCGCGACGCGACCGGCGCAGACCGCGGGGCCAGCGGAGCCGCGCGAGCCGGCTCAGCGCCGTGACTCGCCGGCTGGCGCCGGCGTCGGGAAGGGAGGTGATGTGATGCGTGCGTTCGACTGCGACTGCGGCCCGGCGTGCCCGTGTCCCTGCTGAGGTCCTGACGAGCTGAGCCGGACCGGCCGGTCGGCGCAACGGCCGGCCGGTCCGTTCAACGGCCGGCCGGTCCGTCACGAGGTGGCCGCACCGCGCGGCAGCGCGAACGAGAAGGTCGATCCCCTGCCCTCCTCGGACTCCACCCACAGCCGGCCGCCGTGCTGCTCCACCACATGACGGGCGATCGCGAGGCCCAGGCCGGTGCCACCACCCCGCACCCGGACCCGGTCGACCTTGTAGAAGCGCTCGAACACCCGGGCCAGCGCCGCCCGCGGGATGCCCACCCCGTGGTCCTCTACCGAGGTCACGACCTCGTCGTCCGACGCCCGCACACGGACCACCACCTCGCCGCCGTTGGGGCTGAACTTGACCGCGTTGTGGAGCAGGTTGACGAGGACCTGGCCCAGCCGGGCCTCGTCACCGCGGACAGGTGGCACCGCTACGGGAACGTCGGTCCGGAGCGGGACGCCCTGCCGCTCGGCGAAGAGGCGGAGGCGCTCGGTCGTGGTCGTGGCGAGCCGGCCGAGGTCGACCTCGTCGCGTCGCACGACCGCGGAGCCGCTCTCGATCCTCGACAGGTCGAGCAGCTCCGCGACCATCTGCGCGAGGTGCCCCGTCTCGACCCCGATCTTCGCGATCCGGTCGCGCATCCGCTCCGGCACCCCACCACCCGCCTGCTCCGCTTCGCGTGAGAGCGTCTCGGCCAGCAGGCTGACGGTCGTCAGCGGCGTGCGCAGCTCGTGGCTGAGGTTGTCGATGAACTCGGCTCGGATCTGCTGCAGGCGGCGCAGCTCGGTGACGTCCTCGAGCACCACCCATACGCCACGCACCGGAGATCGCCGGGCCCGCACGACGAGCCTGGGCCCGCCGGTCTCGAAGGGCGAGAGCTCGCCGCTCGCGGCGCCGCCGGTGAGGGCATCAGCGATGATCTCCTCGATACGGCGATCGACGAAGGCCTCGATCGGCGTGCGCCCCACGATGTCGCCCGGGCCTCGGTCGAGGAACACGTGGGCCGCGGTGTTCGCGAAACCGATCCGGCGATCGTCGTCGACGAGCAGGACTCCGACGCCGGTCAGGTCGGCAAGATGGGCGGTCTCGAGGCGCCGGCTCGCGGCGTCGCGTTCGGAGAGGTCCGCTCGAGCGCGCAGCTGCCGCACGCGACCGATCGGGTCGCTGGACGCGCCGCGCACCTCGCCGGTCGCCACCCGGATCTCCTCCACGACCCGGCGCGCCTCGCGCAGCCGGACGAGCGTGAGCACGAGGCCGCAGCCGAGCCCGATGAGCACGACCGGCGCAAGCCACTCCACAGGCCGAGCATCGCATACCGGCATACGCGCCGGGTTTCGGGGCTCGTCATTATTTGCCGGTCACGACGAGCCTGTTCATCAGCGAGCTGGCGTTTGACGCGGGACCAGGGCTGACGCTCGCAAAGATCGGGATCCTGGCGGCCTCGCTCGTAGCCGGAATTGGCGGCTATCTGATCCTGCGATTCGCGACTCGCACCCGCTAGGCGTGCCGGGCCTTGGACGATCGCGTGTGTATCCTTTGCCAGTCATGGATACACGTGAGACGAAGAACGTGGGCCTCGGGCACACGTCGCTGGTGGTGGCGGCCGGCGACGGCCCGGGTGGATGAGGCAGGACCGAACCTCCTTCCGCTGGCCGCCGATTCTGCTCCGCACGCATGAGCGCCTCGTCGCGGATGGCTGTCTCGCGACCCTGACCTTGCGAGCCTTCCCGCGGGGGCGGTCCTGACATGGACGTGCTTCTCGCGGGCGGCACCTTCCTCGTCGCCTACGGGCTGATCGCCTCCGAGCGCTTCGACCGGACGCTTGTCGCGCTGCTCGGCGGCCTGGTCGTCGTCGCTCTCGGGGTGATCGACCAGGAGGAAGCGTTCGCGGCGATCGACTTCAACGTCATCTTCCTGCTCGCCGGGATGATGGTGCTCGCTGGCGGGCTCAGCCAGACCGGCTTCTTCGAGTACGTCGCCGGCCATGCCATCCACCGTTCTCGAGGGGAGCCGTTCCGCCTGCTGATCATCCTCTCGCTCGTCACGGCGGGCCTCTCAGCGCTGCTCGACAACGTCACGACGGTCGTCCTCCTCACGCCGGTCACCCTCTCGATCGCTCGGACGCTCAGGGTCTCCCCGTTCCCGTACCTGATCAGCCAGATCCTCGCCTCCAACATCGGCGGCACCGCGACGCTCATCGGCGACCCGCCGAACATCCTCATCGGCTCGGCCGCCGGCCTCGACTTCGCCGACTTCCTGGTCAACCTCGCGCCCGTTGTTCTTGTGATCCTGGTCGTGTTCGTGGTGATCATGCGGCTGACCTTCGCGCGATCCATGGAGGACGACGCGGACCGGCTCGATATGCTGGCCGAGCTGGATCCCGCAGCCGCCATAAAGGACCGGCGGCTCATGTTCCGGGCGCTCTTCGTCCTCGGCCTCACGATCGCCGGCTTTGTCGCCCATTCCGCCCTCGGCCTCGAGGCAGCGACCGTCGCGCTGCTCGGGGCTACCGTGCTGATGATCGTGGGCCCGCTCGATCCACACGAGGCGCTCCGCGACATCGAGTGGAGCACTCTGTTCTTCTTCGTCGGGCTCTTCATGCTCGTGGAAGCCGTCGTCCATGTCGGGATCGTGGGCGGGGTAGCCGACGCCCTCGCGAACGTCACGGGCGGTCGCCTCGACCTGGCGACGATCGGGCTCCTCTGGTTCTCCGCGCTGGCATCCGCCGTCGTCGACAATATCCCCTACACCGCGACGGCGATCCCGGTCGTCGAACGGCTCATCGAGAGCGGCCTGCGCGCCGACCCGCTGTGGTGGTCCCTCGCGCTGGGCGCCTGCCTGGGCGGCAACCTGACCATCGTCGGCGCCTCGGCCAATATCGTGGTCGCGAACCTGGCCGCGCGTGACGGCCATCCGATCACGTTCATGCAGTTCTTTCGATACGGATCCGTGGTGGTGGTCGCCTCGCTCGCGATCTCGACCGCCTATCTTTGGCTGAGGTACCTGCCGTGAGCCGACGAGTACCCTGGGTCCGGGCCGCTACGATGGCCGACCCATGACCGACGAGCAGCCCGGGTTCCAGCGCAAGATCCTGTACTCGGTCGCCGAGGTCGCCGCGATCACGGGCTGCCACCCCGGGCGCGTGCGACGCTGGATCCACCGGCGCCAGCTGCAGGCGGTCCACGTCGGCGAGCTCGCGCTCGTGCCGTTCGGGTCGCTGCTCGCCCGACTCGAGCGGATCGAGGCTGCCCAAGCGCGTCGGCGGTCGCGTCGGACAGCGCGCCTCGCGGCCGGATCGCCGGAGCGGGCTCGGCCAAGCTGACCCGCCGCGGCCGTCCCGCGGGCGTCAGCGGCGGGTGACCCTCGGCTCCGGTCGCTCGTCCTCGACCCGGCCGGTGCCCGGATCCGCCGTGGCGAGACGCCACGGCTCCACGAGCGTCGTGTAGGTCGCGGCCGCGAACGCGTGGCGCAGCACGAAGGCGTGCGCGGTTCGGGCGAGCACGCGCTGCACGCGCTGCGCGGCGGCTCGATCGAGACGCCGGGGGCTGGTCCACGCCGCGGCGTCACGAGCGGCGAGGGCCGACGAGACCCGCAGTGCCTCGTCCTCCTCGGGGTCGAGCCCGGCCGGCCAGGGGAGGTCGCCGACATGCGCGCGTCCGGCGGCGCGGACGAGGGCGTCGATCTCCTTGCCATCGAGCGCCCGTGCCCGCGTGACGAACCGCTCGACGGCTGGGGTATTTGGACCGTAGCGCGGCTGATCGAGCGCCGCCTCCCAGCCGCGCATCAGCCGATCGCGGGCGCGGCTCCGGTACGGCTCGCTCAGGTGCTCGTCGAGGAAGGTGGAGAGGACCAGCTCGTGCGCGGCCGCGAGGACGGCGTCGCGAACGGGAGCGCGGACCCATTCGGCCGGGCCGAGCCGCTGCCTGACGTCCTCCTCGACGGTGTCGAGCGCGCTCGCCTGCACCGGAGACAGGAAGCGCCGGATGCTGGCCGCGAAGGCGATCGATGTCGTGTCCGCCACCGACAGCCGGTCGAGCTCCACCCGCGTCAGCCTGTCGATGCGGTCGAGGAAGCGCCGAAGCGCGGCGGCGGGGTCCACCGGCGACCTTCGGGCACGGGGCGGTGGCTCGTCGTCGGTCGGGGCAGCCCAGGCCGGCTCGGTCACGGGACCGGGGCGTCTGCCGGATCGAGTCGCCTGGACCAGTCGCTCGCGGTCGTACCGATCGCGCAGCGGTGGGTCGCTCAGCCAGTCGTGGGCGACGTTGATCCGCTTCGCGAGCTCGAGCGTCTGGCCGCCGGTGATGTCGGGATGGTGACGCTTGAGGAGCGCCCGCCACGCGATCTCGATCGCCTCGAAAGTCGCGTCGATCGGCACCTCGAGGCGGGCGTAGAGGTCGTCGACCGGGATCGACTGGCGGGGCGGCACGCGGCGATCCGGGCCGGGAGGCAGGTCAGGCCGGCAGGGGCTCGGCGCCGCGAAGCAGCGCCTCCACCTCGTGGATGGTGCGTGTGGCGCGCTCACCCGTCCGGCGTTCGGTGACCTCGATCCCGCCGGCCGCGATCGATCGCGGGCTCACGGTCAGGATCCATGGCATGCCCAGCATCTCGGCGTCGGTGAGCTTGACGCCGGGCGACTCGTTGCGATCGTCGTACAGGATCTCGCGGCCCGCCTCCATCGCGAGGCCATGGAGCCGCTCCGCGATCTCACGGACCTGCGGGTCCCGAGCCGCGCCGATCTCGACGAGATGGGCGGCGTAGGGCGCCACCTCGGCCGGCCACACGATGCCCTTCTCGTCGTGGTGGGCCTCGACGATGCACGCGACGCTGCGGCCCAGGCCGATCCCGTACGAGCCCATGACGATGGGATGGCGCTGGCCGTCCTCGCCCAGGTAGGTCGCACCCATGGGAATGCTGAAATCGGTGCCCAGCTTGAAGATGTTGCCGACTTCGATCCCCTTGCGGAGCTTCAGCGGGGCGCCGCAGTTGAGGCAAGGATCGCCCTCGCGGGCGCTCGTGATGTCGGCCTCGGCATCGGGCGCATAGTCACGGCCGACGTTCACGTTGCGCAGGTGCCAGCCTGGCCTGTTGGCGCCCGCAACGAGGTTGGGCGACCGGGCGACGAGCTCGTCGACGATCACCAGCGTGTCGTGCGCTCCCACGGGCGACCCGTAGCCGGGCTCCATCCCGGCCCCGCGGATCTCCTCGACATGCGCGGGCCGAAGACCGCCGACCACCTTGAGCGCGTTGACGAGCTTCGTCTCGTTGACCTCGTGGTCTCCGCGCACGATCGCCGTGATCAGCCGGCCGTCGGCCGTCGTGAGGAACGCCGCCTTGGCAGTCCGGTCCTCGCCGATCCCGAGGAACCGCGCCAGGTCGGCGATCGTGGCCGTGCCCGGAGTCTCGACCTCTTCCATTGGCAGCGCGTCCTCACCAGCCGGGTCGGGCTTGCGGGCGCCGGCGATCTGCTGGTTCTCGGCGTAGCCGCACGCGTCGCACAGCACGAGGGTGTCCTCGCCGAACTCGTTGAGGACCATGAACTCGTGGGCGCCTGAGCCGCCCATGATCCCGACGTCAGCCCCGACGACGATCGCCTCGAGCCCCAGCCGGCTGAAGATCCGCTCGTACGCCTCGTAGTGGCGGCGGTAGCTCTCATCGAGCCCGGCCTCGTCGCGATCGAGCGAGTACGAGTCCTTCATGACGAACTCGCGGACTCGCACGAGGCCTCCACGGGCGCGCGGCTCGTCGCGGAACTTCGTCTGGAAGTGGTAGACGCGCATCGGCAGCTGCCGGTAGCTCTTCACGATGTCGCGGTTGAGAAGCGCGACGACCTCCTCGTGGGTCATCGCGAGGACCATCTCGCGCTCCGCCCGATCCCTGAACCGGACCAGCTCCGGCCCGATCTTGAAATAGCGGCCGCTCTCCTTCCAGATCTCGGCCGGGTGGACTACCGGCATCTCCATCTCCTGGCAGCCGATCCGGTCCATCTCCTCGCGAATGACCTGTTCGACCCGCCTGGTCACCCGGAACCCGAGCGGCAGCAGCGAGTAGATGCCGCTGACCAGCTGGCGGACGTAGCCCGCCCGCACGAGCAGGCGGTGCGAGGGCATCTCCGCGTCGGCGGGATCCTCGCGCAGGGTCGCGAAGAAGAGCTGGCTCAGGCGCATGGCCGAGAGGATACCGGTGGTCCGCCCGACTCACGCCCGCTGCGTCGCAGCGCCTCGGGCCGGCACATGCCGGCGGGCCCTACCGCTCGAGCAGGGCTCTCCAAGAGGGCACCTGCCGGTCGTCGCCGAGCTCGAGCCAGCGCAGCGCGTACGCCACGCGGACGGCGCTCCCGCCGAGGGCCTGGTCGGTGCCCGGCGCAGCCTGACCGTGGAAGGCCTCGCGTCCGAACGACGCCGCCAGCATCTGTCGCGTGCGGATCGGGCCGAGGTGACAGCGCACGAGGTCCACCTCCCGGCAGAACGCCGGCGCCGCCCAGCGGGCCGGCTGCCCGGTTCGCAGCTCGAGGAGCCGGGTCAGCCGCGCGGCGTCGAGCGCGAGGGCCCGGTCGGCCGACACGGGTCCGGCAGCCGAGGCCGCGGGTCCGGCCGCCGGCGCCGGCGGCGATGACCACGGCTCGTGGAGAAGGTCGGGGCCACCCGGAGGGAGGAGCACACCGGGTGGCCCTGAGACTGCGCTGCCGGGGTCGACGGGAACCGGAGGTCGGAGGTCTGGAACCCGGTCGACGAACGACATGCCCGCAGGTTCGAGCGCATCGATGAACGGCCCAACAATGGGGCGTTATCAGTCGGTGAACGTCAGCCGGCCCGGCGGAACACGTAGCCCACGCCGCGCACCGTGTGGATGAGCTGCGGGTTGGACGGATCGGTTTCGACCTGGCTGCGCAGCCAGTGCACGTGGACGTCGACCGTGCGGGTCTCGCCAGCGTAGTCGTAGCCCCAAACGTGCTCGAGCAGCTGGTCGCGGGTGAAGACCTGGCCGGGGTGGCGCAGGAGGAACGCGAGCAGCTCGAACGCCTTGGGCTTGATCGGCACCGTCTGTCCATCTCGCAGGAGCCGGTGGCCGGCGAGATCGGCCTGGACCCGGCCCAGGTCGACGACGACCGGGGGCGCCTCCACGGCCCGCTGCTCGCTGCGGCGGAAGAGCGCCCGAACCCGGGCCGACAGCTCGCGCAGTGAGAACGGCTTGGTGACGTAGTCGTCCGCCCCCAGCTCGAGGCCCACGACCTTGTCGAGCTCGCTGTCCTTGGCCGTCAGCATGACGATGGGAACGTCCGACTCGGCGCGGATGATCCGGCACACCTCGATGCCCGACAGCTCGGGCAGCATCAGGTCGAGCAGGATGAGGTCCGGGTGCTCCGCACGGAAGGACGCCAGAGCCTCGCGCCCATCGGCCGCGGCCACCACGCGGAATCCCTCGGTCTCGAGCGCGTCCACGAGCGTTTCGCGCAGGGTCGGCTCGTCTTCGACAACGAGGATCGTGCGGGCCATCCGACCGAGAATACCGATCCGAGCGTTAACGCCGCGTGAACGCCCCGTCAGGGATCGGGCGGGCGCGCCGGCGTCAGCGGGCTCAGTCGCCGGCGGTGGAGCGCCGGCCGTAGAACTCCGTGAAGCGGCGGCATCGGCCCTGGTCGTCGAACTCGACCAGGAAGCAGTTGTCGTAGACCCTCTCGACCGTCCCCTTCGAAGCGTCGGTGAAGTAGCGGCTGCAGCCGACGGCCACCAGCCGTGAGCCGTCGATCGCCCACGGCTCGTACTCGGCCTCCCAGGTTCCCGGCTCGTCGCGGGTCGAGGCTTCGCCGTGCGGCTCTCTCCAGGATCGGACGACGGCATCGCGCCCGACGACCGGATCGCCGGCCGGGTAGAACCGGTACTCGACGTCGTCGCTGAACAGCTCGCCGATCAGCGCCGGATCGTAGGTCCGCCACGCCTCGACGTAGGCGTCGAGCCAGCGCTGGGCGGCCGCCCGATCCATCGCCACCCCTCAGGCCGGCGCCACGGGGGCCCGCCCGAGGATCGCCACTGCCTGATCCAGCCGCGCGAGCGTCCGACCGCGCCCGAGCGCGACCAGCGTGTCGAACAGTGGCGGCGCGGCCGTCCGGCCGGTCACGGCCACGCGGATCGCCATGAACAGGTCCCCGGCCTTCCAGCCGCGCTCCTCGACGAGGGCTCGCAGCGGGGGCTCGAGCTCGTCCGCCTCCCAGGTCACCTCGTCGTGGGCGGCCAGCGCCTCGCGCGCGGTGCGCAGCGCCTGGAGCGTCGTGGCGGCGTCCCAGCGCTTGGGCACGAGGTGGGCCGGATCGGGCTCGACGGCCTCCGTGAACAGGAACCCGACCAGTTCGCCGACCGAACCCAGGCGGGGCAGCCGTTCCTGGATGAACGGGGCGATCGTGCGGATCTCCATGTCCGTCGGCAGGCGCTCGATCGTGCCCGCCTCCATCTCGCGCTCGAAGAATGGCCGCAACCGGTCGACGAACTCGTCGACGGACAGCCGCCGGATCCACTGGCCGTTGACCCAATCGAGCCGCTCCTGGTCGAAGACCGCGCCACCCTTCTGGACGTGGTCGAGGTCGAAGCGCCCTTCGAGCTCGTCGAGCGCGAGGATCTCCTCCTCGGTGCCGGTCGACCACCCCAGCAGCACGAGGTAGTTGACCATCGCCTCGCGGACGAAGCCCTCGTCGATGTACGCCGATAGCGCGGTCTGGCTCTTGCGCTTGCTCATCTTCGTCCGATCCGCGTTGAGGATCAGCGGCAGGTGGGCGAACTGCGGGACGGCATGTCCGAGCGCCTCGAACAGGAGGATGTGCTTCGGCGTGTTCGACAGGTGCTCCTCGCCACGGATGACGTGGCTGATCTCCATGTCGGCGTCGTCGACGACGACCGTGAAGTGGTAGAGAGGGTTGCCGTCGGCGCGGAGGATGACGAAGTCGCCGCCGAGGTTGCCGGGCTCGAACGCCACGTGCCCGCGCACGAGGTCGTCGAAGGCGATGGTCCGCTCGCCGACCCGGAAGCGGATCGCCGGTCGGCGGCCCTCGCGTTCGAACGCCGCCCGTTCGTCCGCGGTCAGCCGGCCGCAGCGACCGCCGTACCGCGGCGCTTCATGCGCGGCCTCCTGCCGCTTGCGTTCGGCATCGAGCTCGTCGTGCGAGCAGTAGCACGGATACGCCCGATCGGCGGCGAGCAGCCGCCCGGCCGTCTCGCGGTACCGCTCGAGCTTGCGCATCTGGCGGTACGGCCCGTACGCGCCGCGTTCCTCGCCGTCGGCCTCGTCCGGCCCCTCGTCCCAGCGCATGCCCGTCCACGCGAGGCCGGTGAGGATGTCGCGCTCGAACTCCGGGGTGGAGCGGGCGACGTCGGTGTCCTCGATGCGCAGCACGAATGTGCCGCCGTGGCGGCGGGCGAAGAGGTAGTTGAACAGCGCCGTCCGGACGCCGCCGATGTGGAGCGGCCCGGTCGGGCTGGGCGCGAAGCGGACTCGGACGGTCATCCCTCCGAGTGTAGGCCGTCGGGCTCGCGGCCTACGGCGTCGGTGTCGCCTCAGTGACGACGAAGTGCGTCCGGCAGCTGAGCACGACCTGGGCGGGGTCGGGCGCATCTCCGTCGCCGCCTGTGCTCCGGCATTCGCTCGCGCCCGGATCGTCAAAATGCCCCACGACCAAGTAGCGACCGTCGACCGCGCCCTCGTCGAGCAGCGCGGTCAGGGGCTTCCCGTAGAGCCAGAAGGAGCCGGCTTCCGTCTGGAACTCGCAGTACCGGTCGACCTCGATCCATTCGGGGCCGCTGATCATGTAGTCGACGTTGGCGAAGACGCAGGAGACGTGGCCCTCGACCTCGGGATCGGGAATCGGCACGTTCTCGTTCTCCGAGGGAATGGAGCAGAACAGGTGTTCGAGCGACTCCCCACTCGCGAGGCCCTCCGGTGAGAGGGGGACCGAGTCACACCCCAGCCGGTACTGCTCGATCCACGGCTCGCCGTCGCGGCTTCCGGCCGCGATCCAGCCGAACGGCAGCGGCTCATCGGCGCCGTACGGCTGGACCTGGTACCAGGCGTACCCGTCGGCAGCCACGGGGCCGTCGACCACGTAGAGCGGGACGCCCACGGGGAGCGTCGGCTCGAGGCGCTCCGATTCCTCGCCGACGGTCGGCAGGCGGCGTACGCGCAAGCCGTCCGTGGCGACGACGACGCCGAGGGTGTCGGGACCGAGGCCGGCGACCACGAACGGCGACGAGGCCGGTGACGCCGACTGGGACGGGGCGACCGATGGCTCGTCCGACGGCACGTCCGACGGTTCGGCCGAGGACGTCGCCACCGGTTTATCGGTTGCCGCCGGTGACTCGCGCGGGATGACGCTCGTGATGGGGTTGCGCCCAACACCGAGGGCGAGGATGCCGGCGATCGCCAGCGTCAGCGCAGCCAGCACGGCGGCCCAGGCCAGCCGGGCGGTCGCCGCCGAGCCGAAGCCCGGGACGGAGATCAGCGGGCGCGACTGGCGCGTCGACGCGGTGGCCGCGCTGATCCGCTCGGCGAGATCGACGGCCGGGGCGCCGCTCGATCGGGCCAGGAACGCCGCGCGCACGTCGCGGTCGGTGATCTTGCGGTGGTTCATCGCTGGGTCTCCATCGCGCGCACGAGGGCGGCGCGCGCTTCATGCAGTCGCCATTTCGCGGTGCCCACCGGCACGCCGAGGACCGCCGAAATCTCCGCGACCGGTCGCTCCTCGACGTGGTGGAGGGCGAGGATCGTGCGCTGGTCGGGAGTCAGCCGGTCGATCGCTCGCTGGAGCGCGTCACCTTGCGCGATCGCGTCGATCGAAGAGTCGGCCGCCCCGGTCACGTCCCACGGCCGCCGGTCGTCGTCGCGGACGGCGATCGTGTCGATCGACACGCTCATGACGCGGCCCCGCCGTCGGATGCTCATGCGCGCCTCGTTCACGAGAATGCGGGCGAACCAGGCCTCGAACCGGGCCGGTTCGCGGAGGCGGGGCAGACTTCGCCAGGCCGAGAGGAAGGCCTCCTGCGTCACGTCCTCGGCATCCCGGGCGTCGCCGACGATCGCTCGCGCGAGCCGGTACGCCGAAGGAAGCCGGGCCGCGACGATGCGATCGAACGCGTGGCGGTCGCCGGAACGCGCGCGCCCCACGAGCGCGAGCTCGCCGTCGGCGCCGGAGATAGGGCGATCTGCCACCACGGGGTGGGTCATCGTATCGGTCGTCCCAGTGCGCAGGGGCCGGGTGGCCTCCGTCTACCTGAACCTGATGCGAACCCGGGGGCTCCGGTTGGGACAGTTTCGCGGCAACGACCCGGCCAGCTCGATCAACCCGAGTGGGCTCGCAACGGTCACCCCGTAACCGGTACAGCGCCCGAGGCCGACTCCGACCGCGGTTTCGGTCACCCCATGACTGACGGGGTACGAGCCGCTAACTCGGGCAATCGGTGGAACAAGCCGGGATCCGCGGCCCCCACCAGGACACGCACCAGCGACGCCGGCCGCAGCCCCAGCGTCGCCCGCCCCAGCGGACCGTCCAGCGTCAGCGAGTCGAGCGATTCCGAGCGGGCAAGGATCGTGATCGGCGCGCCCGGCCTGAGCGCGCGGGCCTCGAGATACGACAGCAGGCCCTTGTCCTCCTCGGCCTCCTCTGTGATGCGCAGGATCGTGGCGCTCGTCCCCGCCTCGATCGAGCTCAGCGGAACGCCCTGCGGCCGGCGCCGGGCCGTCGCGGCGTCGATCGGGTTGCCGTGCGGACACGTCTCAGGGTGCCCCAGCAGCTCGTCGAGCCGGGCCTCGACCCGCGGCGAGATCGCACCCTGCAGCCGCGCGGCCTCCTCGTCCGAGTCGGCCCAGCCCAGTCCCACGATCGAGCTGAGCAGCCACTCGCACAGCGCATGGCGGCGGAAGATGCCGTCGGCGGCGGTTCGACCGGCGGCGGTAAGCACCAGCTCGCGCCCGTCGGCCTGCGCCACCAGGCCATCGGCACCCAGCCTGCGGAACATCTCGCTTGCCGCCTGCGTGCTCACACCGAGGTGGCGGCCCACCTGCGCCGCGCTGACCCGGCCCTCGTCGCCGGCCATCACCCGCAACGCGAGCAGGTACTCCTGCGCAGCCGAGGAGAGATCGGTGGAATCGTGTCGCCTCATGGCGGAACTGTACGAGAGCGCCGGACGAGCGCGAAGGCGACCCCGCCGAGCCAGGCGAGGACGAGGAACAGCCCCAGCACGATGCCGGCTGTGCCCGGGTCGCGCGATCCGCCGGTCGCGCTGAGGACCACAGCGACCGGCGCGGCGGCGGCAAGCGTGGCCACGGTGCCCGCGGCCGAGATGGCCGCGAGTCCCGGCACGATCAGCAGCACGACGATGACCGCGAGCTGCCCGATCCACGTTCCGAAGGCGAACGAGTCGACGCACGTCGCAGCGAACCGGCCGCAGCCGGTGGCCTCGCCGATCACGAGGGCCAGCGCGATGCCGATCGGCGGCCAGCCGACGAGCGCGAGCGTTACCCGCGGACGGAGGGTGCCGAGGCGAGGCAAGCCCCCCGGCCCGGCATCGCCCGCGCCCGAACCGGCTGCGTCCGACCACGCAGGTGGCGCACCGTGCTGTCCCGCGGAGGGAGCCGCACGCGGACGGTCGCGTGGAGCGGCGCGGTGCGCCGGCGCCGCGCGCAGCGGCCCCGCCTCGGGCACGGCGGGCTCCGGATTCGACCCGCCGCTCGGGGGCGGCTCGCCGGCTGCTGGCTTGGAGCGCGCCGGATCGACGTCCGATCCGTCGACGGGCTGATCGCCTGGACTGCCCCGGCGGGCCCGGGCCTGGTACTCGGGCCCGTGCTTGCGCGGATCGGCGTACTCCTTGGGGTTGATCGTCCAGTACGTGCCGCTCGACGGTCCGTACCACGCGCCGCCCGACCATTCCGGGTCGAACGGCTCGTGCTCCGCGAAGTCGTAGCTCGTGGAGCCGGGCGTGGCGCGGTCGGGCGGCCGCTGCTCGCCCGCGCCGGTGCGAGCCCGGCCCGGCGGCCGTCGTCGCCGAGGCCCGGGACGGGCGCCGGTCTCGGCCGATCCGGCGTTGCCGCCGGGCGCCTCTCCGGCCCGGCGCTGCCAGCTGTTTCGAGTAGCGCGCGTTTGCGCCGGATCCGACCGCGAGGTCGCGCGCGCCACGGCGGGGCCGGGCACCCCGCCGGCGAGCACCTCGTACGCGGCCTGGATCGCGAGGAACCGCGGGATCGCCGAGGACCCAGCCGTGTCGGGGTGGTTGGCCTTCGCCAGCTTCCGGTATGCGCGCTTGACCTCGTCGAGCGGCGCCCCGGCCGGAAGGCCGAGCGTGCGGTACGGGTCAGTTCGGGGATCCATCGGGCGCGTTGCTCTCCTCGTCCCGGCGCAGGTGGCCGGGCTGCCGGGTGGCGCGGCCCGGGGCGCCGAGTGGCTGGTGGCGCGCGCCCTCGCTCGAACCCTAGCTGATCAGCTCCCCGACCGGGGCCAGGTCAAACTCGGCGACCGCCTCGCCCGCCGGACGGCCGTGGGGGTCCGGCTCGATGGGATGGTGATACCGCCCGAGCAGCCGAATGGCTCCGGCGTCGAGCACGCCGGCCTGCCGGAGCGCCTCGACGGACGCGGCCCAGGTCGCTCGGTCGTGACCGTCGCCATCTTCGATCTTGAGGGCCAGCCCTGATGGGCCGCTGTCGGCGCCCGCGCGCGGGCCGCCCAGGATCGCGACGCCGCGGAGCGCCTCCATGCCGGCCTTGCTGATGAGCCGACCGGGCGAGGCCTTCATGAGCGAGGTGTCGAGCTGGTCCCGGGTCCCAGCGACCATCTCCGGGTGCGCGAGCATCGCGTCGCGAACGAGCGTGAGCGGCTCGGCCATCGAGCTCCGCTCGTCCGACGCCGGGATCGCGGCGGGATCGGCGAGCATCGCGTACGCGCGGGCCACCTCGCGCAGGGAAAAGGCGTAGGTGAGCAGGCCGCAGCCGTCGATCGCGGTTCTGAGCCGCTCCGAGCGGACGCTGAATGCCCGGGCCACGGCCTCCCGGTAGGCAAGCTGGGCCGGATGCGTGTCGCGCCAGTAGTCGGTCGTGTCCCAGCCTCGGTGGCGGGCAAGCAGGAGGAGGACCGCGTGCTGACCGGAGCACATATGGCGGATGGGCCCGGGACGTTCGCCGTCGCGGGTGAGTCGCGCGGCCGTCAACGCGTCGAGGGGCATGCCCTCCACGCCGGTCGCGAGCAGGGCCTGGCTGAGCTGCGCCCGGCGGAACATGCCCTGCAGCGTCCGGACGTGGAGGTCCTCGCCGGAGTGGGAGCTGGCGAGCAGGGCGATCTCGGCCGGCTGCAGGTCGAACGCTTCGCGCCCGCCGGCCTCGAGCAGCGCCACCGCGCCGAACGGCTTGACGGTGCTGCGCAGGGTGACCAGCCGATCGGGATCGCCGAGCTGGCGGACGATGCGGCCCGCGGCGTCGACCTCGACCACGTCACCCCGATGGGTGCTCTCCTCGATCCCGTTGCGGAGCTGGCGCACGAGCACGGGCGGCGCGGGACGGGTGCGCGATGGCCGTCGCGCGGCATTGGCCGCGCCGGGGGCTGCAGCGGGACGGCGGGGGCGTGGCGCGGGCGCGGTCAACGGATCGGACTCCTCGTCTTGCCGCCGGGTCGAACGATGCCGTAGGGCTGTCGGTGATCGTACGCTCACACCGCCCCGACGGGGGCAGGATGACGCCCGCCCGATGCCCACGCGGCTACCATGACCGCGGCGAAGGTGCCCACCCTCGACCCTCCGGGAGGTCCGCTTGTCAAGTCCGCCGACGCTCCACGTCTCGCAGCATCCGGCGGTCCTCCACAAGCTGGCCATCCTGCGTGACGTGGAAACCGAGCCGAAGAAGTTCCGGGAGGTCGTACGCGAGCTCTCCTGGCTGCTCGGGTACGAGGCGCTGGCCGATGCCCGGGTACGACCGCTGCGCGTGCCAACGCCGCTCGAGGAGACCGACGCCCACGAGCTCGCCGACCGGATCGGCCTCGTGCCGATCCTGCGGGCGGGTCTCGGTATGGTCGACGCGATGCTCGAGCTCATGCCCGCGGCGCAGGTCTGGCACCTGGGGCTCTTTCGCGACGAGCGGACGCTCCGACCGGTCGAGTACTACAACCGGCTGCCCGACTCGGCGACGGTCGACGTCTGCCTGATCCTCGACCCGATGCTCGCCACGGGCGGCTCGGCGACCGCGGCGATCGACGTGCTCAAGCGCTGGGGCGCCAAGCGGATCAAGCTCGTGAACCTGATCGCGGCGCCCGAGGGCGTGGCCGCGGTCAGCGGGGCGCACCCGGACGTCCACATCCACTGCGCCGCACTCGATCGCGGGCTCAACGAAAAGGGCTACATCATGCCCGGGCTGGGCGACGCCGGAGACCGCCAGTTCGGGACGGGGCAGTAGCGTCATCACGCAACGTATGGCGGCGACGTCCGGTGCTCGGGGCGAAGCGGTCCACGGGCCAGCACGATCGTCACCAGCCCGCCGACCGCGACCACCAGCAGCGCCGCCCGAAGGGAAACCAGGGACGCGATCGCGCCGATCAACGCCGGTCCGGCCACGAACCCTGAATAGCCGATCGTGATCACCGTCGACGCCGCGCGGCCCTCGCTTGCGCCCGGCACGTCGCCCGCCAGCGAGACGGCGATCGGGAAGAGCACCGAGAGCCCGAGCGCGACGGCGAACAGGCCACCCAGCACGAGCAGGGGCTCCTCGGTCGCCAGGGAGATCGGCATCGCGAGCACCGTCAGGACACCGGCGGCCGTCAGCGTCGGAACCCGGCCCAGCCGGGCAACGACGGCTCCCCCGCCCAGCCGCCCCGCGGCCATGGCCAGGTGGAACAGCGCCACGCCGACTGCACCCAGCGCCGCGGGCATGCCCAGCGCCAGCCGGAGGTAGATCGCCGACCAGCTCTCGAGCGCGCCCTCGGACAGGGTCGCAACCATCGCGATCGCGCCGAGCGCGAGGAGCGCCGGTGCCAGCAGCGGGCCGCGGGCCGGAGCCGCACCAGGCTCGCGCTTCGGTCGCGGGAGCCGCGCTCGCACGACCACGACCATGGCAGCGCCCAACACCAGAGGAACGGCGAGGTAGCCGGCCTGGAACGGGGCGCCGAGCGGCACGAGGGCGCCCCGTTCC
>Ga0136621_1000400_pt1 | contig 17003 bp, 15 predicted proteins | sample AntDryUQ445A2306_FD_104673 | JGI IMG/M metagenome (GOLD analysis project Ga0136621, IMG submission 104673) | Polar desert sand microbial communities from Dry Valleys, Antarctica - metaG UQ445A (23.06) | ecosystem: Environmental > Terrestrial > Soil > Desert | place: Antarctica: Dry Valley...
ACCTGGAAGGCGAGGACCTCCTGCGCGCCTACGCCGCGGCCGACGTCTTCGTGCTGCCGAGCTGGAGCGAGGGCTTCCCGACCGTGCTGGCCGAGGCCATGGACGCCGGTCTCCCGATCGTCACGACACGAATCCGGGGGGCAGTCGATCATCTCGTCGAGGGCGAGCATGCGCTCTTCGTCTCGGCACGAGACGTGAGTGGCCTCTCGTCCGCGCTCGTCGAGCTGATGCGTGATCCCGAGCTTCGCGCTCGGATGGGGCTGGCCAATCAGAAACGCATCGAGGTGTTCGACCCTGGCGTCGTGGCCGGCGAGTACACGCAGATCCTGAGAGTGCTGCTGTCCCGCGCGGCGGCGTGATCGCGCGCGTCCGTATGGGCTGGGCTACCGCTTGATCGCGACCATCCGGAACCCGCGCGCGGTGCGCATCGTCAAAGGGATAGGCGTGACAGGACGGCGTTCCCCCATCTAAGCGCGCGGCGCCCACCGGCGCCGCCCCAGTAGCCTGCGACGCGTGCATCGAATCCCGCTCCCTCGGCGTTCGCGCGAGAGCGAACGGGTCGAAGAGGCGTTCGATCACCTGGCCGTCCGCCGGGCTGCTCGGAACCTCGGAGCCGTCATACAGCAATCCCGGCAGGGAGCCGTCCGTCACGTAGTCCGCGCAAGCCCGAGCTACCTCGTCGAACGTCATCCCGAACGTCTCGCGCGCGAGTCTCTCCGCGGGGAGAGCCGGGTAGTGCTCTCTGATGAATGCCTCGCGCTCGGCTCGGTAGTTGTGTGTGATCTCATGCCCGTGGAGGAAGCCGGAGTACGCGCCGAACTCGAACGCATCCCAGACTTGGCGCGTCTTGCGTCGCTTGATCGGATTGAGCCCATTGTTCCCGTCGGAAACCGCAAGGACGCCTCCCGGCCGGAGCACGCGGTGTATCTCGCGCAATGCACGCTCGACGTCGCGATAGTGCGAGATGGCCTCGATCGAAAGGACGGCGTCGAACGTCTCGTCTTCGTACGGCATCGCCAGGACGTCGCCTTGGTCCATCGACACGCGCTCCCGCACATTCGAGGGCAGCAGCGGCATGTACTCGTTCGCTGTTCGCACCATCGGGGCGTGGGACTCGATGCCCTGCGCCTGTGCTGCGCCGAGGTAGACGAGCACGATCAAGGTCATGCCGAAGCCTGCGCCGGCGTCGAGGATACTGGCTCCGCGAGGATCGATGCCCGCGAAAGCAAGCAGGTCGGATTTGTGTCGAACATAGGTCTCGAGCTCGACTGGATCGCTCATCGTCCCGCAGTACTTGTAGAACCACGGGTCGAACTCGCGACGTTCAGCCTCGATGATGCCCTTGGCGACCAGCTTGAGCTCGTCAATGCCGATCGTCAAGGAATCGGTCCCATCGAGAGGCGGGTTCCAAGGCTTCGATGTGCGCGTGTTCGAAGGCATTCGTGGGCGGCTGGAGCGTGTCGCCGTCGCCTACCGCAGACTCCCGCCACCGGCACGCGGCTGTCAAGTACGCAGTCGGACCGTCGGGTGGAGGCCGTGCGAGGGTGAGTACCGATGCCGGCGGTTGACGTCGTCGTCTATGCCGCGAGCGCTGGACCGTTCTACGGCGGCAGTGGGGTGCCTGGAGGAGCCGAGCTGCAGTCGTATTACATCGCTCGGGCCGTGGCCTCGGCGGGCCTGCGAGTCCGTCACGTCGTCGCGGACGCCGAGATCTCGCGCACGCCCGAAGGCGTGGAGGTCTTCCGCTTGCCTCGCAGCTACGCCGAGCCCGGCATCCCGCGCCGGCTCGCGATCGTGCAGGGCCTTCGTCGATCCGACGCGCGCCTGTACATCCAACGCACGGCGGGTATCGAGACCGGCTTTGCCGGCGTGTATGCGCGTCTCGCCGGGCGGCGCTTCGTCTTCTCGTCGTCGCATGACGCTGAATTCGTTCGTGATCCCGAGCTGTTGAGGCAGCAGGGAGGCGGCCTCGACTCGTGGTCGGCGCGCACGCAGGCTCGGATCGGGATGCGCTGCGCGCATGCAGTCGTGGTCCAGACGGAACAGCAAGCGGTGCTCGCCCGACGCTCGCTCGGGCGTCCCACGCACGTCATCCGGAGCTTCTGCGAGCTCGGCGCAGCGCGGCCGGCGTCGCGCGATGTGTTCCTCTGGGTCGGCGGATTTCTCGGAACCAAGAATCCGCATTCGCTCCTGGATCTCGCAGAGCGCGTGCCCAACGGGAGATTCGTGATGGTCGCTCGCGAGCGGGTTGGCTGGGAGCAGCTCGCCCGCTCCGTCCGCGAGCGCGCCGTCCGCGTGCCCAACGTCGAGCTGCTGCCTCCACGTCCCCGGGACGAACTCCTCGGGCTCTACGAGCGGGCCCTAGCCGTGGTGAGCACTTCCCTGGCCGAAGGGCTCTCGAACGTGTTCCTGGAGGGCTGGGCGCGCGGCGTGCCGACGTTGTCTCTCCACCTCGATCCCGACGGCGTCATCACCCGCCACGGGCTGGGCGCCGTCGCGGATGGATCGATCGACGAGCTCGCGCGGCTCAGTCGTCTCTACCTGGACGATCCGACGATCGCGGAAGCCGCGGGCGACGCCGCTCATCAGTACGTCCGGGAGACGCACGCACCGGAGGTCATCGGCGCGGCGTGGGCGGCCCTCGTCGAGCGGCTTCTGCGAGGACGCGAGCGCACTCTCAGTCGCTGACAGACGCCAACGTGTAGCCAATCCGTGCGTCGGCGAAGTAAATCGTGCTCGAGGTCGCGCGGTCGACGAACGGCGCGTCGTGCTGCTTGTAGTTCTGGAGCTGCAGCCAGACGTTCGTCTCGTCCGCCCAGACGTTCGGACGCGCTTTGTCGTAGGCGAGCTTCCCGTCGAAGTAGATTCTCACCCAACCTGGACTGTCGCCAATCTTGCCCTGATCGGAGAACCTGACGCCCACGATCAAGGTGTGCCAGCGGTTGAAGGCTCGAGGCGGCTTCGGTGACGGACGCCGTCCGTTCGTCACCTGGCGTTTTGCTACGGGGACGACTCGCGTGCCGTCTGCTTTCGTCAGCTGGAGCAACCTGACCACTTCGCCGTTCGAACCCGCGCGGACGCCGTCGAGGTCGAAGGCGAGGTACGTCTTCTTGCCATACGAGTCCACGATCAGAGCGAGGGTCGGCCAGTTGTTGCCGGCGGTGTCCTTGACGCTGTTGTGCAGGTCGAAGACGTCGTACCAACTCGACACCGGCCAGTTGAAGCCGGGATTCGGAAGGTAGAACGAGGCGCGGAACCAACGCGTCATACCCATCTTGAACGGACCGTTCAGAGTCTGCTCCGGAGTCAATCTGATCGTCGACTTTGCGGTCGAGATGCCCGGAAACCATGGCCCATCCGTCGTGCGGAGCTCCTGGCGCGAGACCCATTTCGACGCCGTGCGAGCCGGCGGCGCGGGGCGCCTCGTCAGGTGGACGCGCTCAGTCGGATCCCGTGCGAAGGGCGTGTACTGCGGGCAGGCTGGAACGTATCCGTCCGGACCGACATCGGGGTTGACCGTCGAGGACTGGAAGATCGTGGCGTACTGGCAATAGTCCCCTGATCGGAAGTCCCCGATCCAATATGGGCCCGGGACGGGCTGTGTCGGGGACCTCGCGACGGCGATCGCAGCAAGCATGGCTACGCCGGTCATCACGGCGGTGAGCCGCACGACCGATGCCCTCGTCACCGTCCCTCCCCTCGGAGCCGGCAACTCTCGTCGCCCGTGATGGGCATGAACGGGGCAGTCTACAGTGAACTCGTCGAGGCTCGACCCGAGCCTGTGGCGCCGAAAGGCGTGGCGAGTACGATCCCATGGTGCCGGCTCCTGACAAACGGGCTCAGCTCATGCCCGTCGTCGTCCGGGGTGCCAGCCTTTCCGCGGTAGGGCTCATTGCGCAGCAGGGGATCACGATGGCCGCATACATCGTCCTCGCTCGCCTCGCGTCCCCGAGCACGTTCGGAGCCTTCGCGGCCGCTGCAATCGTCGTCTCGACTGGAGGCTTTCTCGCGGAGTCCGGTATGGCCGCGGCGCTCATCCAGCGATCCGGACCGATAGAAGCCGCGGCTGCGACGGCTACGGCATCAACCCTGGTGGGTGGGGTGTTGCTCTCCCTGCTCGCGCTCGCATTGGCGCCGGTCGTCGGCCTCTTCTTTCAAAGCTCCGAGATCGGACAGGTGTCGGCGGCGCTTTCAGGCCTCCTCTTTCTCAACGCGGCGGCCGTGGTCCCGGGTGCGCTCTTGCAGCGTCGCCTCTCGTTTCGCCCGCTCTTGATCTCCGAGCCGCTGTCCGCGCTTACGCTGGGCGTCGCAGGGGGACTGGCGCTGGCAGCGGGGCTCGGAGTGTGGGGGGTCGCGGTCGGTGCATATGCGTCGGCGGTCGTTCGGACGGTCTCGATCTGGGTCATGGGCCGTTGGTTTCCGCGATTCGCCGGAGCCTCATGGGCGGTGTGGCGCGAGCTTGCCCGCTTTGCGCGCCATGTCCTGGCGAGCGAGGCGATTCGCAACTCCGGTTCGATCGTCACGACGGCCGTGATCGGTCGAGTGCTCGGCACAGCACCGCTCGGCCAGTTCCGTTATGCGTGGCGGATCGTCGGGGCGGGCTCGAGCGTCGTGGGTGTGGGTTCCTACGTCCTGTTCCCCGTCTTCTCGCAGATCGCCGATCAGCCCGAGCGGTTCAGAAGCGCCGTCGAACGATCGGTGCGAGTCTCCGCGCTCGCGCTGTTTCCCATCAGCTTCCTCTTCCTCTCCCTCGGGAATCCCCTCGTCGTCCTGGTGTTCGGACGGACGTGGTCCGAGGCCGGCTGGGTGCTCGTGGCGCTGTCCGCCGTGCCTGCCGCCGCCGCGCTCGGGTCGGTTTCCTCGGAGGCCTTGAAGGCAGCGGGACGGCCCGACCTCCTGCCGGTATCGCACCTGCTTGGCGCGGGTCTGCCGATCGCCCTCATGTTCCCGCTGCTGCGGTTCGGCGCGGTCGGTGTGGGGCTCGCGTTCTCGATTGGCGTCGGAATCACGGGGCTGTACATCCTCCTTCGTGTGGCGTCTGTCGTCGGAACACCCGCTCGTGTCATCCTCAAACCGCTCATAGTCCCGGCGGTCGCGGGTGGGATAGCTGCCGGACTCGTGTTCGCGCTCGATCAACTCGTCGTGGACGCTGGAGGGCATACCGCGCTCGTCGGACTCGCCCTGTTGGGCCTCGAGACGCTAGTGGGAGCGCTGGCTTATGTCAGCCTCGCCACGGCGTTCTCGAGGCAGGCCGCCTTCGAGCTCAGAGCGATTCGAGACTTCATAGTGGCCCGTGTCAGAGGCTCAGGAAGCGGTGCCAACGATTCCGAGACACGGGCCGAGACCCGCAGGAGCGTATGACCGACTACACCTTGTCGAGATCCGGGAACGCCGCGCGGACCTTCGCCGGCGGACGGATGTGGAACCAGCGAAGCCGCGAGAGCGCACGGTGTAGAGGCCGCACTGCTCGCGGCAGAGGGCGTCGTCTCGCCATGATGGGCTGGCCCGCGCGGCGGACCCACTCCTCCTGAAGCAGTCGTGCGAGCTCCCGAACATCGTCGGGAACGTCGTACTCCTCTGCGACCAACCGGTATACCTCCGGTAGAGATCGATGATGGGCAGCCGGATCTGACGTGATCTGATCGGCTCGACGTCTGTACACGGCGAGGTTCTCCGGGCAGCGCACGAACGAGTGACCGTGCGCCGCAATCCGCATCCAGAGCTCGTAATCGAGCGAGGACATCAGATCCTCTCGGAACCCGCCCACCTCGACGAGTACGCGACGCCGAACGGTGGTCGCGCCGTAGACGAAGTTGCTGTGCTCGAGTAAAGCGCGAAGGAAGGCGAGCGGCTCACCGGGCACGGCCGGGGGTTGGTAAGCGCCCATCGCGGTACCGCGGGCGATCTTCTTGACCTCGTCGAAGAGCACCCACGCGTCCGTATGGGCCACCGCAGCACGTGGATGACCTGCGAGCGTGGTCGCCATAACCTCCAGATATCGAGGCAGCCAGAGGTCGTCGCTGTCGATGAAGCTCACGTATTCGCCGACGGACCGAGCGATCGCCGCATTTCGGGCGGCAGAGGAACCACGGTGTGGCTTAGCGATCAACGAGATCCTGTCGTCCTGCCGCACGAACCGCTCGACCGTTGCCACGGTGTCGTCCGTGGACCCGTCGTCGACCACGATCAGCTCGAAGTCGCGTCGTGTCTGATTGAGGACAGACTCGATCGCCGGGCCAACCCATGCCCCGGTGTTGTACGCGGGCATGACCACCGAGAACGGGATCCTCGCAGCCTCAGACACGGTGCTTACGCAGGCGTCGAGGGCAACCCTGGTCGGGTACCTGCATCTCCGAGAGCGTAGTCCGGCCTGTGACGTCGGGTGGACGAAGTCGAGTTCGTTTCGGCCTCCGGCGTGTTCCAACCTGCGGGCGCGGCGGTGCCGCGATCGGCGAGGCTCGGCGCAGAGTTGTCTTTTCGCGCCTCGGCACCTAGTCTCCGAGTCAGTCCGCCTTGCCCAGGTCCCCGGGGCTCTGTGCAATCGCGGCTGAGCCGACAGAGGGGAAGGAGGAGGACAGGGGAAGAGTGCCCACGCCCGCAAGCCGTGATCCAAGCGGTTGGTTGCACCGCGCTCTGCGCTTGCTGGTCGCAGCGGTCGCAGCGCTTCTCCTCGGTCTGCTGACCTCGGCGAGCCTTGCTCAGTCGGCGCCGACCCCCGTCGCCGCCTACGCCTTCAACGAAGGAGCGGGCACGACGGTCGCCGACGCCTCGGGGACGGGGAACGCGGGCACGATCGGAAGCGCCGCCTGGTCGAGCCAGGGCAAGTACGGAAACGCGCTCACCTTCGACGGTACGAACGCGCGGGTGACGATCCCCGATGCACCCTCCCTGCGCCTGACGACGGGGATGACGCTCGAGGCCTGGGTCTTCCCGACCGCCGCCTCGACGCTCTGGAAGGATCTCATCTACAAGGGCAACGACAACTACTACCTGATGGCGAGCTCCTGTTGCCAGGGCCGCCCGGCCGCAGGCGGAATCTTCTCGGGCTCCTACGGGGAGGCCTACGCAAGCTCGAACCTCGCCCTCAACACCTGGACACACCTGGCGACGACCTACGACGGGACGACCCTGCGCCTGTACGTGAACGGAGTGCAGGTGGCCTCGAAGGCGCAGACGGGAACGCTCGCCACCTCCTCCAACCCGCTCACGATCGGGGGCGACCCGATCTGGGGCCAGCACTTCGCGGGCCGCATCGACGAGGTGCGCGTGTACAACTCGGCGCTCAGCGCCGCTCAGATCCAGGCTGACATGAACACGGCGATCCCGTAGCTGAGCGACTCTCCGACTCACTCGAAACCCCCGACTACACTGTGTGGGTGTCAAGCCGCGACCCCGGACATCGCTGACCTCCCGACCTGCCGTTTCTGCGGCGCAGCGCTCGAGCTGACCGTCGTGGACCTCGGCATGTCGCCGCTCTGTGAGAGCTTCGTGCCGGCTGCCCGGATCGAGTCGATGGAGCCCTTCTATCCGCTGCACGTCCGTGCCTGCACGCGGTGCTGGCTTGTTCAGCTGCCTGCGTTCGTTCCGCCGCAGGAAATCTTCACGGACTACGCATACTTCTCGGCCTATTCGACAGCGTGGGTGAAGCACGCGCATGACTACGCCGACATGATTCGCGCTCGCCTGGGGCTCGGCCCCGAAGACCTCGTGATCGAGCTGGCTTCTAACGACGGTTACCTTCTGCAGCATTTCATCGGGAGCGGTGTCCCGATTCTCGGCATTGATCCGGCAGCAAATGTGGCGAAGGCAGCGGAGGAGCGCGGCGTCCCCACTCTCGTAGAGTTCTTCGGGCGCGCGACCGCCAAGCGGCTCGTCTCCGAAGGAAGACGGGCTAGCTTGGTCGTCGGCAATAATGTGCTCGCGCAGGTTCCCGATCTTCACGACTTCGTTGGGGGAGTTCAGCTCCTGCTCCGCGAGGACGGGACGGCGACGTTCGAGTTTCCCCACCTTCTCCGCCTGCTCGACGATCTCCAATACGACACGATCTACCATGAGCACTTCTCGTACTTCTCGCTCGGGACGATCGTCGAGATCTTCCGAGCCAATGGACTCGAGACGTACGACGTCGAGGAACTCTGGACGCACGGCGGCTCGCTTCGTGTCTTCGCGCAGCTTGCGGGGGGTCCCAACGCCACCTCGGGTGCAGTCGACGCGCTGCTGGAACGCGAGAAGTCGGAAGGACTTCGGAGTCCGGAGCGCTACCTGCTCTTCGCGGAGGGAGTCAGGGAGTCGAAGCGGGCGCTTCTCGAGGTCCTGATCGGGCTGCGTCGAGAGGGCAAGCAGGTGGTTGGGTACGGCGCACCGGGGAAAGGGAACACGCTCCTCAACTTCTGCGGCATTCGCACCGACCTCGTCGACTACACCGTCGACCGCAACCCGTACAAGCACGGTCTCTTCACCCCGGGCACGCACATCCCGATCCACCCACCCGAGTGGATCGCCCAGACGCGGCCTGACTACGTCGTCGTTCTTCCCTGGAACCTCTTCACGGAGATCTCGGAGCAACTCGCATACGTCGGCGAGTGGGGCGGGAAGCTGATCGTGCCGATTCCGCTTGCCAAGGTGATCGACCCCCCGCGCTCCCTTCCTAGCGCGCGGAGAGGCGAGCGTGCTTGACAACAGCCTCGGTATCGTGGGAAATGCGGTTGAGGCAGGCGTGCTGCCGTTCGTGGGTCTTGCCGGGGAGGCAAATTGTGGAACTGGGCGAGTGGCTAATCGAGGGCGGTCGATGAAGGTCGTAATCTTCTGCGGGGGATTCGGCGTCCGTATGGGAGAAGAGACCGCGAAGATCCCGAAGCCTATGATCAAAGTCGGAAGCCGCCCGATCCTCTGGCACATCATGAAGTGGTATGCGGACTGGGGTCACCGCCACTTCATTCTCTGCCTCGGCTACAAGGCCGAATCGATCAAGGAGTACTTCCTCGCTTACAACGAGGCGCTCTCGAACGACTTCATCCTCTCGAACGGCGGGAAGGACGTGGAGCTGCTCGGAAGCGACATCTCCGACTGGCGGATCACCTTCGCCCACACCGGGACGCAGTCGACGATCGCCGAGCGGCTCCTCACGGTCGCACCCCATCTCGGCGACGACGAGTACTTCCTTGCGACGTATGGCGACGGTCTCACGGACGCTCCGTTGCCCGACATGATCGAGCGGCTCCGCTCCTCGGGCAAGACGGGGCTCTTCCTCTCCGTTCGCCCGACGTTCAACGCCCACGTGGTCAAGGCAGACCACGACGGTCTCGTCCGGTCCGTCGAGGACCTCCAGCACGCGGACGTCTGGATCAACGGAGGCTTTATGGTCCTCAGGCGCAACGTCCTCGACTACATCAATCCCGGGGAAGAGCTCGTGGTCGAGCCTTTCGCGCGGTTGATCGACGAGGGCGAGCTGCTCGCGTACCGATACGAGGGGTTCTGGGAGCCCATGGACACGATCAAGGACAAGCAGCGGCTCGACGCCCTCGCAGAGAGCAGCAACGCACCCTGGCGCAGCGTCAAGCTCGATACGACGCTAAGTCACTGATGCTCCGGCTTCCCCTCCACAACGGCGATTCGCCGGTCCGTCGCGTGCTCGTGTTGGGAGCTCATGCCGACGACATCGAGATCGGCTGCGGAGCAACGTTGCTCGCGCTCCAGCGCGCACATGACGTCGAGGTGGACTGGGTCGTCCTGGGCGCCGACGGGATCCGCGAGTCGGAGGCGCGCGCGAGCGCGGAGTCTTTCCTCGCGGACGCTGCGAGCAGTTCGGTTGCCTGCCATGGGTTCCGCGACGGCTACTTCCCGTATCTCGGCCGGGAGGTAAAAGACGTGTTCGAGGATTTGAAGGGGCGCGTCGATCCCGATGTGATCCTCACTCACGCGCGGCACGATCTGCACCAGGACCACCGGCTCGTGTGCGAGCTCACCTGGAACACGTGGCGCGACCACCTGATCCTCGAATACGAGATCCCGAAGTACGACGGCGACCTCGGCGCTCCAAACGTCTTCGTGCCGGTGACGGAGGAGCTCGCGCGGGAGAAGACGCGGCTGCTCGCCGGCTCTTTTCCAAGCCAGGGCGACAAGCATTGGTTCGACGAGAGCATCTTCCTCGGTCTCATGCGCCTCCGCGGGATGGAGGTGCGCGCTCCGAGCGGTTACGCGGAGGCGTTCTTCTGCCGCAAGTTCTCGCTCCTCGTCGCATGATCCTCCGCGAGACGACGATCGAGGGCTGCTGGGTTATCGAGCCCGAGCGATTCGCCGACGAGCGCGGCTTCTTCGCTCGGACGTGGGACACGACCGAGTTCGCCGACCACGGGCTGACCGGCCGGCTCGTCCAAAGCAGCATCTCGTTCAACAGCGCCCGCGGAACGCTGCGCGGCCTCCACTACCAGGCAACTCCGCACGAGGAGGCGAAGCTCGTGCGCTGCACGAGCGGTACGATCTTCGACGTCGCAGTCGACCTCCGTCCAGACTCGCCGACGTTTCGGGACTGGTTCGGCGTCGAGCTCTCCGCGGAGAACCGGCTCGCGCATTACGTCCCCGAGGGTTGCGCGCACGGTCTTCTCACCCTCACCGACGATTCCGAGGTCCTTTACCTAGTCTCAGAGTTCTATGCACCGGACGCAGCCCGTGGCGTGCGCTTCGACGATCCCGCGTTCCGGATCCGATGGCCTGCTGGCGTGGTTGTCATCAACGAGCGGGACCGCACGTACCCGGACTTCGAGGCTGAGCGGTGATGGTTGGGGCAGGCGAGCGCATGACGTCGCTGATGGCCGAGCTCTTCCCGATATGTCGCAGCATCACGGGCGATGGGGTACGGCAGACGCTGCGCGAGATCGCGTCACGGATCCGGCTCGACATCCACGAGGTAGCGACCGGAACGCAGGTGCTGGACTGGACCGTGCCGGATGAGTGGAACATCCGCGACGCCTACATCGCGGAGCACGAAGGGGACCGGATCGTCGACTTCCGGGAATCGAACCTCCACGTCGTGAGCTACAGCGAGCCCGTCGACACCGAGATGTCGCTCGCCGAGCTCCGTCCGCATCTGCACAGCCTTCCCGAGCACCCGGACTGGATTCCGTATCGCACGTCGTACTACGAGCGCACGTGGGGTTTCTGCCTTTCCCAGCGCCGGCTCGACGACCTCGAGGAGAAGACGTACGAGATTGTCATAGACAGCACGCTCGAACCCGGCGTGCTGACCTACGGAGAGTGCCTGCTACCGGGCAGGGTCGCTGACGAGGTTCTACTCACGACGCACGTCTGTCACCCGTCGCTCGCGAACGACAACCTTTCCGGCCTCGCGCTGCTGACCGAGCTCGGGGCGGAGCTCGCCCGGATCCCCCGCCGTCTGACCTACCGCCTCCTCTTCATTCCCGGCACGATCGGCTCGATCACCTGGCTTGCGCGGAACGAGAAGCGGCTCGAGTCCGTCGTGGCGGGGCTCGTCATCGCATGCGTGGGCGACAGCGCTCCGCTGACGTATAAACGGAGCCGGAGTGGGAACGCGCTCATCGACCGTGCGGCTGCCCACGTACTCGGCCACGATGGCAGCGACGCTCGCGTCGTCGACTTCGTACCCTGGGGCGGGGACGAGCGGCAGTTCAACTCGCCGGGCTTCGACCTGCCCGTGGGCTCCCTCAGCAGGTCGCGCGAGTATGAGGAGTACCACTCGTCCGCCGACGACCTCGACCTCGTCAGCCCGCAGCGGCTCGAGGATGCGCTCGGCGCCGCTCTTGCGATCATCGACGTCCTCGAGACGAATCGCCGCTTCGTCAACGTGTCGCCCCGGGGCGAGCCCCAACTCGGAAGGCGTGGCCTCTACCCCGGGATGGGGGGCGGTGACCCTGCTGTCGAGCAACTCGCGATGCTTTGGCTTCTGAACGGATCGGACGGAGGCGCGTCTGTCCTCGACATCGCAGAGCGGTCCGGGATCCCGTTCAAAGTGCTCGATAGTTGGGCGCAGCGGCTGGCCGACGCAGGGCTGCTCGCCGACTCGAAGAGTCTCCCATGAGGGTTCTCGTCACAGGACACCACGGCTACATCGGCTCGGTGGTAGCTCCCATGGTGCGGGACGCCGGGCATGAGGTCGTTGGGCTCGACACGTTCTACTATCGCAACTGCGACTTCGGGAGCTCGGCCGAGCTAGAGCCTGCGCGCGAGGTCGACCTGCGCGACGTGCGCGCGGCCGACCTCGACGGCTTCGAGGCCGTGATCCACCTCGCTGCGCTGTCGAACGATCCCGTAGGCGACCTAAACACAGACTGGACGTACGCGATCAATCTGGCCGGCACGATCGCTCTCGCAACGGCGGCGAGCGAGGCCGGAGTTCGACGGTTTGTTTTCGCGTCCTCGTGCAGCATGTACGGTGCAGCCGAGGGGGACACGCCGCTCGACGAGAAGGCCGCGCTTCGTCCGCTGACGCCGTACGCGGAGTCCAAGGTTGCCGCTGAGGAGGTGCTGCGCGAGCTGTCCAGCCGCGACTTCGCCCCCGTGTCGATGCGCAATGCGACGGCTTACGGAGTGTCGTCGCGCCTCCGCCTCGACGTCGTCCTGAACAATCTCGTCGCGTGGGCACATACGACGGGGGCGATCCGCCTCCAGAGCGACGGCAGCTCGTGGAGGCCGCTCGTGCACGTCCGCGACATCGGGTTCGCGACGATCGCTCTGCTCCAGGCGCCGGAAGAGCTCGTTCGCGGGGAGGCTTTCAACATCGGCTCGGCCAGGCAGAACTATCGGATCCGCGACCTCGCCGAAGTCGTCCACGAGCGCCTTCCCAGCTGCGATATCACGTTCGCGCCGGAGGCGTCTGCCGACCCGCGGAGCTATAGGGTCGACTTCTCGAAGTTCGAGGCTGCGTTCCCAGATTGCCGGTTCGAGTGGACGGCGGAGCGCGGGGTCGACGAGCTCGTGTCTGCGTTCCAGACCGTCGGACTCACGTACGAGGATTTCGATAGCCACCGCTACATCCGGCTCGGGCAGCTCAGACGCCTTCTCGACGAGGGCGCGCTGAACCAGGACCTTCGCTGGGTGGCGCCCCCCGACCGTCGCTAGCGGAAGCGCAAAACCGAGCGGCGAGCCTCCCGCGGGTCGTAAACATGAGACAGAAGCGGTTAATCTGTCGACAGATCGGGTTTCGCGGCTACCCTGAGGAGACTAGGAACGCCATCGGGCGGAAAGGGGGGAGGACGGATGGCAACGATATATGTCGATTCACCGTTGACCGACCTGGAGCGTCGGCGGCGCCTCTACTCCGGGGACTTCTTTGTCTTTTCACCGGGAAAGAGCTCGCTCGAGCTGTGCGCGCTCGCACGGGAGATGAGCAAGGATGCGTTCGCGCCTCATGATCCCCCTGTCGCGCAGGACAGTATGGCCGCCGAGGAGTACGCGAAGATCTTGGCCGAGCTCAAGCCGCGATTCATCCACCACCCTCGGGCGAAGGAGTTGATCCGCGACACTCTTGCCGAGGTTGGATGCGACACCGAGAAGACGTACTTCGACGTGCCCCGTCTTCGCACCATGGCCTACGGCGATTACATGAAGGCGGGTCTCGCTCTTCAGTTCCACCCGCACCGAGACACGTGGTTCTCGGCCCCGTATGCGCAGCTGAACTGGTGGCTCCCCGTATACGAGGTTGAGCCCGAGAACTCGATGGCGTTCCACCCCCGCTACTTTGCTGACGCAGTCAAGAACAGCTCCTCAGGGTACGACTACGACGAGTGGAACCGTACGGGTCGACAGCAGGCGGCGCAGCAGATACGGAAAGAGACACGGGCCCAGCCCGAACCTCAGGAGGAGCTCGAGCTCGAGCCTGACGTGCGGGTCGTGACACCTGTCGGCGGCGTGCTGATCTTCTCCGGTGCTCAGATGCACTCGACAGTGCCGAACACGACCACCAGAACGCGGTTCAGCATCGACTTTCGCACGGTGAATCTTGATGATCTCGCCGACGGCAACGGGGCACCCAATGTCGACTCGGAGTGCACCGGTACCACTCTCGGTGACTTTCTGCGCGCCAGCGACTTGACTCCAATCTCAGAAGAGGTCATCGCTCACTACCAGGCCGGCCCTTCGCTGGCAGCATCGCCGGTCGCGTAAGCGCAAGCACACCTGATCCTCCGATGAGCGAGCAGCCAGGTGTTGCGTTCGCAGGCCAGGTCGCTCTCGTCACCGGAGCGGGTGGCGGGATCGGGAGCGCCATCGCGATCGCGTTGGCGCAACGCGGTGTCGCCGTTGGCTTGCTCGGTAGGAGGGCGGCTCGGCTCGAGCGGGTAGCGCGGCGTATAGGCGTCGAGTCCGACACAGTCGTCTTTGCGACTGACTTGACCTCCGATGCCGAAACTCGCGCGGCCGCCAGGTCGCTCCTAAGACGTTTTCGCCGTCTGGACATTCTCGTCCACAGCAACGGAATCCATTCGCTCGGTCCGCTCGACTCCGCCCGCGTCGCCGATTTCGACAGGCTCTGGGCGGCCAACGTACGCGCTCCAATGCTCCTCACGCAACTGCTATTACCAGCACTCCGCCACTCAGCGGGCCAGATCGTCTTCATCAACTCGAGCGTCGGCCTGGAGGCGCGTCCAAACGTCGGGCTGTTCGCGGCGACGCAACACGCTCTCCGGGCAATCGCTGACACTCTTCGCGCAGAGATCAATCCAGATGGCGTCAGAGTCCTGTCTGTTTATCCAGGAAGGACTGCAACTTCACGCCAGCGGAAGATCTTTGAGTCCGAAGGCCGCGCCTACAACGCCGATGCCCTTCTCCAGCCAGAAGACCTTGCATCGGCTGTCGTCTGCGCCCTCGCATTGCCGCGGACAGCTGAGGTTACGGATGTACGTATTCGTCCGCTTCAGAAGTCCTGAACGCGCCCTGCTCGGGCGGCCGCAGGTCTGGGAGCGACGTCACTCGCCGACTGCATACGCGCGCGCGAGGAAGATGTCGTTACGCGTGCCAGCGACTCGTTCGGGCCGCCCGCTACTCGCTGGAGCTCGCGGGTCAGGCGCCGGGTAGAAGTCCACCAAGCCCGCCGATATCGGGCGGAATGAGTCCGGACACCTTCGTGTCCATCAGCCCGCGCGCAGAGCGAAGCGCCTCGTTGACCGCCGCGAGGATCATGTCCGCCAGGAGCTCCGGGTCGTCGGGATCGATCGCGCGCGGATCGATCGTGATCGAGATCACCTCGCCCGCGCCTGAGGCTTTTACCGTCACCATCCCGCCGCCGGCGGAGGCTTCGACGACCTCGATCGCCGCCTCTTCCTGCGCCTTGGCGAGCTCTTCTTGCATGCGCTGCGCCTCACGGAGCATCTTGTTCATGTCGAAGCTCACTGATCCACCTCTCGGGCGTCGAAGGTCTCCTTCAGCGAGGAGATCCAGTCCTCCTCTGACTTCGGTTCCTCGTCTTCGCCGGCCGGCGCCGCGGTGTCCCCGGCCTCGAGCACGACCGTGAGCCGCTTGCCCGTAACCTCGTAGAGGGCATCGCGGAGAAGGCCGATGTTCTGCGGCTCGGCGATCTGTTGGCGGTGGAAGTCGTTTCCCGCGGGGAACTCGAGCGTGAGGGTGTCTCCCGCAAGCCCGGTCGGCGTGGCCTCGGCCAGGAGGCTCGCGACCGGGATCGAGCGACCGCGGACGGTTTCGACGATCGAGCGCTGCCACGCATCGGCGACCTGTCCGAGCTCGAGGTCCGGCGTCTCGGGCGCGATGTCGTCCGCGGGAGTCTCAGCCGCGGCTGGAGCTACAGGCTCTGCCTCTCGTATGGCTGCTGGACCCGAGCCGGCGCGGCTTTCGAGAAGCTCGACCCGGTGAGCGAGCGACTCGCGCGAGAGGTCGGCCTGCGACCTCGTCACCTTCACGATCGCAAGCTCGAGCGGCAGCCTGGGATCACCCCCCTGGCGCATGTCCTCGACTGCCACCGCGAGCAGGTCGATCAGCCGTAGGACGGTAGGCTCGGGGAGCTGGTTCGCCTGCTGGCGCAAGAGCTCCTTCGTCTCCTCGGTCACCGGTAGGGACTCTGGGACGTGGCCCATGTGCTGGACGAGCAGGAGATGCCGCAGGTGCTCGAGCAGGTCGAGTACCAGGCGACCGAGATCCTGTCCCTGCTCGGCGAGCTCCTCGATGAAGACGAGCGCCCCGGCGGTGTCGTGGTCGACCACCATGTCGCAGAGACGAAGCAATGAGTCTTCCTCGACTGCGCCCACGAGCTGGAGAACGGCTTGGGCGTCGACCGCTCCGTTCGTCGCTGCGGCGAGCTGGTCGAAGGTGGAGACCGCATCCCGGAACGATCCGTGCGCGCTGCGCGCGATCAGCGAGAGCGCTGAGTCCTGCGCCTCGATGCCCTCCCCGTCGGCAACCCTCCGCAGCAGCGTGACGAGCTCGGCGAGCCGCGGGCGCTGGAACACGAAGGTCTGACAGCGCGACCGGACCGTCGGAATGACCTTGCCGAGGTCGGTCGTGCAGAAGACGAAGAGAAGGTGCGGAGGGGGCTCCTCGATCAGTTTGAGGAGGGCGTTCCAGGCGGCGTCGGTGAGCTGGTGCGCCTCGTCCAGGATGTAGACCTTGTACCGGCCCTCGACCGGTTGCAGGACGACGCGCTCGCGGATCTCCCGGATGTCGTCGATCCCGCGCTGTGACGCCGCGTCCATCTCCACGACGTCGAGTGACGAGCCGTTCGCGATCGCGACGCACACATGGCAGGACCTGTCCGGAGTCGGGGTGGGGCTACCCGTGCCGAGGCAATTCAGGGCCTTGGCGAGAATGCGCGCCATCGAGGTCTTGCCCGTGCCACGCGGTCCGGCGAAGAGATATGCCTGTCGCACCTGGTCGTGCTCGATCGCGTTCTGGAGTGTACGGACGACGGCTTCCTGCCCGACCACCTCGTCGAAGCCTTGCGGGCGGTACTTTCGGTAGAGCGCACTCACAGAGGCGTGACGATACCGCTCGGCTGTGCTTCCCCGTTGCATGTCGCCGGA
>Ga0136621_1000402_pt1 | contig 16968 bp, 14 predicted proteins | sample AntDryUQ445A2306_FD_104673 | JGI IMG/M metagenome (GOLD analysis project Ga0136621, IMG submission 104673) | Polar desert sand microbial communities from Dry Valleys, Antarctica - metaG UQ445A (23.06) | ecosystem: Environmental > Terrestrial > Soil > Desert | place: Antarctica: Dry Valley...
CGAAGGAGTCGAACGTGCGGATCGCAACACCGTCTCCCTGGCCGTCCGTGGCCTCGGCGAATCTCTAAACAACCTGGCGCTCTCCACCGACTACATGAGCCTGCACCTGAGCATGAACCACCTGAGTTATTTCCTGCAATGGTACGTGCGGGAGCAAAAGCCCCGACTCAAGAAAAGAAAGCCCAGCTTCTTCGAGTACCAGTTCCCACAGAAGCGCACTGATAACGTCTGGATCGAGCGGGAAGTTTGCACCTTCGTAAGGGACGCCACAGACTCTCTGCTGGGAAGGTTGGGTCCAGCCGAGAGTATCTACTACTTGGTGGACAGCCTCCAGCCCTTTGGAGAAGCCACAGTAGAGGTAAAGGACACGGAGGCGTTGGAAGTCCTCGCTGACACCTTCGTCGAGATGGGTACGACCGAGAGGACGTTCGGTGTGAGCATCAACTTCAACACCAGACCACTAGAACGCTCCGCAGAAGGAGCACGCTGGACTCGCAAGAACGGCTACAAAGACGCCGAGAGACTTCTGGCATCGGTATTCTTTATTCTATTCGTGTACCTCAACTATCACATTCGAAGGATGCAGGCGGAAGCCTTCACCTCGTCGCTTCATGAAACGGAGGCCAAAAAGCTGAAGGAGGCCGGGATCGACTTCTCGGAGGCGGCGAAGGAGTCGCGCAAGAGGTTTGAGGGGTACTGGATCATCCGCTTTCCAGACCCCGACGACGAAATAACGAAGGCTTTAAAGAGAATCGAACGTCTGTAGATAAGAGTTTAAGCTGGCCGTCGAGAGGCCCGTGTTATAATTGTTCGCGTTCCACTGCACTCTAGGATTAGTGAGGGTTTTCGTCGTCTTGAGAGAGTATTTTGCCAGGAGAACCTGGCTCGTTGCTGGTTTCGTTTCCATCCTTCTCGTAGCTATGGCGGGATGTCAGCCCGCCGACCCGACCGCCGATGCGGGGTCTGAGGCGAAGAAGGTCGCGGTCTTCCGTGGGGGTGAGATCACCGAGAGCGAGGTCCAGGAGCAGGTGACGCTCCTCGCCCAGCAGAGCGGGATGGGCGAGGTAAAGCCGGACTCCCCGCAGTACGACACGATGGTGCAGCAAGCCTTGCCCCAGATCGTGGCTCTCGAAGTCTCCCGCGCATACGCCGAGGAGCAGAACATAACGGTCTCCGACCAGGACGTGAACCAGGAGATCGAGACTATCAAGGAGCAGGTCGCCAGCCAGGCTCCGGCGGACGTGAGCCGGGATGAAGCCTTCAAACAGGCTCTGGAGCAGAACAACCTGACCGAAGACCAGCTACGCGATGATATCCGCCAGAACCTGCCCCTTCAGAAAGTTCAGGAAAAGATCACGGGCGACGCGCAGCCTTCGGATCAGGAGGTCCGCGACTACTACGAGCAGAACAAGGAGGCTGAGTTCTCCAACGCGCCGCAGCGTTGCGCCCGGCACATCCTCTTCAACAACGACCAGGAACAGAAGGCCGAGGAAGTCAAGACCCAACTCCAGGAGGGCGAGGAGTTCGGGCCGCTCGCGGAGGAGTTCTCGCAGGACCCGCAGAGCGCGGCGAAGGGCGGCGACCTCGGTTGCCTGGAGCAGGATATGACCGTCCCCAACTTCAACGACGCTCTCTTCAACGCGGAGCAGGGTGAGATCGTCGGCCCCATCGAGACCGAGTTCGGGTTCCACCTCATCGAGGTCACGGACATACAGGATGCCTCGGTCACGCCATTCTCGGAGGCGGAGGATGGGATCCGTCAGCAACTCGCCTCCCAGCAGGAGTCCGAAAAGTTCCAGCAGTGGATAGAGGGCCAGATCGAAGACCGCAACGTCAAATACCTGAACGGCTACGAGCCGCCGCAGTCGCCCCCGAGCCAACCCGCATCCGCCCAGCCGGGTTCGTCTACCCCACAACCTTCTGGAGAGTAAGTTCGTACCCGCCAGAAGGGCTTTTGCGGCCCTTTCGGTTTCCTCCCGGCGTTTTTACGGTACGCTTGCCGTAGCATCACGTCCGTTAACGTCGTAGAGTTACGGGTTGCATAGGAACGTTGTAAGAGTGACATGGGGAGGCTGTTGCCGATGACGGAGATCATCGCGGTCCACGGGCGCGAAATCCTGGATTCGAGAGGAAATCCCACGGTCGAGGTCGAAATCGCCACGGTGAGCGGCTTCATTGGACGGGCGGCAGTTCCTTCGGGGGCGTCTACCGGCCAGAGCGAAGCCGTCGAATTGCGCGACGGCGATGCCGAACGCTACGGTGGCAAGGGTGTCGCCAACGCCGTGAGCAACGTGGAGGGTGAGCTCACCGAGGCCGTCCTCGGGATGGACTCCACGGACCAGCGGGCATTGGATCTCGCCATGATCGAAACGGACGGCACGGACAACAAGAGCCGCCTCGGGGCGAACGCCATGCTCGGTATCTCTCTGGCGGCGGCGAAGGCCGCGGCGGAGTCTTCAGGGCTTCCACTGTTCAGATACCTGGGCGGTGCCGGGGCGCACACGCTGCCGGTTCCGTGCGCCAACATCCTCAACGGTGGGGCGCACGCGGCCAACAACGTAGACTTCCAAGAATTCATGATCGTTCCGGCCGGCTTCGATAGCTACGCCGAGGCACTGCGTTCCGTAGCGGAGATCTACCAGGGTTTGAAGAAGTTGCTCGGTGAACGCGGGCTTTCAGGAGGCATCGGGGACGAGGGAGGCTTCGCCCCCGACCTGGAGAGCAACGGTGCGGCTCTGGCCTTGATCTCGGAGGCCGTGGAGAGGAGCGGATACTCGCTCGGGGATCAGATATTCTTCGCCCTCGACCCGGCTGCCTCAGAATTCTACGAGAACGGCTCGTACAAACTCTCCGGTGAGGGCAAGACGCTCTCCAGCGAGGAGCTTGTGGATTACTGGGTCGGACTCTGCGACGAGTACCCCATTCTCTCCATCGAGGACGGGCTCGACGAGGACGACTGGGATGGGTGGGCTAGGCTCACCGAGCGTCTCGGGGACCGGGTGCAGCTTGTCGGGGACGATTTATTCGTGACCAACCCGAAGATATTGCGGCGTGGGATTGAGGGGAACATCGGCAACTCTATCCTGGTGAAGGTCAACCAGATCGGCACCCTCACCGAGACGTTCGAGACGATGGATCTGGCGCACAAGTCCGGGTATACGACCATGATCAGCCACCGTTCCGGCGAGACGGAGGATGCGACTATATCGGACCTCGCGGTCGCGGTGAACGCCGGGCAGATCAAGACTGGAGCCCCGGCTCGCGGGGAGCGCGTCGCCAAGTACAACCAGCTTCTGCGGATCGAAGAGTCCCTGGGCGACTCGGCGGTATACCCTGGCCGATCAGCGTTCAACCCGAGGAAGGGGGCCTAACGTGCGCCGGACCAAGATAGTCGCGACGCTGGGCCCGGCGACCTCCTCGGAGGAGCGGATACGGGATCTCGTCAACTGCGGGGTTGACTGCGCGCGGTTCAACTTCAGCCACGGCGACCACGGCGTACACCTGGAGAACGCCCGAATCATCCGCGAGGCGGCCCACGAGCGGGGGCGCAACGTGGCGATCATGCAGGATTTGCAGGGACCGAAGATCCGCACCGGCGATGTCGAGGACGGCACGGAACTGTACGAGGGCAACCGGGTGACCATCGCCGCCGGGGACTTCGTCGGGGACGCCAGCCGGCTCGCCACCACATACGACCGGCTCGCCGAGGACGTGAAACCGGGACATCGCCTTCTCATAGACGATGGCCTCCTCGGCCTCCGGGTGGAGCGTATCGAGGGCGGCGATATCATCTGCGAGGTCATCGAGGGTGGTCCGGTTTCATCTCACAAGGGACTCAACTTCCCGGATTCATCGCTCTCCATAAAGGGTCTCACGCCGAAGGACCTGGAGGATCTGGAGTTCGGGATCAAGGAGCTCAACCCCGACTGGATCGCTACTTCGTTCGTTCGCACGGACGATGAGGTGCTGGAACTGAAGGAGCGGATCCAGGAGCTAGGCGGGGATGCGCCGGTGATCTCCAAGATCGAAAAGCACGAGGCCATAGATAACATCGAGGAGATCATCCGCGCATCGGATGGGATCATGGTGGCGCGTGGGGACTTGGCGGTCGAGCTTTCCGCCGAACGGGTGCCAATCGAGCAAAAGCGCATGATCGCACGTTGCAGGCGTCTAGGAAAGCCGGTCATCGTTGCCACCCAGATGCTCGACTCGATGATGCGAAATCCGCGTCCCACCCGCGCCGAGGTCTCGGACGTGGCGAACGCCATCTTCGACCGGGCGGACGCGGTTATGACTTCCGGGGAGACGGCGGTGGGGCGTTATCCGTTGCAGAGCATTCAGGAGATGGACCGCATCTGCCGGGCCGCCGAGGGGGCCATCAACTATGGTCGGGACATTACTGCTTCGTCAACCTGGGGCAGGGGTGATCGCTACGACGCCCTCACGCACGCCGCCTGCGAGCTGGCCGAGGTGCTTGAGGCCGAGGCCATCCTGACATCCACGCAGACCGGACTCTCAGCCATCAGGGTCGCCCGTTTTCGGCCTCCGAACAAGATCCTCGCCGTCAGCCCCATAGACGAGACCGTCAGCCGCCTCGCCCTCGTGTGGGGTGTGATCTCCATTAAAGGCGAGCAGGCCGGTTCGCTGGAAGAACGCTTCCACGGGGCCGTCGAGGCCGCCGAGAAGGCCGGTCACATCGAGGAGGGCGACCGGCTCATCATGACCGGCGGGGTCGCTGGCTCGCTGCCGGGCTCGACGAACGTGCTGGAGGTCTACAGCGTCGGGGAAGATAGGTAGAAGCCGGTGAGGCTGCCACGCTCGTTGCTCCGTCCGCTTGTGGTGGTGATCTACGCCTCCTTCATCGGACTGCTCCTCGCCTCTTATATCGCTCCTTTGCAGGGAATACTGGATGGCAGAGACGAGGTCTCGAAGCTCGAACACAATCTGGCCGAGACCCGAGAATATAATGACGGACAGCGGCAGCTCGCCGAAGAATTGAACACCCCAGCCGGCATAGAACGCGCCGCCCGCGAGAGATACGGCATGGTCCGCCCCGGCGAAGAAGTGTACATAGTCGAGGAATAGCTCTCAGGTTTCAGCGGTCAGCAAGAACAGCGGCCATCCCGAGCGGACGCCCATACATCGAAACGGAGCCACGGTTGCGACGAGAACGCTGCTGTTTTCAGAGAAGAAACTGAATACTGATGGCTGAAAGCTCCCGAGACCGCGAAGCGGTAGCCCGCCAACTCGGACGCGAGCCAAAGCCGTTCCGGGTTGCCGCCCGTTGTCCTTTCGGGCGGCCGAGCGTCATAGAGAACGTCCCCGAACGGAGCATGCCGACGAGCTTCTGGGTGACGTGCCAGGCTCTTGATCGGGCCATCGCGCGCGTCGAGGGGACCGGCGGGGTGCGGGCCGCCGGTGAGGCCGTTAGCGAGAGTACGGTGGAGGGTATCCACGATGAGCACCGGTCTCGTTTCGGGAGCCGAGTCGCCGGCGTCCGCGAGGGTGGCTACGTCAAGTGTCTTCACGCCTTCACCGCCATTCATCTCTCCGGCGCCATCCCCAACCCGGTCGCCGAATGGACTCTGCAACGCCTGGAGAAGCCGTACCCGGAAGCTGGTTGTTGCACCCGTCTGGAAGGGTAAATCAGGCTGCTATACTGCCGGCGAAGCACACCTCTGGGGGCGTGGCGGAACAGGCAGACGCAACGGACTTAAAATCCGGTTCCTGAAAAGGAGTGTGGGTTCGAGTCCCACCGCCCCTACTGCCGGTAACCGCGGAAAATCCGGTGAAACCCGCCGTGGGGAGAACTCTCGCGTTGCTTTACAATTAGGCTGTAGAGCGTTCTTTGGCGGAGGGAGCGGAGCAGAGATGTGTGGACGATACACCCTTTCGGTGCGGCATGAGGTATTGGCGGAGAAATTCGGCGTGAGCGGCCCGCTTCCGGAACTGTTGCCCAGCTACAACGTCGCGCCGGGCCGGGAAGTTCCGGCGGTTGTGGGTGAGGCTGATGGCGATGGTGGCAACTACGGACGGCAGATGGAGATGTTGCGGTGGGGTTTGATCCCACCCTGGGCCGACGACCCGGCTATCGGCTACCGTATGATAAACGCCCGCGCCGAGACCGCCCCGTCCAAACCGTCCTTCAGGCGAGCCTTCCGAAAGCGGCGCTGCCTGATACCCGCCGACGGCTTCTACGAATGGAAGAAAGAGAACGGCGGCAAGCAGCCGTACCACTTCCGCCTCAAGGACGGAGAGTCCTTCGCCTTCGCCGGGATCTGGGAGAGTTGGACAGACCCCGATGGCGGGACCGTCCGCTCCTGCGCCATCCTCACCACGGAGGCCAACGAAGTGGTCGGCGAGGTCCATGCCCGGATGCCCGTGATCCTACCCCCCGAAGACCACTATATTTGGCTCGACCCCGACTTCGAGGAGACGGAACCGTTGGCGGCACTGCTTGTTCCCTATCCCCCCGAGGCCCTGGAAGCATATCCGGTCAGCCGCTTCGTCAACCGACCCGGCAACGACGACGAACGCTGCGTGGAGCGCGTGGCCTAGAGGTCCGTGGCGGCCAATCCAGGCAGGGGCTGTGATACGCTTCCGCCTGCCTATGAGGCCCATCTTCGAGAGGTCCCAAAAACAGCGAGGTTTGCTCCCGGTTCTGGCGGGGGCGGGCGTCTGCCTGCTGTCCTTCATTCTGTATCTGATGACGCTGGCCCCGACGGTTCTGTACTATGAGTTGCCCGTCCTGCGGGACTCGGCGGTGCTCCAGGTCAAATCATACGTGCTTGGCATCCCGGACTACACTGGATATCCTACCTACGTGATGCTCGGCAAGCTCTTCACCTACCTGCCGGTCGGGGACGCAGCCTACCGCGTCAACCTCGCCTCGGCGGTCTACGCCGCGCTAGCCGTGCTTTTTGTCTGCCTGATCGGCTATCTTCTCACCGACCGTCCAGTCGCCGCCGCAGCCGGAGCCCTGGCCTTTGGGGTCAGCCGCATCTTCTGGAGCCAGGCCGTTATCGCCGAAGTTTATACCCTGAACGCTCTATTCGCGGCGGCCACCATCTTCGTGTTTCTACTCTGGCGCCGGACTCGCCGGGACCGCTATCTCCTGCTCGCCGCGTTCCTGTGCGGCCTCGCTCTGACGCATCACATCACCAGCGGGATGCTCATTCCGGCGGGTTTGCTCTTCGTGCTCGTGGCGGCGCCGAGAAAGTTCTTGGAAGTGGGACTCCTCCTCAAGGCCGCCGGACTATTCCTGCTGGGCTTGCTCCCTTATGTTTTCCTGCCGATCCGGGCTTCGATGGACTATCTGCCGGAGGGCTGGACGTGGGATCAACCCAAGATCAGCAAGTACCCGCCCGACACTTTTTATGGCTTCTACAACCTGGTCTCGGGTGGGGCCTGGAAGGGGAGGATGTGGGCGTTTGGTCCAGCGGAGCTGCCGGAACGGTTCTCCATGTACCTGGATTATCTGTACGGAAACCTCGGCCAGTTCAACATCGCGCTTGTGCTCGCCGCGCTGCTTGGGGTCTTCTACATGATCTATGCTGACGCCTCCGCCGCCGTCCTCCTCAGTGTCCCCTTCGTCGGATGGCTCTTCCACGCCCTCGAGTACAACATCGAGGATATCCAGTATTATTTCATCCCGACCTATCTGGTCCTCGGCGTCTTCATGGCGGTTGGGTTCGGTGCCATGCTCGACGCCGTGAACAGGCTCTCCGGGAGGCTGCCTTCCGTGGTTCGCGCGGGCATCCTGGCCCTGATCTCAGCTGCGATGCTGCTTCTCCCTTTGCCGGGTTTCACGGAGACCTACGCCGCAGTGGATCGCAGCGAGGACTACGAGGGTCGGCGGATGATGGACGCCGTTGCGCGGAAGACGGAGCCGAACGCGACCGTGTTGCACCACCGCAGTCCTCTGTACTACATGATCCTGGTCGAAGATCGCCGCGAAGACCTGACCCTCATCAACTACTTGGAGAAGAACGCCGGGGCGCCGCGGTTCAAAGGAATACCGGAGGCCCGGGCGTCGCTTGAGTACGGACCCGTCTACCTGCTCCTGCCCGGCGAGACCACGACTCCCTATTACATGGGTGTCCGGGACAGCCAACTTCTGTACCGGAGGGTGGGACTGGACCTGATCCCGGTGGATGAAGATGCGCTGCTCTACGAGGTAGTCCGCCGATCGGTCCGCCGTCCATGACCCAAGTGTACATCCGCGATCGGGGCACGGTTCGCCGTGATCCTCATGCCCTCTCCCGCGCGCGAAATTCCATTTAACCAGATATTAACTTCGAGTTCACCGTATTGAAACAACTCTAGTCTGGGCTGTTGCTAAGCTTGTTTTCGAGTGGAAGCAAGGACGTAGACAAACCAGAAGAAGGGGGAACTCTTGGCTTTGCATGGAAACTGGGAGCCGCGTCGCGCTGGCACGCTCGCGCGCCTCGGGGAGATAGACCGCGGGAAGTTCATAGCTTTGAGCGGAGCGAGCGCGGCGGCGATGATCTTCGGCGCGGGACCGTTCACCGAGGAAGTCGAGGCGAGGCCGCGCTTCTCGGGTGATCCTTTCAAGCTCGGGGTGGCATCGGGGGACCCGGAACCGGACGGCGTCGTGATCTGGACCCGCCTCGCCCCGAAACCGCTGGCCGATGATGGACGCGGCGGGATGGGACGGAAGGCCGTCCGCGTGCGGTGGGAGGTCGCCACCGACGAGCGGTTCCGCCGCGTGGTCCGCAGCGGCGAGAAGAAAGCGCGTCCGGCGCTAGCCCACTCGATCCACGTCGAGGTCGGTGGCTTGAAGCAAGACCGCGAGTACTTCTACCGCTTCCAGGCAGGCACCGAGACGAGCCCCGTGGGCAGGACCAAGACGTTTCCTGGCCTCGCGAGCGCGGTCTCGAAGATGTCGTTCGCGTTCGCCTCTTGTTCGCAGTACGAGCACGGGTTCTTCAACGCCTACCGTCGGATGAGCGAGGAGGACCTGGACCTGGTCTTCCACCTCGGAGATTACATCTACGAGTACGGCACCAACGAGTACCGGGCTCCGGGCGGCAACGTACGCTTCTTCGAGGGAGCGGAGATCACGACGCTCGCCAACTACCGTCAGCGCCATGCCCAGTACCGCACTGACAAGGACCTTCAGGCCGCTCACGCGGCGTTCCCCTGGGTCGTAACCTGGGATGACCACGAAGTCGAGAACAACTGGGCCGATGAGATCCCCGAGAGCGGACGCTCCCCGGAGGCGTTTCTACAGCGCCGGGCGGTGGCGTTCCAGGCGTACTACGAGCACATGCCCTTGAGAAGATCCTCCGTGCCCCGCGGCCCGGACATGCAACTCTACAGGAGGTTGACCTACGGCAACCTCGCCGAGTTCAACGTGCTCGACACCCGCCAGTACCGCGACGACCAGGCCAACGACGACGAGTTCAACTCGCCGCCGAGCGAGGAGACGCAGGACCCGAACCGCACGATGACCGGCGACGCGCAGGAGCGGTGGCTGCTCGAAGGACTCGCCACCTCCAACACCCCCTGGAACGTCCTGGCCCAGCAGGTCTTCTTCTCTCAGGTGGACTTCAACCCCGACGACGCTGAGGTCGGCATAAACCCCGACGCCTGGGACGGCTACTCGGCCCAACGCGACCGCTTCGTGGACTTCTTCCGGCAGCGCGGCGTGTCCAACCCGGTCGTGCTCACAGGCGACGTACACGCCAACTGGGCGAGCGACATCCTAGAGGATTTCGACAATCCCGACTCCGAGGTGGTCGGCGCGGAGTTCGTCGGCACCTCGATCACCTCCGGCGGCGATGGCTCGGACGTACGCTCAGACACCGGCGAAACGCTGGCGGAGAACCCGCACGTCAAGTTCTTCAACAACCAGCGCGGCTACGTCCGCTGCACGCTAACGCCGGAGACCTGGCGCGCCGACTACCGGGTGGTCCCCTACGTCAGCCAGCCCGGCTCGCGCGTGTTCACCAGAGCGTCCTTCGTCGTCGAGAGCGGCGCCCCCGGCATCCGTCAGACGGCGGACAACGGCGTGCCCATGGCGCAGCGCGTCGCCCCAGCCACCGAGGCGGACAGGATCACGACCCAGCAAGAGGCCGACAGAAGGTCCGCCTTCCAGGGCGGTCTCCGCAAGAACGCCCCTCGCAAACACTAGCCAGAGGCAAAACAGCGCACGATAAAACGGCCCCGCGAGTTCGTATCGCGGGGCCGTTGGTTTGGAGTTTACTGGGCTTTCCGGCGCTTATTCACCCGTCTTCGCCTTCGGGTGGAAGCACAGGACGCAGGAGTTTATGCAGTAACGCTTGCCCGTGGGCTCGGGGCCATCGTCGAAGACGTGGCCTTTTGGTGGGCTCCGCTAGAGACGCTGTGGACTTCGGTGCGCCGCAGGCCATGCAACGATAGACGCCCTCGTCTTTGGCGTCCCAGAACTCTCGTATCCGGCCTCGCCCCCGACCGGCGCTCCGGTCTTCCTGCTACCCGACCTCCGGCGCGCCCTTCTCGCGCTCGAAGACCGCGAGCGCCCTCTCCTCGCTAGCGGTAACGAAGCGCAGCAGGCGGTTGCCGGTGACCTCCGCGCTCTGGAGCACGACGAAGTAGTCCCCTTCGCGCAGGAGCTCCACGACGACGCCGGAGAAGCCGTCGTAGACCGGGTCGAGGTCCATGCGCTCCACGTCGATGAGCCTCTGGCGCGGATCTCCGTGCATCAGACACCTCCTTATCGGTGGATTATACGGGTGTGCGGCCGTTTTTCGCCGCCGACCCCAGTTCGCCGCTTCCGGTCCGGACTTGCGCTCTTCGGCACGCGCTACGTATCGGCAACCCCACCGTTCCTGGCGCTGACCGTCACCAGGGCAACGCGGACAGAGACTGGAGGACATCGAAAACCTCGCTCCTGGCCGATTGTTCGAGACGGCGGCGCCTACGCCAGTTCCTCGGCGCCTACGCCAGTTCCTCTATGGCTTGGAGAGTTCGATGGGATTGCCTGAGGGTTTACGCGAGGTATCCGGGTGAAGAGGCATGGAGCGGTCTTGCCCCGATATGGACCCCGGAATCACCATTGCGTTTATTTCGTTTGAATGTTATACTGCGCTTACACTAGCAGAAGGAGGTGCGAGATGGACGTGGTGCGAGAGAGGGACCCCGTGCTGGCCCTCGACAAGGACGCGCCGCTGGTGCGCGAACTGGACGACGCCCTGGCGAAGAGCCTTGGCAGGGCGAAGCTGCGCGCTCCTTCGGGGGAGGAGATAGAGCTTCCTCACTCCGTCTTCGAGGTGCTGGTGCGCGTGGTGCATGAGATGGCCCGTGGCAACGCGGTCAGGGTGCTGCCGGTGCATGCCGAGTTGACTACGCAGCAGGCCGCCGAGTTGTTGAACGTCTCGCGGCCGTTTCTTGTCGGGCTGTTGGAGGGGGGCGATATCCCGTTCCGCAAGGTCGGCAGCCACCGCCGGGTGCGTCTGGACGACCTGCTCGTCTACAAGGACAGGCGAGACCGCGAGCGGCGAAGCGCCCTCGACGAGCTAGCTTCGGAGTCCCAGGCGCTTGGACTCTACGACGATTAGGGACCCGGACCCTTGGCTTTCGTCGCCTTGCTCGACGCGAACGTACTTTACCCCGCCTACTTGCGAGATGCTCTCCTACGGTTGGCGGAGGTGGAGGTCTATCAGGTGAGGTGGAGCCGGCGGATCCTGGACGAGATGTCCCGCAACGTGCTCAAGAACAACCCCGTTCTGCCCGAGGAGAGCATGGAGCGGCTCGTGAGGACCATGGAAAGGGCTTTCCCGGACGCCATGGTCACCGGACACGAGACCCTGATCCCGAGCATGACGAATGACCTCAAGGACCGGCACGTCCTGGCCGCGGCGGTTCTGGGCCGGGCGGACGTGATAGTGACCTCGAACGTGAGAGACTTCCCGCCCGGGGCGTGCGATCCCTACGACGTGGATGTGCAGACGCCGGACGAGTTCCTCAGCTACCAGTGGGAGATAGGGGACCCTGACTTTTTGCTCGGGGTCTTCGAGGAGTGGGCTTCGCATCTGAAGAATCCGCCCCTGACCCTCGAGGAATTGCTGGAGAAGCTGGCGCGCATGGTTCCGAACTTCGGGGAGCTGGCGCTCGGAGCCGCCAGGGAGAGAACATCCGGAAGGTGACTGCTCGGGGGATAGCGCCCTGAGAACGCGCGGGAGCGGTAAGAGGCCATGCTCTCTCCCATGAGTTCAGGACTGAATACGGTTCGGTCGCGCGTATAATCTAGCGGTGCGTATTATTCCTTCTTCCGGTCCTGGTGCGGTGCGCCGTGTTGCGTGTCGTAGGAAGCCGCTCTCTTAGATGCCCCGCAAGAAGAAGCCTGCTCCCTCGGACTCCTCCAGGCTCACCGGTCTCTTCGCCGATACCGGTCCTCTGGCGTCCCGCAAGAGCTGCTACGGCTACCGTCCCCAGCAACTCGGGTTCGCCCAGGCGGTGGCGAAGACGCTGCGTGAGCGCGGCGTGCTGCTGGCCGACGCGCCGACCGGCACGGGCAAGTCCGCTGCCTACCTCGCCCCGGCGATCCTTGATGCCGCCTCCTCCGGAGGACGGGTCGTTGTCTCCACGGCTACCCTGGCGCTCCAGGCTCAGCTCCTCTCCGAGGACCTCCCGCCAATGAAGGCGGCGGCCGCCGAGCTGATGGGATATCCGGAGGAGGGAATCACCTACGCCGTCCTCAAGGGCCGCTCGAACTTCCTGTGCGTGAGGCGACACCAGGATACTTTGAGGGCCGGCACGATCCTGGACGTGGACCTTCTCTCCGGCCTGGACCACTGGGCCACCGAGACGGAGACCGGGGACAGGGAGGATCTGCCGTTCCGGGTGCCGGTGGGGCCGTGGGTGGAGATCGCCTCTGACGGGGAGGATTGCTCACCTAAGCTGTGTACGTTCAGGGAGGGATGTTTCTACTACGCTCACAGGGATCGGGCGAGCGAGGCGGACCTGATCGTCGTCAATCACTCCCTGCTCCTCGCGAACGCCGCCTCTGGAGGCGCGATCTTCGACACCGAAGGAGCGCACCTCGTCATAGACGAAGCGCACCGCCTCGAAGAGGTCATGGCCGGAACCTTCGGCGCCAGAGTCTCCCAAGGCCGCCTCCGCTACGTCATGCGCCAGTCCAGGAAGCGCTGCGAATCCGCCGCGGCGAGCGCCGACAGGGCCGAGATGGCCGCCGAATTGTTCTTCGAGGATCTCGGGAGCGGAGCGTCCGTGCTGCACGAGAGCCCGCCCCGCTCCTACAACACGTTGGTAGACGCCCTGATCTCGGTCAAAAGCACGCTCGCCTCAGACCCATGCGAGGAGGTGAACGCCCTACAGGGAATGGTGAGCCGCCTGAGAAAAGACCTGGTCTCCTTCTACTCCAAACCAGACGAGGACTACGCCTACGCCGTGGTCCCCGGACGGAGCCGCCGCGCGGGAGGAAGGAATCATCCCGAGCTAAAGAGCTGGCTGGTCGAGACCGCCGAAGTCTTCCGCGAGAACGTCCTGCCGCTCTTCGAGAGCGGCGGCGTGGTGCTGACCAGCGCAACACTTGCGACCGGCTCTGGAGCGCGGCGCTCCTTCGGCTACGTCCGCCGCAGGCTCGGCCTGGATGAGAGCAGTGTTAGCAATAGAGTGGACGAGTTCGCCGGGGACGAGGTCTTCGACTACGAGAAGCGGTGCCTCGTGTACGTCGAGGAGGAGATAGCGGCGCCCACTCTGGCCTCCCCTGACCTCTTCGCCGCCTCCTGCGCCAGGCGATCCGAGGAGTTGGTGAAGCTCTCCAGTGGCCGGGCGCTCGTCCTGCTCTCCACGAACCGGGCGCTCGCCGCCTTCAGGGAGCAGTTTCGGCCCTCATACCCTGTACGCTACCAGGGCGACGACTCACCGGGGCGGCTGGTCCGGTGGCTCAAGGAGAGCGAAGGGGCGATCCTCGTCGGGACGCGCACCTTCTGGGAGGGCGTGGACGTGCCCGGCGATGCGGTCAGCCTGGTCGTGATGGACCGCGTGCCGTTCGCGCCACCGGACGATCCCGTGGCCGCGAAGCTGCGGGAGAAGGCGGGGGAGAGGGCCTTCCGGGAGGTGTTCCTGCCAAAGGCGCAGGTGGCGGTGAGGCAGGGGGCTGGGAGGCTCATGCGCCGGGCTACGGACAGGGGCGTGGTGGCGGTGCTTGACCCGAGGGTTGCGAGCAAGGGTTGGGGCAAGGCGGTGCTTGGGAGCCTGCCACCGGCGAGGAGGACAGGCTCCCTCGCTGACGTGGCGCGGTTCTTCGCCGACGATTCCGGTGAGAGTGGTTGACCCCGCGGGGTCGCCAGCGTCTATTCAGCGCCACGCTATGGGAACGTCACGATCGTGAAGCGGTCATCCGCGAGGCTCGACGCGGGTATCATGGCGCCATGCGACCGGAAGGGCGGAGCGGGGATGGCAAGCCGGATCTCTTGCGAGCGGCGCTCTCTTACGCGCGGCGCGGGGTACCGGTCTTCCCCTGCAGGACGCTGGGGAAGACCCCGCTCACCACGAGCGGCCACCTCGACGCCACTCGGGAGGAGGGGGTAGTGAGGACGTGGTGGGGGAGGTGGCCGAACGCCAACGTGGGCATCCCGACGGGGAAGAGGAGCGGCCTGCTGGTCCTCGACGTTGACCCCGAAGACGGCGGGCTCGAGAGCCTGAAGGAGCTGGAGCGCGCGGGCGGGGCGGCCCCGAGGACGGCGAGGGCCCGCACCGGTGGAGGGGGGTTGCACCTGTACTTCCGCTACCCGCGCTCTTCGCGTCCGGAGTCGCGGGGGGTAGCCGCAGAGGTGAGGAACAGCGCCTCCCTGCTCGGTCCCGGACTGGACGTGAGGGCCGAGGGCGGGTACGTGGTGGTTCCGCCGAGCCGCACCGAAGCGGCGTACGAGTGGGTGGACCGCTCCGCCCCCGCGCCGCCCGCGTGGCTCGTCGGGCTGCTGGCCGAGCGGTCTGGGGAGCAGACGCTCTTCTGAGAGCCGCCTTGGCGTTTCGGGTAGGGGATCGCGTCTGCACGAGTGCGTCGGCGCAAGCGCCTCGGGCCAGGATGACGCACGCAACCGGTCCCCGAACTTCCAGACCTCCGAGGACCGTGGGAGCCTACCGCCGCGTGGCGGGCTTGGGCGGGGCGCCGTCAGCCGGCTCTTCGGCCTCTCTTGCGAACCCGCGCGAGGTAACCGGCGGTCGCGCCGCGCGTGGGGGATGCGGCGGTCTCTCTGGTTCCTCTGCCGGCCAACGCCTCGCGCAGATCCGAGACGCGCTCCACCACGAACGAGAAGCCACGTTGCACGTCCTGCTCGACCCATCCTTGCAGCAGGTACGCACCTGTCTCGTAAAGAACGTGCCCGTGGCGATGGTAGCACTGCTCGAATATCGTGCTCTGCAGGAGGCCTGGCTCGTCCTCGGTGAGCAGGAAATGCACCAGGGCGCCTGATCTAGTCGGTGGCGCCTGCAGAGACTCCAGGACCCCAGCGGCCTGGGCGCGCGTCCCGTGCCGTAGGCTCCGCAGTTCCCGTCCAGCCGTGACGCCCAGTGCTTCCAGGGCCTCGCGGTGGGCGGCGAGAGGGTGCCGGCGCAGGTCCAGGCCGAGGACACTGTACTCCCAACGCTCGAGGTCCGTCACGTGAGGCGCGAGGGTAGCCACCCCGTAGCCCCTGCCCTCGCGCGACTCCCACCAACTCGCGGGATGCGCGGAATGGGGTAGAGGCAACTCGCGCTGGGCCTCCCAGCCCCTTTGGCGCTTCTGTGGCAGGCCGCGAATCTCGTGGAGCCGCGCCGCCCGAGCCTCGCCCGCGGCCTCGCCACGCTCGCCGCCGGCGAGGCTGCGTGGATTCGGTCGGTAGCCCAGGCGGTCCAGGAACCCGGCCCTGATCAGGTTCTCCAGCGCGCCACAGTCCGTGGGCGTTCTCCTGTAGAAGTCAGCCACGCTCGCGAACGGCCTCTTCTCCCGCTCGGAGAGGATGGAGGAGACCGCCGCCTTCGATAGACCCCGGCAATACGACAGACCGGGCCGCAAGGCGCGGCCGTCGTCTTCGACGGTGAAGCCATCCCCGGAGCGGCGCAGATCGGGCGGCAGTACCCCCATGCCCTTGCGCCGCGCCTCGTTGAGCAGGAGCCTCGGCGAGTAGAAGCCCATGGGCTGGGAGTTCAGGATGCCCGCCAGGGTCTCGGCGGGCCAGTGGGCCATCATGTAGGCGCTGGCGTAGGAGATCTCGGCGAAGGAGGCGGCGTGCGCCGCGCTGAAGCCGTAGCGTCCGAAGCCCTCCATCCACGAGAATACTTCCGATGCGGCGGCTTGGGGGACGCCGCGGGCGGTGGCGCGCCGGACGAACTCGCCCCTGACCTCGGCCATCCGCTCGCGCCCGGAGCTTTGCCGTAGCTGGTCATCGCCCTCCTCAGTCCGTCGCCCTCGGCCAGCGTGAAGCCGGCGACCCGGTTGGCGATCTCGAGGACTTGCTCCTGGTAGATAAGAACCCCATAGGTCTCCCTCAGGATCTCCTCGATCTGCGTGAGCGGGTAGGAGACGGGCTCCTGGCCGCTCTTCCTGGCGACGTAGGACGTGACGAGGTCAGCCTCCAGGGGGCCGGGCCTGAAGAGGGAGATCCCGGCTACTATGTGCGGCATCCTCCTCGCCCCGAGACGCCTCTGCAGCGCCATCTGCCCCGGCGATTCGAGCTGGAAGAGCCCGGCGGTCTCCCCGCTCCTTATAAGGCGGTAGGTGGCTTTGTCGTCGGGCGGCAAGCCGAGGGGCTCGACCTCACGGCCCAACCTCTTCGAGACCATGCGGGCGGCCTTGTCCAGCGCTGTGTGGGTCTTCAGGCCGAGCAAGTCTAATTTGGGCAAGCCGACGAGCTCCAGATCGTTCTTGTCGTACTGGCACCTGATGAGACCCTCCTTGCCGGAAGGCTCTAAAGGCACGATCTCAGAGAGATGCAGCCCCCCGGCCCCAAGCACGAGCCC
>Ga0136621_1000403_pt1 | contig 16966 bp, 13 predicted proteins | sample AntDryUQ445A2306_FD_104673 | JGI IMG/M metagenome (GOLD analysis project Ga0136621, IMG submission 104673) | Polar desert sand microbial communities from Dry Valleys, Antarctica - metaG UQ445A (23.06) | ecosystem: Environmental > Terrestrial > Soil > Desert | place: Antarctica: Dry Valley...
GTGAAGGAACCGGTGAGGAGGTCGCGCGCCCGAGCCCACATCGGCAGCAGCAGCGCCCGGCTGCCGGCGCCGTCGACAAAGGACGGCATGTAGTCGACCGCGGTCGACTCGCCTGCCGCGAGCGTCGCGGCGAGAGGCGCTGCCGTGTCCGGCTCGACCGCGTAGGACTTCGCCCTTGGGCATCGCGCGGCGAGTGCGCTCGCGATCCCGGTGAAGAGCCCGCCCCCGCCCCAAGGGACGAGCACCGTCTCGACGTCTGGCAGCTGCTCCGCGAGCTCGAGGCCGATCGTGCCGTTCCCGGCCATGACCGGCTCGTCCTGAACCGGATGAACGAAGAGCCCGTCGGCACCGTCGTAGCGAGCGTCGACGATCGCCTGCCACCACTCCTCGTACGGCACGGCCACCACCCTGCCGCCGAGTCGCTCGATCGCGTCGAGCTTCGTCTGCGGTGCCTGCTCCGGAACGATGATCGTCGCCGGCACCCCGAGCTCACGCGCCGCCCAGGCGACTCCCTGCGCCATGTTGCCCGCGCTGGCCGTCACCACGCCGCGCGCCGTCGCCTCGCGTGGGGCTTGCCGGATCGCGTTGACGGCGCCGCGGATCTTGAAGGAGCCGATTGATTGCAGGTTCTCGAGCTTCAGCCAGATCTCCGCGCCCTCGACCTCTAGTCGTACCAGCGGCGTCTGAATCGCAGCCCCGCGGATCGTTGCCCGCGCGCGCTCGATCTGGGACAGGGGAATCAGAACGGAACCTCGGTCCCGACGTTCTGCTTGCGCGCCTTCCGGACGACGAGCTCCGCAGCTGCGAGATCCTCGATGGCCAGGCCGAGCGACTTGAAGACGGTGAGCTCGTCACCGGCGCTCCGGCCCGGATGCCGGCCGGTGAGCACCTCGCCGAGCTCGCCGGCGATCTCCTCCTCACCGAGCCCGGGGATGATCAGCTCGCCGGCCTCCGTCAGCGCAGATTCGCGCCGGTCGACGATCAGCGTGGCGGCACGGATCGTCTCCTCCTCGAGCTCGCGTGCGGTGGGCAGGCTCGAACCGACGGCGTTCACGTGCGTGCCGGGGGCCAGCCACTGGTGCAGGACGACCGGTTCCCGGGAAGTTGTGCAGGTGCAGACGACGTCCGCACCACGGACGACTTCCTCGGGGCTGCCGCCGTCCCGTCGGCTCCACGTCCGAATCTCGGGCTCGTCGAGGACGGCTCGCATCGCCTCCGCGTGCGCCTGTCCCTGCACGCCGGCGCCGACGATCGCGACGACGCAGGAGTCGGGTCGCGCGAGCGCTCGTGTCGCGACCGCGGAGACCGCAGCCGTGCGGATCGCGGTGATCGGAGAGGCGTTGATGACCGCGCGCAGCTCGCCGGTGTCGCCGTCGTGCAGGAGGACCGCGCCCTGATGCGCATCGAGGCCGCGCGTCGGGTTGTCCGGGATGACGACGATCTCCTTGAGCGAGTAGGCCGGTCTCGTGCCGCCACGGTGCGCGGGCATCAGGCCCATCAGACCGGTCCCGCCGGGCGGACGAACGACGAACCGAAGCGGCTGGAAGAGCTCCTCGCGCGCCAGGGCGGACAGCACTCCGGACATCGCCTCGATGCACTCGTCCATCGGCAGCAGGCGCTCGACCTCCTCGGCGGACAGCACCAGCACGTTCATGAGAGGAGCTCTATGAGTGCGCGAGCAGGCGGGCAATCGCAAGCGCCGCCCATGTCATCCCGCACAGAGATGTCGATGCCGCTTCGCCCGAGCGGTCGGTCCTCCATTTGGCGATCCTACGCCCGGCCCAGTGCTCGCCCCCCTTGCAAGGCGGGTAACCTCGCCGGGCGTGGACCTACGCTCGGCCCTCCTCGCGATCCTCCCTGACGAGCGGCGAGTTGTCGACGGGGAGTCGGTGCTTGACCAGCACGGGCGTGACCTCAGCCACCACGAGCCGCGTCGGCCGGACGTCGTTGTCTTCCCCGAGAGCACCATTGAGGTCGCGCGTGTGCTCGCGCTCGCGTCGGCCGAGCGGATTCCCGTCGTTCCGTTCGGTGCCGGAACGAGCCTCGAGGGGCACGTCATCCCGATCGCGGGCGGCATCTCGCTCTCGCTCGCGCGGATGGCTCGAGTCGTTGCGGTGCGGCCGGACGAGCTGAACGCGACCGTTCAGCCGGGCTTGACGCGGCTCGCGCTGAACACCGCGGCTGGAGACCACGGCCTCTTCTTCCCAGTTGATCCAGGCGCCGACGCGTCACTCGGTGGCATGGCGGCGACGAACGCGAGCGGCACGACGACGGTGCGCTACGGCGGGATGCGTCGGAATGTCCTCGCGCTCGAGGTCGCGCTCGCGGACGGATCCGTTGTGCGGACCGGAACGCGCGCCGCGAAGTCGTCGGCAGGCTATGACCTGACGTCGCTCCTGATCGGCTCGGAGGGGACACTCGGCGTGATCACGGAGTTGACCGTGCGGCTGTACGGCATCCCGGAGTCGATCGTCGCGGTGCGCGCGGCGTTCGCGACCGTCGAGGACGCCTGTGAAGTGGCCGCCACTCTCGTCGCGACGGGCGTCGCCGTCTCGCGGCTCGAGCTCGTGGACGGCCCGACGCTCCGTGCCGTGAATGCGTACAAGGGCACGGCGTTCCCCGAGACGGCGACCCTGTTCATCGAGGTCGAGCAGACGGACGATGACGTGCGTGAGATGTGCGGGACCGCCCTGACCTACGAGTCGGACTCGGATCCGACGCGGCGCGCGAGGCTGTGGGAGGCGCGCCACCACGTCCTCCACGCGCTCCTCGCCTCGGCGCCGGGGAGACTGCACAAGTCCACCGACGTCTGTGTCCCGGTGCCGGCGCTTGCAGAGGCGATTCAGCGCGCCCGCGCGGCGATCGAGATGCGCGGTCTCGAGGCATCGATCGTCGCGCATGCCGGCGACGGCAACTACCACGTTCTCTTCATGCTCGATCCCGCAGATCCGAGCGAGCGCGAGCGGGCGGAGGCGCTGAACGCCGAGATCGTCGAGTGGGCGCTCGCCCGCGGCGGGACGTGCACCGGCGAGCACGGAATTGGAATGGGAAAGCTCGGCTACCTCGAGCGCGAGCACGGCGACCTGCTGCCGCTGATGCGGGGGATCAAGGCTCTCCTCGACCCCGCGGGAATTCTCAATCCGGGGAAGGTGTTCGTCTAGCTGCACCCAGTGTTCGTGCCGCAGTCGCGGCAGGTGTAGCACGAGCCTGTGCGCACCATGCGGCCGCCGCAGCGGGCGCACTCGACGGCATCTTCCCAGGCGTTGAAGAGCGCCGTCTGGCCGGGGGAAGGTGCGTCGAATTCGACCTGCTGCTTGCCCTCGAGGGCGCTGTATGCCTGCGCGAGGCGCGCCTTCACCTCTGGCGAGAGGATTCCCGCCTCCTCCTGCTGGTCGGTGGAGAGGAACTTCTTCCCCATCCAGCGGAAGATGTAGTCGACGATCGACTTCGCGACGCGGATGTCGGCGTCGTTCGTCATCCCTGACGGCTCGAAGCGCATGTGGCTGAACTTCGAGACGTACACCTCGAGCGGCACGCCGTACTGGAGGCCGAGCGAGACGGAGATCATGAACGAGTTCATCAGGCCGGCGAGAGTCGTCCCTTCCTTCGCGATGTCCACGAAGATGTCGCCGGGAGTGCCGTCGTCGAACAGGCCGACGTGGATGTAGCCCTCGTACTCGCCGACCTTGAACTTCCGACCGACCTCGACGCGGTCATCCGGAAGCCGCCGCCGCTGCGGCTGCGGACCGGGCACGATCGGGGCGAGGAGGCCCACAACTGCCTGGCCGTCCTTCTGACCCGACAGCGGCTGCGCCACCTTGCAGTTGTCGCGGTAGATCGCGATCGCCTTGACGCCCAGCTGCCAGGCCTCGACGAGAAGCTGCGAGACCTCCTCGACCGAGACCGTCTCCGGCAGGTTCACCGTCTTCGAGATCGCGCCCGAGATGAACGGCTGCACCGCGCCCATCATCTTCACGTGGCCGACGTAGTGGATCGCGCGGTCGCCGATCGCGCAGTCGAAGACCGGGTAGTGCTCGGTCTTGACGTACGGAGCGCCGACGACCGTGTTGCGGTCGTCAACGAACGCGACGACCTCCTCGACTTCGCTCGGAGCGTAGCCGAGCTTGTCGAGCGCCATCGGCACCGTCCTGTTGACGATCGTGATCTCGCCGCCGCCGACCAGCTTCTTCGACTTGACGAGCGAGAAGTCGGGCTCGACGCCCGTCGTGTCGCAGTCCATCATGAAGCTGATCGTCCCGGTCGGCGCCAACACGGTCGCCTGCGCGTTCCGATAGCCGTGCAGCTCGCCGAGGTTGAGTGCATCGTCCCACGCCTGGCGGGCGGCCAAGAGCAGATCTTCCGGCACCGAGTCGGTGTGCTGGATGTTCCCGACCGCGGCGCGGTGCTTCGCGATCACGCCGATCATCGCCGCGGCATTGCGCTGATAGCCCGCGAACGGTCCCATCCGCTGCGCGACCTCCGCCGACTTACGGTAGGCGCGGCCGGTCATCAGTGCCGTGATCGCCGCTGCATAGGCGCGGCCCTCGTCGGAGTCGTAGGGCAGCCCCCGCGCCATCAAGAGCGCGCCGAGATTCGCGTAGCCGAGCCCGAGTTGGCGGTAGGCCTTCGCGTTCCGGTCGATCTCGGACGTCGGGTAGGAGGAGTAGCCGACGCAGATCTCCTGCGCGAGGAGCATGACGTCGACCGCGTGCGTGAACGCGTCGACGTCGAACTCGCCGTCCTCGCGACGGAACTTGAGCAGGTTCAGCGACGACAGGTTGCACGCCGAGTCGTCGATGTGCATGTACTCGGAGCAGGGGTTCGAGGCGTTGATCCGGCCCGTGTTCGGGCAGGTATGCCACCCGTTGATCGTCGTGTCGTACTGCACCCCAGGGTCGGCGCACTGCCAAGCGGCCTCTGCGATGTCGTGGAGCAACCGGCGCGCGTCGGCGGTCTCGACGATCGTGCCGTCTGTGCGCGCCGTGAGGTTCCACTCCTTCCCCTCGAGCACCGCCTCCATGAAGGAGTCGGTGACCCGGACCGAGTTGTTCGCGTTCTGGTACTGGATCGAGGCCCAGTCGGCCGAGTCGAGCGACATGTCGTAGCCCGCCTGCTCGAGGACACGCGCCTTGCGCTCCTCCTTGGCCTTGCACCAGATGAACTCCTCGATGTCGGGGTGATCGACGTCGAGTACGACCATCTTCGCCGCGCGTCGCGTCTTGCCCCCGGACTTGATCGTCCCGGCCGACGCGTCGGCGCCCCGCATGAACGAGACCGGTCCGGACGCATAACCTCCCTTTGTCAGCTGCTCCTTCGAGCTGCGCAGCTTCGAGAGGTTGAGGCCGGAGCCTGAGCCTCCCCGGAAGATCACGCCCTCGCGCCGGATCCAGTCGAGGATCGACTCCATCGAGTCCTCAATCGAAAGGATGAAGCACGCCGAGCATTGCGGCTTCTCCTCGAAGCCGACGTTGAACCAGACAGGCGAGTTGAAGGATGCGTACTGGTTGACGAGGATCGCTTTCAGCTCGGCTTCGAAGGTGTCTGCCTCCTCGTCGGTGGCGAAGTAGCCGCCCTGTCGCCCCCAGCGGCCGATCGTGTCGACGACGCGGCCGATCATCTGCTTCACGCTGCGCTCGCGCTCGGGGGAGCTGAGCCGACCGCGGAAGTACTTCTGCGCGACGATGTTCGTCGCGGTCTGCGACCAGAACTTCGGGAACTCGACGTTCCGCTGCTCGAACGCCGGACCGTCCTTGCCTGGGATCAGCCCGTCGCGGAGCTCCCACTCGATCTCGTCGAATGGGTCCCGCCCCACGATCGTGAAGAAACGCTGCGGCGCAACGCTCGCGCCCTCGGCAACGACGACGTTCCCGACCTCTTCCTTCACCTCTGCCATCTGTCCTGCCTTGTCTGCTGCCGTCTCTGTCGTCGCCATGATTCGCCTCCCGGGCCCGTCGTGCAGGTTCTGGTGTGCGCGCGGTGTCCGGATGGGCAGCCGAGCGGACTGCCGAAGTTAGTAGCGGCGTCGGACGGAGCGCGGCTTCGTCCGACGATCGGTCGCTCGGGAGAGAAATGATACCGGACGCCGCGGGACCAACCGGCGCCGGAGCGGTTCTTAGAGAGGGGGTGGCGGGACGCGGCGCGCCTGCAGCCGTCGCACGAGATAGCCGAGAGAGCCCGCCGCCACGAGGAGAAGGGCGAGGCCCGCGAGGACGAGCAGCGGCACGGGAATGGAATCGGACGCGGCTGTGTCGAGCGTAGGCACCGCTTCGGGCTCGGAACCCGGATCGACTGGCTCGAGGCCCGGACCGGTGGTGTCCTCCTCGTCGGTTTCCGTCCGGTCGGTCGGCCCGCTCTTACCCGGGTCGTCGTCGTCGTTGGAACCCGTCGTCTGGGCCGGGACGTCGCCCTCGCGCAACCGTGCTTGCATTGCCCGCTGGATGTCCTCCTCGGCGCTCGAGTAGTCCTTCACGTCGCGCGACAGCGCCTCGATCGCGTCGTCGTAGCAATGCAGGTCGTAGGTGCCGTCGACGCGGCCGTCCGCGTGCCAGTCGTTGATCACCCGATCGCCACACGACTTGGCCGCCGCCGCCGGTCCGGCGCAGATGACCGCGACGATCGCGATGAGGACCACGGCAGCCGTGCGAGAAACGCTCCGGTGAAGCTGTCGCCTGCCGGTCGTGGTCAAAAGGTCGCTTTCTCGGGGAATCTGTCCGCGAACGTGCGGCGTAGTGTGCAGAGTCTCCCGGACGTCGTTGATGCCCGGATGTGCAGCCCGTAAACGCTTTGTTAAGGCCAGAGCGCTGCGTGAACGGGCCTTCCGGGCGCCATGCTAGCTTGGCGCCGATGCGGCAACGCCCCGAACGCGTGGCCTTGCCGCGGACGGGGGCGCAGCAACTGGCCGGGATCGTCGGGATACTGCTCGCAGCGTCGCTCCTGCTGGGCGCCCTGTTCGCGAGCGACCCGTTCTGGGTTGCAGCGGCGGCAATCGTCCTGGCGGGCGGCGCGACGACTCTCGGACTTCTCGGGATGATGCCGGTGCCACGCGGCGGGGTGCCGCTGCTGGGCGCGCTGCTCGGGCTCGCCGGCTGGAGCGGACTCTCGGTCGCGTGGTCGATCGCTGCTGACCGCTCGTGGATCGAGCTGAACCGCGGGCTCGTGTACGCCGCCTTCGCGCTGCTCGGGCTCCTGCTCGCGCCGCTCCTCGGGGCGCGAGCGTGCCGCGTCGTCGCAGGGGTGCTGGCGTGTGCGCTCGGCGCTGCGATCCTGTGGGGTCTCGCCGGGAAGGTCGTTCCCGCACTCTTCGAGGATGGAGGCCGGGCGGCACGCCTTCGCGACCCGATCGGCTATTGGAACGCCCTCGCGCTCGCCGCAGACGCGCTCCTCGTGCTGTCCCTGTGGCTCGCCACCACGAAGTCGCTCCCGCGTCCAGTGCGGCTTGGGGGCGCGATCCTCGGCTACGCGGCCCTCGTCGCTGTCTTGCTCGCGGTCTCGCGCGCGGGTCTCCTGGCGGCTGCGGCCGGCGTCGTCCTCTGGCTTCTGCTTTCGGATCGGCGCCTTGATCGGGCGCTCGTCGCGGTGGCCGTCGCCCTGCCTGCGTTCGCCGTCGGGGTGTGGGCGTTCACGCGGGACGGCCTGGTGGACGATGGGCAGACCTACGCCAACCGGGTCGCGGACGGGCGCTGGTTTGCGCTCGTGCTGCTCATCGGCGCTGCGTGTGTCGCCCTCGCCACGAGCGCGCTCGAGCGATACCGGCCGGATGATGTCGCCCGGCGCCGGCTCGGCCGGGTTCTGGCGGGGGCGACCGTCGTCGGACTGGCCGCCGTGGGCGTCGTCGCCACCGCTGGCAACCCGCTCGAGAGCAGCGATTCCGTCGGCCAGGATCCCGGACGGCTTGGCGCCGTCGGACTGAACAATCGCGGAAGGCTCTGGCGCGAGGCCTGGCGGATCTCCGAGGCGGATCCGTTCGTCGGCTCGGGCGCCGGCACGTTCGAGATCGCCCGGAAGCGCTACCGCTCGGACGCGCTCGACGCGGCCGAGCCTCACAACGTGCCGATCCAGTTTCTCGCCGACACCGGGGTCGTCGGTTTTGGGCTCTTCGCAGCGGTTGTCGCCGCCGCCGCCGCCGCGGCAGCCGGTGCGCTGCGGCGCCTGGACGGGCCGGAACGCACCGCCGCGGCCGCTCTTGCGGTGGTCCCGGCGATGTACCTCCTCCACGCGCTCGTCGACTACGACTGGGACTTTCCCGCAGTAACCGCGCCGACACTCGTCGCCGTCGGGACACTCGCGGCGGCCGGACGCCGGCCGGCGCCCGCGCCGCGGCAGCCGCTCGCCGCCGCGGCGGTGGCTGCGGTCTCCATCGCCGCGCTCGCCTCGCTCGCGACCCCGTGGCTTGCCGAGCGGAGCATTCGTCAGGTCAACCGTGAACTTGATCTGCGTGACCTCGACGGGGCTGCTGCGGCCGCCGACCGGGCCCGCTCCTTGAACCCGCTATCCGTGGACGCCTTGCACAAGCAGGCCGCGGTAGCGGAGCGCCGCGGAGACGTCGCCGCCGCAGGGACGGCGTACGCGCGGGCGGTGCAGCTCCAGCCGGAGAACCCGGACACGTGGTACTCGCTCGGGCTCTACGAGCACCACCTCGGCGCCCTCTGCCAGGCATACGTCCATCTGAACGAGGCGTACACGCTCGATCCGAAGTCGCTGCGCTGGTTCCGCGGCGGGCCACTCGACCAGGCCACCAGCCACGTCAACACGCCCGGAAACTGCTGACTAGCCTAGCCGCCGATGATGACGGCGGCGTGGGCGCCGAGGAGCTGCGACCGCTTCATCCCGTCGAGCGGGCCGACGACCTTGATGCCGAGATCTCTGGCGAGCCGCCTACCCTCGGCGGCGTGCCCTGGTCGGTACATGACGAGGCTCCGTACGTGGTCCGTGCTGGGGGCGTTGCCGACGCTGCCGATCGAGTAGCCGATCCGACGGACGCGCTCCGCGGTGGTAGCGGCAGCTCCGGCGCGGCCGTTGCCGTTCAGGATGATCACCGTCGTCTCGGATCGGGAGAGCCTCGGGGCTGCCGGCGTTGCAGCTGGTTTGGCCGCCGGCTTCCTTTCGACGGGGGCAAGCACCTTCGCCTCGGCCGCCTTGGTGACGCGCTCGGAAACGGGCTCGGCAAGCAGTACGACCGCCAGCACGAGCAGGATGACGAACTGGAGCGCCGCGACGGCGGATAGCACGACGGTCGCCGTACGCCAGGGAGTCTGAATCTGAGGAAGCGAGTGCTCCATGGGGCCTTCTGTTTCGTCCCCGCCACGCGTCCTCCTCCCCGACTAGGCAATCCGGTCTAGGTGATCCAGACGCCGCGCGAGAAGCCGATCGCCGCAGCCGCACCGAGGGCGGCGAAGGTGCACAGGAGCGCCTCGCGCGTCCGGGGGCGCTCCAGCGTGACAGCGGCGAGGGCGAGGAACAGCGGGAAGTCGGCAAGCAGCAGGCGCGGCAGGCTTACGAGCGGGAAGCCCGTGGCCGGCGCGGACAGGATCACGAGCAGGCTCGTCGCGGAGTAGACGCCGTACGCCGGTCCCAGCCGCCGCCACGCGACCACAGTCAGCCAGGCGGCGCCCAGGAGCAGGACGAGGTGCGAGACGTTCCAGAGCGAGACCGTGTGCGCCTGGTCGAAGGCTTCGGCCCCGGCGAGCGTCTTGAGCCCACGCCCCGCGGCCTGCACTGCGTCGACGAGACCACCGAGCGGGCCCAGCGTTCCGGCCTTGCGGTCCCAGGTCGTCTGGGCGCTCGCGAAGGCGCCGCCGTCGCCGATCGTCCGCTCGAGATAGAGCGCGTAGAGGCCGACCGCGGCCGGCGCGAGCAGGAGTGGCGCAAGCCGGAGCACCCGCACCCAGCCGCGCCCGCGGCCGCGCCAGAGCAGGATCGCGAGCGCGGGGACAAGGGCGAGGCCGATGATCCGCGTGCCGGTGGCGAGCCCAGCGAGGACGCCGGCGAGCAGCGGCCGTCCACGCTCGGCGGCGAGGAAAGACGCCGCCGCAAGCGCGAGGAAGAGCGCGTCCGAGTAGACGGCGGTGAACACGAACGCAACCGGGTAGAGGGCGATGTAGAGAACGGTGTCGTGAGCCGCTCTCTCGCCCAGGAGCATGCGGGCGAGCTCGGCCAGCACGGCCGCAGCGACCGCCGCGGAAGCGAGCGAGATGAGCGTGCCCGCGACGAGGGTCGAGCCGGTGATCCACGCAAGGAGGTGGACAGCGGCCGGATAGAGCGGGAAGAACGCGGCCGCCTCCGGCACCTCCTCGTAACCCCGGTCTGCGATCTGAACGAACCAGCGCGCGTCCCATTGCGCGAACGTGCGGAAGAGGAGGTTCGACCACGTGCCGTACGCATCCGCGAAGACGCGGCCGGCGTACGGCGCCCAGACGAGCGTGAGTGCTGTGCCTGCCCAGACCGCGACACGGATCGCGACGAGCGTCCAGGCGGAGCTAAGGGCTAGCCCGCGATCGAGTCCCACGTGAGGCGCAGGCCCTCGTCGAGCGGCGTCTCGGCTCGCCAGTCGAGGTCGCGTTGCGCCCGCGACGGGTCGAGCACGCTGCGGCGCGCATCGCCGGCCCGCGGCTCGACGTGGCGCGGCTGCTGCACCGTTCCGGCGACCTCTGCGCAGACCCGGTGCAGCTCGTTCACGCTCGTCTCGACGCCGGTGCCGACGTTGTAGACGCCTTCGCCCCCGACCGCTGCGAGCACCGCTTGCACGACGTCACCCACGTACACGTAATCGCGAGTCTGCTCGCCGTCTCCGAAGACGAGCGTCTCCTCACCGCGCTGCAGCCGCTCCATGAAGATCGAGACCACGCCGCCCTCGAGCGCGGCCGACTGGCGCGGTCCGTAGACGTTCGCGAAGCGGAGCACCGAGTGACCGCTTCCGTGGATTCGGTTCCAGCCCTCGATGTATGCCTCGGCCGCGAGCTTCGCGATCCCGTACGCCGAGACGGGGCGCCGCGGGTCGTCCTCGGCGGCGGGCCGCTGGACGTCGCCGTAGATGGCGCCGCCGGTGGAGGAGAAGACGATCTCCGCGCCCACGGCCCGTGCTGCCTCGAGCGTGTTGACCGTGCCGATGACGTTCACCTCGGCGTCGTAGCCCGGGCGTTCCATCGAGGTGCCGACGTCCGCCTGCGCGGCCAGGTGGAAGAGGACGTCCGCCTCCACCGCGTAGGGCTCTCGGATGTCGTGGAGCTCCAGCCGGGCGGCGCCGTTCACGAACTCGCGCCGGCCCGTGGAGAGATCGTCGATCACGGTGACCTCGTCTCCGCGCGCCAGGAGCGCATCCACGACGTGCGAGCCGATGAACCCGGCACCTCCGGTAACGACGGCCCGCACGCGCCGTATCCTAGACATGAATGTTTGTGAGCTTCGAGGGTCTCGACGGCTCGGGCAAGACGACCCAGGTCGAGCGCCTGCGGGCGACACTCGAGTCGGAGGGGCGCGAGGTCGTCACGGCCCGGGAGCCGGGAGGGACCCAGCTCGGCGAGCGGATCCGAATGCTCGTCCTGCACGGCGACGAGATGACGCCCTGGGCGGAGGCGCTGCTGTACGCAGCGGCGCGCGCCGAGCTCGTCGTCGAGGTCGTCGCTCCCGCGCTCGAGCGCGGCGCCGACGTGATCCTCGACCGCTACCTCGACAGCTCGGTCGTCTACCAGGGTGTGGCTCGAGGGCTCGGGCTGGAGGAGGTGCTCGAGCTGAACCTGCACGCCGTCGGCGGTCTGCTCCCGAACCGAACCTTCGTGCTCGAGGTCGATCCCGGGCTCTCGGGCGCTCGCGTGGGCAGCGGGCCGGACCGGATCGAGCGCGAGAGCCCCGACTTTCACGCCCGCGTCGCCGACGGCTACCGGCGGCTCGCCGAACGTTATCCCGAGCGGGTTGTCCTCCTCGACGGCACGCTGCCCGCCGAGGCGCTCGCCGAGCGGATCCACGATGAGCTTCGACGGCCTGCCTGAGCAGCCGGAGGCGAAGCGTCTCCGCGCCGCCGCGCTCGCCGAGGGGCCGGCGCACGCCTACCTCCTGCACGGGCCGCCCGGGGTCGGAAAGCGGCGGGCCGCGCTTGCCTTCGCGGCGGGCCTGCTCGGAGAGGAGCGGCGGGTGCTCCAGGGGAATCATCCGGATCTGTACCTGCTCGAGCCGCTTGGCGAGATGATCCGCATCGACGAGATCCGCGAGCTCCACCGCGATCTGCACATGCGCCCGTACGAGGCGGAACGGCGGGTCTACGTGCTCCTGTCCGCTCACCTGCTGAACGATGATGCCGCGGACGCGCTGCTGAAGGATCTTGAGGAGCCGCCCCCCTACGCGGTGATCGTCCTTGTCGCGGACGAGCTCGGGCCGCTGCCGCCGACGATTCGGTCGCGCTGCCAGCTGGTGCCTTTCCGCCGGCTATCGGGGCACGCCGTGCGCGAGTTTCTGGCCGAGCGGGCGCCGGGGCTCGGGGAGGCGGAGCGGACGGCGCTGGCGAGGGTGGCGGCAGGGCGGCTCGACCGGGCCGAGCGGCTGCTCGATCCCAAAGCGGCCGAGCGGCGGACGGAGCAGCTCCGGGTTGCCCGCGGGGTCTATGCGGATCCCGAGTTCGAGCCGGCCGACGCGGCCGCGACGCTGCTCGAAAGTACGCGCGCCCGAGGTGCGACGGCGCGCGAGCAGGCGGAGGTCGACGTGGAGGGTCTGGAGCTCACGGCACGCGAGGCAGACCAGCGGCTCAGGCGGGCCCAACGCGGCGCCGAGCGGGAGGAGCTCCTCGCCTTGCTCGAAGAGCTTGCGTCGTGGTACCGCGATCTGGTCGTCGTCGCCGCGGGCGCGGAGTCGACAGTCGTTCATGCGGACCGCATGGAGGAGCTGAGGGAAGACGCGACGCGCGAGCTGGCGATCGATGCCGAGACGGCCGCGGAGCACGTGCGCGAGCTCTGGCGTGCGATGGAGGAGTTCAACCTGGCACCGCAGCTCGCGCTCGAGGCTCTGTTCGTGCGGCTGCGCCGCGTTTTCTCCGGGGTGCTCGCGGCGTGACGCCGCTCGAGCTCGTCGAGCAGGAGGCGCGCGCTGCCCGGGAGGCGTTCGGCGGGCTCGCGGACGAGCGCGTCGACGAGGCGCTCCAGCAGGCGCTCGACCTGCTCAGGCGGCGGCGGGACGACGTGCTCAGGGCCAACGCGGAGGATGTCCAGGCTGCGCGGGATCGGCTCGACGCCGGCGCGCTCGACCGGCTGCGCTTGGACGACGACCGGCTCGTGGCGGTCGCGGACGGGCTGCGTGCGACCGCGGCGCTCCCGCCGATCGACCGGGAGGTCGGATCGTGGCGGCTCCCCAACGGGCTGGTTGCGTCGGAGCGGCGGATTCCCGTCGGCGTCATCGGCGCGAACTTCGAGGCGCGGCCGAACGTCGCTGTCGACGTCGCCTCACAGGTGCTGAAAAGCGGGAACGCCGTCGTGCTGCGGACCGGCGGCGCGGCGCTTGGAACGGTCACCTTCCTCGTGGACGAGGTGCTGAGGCCGGCGCTCAAAGGGGCCGGCCTTCCAGGCGCCGCCGTCGGGCTCGTACGCTCGCCCGAGCGAGCCGGTGCCGAGGCGCTCGTCTCGCTGCCCGGGCTGATCCCGCTCGTGATCCTGCGCGGCAGCGGCGAGTCGACCGTCGCGCTCGAGCGCCTGGCGGCGTCAAATGGCGTCGGCACGCTCGCCCACGCGGAGGGAGGCGGCGTGCTGTACGTGCACGCAGGCGCGTCCGCTGCGACGCTCGCGGCCGTCGCGCGCGAGAGTCTCGACCGGCTCGGTGTCTGCAACCGCCTCAACCTGGCACTGGTCGACCGGGAAGCCACGGCGCTCGTCCCGACGCTGCTCGAGGCCTGCCGCGAACGCGGCGTCGAGGTGCGGGCCACCGATCGCGCCGCCGGGATCGAAGGGGTGCTGCCGCTCGACCGGCCGCGTGGGCACGAGTGGGCCGGAGAGCCCGAGCGTGTGGCGACCGTGACGCTCGATCTCGTTGACGATCTCGACGAGGCCGTGCGGATCGCGAACGAGGAGACTTCCGGGCTGGCCGCCTCGATCGTGACCGAGGACGACGAGGCGGCGTCCCGGTTCCTCGACGGCTATCGCGGCACCGCCTCTTTCCGGAACGCCACGACCCGCCTCACCGACGGTTTCAAGCTTCTCGGCACGCCCGAGACCGGGATCGGAGTTGGTTGGGCACCGGGCCCGCGCGGCCCCGTCACCTACCGCGACCTCTGTATCCGCCAGTACCGCGTCGTCGCCAACGCCGGCCCCGCTGCGTAAGGCGCCTGTGTCGACCTTGGTCGCTCGCGCGTTCCTCGGCCGTCGGTCGCGGTGCCTGGCCGGAGGGGATAGTACGAGTAGTACAGACCCGGAGAGCCAGGTGCCGCGAGCGGCGGCAGGCAGTGGCGGAGGCCGGCTCCGCCGGCCGGGAGCCGCTGCCGGCGAGGGCCGTGCGTGAGCATCGTTGTCAAGCTCGGGTCGTCGCTTGTCGCGAACGAGCGCGGGCGCGTCCGGCGAGGGCTGCTGGAGTCGCGAGCAGGGGAGGTCGGAACGCTCGTTCGCGGGGGCGAGCAGGTTTGCGTCGTCTCATCGGGCGCGATCGCCCTCGGGCTGCCCGGGCTCGGCTTCGTGCGGCGGCCGCGGGCGACCCCGCAGCTGCAGGCCGCCTCGGCGGTCGGCCAGGTGCGGCTCCAGCTCGCGTGGCAGGCGGCGATCAAGGCACAGGGGCTCGAGGCGGCGCAGGTGCTCCTCTCAGCAGGCGACTTCGCCGAACGGGCAAGCTATGTCAACGCCCGGAACGCGCTCACGGCCCTGCTCAAGCTCGGCGTCGTTCCGATCGTGAACGAGAACGACGCGACGGCGACAGACGAGATCACGTTTGGGGACAACGACTCGCTCGCAGCGCAGGTGGCGGTGCTGCTCGGGGCGCGACTGCTCGTGCTGCTGACCGAGGTCGAGGGCGTCTACAGCTCCCATCCGGCCGACCCGGACGCGCGGCTCTTGGCCGAAGGCGACGCGCTCGAGGAAGCGAGGCTCGGGAGCGGCAGCGCGCTCGGCAAGGGCGGGATGGAGAGCAAGATCGCGGCCGCGCGCCTCGCGGCCGCCGCGGGTATTCCGACCGTGATCGCCTCCGGGCGTGGCGAAGGCGTGCTGGTGGCGATCGCCGCGGGAGAGGGCCGCGGCACGCGCTTCACGGCCGCCCCGTCGCCGGCGAGTGCCTTCCGGCTTTGGCTCCGGCACGCAAAACCGGCGAGCGGCCGGCTCGTGCTCGACGAGGGCGCGCGCGCTGCGGTCGCCCAGGACGGCCGCAGCCTCCTCGCCGTGGGTGTCGTGCGCTGCGAAGGCACGTTCGTCCCGGGTGACGCAGTCGAGCTGGTAGCGCTCGACGGCACTGTGCTCGGCAAGGGCCTCGCCGGAGCGGGTGCGGCCGAACTGCGCGACCGCCCGCGAGGTCTCGAGGCCGTCCACCGCGACCGCCTCGTTCTGTACGAGTAGCTGCCGTGCAGAGCTACGAGACCTTTGCCCGTTTCTATGATCCGGTTCAGGGGGACCGGGCCGAGCACGCCGCTTACGTGCGCACACTGATGGACAGGCATCACCCGGCCGCACGGACCGTGCTGGAGCTCGCCTGCGGCACAGGCTCGATCCTGAAGCAGCTGCGGCCCGACTTCGAGGTGACAGGCGTCGATCTGTCGCCCACGATGCTCGCGATCGCGGCCGAGAAGGTGCCCGAGGCGCGGTTGGTGCACGCCGACATGACCAAGGTCAGCCTCGGTGAGACCTTCGACGTCGTCCTATGCCTCTACGACTCGATCAACCACCTGCTCGTCTTCGAGCAGTGGGAGTCGCTCTTCGACCGGGCGCGCGAGCATCTTTCCGATCGCGGGGTCTTCGTCTTCGACATCAACACGGAATACCGGCTCGGGGAGCTCGCCGCCCAGCCGCAGCAGGCGATCTGGTTCGGCGACGACGACCTCCTGCTGATGGACGTCGTCGACGCGCAGGAAGCCGGGCTCGTCGTCTGGCAGCTCCAGGTCTTCGAGCGCGTGGAGAGGTCGCTCTACCGGCGGCACTCCGAGCGCATCCCCGAGGTCTCGTTCGTCGTCGAGCGGATCAAAGACAGCCTCGCCGCGCGGTTCCGGCGCGTCAGGGTGTACGACTCCGAGCGAGCACGACCGTCCGCCAAGTCCCGCCGGCTGCACTTCGCCTGCGAGACGTAGACCCGCAGGACACTGCGCCCCACACCGCCGGCGGCCCTATCGGCGGATCAGCGGCTGCGGCTCGAGGCCGATCCCGCGGGCACGGCCTGCCGCACGGAGGGCGCGCCGGTAGGCGGCAGACGGCGTCGGCCCGCTCGCCATCACCTCGCCGATCGAGCGCATCTCGACACCGCGGTCGGCGGCTCCGGCGAAGCGCTCGCTCGGGAAGATCGCCTCCTTCGCCCAGGCGCGATCGGGCAATACGCGCGTCGGCAGGTCCAGGTCCGCCAGCCGGTCGCCGAGGAGCAGGCGGCAGGCGTGGTCGACGAGCGGGACGCCGGTCGCCTTCGCGACGAACGGAATCGTCCGCGACGCACGCGGGTTCGCCTCGAGCACGTAGAGCGCATTCTCGTGCAGCGCGAGCTGGAGGTTGAGGAGGCCGCGTGCGCCGAGCCCACGGGCGAGTGTGCGCGCCAGCTCCCGGGTCTCGGCCTCGAGCGCCGGGCCGACCGAGGGTGCCGGGATCACGCAGGCGGAGTCGCCGGAATGGACCCCGGCGCGCTCGACATGCTCGAGGATCGCAGCGACCCAGCCGTCGCCGCCGTCGCAGAGGACGTCCACGTCGAGCTCGAGCGCTCCCTCCAGGAAGCGGTCGACCAGTGCCGGCCCAACGAGCTCGAGCTCATCGGCGTTCCGCGCCACGCGCATGCCGCGCCCGCCGAGCACGTACGACGGCCGGACGAGGACGGGATA
>Ga0136621_1000404_pt1 | contig 16962 bp, 13 predicted proteins | sample AntDryUQ445A2306_FD_104673 | JGI IMG/M metagenome (GOLD analysis project Ga0136621, IMG submission 104673) | Polar desert sand microbial communities from Dry Valleys, Antarctica - metaG UQ445A (23.06) | ecosystem: Environmental > Terrestrial > Soil > Desert | place: Antarctica: Dry Valley...
TCCATCGGCGGCTCGACCCCCTGCTCCAAAATCCGAATCCGCGTGCGGTCACGGATGCCGATGATGTGCCCCTGCAAGGTGACCTCGTCGCCGGCGCGGAGCTTCAAGATCTCCTGCGGGTCGGTGACGGGGAAGGTGACGGTGTGCTCAGCCACAGCTAGAACTCCCGGTCGTAGTCGAGGGTGCCGTCCGGCGAGACGTGCACGGAGGCGCGGCGGGCTGCCCAGCACTGGTAGTTGACCGCGACGGGATTCAGCGTCATGTGCGTGTCCGCGTGCTCGATGTGGCACTGGAGGACGGTGACGTCGCCGCCGAGGCCCATTGGCCCGATCCCCGTCTCGTTCAGGAGGCCGTAGAGCTCGTCCTCGAGCTGCGCGACGATCGGATCGGAGTTGCGCGTCCCGACCGGCCGTGCGATCGCCTCCTTCGCCAAGTACATCGCGTAGTCGGCCGAGCCGCCGATGCCGACGCCGACGATCCCGGGCGGGCACGGCTTGCCGCCCGCCCCGACGATCGACTCGAGTACGAACTGCTTGATCCCCTTGACCCCATCGGCGGGTACGCACATCTTCAGGAAGCTCATGTTCTCGGAGCCGGACCCCTTCGGCACACATTTCACGTCGAGTCCGTCCCAGTCGGCGATGAACTCCCAGTGCACGATCGGCAGCCGGTAGCCGATGTTCGGGCCGGTGTTCTCGCGGGTGATCGTGTGGACAGCGTTCGAGCGCAGGGGGTGCTCGACCGTCGCCCGCGCGGTGCCGTCCCGGAGCGCGTCGTAGATCCTGGCAGGGTGGAGCGGGAAGTGCTCGCCGACGCGGCAGGTGTAGACCGCGATGCCCGTGTCCTGGCAGACGAGGTTCTTCTCGTCGTCCGCAATCGTGATGTTGCGGTGGATCGTGTTGAGGACGCGCCGACCCGTCACCGAGGTCTCACGGTCCTTCGCGGCGGCAAGCGCGTCGCGCAGGTCCTGCGGGATGTCCTTCAGCGCCCAGACGTAGAGGTGCGCGGCCGCGTCCTCGACGGCGTGCTGCAGGTCGGTCGTGGTGAGTGTGCTCATGCGCTCGCCCTCTCTGCGGCGGCCCGCCCGGCACGGCGGCCGAAGACGCAGCATTCCAAAAGGGAGTTGCCCATCATTCGGTTGCGGCCGTGCGTACCGCCGGCGATCTCACCGCAGGCGTAGAGGCCCTCGAGGGTTGTCTGGGCGTCGGTGTCGATCAGGAGGCCGCCATTCTGGTAGTGGAGGACCGGATAGGTGAGGATCTTCAGGCGCAGCGGGTCGATTCCCCCGCCGCGGTAGCGGCGCAGCATGTACGGAAGCGACACCTCTGCGTCGGCCTCGGGAATGCGCGTCGTATCGAGGTAGACCGCCGGCCGGCTGTCTGGCGTCTCGACGCCCTTGCCCTTCTCGACCTCGTCGAAGATCGCCTGGGAAACGACGTCGCGCGGCCCAAGCGAATCCGTGAACTCCTCGCCGTCGGCATTGAGGAGCACGGCGCCGTACGCGCGTGTCGTCTCCGGGATCGAGTAGCCCTGCATCGTGGCCGGCCAGGCGCCGCCGTTCGGGTGGTATTGCAGCTCGTCGAGGTCACGCGCCTCCGCACCAAGCTCGAGCGCGATCTTCGTCACCTCGCCGGTCGCGTTCGGATGGTTGGTGGAGAGCTCGTTCCGCTCTTCGGCGACTCGGAAGCAGCGTCCCCCGGCCGCAAGGACGACCGTCGCACACTCGAGCTCGTGCTCGCCGCAGATCGCGCGCCAGCCGTTCGGAGCCGGGTCGAGGCCGAGCAGCGGGCTGTTTGCGAACAGTGTTCCGGACCCGGCCTCGAAGGCATCGCGCAAGGCCTTCGTGATCGCGTGGCCCGTGCGGTCGCCGACCTGGAGCAGCCGCTTGGCCGATGCGCCGCCGCAGCGTGCGAGGCGATAACCGCCGTTCTCCCTCGTAAACTCGACACCAAGCTCCTCGAGCCAGTGGATTGCGCTCTGGGCATCGCCGGTCAGCGCCTCGACCAGGCTCATGTCGGCGCTCTCGTGGGAGCTCTTGAAGATGTCCGCGGCGTGTTGCGCGGGCGAATCGTCCGCCGCGAACGCCGCCTGGATCCCGCCCTGGGCCTTGGCCGAGTTGCAGGCCTGGATCGCGCCCTTCGTCGCGAGCCCGACGCGAGCCCCGGAGCGCTCGGCGGAGACGGCGGCGGCGAGGCCGGAGGCGCCGCTCCCGATCACGAGCACGTCGAAGGAGGCGGCTCCTGCCATGGGCGACAGGATACCACCGAAAGCTAATGCATCACATTAGATAGGCTTATTCAATTGCGCCAGCTGCTGCTGCGTGGCGTGAAGGATCGACTTACCAGATCGACCGCAGCAGCTCCTCGACCTCGGCAACCGTCGCTTGGCGCGGGTTCGCCTTCGCTCCCGCCCGCTCGACCACGGCCGTCGCGACCTCTCCCAGCTCTCCCACCGGGATGCGGAAGTCGCGCAGCCGTGCGAAGCCGCCCAGCCGCGCGAGCTCCTCGACGCGCTCGGCCGGATCGGTCGCGCCGAGTGCCGTACCGAAGCGCTCGATCGCCTCCCGCGCGACCTCGGCGTTGAAACGGAGCGCCGGCGGCAGGCAAAGAGCGTTCAGGGCTCCGTGAGGGAGGCCGTAGCGGCCGCCGAGCGCCTGAGCCATCGCGTGACCGAGGGCAAGGAATGATCCGCCGAGGGCGGCGCCGCCGTGGCAGGCGCCGCGGAGCAACTCCGTGCGCGGATCCAACTCTGTGGGGCGCTCGACCACCTGGGGCAGCCACCGGCCGATCAGCCGCGCGCCTGCGAGAGCATCGATGTCGGCCTCCGGGTTGTGGCCCGCGGCGTACAGCGCCTCGGCGCAGTGGGCAAGGCCGTTGAGCGCCGTGCCGACCGTCTCGGCGCGCGGAAGCTCGAGCGTCAGGTTCGGCTCGTAGACGATGGCGGCCAGGTGCGCACCGGCGCCGCCGCCCCTCAGTCGGCGCTCGGGGTCGCGCACGCCGAAGAACTCGGTCCATTCGGCTCCGGAGTAGGTCGTGGGGACAGAGACGAGCGGCAGGCCGCTTGCGGCTGACGCCGCCTTGGCGGTGTCGATCGCGCTGCCCCCGCCGATGGCGACGATGCCGTCGCAGCCGTCGGGAACCTTGATCCGATGCGATGGGATCTCGCTCCAGCGGTCGGCCGAGTCGACGAGCCCGCCCCACCGCTTGCTCGCGACGAGGAACGGGCGCGCGCCAAGGAGCTCCGGAAGCGCGTGTAGACCCCAGCGGACGATCATGGGAGAGTCGCTCCTGGCAGTCGGGTGCGCGCGAACTCGACAAAGGCCTCGGCGGCCCGCGTGGCAGTGCGCCGGGAAGCCCGCACGAGCGAGATCTCCCGCGTTGCGTCGAGGCCTTCGACTCGCGCAGCCACCAGCGTTCCTGCGGCGAGCTCCGACTCCACCGCAGACCGTGAGATGAACGTCACGCCGTAACCGGCCTGTACTGCGGTACGCACCGACTCCTGCAGCCCGAGCTCGAGCCGAACGTCGAGGTCGCGCAGGCGGGTGCCGCGAGCCCGCAGCTCGTCCTCCACGATCTGTCGAACTCCTGCCCCCTCCTGCATCACGATCAGCTGCTCCGAACGGAGGTCGTCGAGCGTCACCATGCGGCCGCCGAACGCATGCCCAGGTGGGCAGGCGAGGATCACCTCGTCCTCGAAGAAGGGCTCGAAGCGCACAGTTCTGTGCCGACGGGCGGCCCCGACGATCCCCAGCTCGAGCTCGCGGTCGGCGACAAGGTCGACGACCGACTGCGTATCCGAGACCGTGAGCGACACACGGAGGCCGGGGTTCGCCCGCTGGAACTCGCAGAGGAGGAGAGGGACGACGATCGCGGCGGGGCCGGTCGAGGCGCCGATCGAGAGCTCGCCGCCCAGCGCGCCGTGACTCTGCCCCGCCACCTCGGCGACGAGTTGTTCCTCGAGCGCGAGCAGCCGTTGCGCCCCCCGGTACAGCCGCAGCCCAGCCTCCGTGGGCTCGACGCGCCGGCCCGAGCGGTCCAGGAGCTGAGTTCCAAGGCGTTTCTCGAGCGAGCGCACCTGCAGCGAGACCGCGGGCTGCGTGACCCCGAGCCGCTCGGCGGCCTGTGAGAAGCTTTTTCGCTCGACGACCGCGCAGAAGGCGGCCAACTGGCGCGTATCCATAAGGCAATCTTATCCGACCGATGCCGCATCATCACCCGTTGCGGGCGCGGTGGAGGCGTGTGAGAAGCTGGAGTGCGATGACAGAGATCGATCCGCAGGTCTCGTTGGCGGAGCGGTACTCCAACCTCTCGCTCCACGGCCTGCAGCGACCGCTCGTCGATAGGCGGCTCCGTGCGCTCGATGTCGTGATCGCGGCGGCCTCGCTGCTGGTGCTCGCACCCCTCGCGCTCGTAATTGCGATCGCCATCCGGCTGACCTCCGGTCCGCCGATCTTCTACCGCGGCGAGCGGGTCGGCCGGAACGGCCGCGTCTTCACGATGCGCAAGTTCCGCACGCTCCGGACGGGCGCGGAGTCCCGCCTCGGCGAGTGGTACGGCCGCGAGCTCGACGTGCGCACCCCGAGTGAGGTGACCGGCCTCGGCAGGTGGCTGCGCGCCTCGCAGCTCGACGAGATGCCGCAGCTCTGGAACGTGCTGCGTGGAGACATGTCGATCGTCGGTCCGCGCCCGATTCGGCCGCGCTTCTTTCAAGAGCTCTGTGAGGAGATTCCGGCCTACTGGCAGCGGCTCGTGGTGCGGCCGGGGCTGACGGGATTCGCGCAGACGCGGATGGGGCGCGAGCCGTCCTGGGGCGAAAAGCTCGCGCACGACCTCGAGTGGATCGCCGACCGCTCGGTGGGGCTGTACCTTCGGATCGTCGCCGCGACCGCCTGGCGCGTCCTGCACCAGTCGGTCCGGGGGCTCGCGAGCCGATCGAGCTAGATCCATACACTCACGCGGATGTGCGGGATCTGTGGCCTCGTCTCCCCCGCGGGCGGCGACCGGCGGCGTCTGGAGGCGATGAGCGCGACCCTCGTCCACCGCGGCCCCGACTCGAACGGGCTTCACATCGATGGGCCGGCCGGGCTCGCGGCGCGGCGGCTTTCCATCATCGATCTCGAGACCGGTGATCAGCCGATCTCGAACGAGGACGGTAGCGTCGTCGTCGTCCAGAACGGCGAGCTCTACAACTACCGCGAGCTGCGAGCCGAGCTCGAGGCACAGGGCCACCGCTTCCGCAGCCAGGGAGACACGGAGGTGCTGGCGCACCTCTACGAGGAGCACGGAACAGGGTTTGTGCAGCGGCTGCGGGGCATGTTTGCCGTCGCGATCTGGGATGCGCCGCGCCGCCGACTCGTGCTCGCGCGCGACCGCTTCGGCATCAAGCCGCTCTACTATCGAGTCGTCGGCAAGGAGCTCGAGTTCGCCTCCGAGCTCCGTGCGCTGCCCCGCGGCGAGATCAACCTCGACGCGCTCGAGGCGTTCCTCGCGTTCAACTCGATTCCGGGCCCGCTATCGATCTTCCGCGAGACGCGGAAGCTGATGCCGGGTCACGTGCTGGTGTGGGAGGACGGCGCGATCACGGTGGAGCGCTACGCACGCCCTGCCCCTGCCGCGGCCGAGGGTCTCCGCTCCGAGAGCGAGGAGCCGCTGGCGGAGGAGCTGCGCGAGCGGCTCCGCGACTCCGTGCGGGCGCATCTCGTCGCGGACGTGCCGGTCGGTGTTCTCCTCTCGGGCGGCATCGACTCGTCCCTGATCGCCGCGTTCGCGGCGCAGGAGGCAGGCGAGCCGCTGCGGACGTTCTCGATCGGGTTCGAAGAGGGATCTTTCGACGAGCGCGCCGATGCGCGCGTCGTGTCGGAGCGCTATGGGACACGCCATCGCGAGCTCGTGCTGCGACCGGATGCCGCGCTGCTGCTGCCCGCGCTCGCAGAGGCGTTCGACGAGCCGTTCGCCGACTCGTCCGCCCTCCCGACGTACCTCGTCTCGCAGCTCGCGGCCGAGGACGTGAAGGTCGCCCTCTCTGGCGAGGGCGGCGACGAGCTCTTCGGCGGCTACTACACCTACCAGGCCGATTTGCTCGCGCTCCGGGTCGGGAGGCTCGCGCGACTGGCGCGGCCGCTCGTTGAGCGCCTCCCCGTCTCGCCCGCACGAGCGAGCTTCGACTACAAAGCCAAGCGGTTCGTCCGCGCCGCGCATCTGCCGCCGCTCGAGCGCCACCACGGCTGGAAGGAGATCTTCTCGCCGGATGTGCGCGCGGAGCTGACCGGCCACCGTCACGACTGGGATCCGGTCGACCTCTACCGAGAGCGCTTCGAGGAGACCAGGGGCGCGGAGCTCCTGGCCCGCCTTCAGGACGTCGACGCGCGCGTGTACCTCGTCGACGACCTGCTCGTGAAGACCGACCGGGCGTCGATGGCCCACTCACTCGAGGTGCGCGTGCCCTTCCTCGACCCGGCGGTCGACACCTTTGCGGCCGGGCTGCGAACCCGTCACAAGATCCGCGGCCTGACGAAGAAGTGGCTGCTGAGGAAGGCTGCGGAGCCGTTCCTGCCGGCGGAGATCGCGCGTGGGCGAAAGCGCGGCTTCTCGATCCCTGCGGCGGCCTGGCTGCGCGGCGAGCTCGAGCCGTTCGCTCGCGAGACGCTCTCGGCTCAGACACTCCGGCGCCAGGGTTACTTCCGGCCGGAGGTGGTGACGCAGCTGCTCGAGGACCACCTCGCCCGCCGGGCGGATCTGAGCCGCCAGCTCTGGGGACTGCTCGCGTTCACGCTCTGGCACGAGCGCCATGTCGAGCGGACGCCGGGGGCGCTGCGTGCGCCGCGGCTCTCCGAAGTGGTTGCCTGATGCGGGTGTGGATCGACATGACCGCGTCGGCACATGTCCTGGTCTTCCGGCCGCTGATCGAGCGACTGCGTGCGCACGGCGACGAGGTCGAGATCACGTCACGGGAGTACGCCCAAACCCAGCAGCTGCTCGCGCTCCACGGTCTCGAGTCCGAGGTGATCGGCCGGCATGGAGGCCGCTCGAGCTTCGGCAAAGCCAGGTCGCTGGCCTCTCGCCTGGGCGCGCTCCGCACCTGGGCGAAGGGCCGCGATTTCGACATCGCGCTTGCCCATGGCTCGCACGAGCTCACGATCACGGCTCGTCGGCTCGGGATCCCGAGCTCGACGACGTTCGACTACGAGTGGGCGACGCTCCAGCATCAACTGGGTTGCCGCGCTGCCACGAAGGTCGTCGTCCCCGCGGCGATCCCACCGGAGCGGCTGGCCCGATACGGGGCCACGCCGCCCAAGTTGCTCCAGTACGTGGGCTTGAAGGAGGAGTACTACCTGGCCGACTTCGAACCTGACCCGGATGTGCCCCGCGAGCTGGGTGTCGACCCGGGCCGCGTCCTCGTCGTCCTCCGGCCTCCGCCCGACGTCTCGCTCTATCATCGCCATTCCAACCCGCTCTTCCCGCAGACTCTGGAGCACCTCGGGCGAGACGACGGCGTCCACGCGGTCGTCATCCCGCGAACCGAGGAGCAGCGGGATTACGTCAAGACGCTCGCCCTTCCATCGGTGATCGTCCCCGAGCGGGCCGTCGATGCGCAAAGCCTGATCGCGCTGTCCGATCTCGTCGTGTCGGCGGGCGGGACGATGAACCGCGAGGCGGTCGCCCTCGGCGTGCCTGTCTACACCACCTACGGCGGCCGGCTCGGCGGGGTGGATGAGTGGCTGATCCGGGAGGGCCGGCTCGTGCCACTGACCGATCCACGGGCACTCGCCCTTCGGAAGCGGGACGTCGGCTCGAAGGATCGGACGCGGCGCGACCCGCAGCTCATGCTAGACCTGCTCCTCTCGGCACGATCCGCTGCCGCCTTGTCATAATCCAGGTCTTCACATTTCGACTAGGGGGGTTTCCATGCGCGTGCTCAGACGGTCGGCTGCACCGCTCCTCGCTTTGGCGCTCGCTGCCGGAGTGGCGGCCGGCCTCGCGCCGGCTGCGGGCACGAGTCACTCGGCCACGACGGTGCCGGCGATGATCTCGGGTGCTGTCCCCGGCGTCGAGGTGCGTCCGCTGATCAGCGTCGGGGACAGGGTCGGCGACTACCTGTTCGAGTCGATTCCCGACGGGGTCGCCGTCCACACGACCGGACCGAATCAGGCGCACCTGTACGTGAACCACGAGCTCTCCCTGGTCCCCTTTCCGGCCAACGTCAGCGACTTCAGCAACTCGATTCTCAGCCGCCTCGTCGTCAATCGAAGGACGCAGGAGATCACGTCCGGCTCGTACGTGATCCCGTCGACGGCGAACTATCAGCGGTTCTGCTCGAATTTCCTGGCCGACGGCAAGGCTGCAGGCTTCGGTCGGCCGGTGGTGCTCACAAACGAAGAGGCGACCGACTTCGTCAACCGCACCGGCGAGTCGTTCCCGGCGCGCCCCGGCGCGGAGCAAGCAGGCGTGGTCGTCGCCTACGACATCAGGAACAACGCCTACAAGCCGGTATACTCGATGGGCCGTCACAACCACGAGAACGCCGTTGCGATTCCGGGGTACAAGGTGTCGGTCATTCTCTCGGGCGACGACACATTCACCGCTCCGGCATCGCAGCTCTACATGTATCTCACACACGGCGCCTTCGGGTTGATGAACGACGCCGGTGCGCTCTACGGCTTCAAGTCCGACGACCCGGCCGTGAACGACTACGGGGATCTCTCCGGGTCGAAGAGCGTGACCGGAACGATGGTCCGGGTGCCGGTGTCGGTCGCTCTCGGCGACCAGACCGCCCTCGAGAACTGGTCGAATGCGAACGGGATCTTCCAGTTCATCCGGGTGGAGGACATCTCCTATGACCGCAATACACCGAACGTCGTCTACCTCGCCGACACGGGCGAGCCGCGCGCGCTGCCGGATGCGACGACCGGTCGTCTCCGCCGGGGACCGGCTGGCACGGCCGGCCCCTATCCGAACGGGCGCATCTTCCGGCTCGTGCTCGACAGGCAGGACCCGCGCAAGGTGACGAGCTTCTCGATCCTCATCGACGCGGACGCCAAGGGTGCGGCCGGCGCCGGCGACGTCTCGCTGATCCACAACCCGGACAACGTCGAGACGACGAAGCGGGTACTGCTCATCCAGGAGGATCCGGGCTCGCAGAACCAGTACGCCGCGACCAACGCCAATGGGACGACAGCGCGGATCTGGCGTTACGACCTGCAGACAAGGACGCTCACGGTCGTCGCGAGGGTCAATCAGGCCTCGCTCGACGCAAATGCCCCGCAGGGCAACTGGGAGTCGTCCGGCATCGTCGACGCGAAGGACTCGATGGGGCCCGGCTGGTTCTACGTCACCGTGCAGGCCCACTCGGTCAACCAGCAGCAGGAGATGCGCGGCTCGACGCTCTTCAAGCGCGAGCACGGTCAGCTCCTGCTCGTCAGGATTCCAGGGACGTAAGCTAGGCGGACCCGGAGGCGGGCGCCGTGGAGACGGCGTCCGCCTCGGCTCCTTGTCGCTTCGGCTCGCGCACGATCCCGGCCAGGCGGCCGACGAGCTCGAGCGTGTCACCGGCATCGACGAGAGCCTCGAGCTCGTCGAGCGCCCGCTCGAGCCACGGCCGATCGACGGGCGAAACGTCGAGGGCGACGATCTTCGGGTGGGACGTCGGCTGCCATGTCTCGTCCTCCGCGAAGAGTTCCTCGTGGACCTTCTCGCCCGGCCGGGCGCCGATGAAGGTGATCGCAACATCCCGTTCGGGCTCCTTGCCCGAGAGTCGGATCATGTTTCGGGCCAGGTCGAGGATCCGGATCGGCTCTCCCATGTCGAGCACCATGATCCGGCCGCGGCCCCCGATCGCACCCGCCTGGACCACGAGCGCGACGGCCTCGGGAATCGTCATGAAGAACCTCGTCATCTCGGCGTCCGTGACCGTCACCGGCCCGCCCCGTTCGATCTGGCGCCTGAAGAGCGGGATCACGCTGCCGGCGGAGTTCAGGACGTTGCCGAAGCGGACCGCGACGAAGCGCGTCGCCACGTCGTCACGGTCGCCGTGCGAGGCGATGATCCACTCGCAGAGCGTCTTCGACTGGCCGTAGATGCTGTGCGGGTTGAGCGCCTTGTCGGTGGAGATGAGGACGAAGCGCTCGACGCCGTGCGCGATCGCAACGTCAGCCACCGCCCGCGTGCCGAGCACGTTGTTGCGCACCGACTCGACCGGGTTCGCCTCGATCAGTGGCACGTGCTTGTACGCTGCGGCGTGGAACACGACCTCGGGCCGGTACCGCTCGAATACCTGGCGTATCCGGTTGCGGTCGCGCACGTCCGCGAGCACGGGAATCCCCGCGGAGAAGCCGCGCTCGTCGACGAGCTCGCGCTCGATGTCGACGAGGGAGCTCTCGGCCTGGTCGACCAACACGATCCGCTGCGGGTCGGCCCGCGCGATCTGGCGGCACAGCTCGGAGCCGATCGAGCCGCCCGCGCCGGTTACGAGCACCGTCTTCCCGGCCAGGTAGGAGTGGATCGCCTCGAGGTCGACCTCGACGGGCTCCCGACCGAGGAGATCCTCGACCTGCACCGGTCGGATCTGCTCGGCGAGATCGAGGTCTCCCGAGATCAGCTCGTTCAGGCCGGGCAGGGTCTTCACGGGCACGTTCTCGGTCCGCGCGACCTCGACGATGCGCCGGCGCACCTCTCCGGAGGCGGACGGGATCGCGATCAGGAGCTCGTCGGGACGACGGTCGCGCAGGATGTGAGGCAGCTCGTTCGAGGTGCCGAGCACGCGGATCCCGTGCAGCCGAAGGTTCTTCTTCCGGGGATCGTCGTCGATCAGGCCGATCGGGGTGTAACCCAGTGAGGGGGTGCGCAGCATCTCCTTCAGCATCAGCTGAGCCGCGTCGCCGGCACCGACGAGGATCACCTCTTTGCCGCGGGCGACGAGCGACGAGCCCTGCGGCCGCTCGATGATCGTCCGCGCGAGCATCCGAGATGCCGCGACGAGCGCGAGGGCGAGCAGCCAGTCGATCACCCAGATCATTCGCGGTACCGCCACTCGGTGGACGTCGAAAAAGCTGAACACGAGGTAAGCGACGAGCGACGCGGCCGTGACTCCCCGGAAGGCCCCCCACATGTCGCGGGTCGAGACGTAGCGCCACCAGCGGTTGTAGAAGCCGAAGAGCGAGAAGACGGTGAGCTTGATCGCGACGAGGAGCGCGAAGATCTCGAGCTCGTAATAGCGGTCGTAGAAGGGCGGGATGTCAGGGTTCAGGCGCAGCTGGAAGGCGAGAAACCAGGCGACGACGACGATCGCGAGGTCGGCGGCCAGCTGCGGTAGCCGATGCCGGTTGATCGGGAACCTCATGCCCCCGGCCGCCCTTCGACTGCGGCCGGCGGAGCCGGCCTCCACCGAACGGCTGCCGCCGCTCGCGGCACGCGGCTCTCCGCGTCCGTATTCCCATACTGTCCGCTCCGGCCGCGCACCGCGAGCGACGACCCGGGAACATCAGGAAACCTCACGCCCCCGGCCGCCCTTCGACAGCGGCCGACCGGCCGCGCACCGCGAGCGACGACCCGGGAACATGAGGGAACCTCATGCCGGTTTACCGTGCCGCGGCGACGCCGACGGCGGCCCGGACGACCTCGACGACCCGCTCCTGCTGCTCGGCGTCGATCCCCGCCCAGAACGGCACGGAGAAGTTCTCGGCCGCGGCGCGCTCGGTCTCCGGAAGCGCACCCGCCTCGTAGCCGAGGTGGCGCAGCGCGGGCTGAAGGTGGAGCGGCGGCAGGTAGTACTGCGCGCTCCCAATCTCCGCCTCCGTGAGGGCGGCGCGGATGCGATCGCGTTCGGGAGAGCGGCAGACGAACAGGTGGTAGACGTGTCCGGGCTCATCGGCCGGGAGCTCGCAGAGCTCGCCGAGCCCGAGCTCGCTGTAGCGTGCGGCGGCCTCGCGGCGCGCGGCGGTCCAGCCGTCGAGCTCGCGCAGGAAGATCCGTAGGGCGGCCGCCTGCACCTCGTCGAGGCGGGAGTTGTAGCCGATGTACTCGAAGGTCTTCTTGGCCTTCGAGCCGTGGAAGCGCAGCATCCGGAGCCGCTCCGCCAGCTCGGTGTCCCGCACGGCGACGAGACCGCCGTCGCCGAGCCCGAAGAGATTCTTGGTGGGATAGAAGCTGAAGGTCGAGGCGATCCCCGTGCCGGCGATGTCCGGCGAGCCGAAGGCCTGGGCCGCGTCCTCGATGATGGGGAGACCGAAGGTGGCGAGCTCCGCGAGCGGCGCCGGCCGGCCGAAGAGGTGGACCGGCATGATCGCCTCCGTCTGCGCGGTCAGCTTGTGCTCGACATCGGCGGAATCGAGGTTCAGCGTCGCCGGGTCGACGTCGGCGAAGACGGGCGTCGCGCCCACTCGTGCGATTGCCTCCGCCGTCGCGAAGAAGGTGAACGCGGGGCAGATGACCTCGTCGCCGTTCCCGATCCCCATCGCGTCCAGGACAAGGACGAGCGCATCGGTGCCGTTCGCGACGCCGACCGTCTCGGGAACGCCGAGGTACTCCGCCGCCTCCTGCTCGAAGGCGGCGACATTCGGTCCGAAGACGAACCGGCCGTCCTCGAGGACATCGGCGAACGCCTGCTTGAGCTGCGGAATCAGGGGCGCGTACTGCGCCTTGACGTCGATGAGCGGAATCTTCACGGACAAGCCAGTCTAACCAGCCTCGGCGGGCGCTCTTCGGCGCCACTTGGCGAACTTCCAGGCGCCGTAAGCGATCCCTGCTGCGACCAGCGCGACGATGGCGTAGTCCACATAGCGGAAGGCATGATGGAACTCCTCCCAGTTGGAGCCAAACCACCAACCCACACCGGCCAGGCCGAAGCACCAGATGGCGGAGCCGGCGAGCGTCAGCACCGTGTAGCGGATCAGCGGCGCGCGGAACACACCGGCGGGGATCGAGACGAACGAGCGGACGACGGGGGTCAGGCGGCCGAGGAAGACGGCCCAGTCCTCCCAGCGCTCGAACCACCGCTCGGCGCGCCCGAGCTTCGCCTCGCTCAGATGCAACCAGCGCCCGTGTCGCTCGAGGAACGGGCGACCGCCGCTCGCCCCGACCCACCAGCCGAGTAGGGAGCCGATCGTGTACCCGACCGAGCCCGCGGCCGCCATCGCGACGTAGGCCGGAGCACCGCTCTCGAGCTCGTAGCCGAAAAGGACGACGTCCTGGCCGGCGAAGGCGCCTGCCGCAACGGCGCCGGAGTAGACCATCACGGGCTCGCTCGCGGCCGGAAAAACCGCGTCGAGGAGCATCAGGCCGAAGACGGCATAGAGGCCGTAATCGCCGATCAGCGTCGTCAGCAGATCGGTGATCGCACCGAGGATGGAGGCGACCGGCACCGGGGGACTCTACTCCGGCGGGCGGGGCTTCTTCGGCTTCTTGGGCGCGGTGCGGATGACCGTCACCCGCACCGGCTTGCTGACGAGCTCGGTGACGCCGAGCTCGTTCGCGGCCCTGAACCGGAGCACGTACTCGCCGCCGTAGACGAAGGCGCGGCCACCGCGGGTGGTCCCGTTCCACTGGACGAGGAAGCGGCCCTTCTCGGCTCGGGTAGTCGCGATGGTCGCAACCAGAACGCCGCCGGTGCGCGTCTCGACGGTGACGGTCAGGCGCGCGGCGCGCGATAGCGTCACGCCGGCCTGGACGAACTGGCGGCCGCCCGCGCGTGCGACGAAGGCCTTCCGCGACAGGTTCACGTCGCTGAGCGTGTTGTTCACCGTGAAACTCTGACGTGCGGTCGACGTGCGGCTCTGGTCGTCCGTCGCCGAGACCTCGAGCTGCCAGCGCCCCTCGGCCGGCGGCTGCGTCGGCGGAAACGGGATGGCGTAGGTCCCAGGAGGCCGCTCGAGCGTCTCCACGAACGGCTCTGTCCCGTTCGGCGCCGTCAGCGTGGCGGTCACGGCCGACGGTGCGACGACCTTGTACGAGAGCGGCTGCGTGTCGTCGACGCCGTCCCCATTCGGGGAGACGACAGGGATGGGCGTCGGCACGAACACGCCGTAGTACATCAGCTGCAGCGACGTCGAGACCGTCCGCTCGCCGCCGGGATCCGACGGTCGGTTGAGCAGGGCGCCGTCGAACGCGAGCGTCGTCGATCCGCCGGCGTCGAACGCGGAGGCCGTGACGGCCCCGAGCCGCACCATCGCCTGCGCCAGCTCGAAGTTCGTCATCCCGACGCTGTAGCCGGGCTGGCGGCCGTCGGTCGCGACGAGGAGCACGCGGCCGTTCGCGAGCTGGCCGACTGCCGTACGGGGGTTGCGCGGCACGAGCTGCGAGTTCGTGAACGCCTCGTTGGAGCGGAAGATCGCGCCGCGGTTGCGGACGAGGGCAGGGCCACCGCCGATCCCGTGTGCGATGCCGGTCCAGTCGGGCCGGAGGATCACGCGCAGCGTCACCTCGCTGCCGATCGGCGCCTCCGCGGTCAGCCTCTGCGCCGCCGTTCCGCGCGCGACGAGAACGGCGCCGTCTCGCGGAATCGCGATGCCCGCACCGTTCGCGACGGCGACGACGGGACCGATGAGGTCGGTGTTCGGGAGGGCGGCCGGGAACGGCGCGATCACCAGCGCGACCGTGCCGGGGAGCGGCGGGGTCGCGGGGCCGTAGCTCGGGGTGAAGAGCGAGACGCCGTTGACGCCGGGCGGCTCGTTCATGTCGTTCACGGCGCGGCGCTGGCCGAGCCCGCGCCAGGTGCCGAAGAAGTCGACGCGGCGGACGTCGAGCGCGCCCTCAGCGGTGACCCCGATGCTCGAGCGACCGCCGTAGGGTGGGCTCTCGACGACGCCGTCGCGCATCAGAACCCCGCTCGGACGTCCTGTTTCCCAGTGGAAGAGGTCGCCGTTGACCCCCACCATCGTCGCCGTCGAGGAGAGCCGCTTCTGCATCGCGGTCACGCGCTCCCGGCCCTGGATCGCCTCGTTCGAGAGAACGGGGCGGAGCGCGTAGAGGCCGGTCGGCCGTGGCCCCGTGACGATGTGCAGCGCGACCGGGCCGTGCGGCGTGAACTGCACGCCGCGCTCGTAGGTGACCCCGGGCATCAGCGTCACGCGCTGCGCCGCGGCAGGAGCGGCGAGGACGAGCGCGAGGGCGGAGGCGATGAGGAGCTTGCGAAGCACGGCCCGGGGCGAGGGTAGCGGATCCTCCGGCGGCCCTTTGCAGGGATTAACGGAATCCGAACAGCGCCAAGAACGAACTAGAGGCTTGATGTGAAATTCGGGTGTGCGCGGGGATGGGCCAGATCAACCGCGCCGTGGCTGGCCCACCAGCCGTGCGGGCCTGAATTTCACATCAAGCCTCTAGACTCGGGCGCGTGGGCACGCCTGCGGTCGAGGTCGAGGAGATCAGCCGGGTTTTCGAGCCACGTAAGAAGCCGGAGGTTGTCGCGCTCGACGGCGTGTCACTGACGATTCCGCCCGGTGAGATCCACGGCCTCCTCGGGCCGAACGGCGCGGGCAAGACGACACTCGTGAAGATCCTCTCGACCGTGCTGCTGCCGACCTCGGGGCGGGCGCGGGTGCTCGGGATGGATGTCGTCGACGAGACGAAGGCCGTCCGGCCGCAGATCGGAATCGTCTTCGGTGGCGAGCGCGGCCTCTACTGGCGCCTGACGGGACGTCAGAACCTGGAGTACTGGGGCGCGCTCTACAAGCTGTCCGCACGCGAGACGAAGGAGCGGACGCAACGGCTGATCGAGCGCGTCGGCCTCGCCGAGCGTGCCGACGAGCGGGTCGAGACCTACTCGCGCGGCATGAAGCAGCGCCTGCACTTGGCGCGGGGGTTAGTGGGCGACGCGACCGTGCTCTTCCTCGACGAGCCGACCACCGGGATGGACCCGCTCGCCGCCCGCGAGTTCCGCACGCTGATCGCGGAGCTCCGCGACGAGGGCCGGACGATCTTGCTCGCCACGCACGACATGGTGGAGGCGGAGACGGTCTGCGATCGCGTGACGCTGATCGACCGCGGCAAGGTCGTGGCCACCGAGTCGCCGCGCACGCTCGGCCGGGTGATCTCGCGCTTCCAGCGCATCGATGCGGAGGGCGTCGACGGGACCGTGCTCGACGAGATCCGTGCGCTGGCCGGCGTGAGCAGCGTCAGCGAGGTGGAGGGCAGCGTTCGGATCGAGGTCGACGAGGAAGGCGCGACACGCGTGGTGCTCGGGCGGCTCGTCGATGCGGGCGCGACCTCTGTCAGGACCTCGCTCCCGAGCCTGGAGGAGGTTTACGTCCAGCTGATCGGCGACCGCGGCCTGGAGGTCTAGCTCGCGTGCGCGCTTTCCTTGCCGGCTTCGGGCTCGAGGCGCGGATGATCCGCGCGGCTCCCGAAGCGCTCATTCCGCTCGTCACCGCGCCGCTGTTCGCGCTCGTCTTCCTGGCGATCGTCCGCCAGAGCGGGCGACCCGACCTTCAGGCCGATGCGCTGATGGCGCCGGTGCTGATGACACTTTGGTGGGTTGCCCTCCAGCAGGCCGGCACCATGATCACCGGCGACCGGTGGCAGGCCTTGCTGGAGCCGCTGATCGCGACGCCCGCGAGCCTCGCCTCGGTGCTCCTCGGGCGCATCGCGGCGCTGATGTGCCTCGGCCTCGTCTCCTTCTTCGAGGTTTGGGCGGCCGGTAAGCTGGCGTTTGGCGTCTCGATACCGTTCGAGCATCCGGTCGCGCTCGGCCTCACGCTCCTGGTCACCGCGTTCGCGACGGCGGGAGTCTCGGTCGCGTTCGCCGCAGTCTTCGTGCTGACGCGGAACGCCTACACGTTCACGAACTCGCTGAGTTATCCGCTCTACCTGCTCGGTGGCGTCTTCGTTCCCGCCGCGATCCTCCCCGGCTGGATTCAGCCGGTGTCGAGCGCAATCTTCATGTCCTGGAGCGCCGATCTCCTCCGCGCGAGCCTGAAGCCACCACCCATCGACGACCTCTGGCAGCGGCTCGGCATGGTCGTCCTGCTCGGCGCGA
>Ga0136621_1000405_pt1 | contig 16948 bp, 14 predicted proteins | sample AntDryUQ445A2306_FD_104673 | JGI IMG/M metagenome (GOLD analysis project Ga0136621, IMG submission 104673) | Polar desert sand microbial communities from Dry Valleys, Antarctica - metaG UQ445A (23.06) | ecosystem: Environmental > Terrestrial > Soil > Desert | place: Antarctica: Dry Valley...
CCCTGTCTTCTTCCTGGGCGTGCTTCCGGCGCTCGCCGTCCCGGCCTTCGGGTTCAAGCTGGCATACGACCGGGCGCGGACGGGGATCCGGCGTTCGCTATCGGAGATGCTCGACGAAGCCGAAAAGGAGCCGCCCAGAAACCGCGAGCCGGAGGACTGGGATGACCCTTCGGGCAGAGTACACGGCCTGGACCCCATCCCTAGGTTCGTCCCCAAACAGCAGCGTAAAGAGTGATTTTCAAGCCGGTCAGCTAGTCAGCAAACCGCAGGTGGCGAATGGGCTTTCGCCAACCTGTTTCGGTGAGGGAGTGACGCAAATGCTGAAATGCTGACAAGCTGAAATGCTAAACCGCTGACAAGCTAAAATAACCCCATGCCTCTCGACGTGCTCAAGGAGATATTCGGCTTCGACTCGTTCCGACCGGGACAGGAGGAGGTAATCCGAACGGTCCTCGAAGGCCGGGACACTCTGGCGGTGATGCCGACTGGTGGCGGGAAGAGCCTTTGTTACCAGATCCCCGCGCTGATGCAGGAGAGCCTGACGGTGATCATCTCTCCCCTCATCTCCCTGATGAAGGATCAGGTGGACTCCCTGATCCAGAGTTCCGTTGGCGACGCCGCCACCCTCCACTCCGGGCTCTCGCACGAGGAGCGGTGGGAGGTGGAGCGAAGGGTCCGCGAGGGCGAGGTGAAGATGCTCTACGTCGCGCCGGAGAGGCTCCGGTCCCTGGAGTTCGTGCTGGCCCTGCGGCGGGCTGGCGTGGGGCTGTTCGTGGTTGACGAGGCGCACTGCATCTCAGAATGGGGACATAACTTCCGCCCGGATTACCTGTTCCTGCCGCGGGTGGTCAAAGACCTCGGAAACCCGCCAGTATTAGCGTTGACCGCGACCGCGACGCCCCGCGTCAGGGAGGATATCCTGCGCTCGCTCGGGATGCGTTCACCGGAGGTTGTCGTGACGAGTTTCAACCGTCCCAACCTCACGTACCGGGTGATCGAGGCCAAAAAGAAGGAGTGCAAGCTGCCCTTGATCCTGGAGATCATCCGCCGTTCGCCGCCTCCCGGCATCGTCTACGCGATGACGCGGAAGGAGTGCGAGGAATTGGCGGCGGGCCTACGGCGTTCTGGGGTGGACGCGGCCCATTATCATGCGGGGCTTGGCGCCGCCGAACGCTCGAAGGTGCAGGAACGCTTCATGACCGACGAAGTACCCGTGGTGGTCGCCACCATCGCCTTCGGGATGGGGGTGGACAAGCCGAACGTGCGCTTCGTGGTGCATGCGAACTTTCCCGCGAGTCTGCCAGCGTACATCCAGGAGGCCGGACGCGCGGGCCGCGACGGTGAGCCCAGCGAGTGCGTCGTTTTGTACCGGAGCGCGGATCGGGGGCGTCGCCAACGCCTCGTCACCCTGAACGCCGCCGGTGGTAGTGAGGTGGGATCCTACTTCCGCGGGCTTTCCGGGGCGGCTAATGGAGGGAGGGTCAACGTGCCGTTCGGGTCGCTGGCGGTGCTTGGAGGCGTAGAGCAGGACGCGGCCGGCATCATGCTCCGCGGCCTTGAGGAGTCCGGGCTGATCTCCCGCAATTATGACCTGTGGGCCGAGGTAGAGATCGAGAGCGTGGAGGAGGAGCCGGAGGGTCTGCGGCAGGAGATCTCCGCCGTCCACGCCGCGCTGCCTGGCCGGGGCGTGATCTCCTTGCCAGACCTGGCCCGTCGCGCCGGAGTGCGACCGCTCGTGGCACAGACCGCGCTCTACCGCCTGATGGTGGATGGCCTGGTGCGCGCCGTGCCGCGCGGCTCCATCACCGACATCCGGCTCAAGAACGTATTGCTGGACGAGCGCGGCCAGCGCAACCTGACCGCTCGTTTGGAGAGCCACTCCAAACGGGCCTACAAGGAGATCCGGGACGTCGAAGCCTACGCCCAGCTCACCACCTGCCGCCGCGAACGCCTGCTCCGGTACTTTGGCGACGAGGAAGAAGTCGCTCCATGCGCCGGCTGCGACGTCTGCCTCGGCGAATCCACGAAGTTGGCGGTCAATATCGTATCCTCGGAGCCGCGCCTCGCGTCCGCGCGGTCTGCCGGGTCTTCTACCGTGGAATCTTTCGCGGGAGAGGTTGACGGGGAGCTATTGCAGCGTCTGAAGACCTGGAGGAGCGCGCAGGCCGCGGAACAACGGGTTCCGGCTTACGTCGTGCTTCACAACAGCCATCTGGAGGAGGTCTCCGCCCGCCAGCCTCGGAACATCCACGAGCTCGGGAATATAAAAGGGATCGGGCTTCGCCGCGCCTCCCGCTACGGAGAGGAGATCCTGGCCCTCATCCGTGGCGAAGGGCCCGCCGCGCCGCCGGACGGGACACTAGACAAACCGCCGGAAGAACCTCCGAATGGTTCGCCCCCCGACTACCGGACGCATCTTCAGACTGCGGAGAACCTCCTCAGATCTGGCCGGGGCTCCGAAGCCGTCCCCGAGCTAGCCCTCGCCCTGAAGGCTGGCGGCGAAGAGGCGCGGCTGGCGGTGAATGATCTCTTGAACCAGACAAGCTGAAACGCTGACCGAAGGGAGATACGTTGAGGCTCGAAGGAAAGAAAGTCGCCGTCCTGGTGGCGGACGGTTTCGAGGACCTGGAATACTGGGTCACGGTGATGCGGCTCCAGGAAGAGGGCGCCGAGGTCGTCACCGTCGGGCCGGACACGGAACCTGTCTCCGGCAAGAACGCCCTCACCGCTCAGGCAGATATCACGGCGGATGAGGTGGATGCAGTGGAGTTGGATGGGATCGTGGTTCCTGGTGGCTGGGCGCCGGACAAGCTCAGGCGCGATCCGGGGATCCTGGACCTGGTAAGAGGCGTTCACGAGCGAGGCAAGGTCATCGGGATCATCTGTCACGGAGGTCTGGTGGCGATCTCGGCTGGCATAGTGGACGGCTCGCGGGCCACGGGATCTCTCGGTATCAAGGACGACCTTCAGAACGCCGGGGCGACGTGGGTGGACGAAGCCGCGTTCCGCGAAGGCAACCTGGTATGGGGCCGCGTCGTCCCGGACATACCGGACTTCTGCCGCGAACTCGTCGCGGCTCTCGCGGAGGGGTAGCCCCGGCTAAACGTCGTAGTTGGGGAGAGGGCCACCGGCGTCTTTGAGGACATAGTCCCGGAACATGCGGCGGGCGACATCTGGTTGCGAGCCGTAGATGTCGTTGTCCATATTCGGGTCTTCGGTGAGGTCGTAGAGTTTGGCTTCCTCGAAGTCGTTGCGGCTGAACATCGCGTATTGGTCGTCGCGGGCCCAGACGTAGTTGTCGTAGGCGACGCTGAAGTGGGGACGGTTTCCGGGTTCTTCGCCCTCCAGGATGGGTGAGAGGTCCTGTCCTTCCTCCATCGCCTCCGGGCGTTCGATGCCCAGAGAGCCGAGTACCGTGGGGGCTACGTCGTGGGTGGAGGCGTAGTAGTCGCTGGTCTCTCCTGCGCCGGTGCCTTCAGGGTGGCGCAGGAGGAAGACGGTGTCGGTGATCTCGGGCCACAGAGCGTACGCTGGCTTGCCGCTGACGCCATGCTCCCCGAGCCCGACGCCGTGATCCGAGAGCAGCATGATGAGGGTGTTCTCGAAGAGGCCGAGGTCGTCCATCCTGTCGAGGAAACGTCCCAGCCAGCGGTCCACCATCGTCACCTCGGCGGCGTAGCGCGTCCGCAGACGCTGTATCTCTGGCTCTTCCAGGTAGCCCGAGTTTCCGTAGAGCGGCCAGAAGGGCTCCTTGCCATCGTATGGACCATCGGAATAGAGGCGCAGATATTCTTCGGGCGGGTCCCAGGGTTCGTGCGGATCGTAGCTGTCCACGACCATGAAGAACGGGGTTCCAGACCTGGATACCTCCAGAAACTCGGACGCCCGCGAGAAGACCTGCGGGGAGAGCCAGTCCTCCTCGCTCTGTCGTCCGGCGTTGTTGGAGAAATACTGGCTGAGTTGGTACGTCATGGCCCGTGGGTTGCCTCTGAGGAGACCCTGGTTCACCTGTTCCTGGGGCGCGGCGTAGAACGGGCGGTAGTGGTCGGTGGTCTGGCCGCGGATGTAGTCGAAGACGTTGAAGCCGCGCTGGAAGTTCATCGAGGGCTTGAACTGGTGTTCGGTGTCGGTCACCAGCATCGTCTCGTAGCCTTTTTTCACGAGGATCTCGGCTAGCGTGGTCTGATCTTCGGGGATGCGCTGCCAGCCGTAGAGCTTCACGTTATCGTCTTTCTGAGGGATCCAATTCCTGAACGGGAACGTCCTTATGCCGGTGTGGATGGCCCTGCGAGCCGGGATGGTTGGGTACGATTCGGCGTATGGACGGGTGAAAAGCAGGCTCTCCCCAGCGAGGGTGTCGAGGTTGGGAGTTTGGATCCAATCGTTCCCATACGCTCCCACATGGTCCTTCCGCAAACTGTCCAAAATCACCACGACGACGTTCATCTGCTCGTCGTTGACAGGCGTGCGACCGCAGCCCGCAGTCCCCAAAAGCGTGGCACCGGCGACCCCCGCGCCTGCAAGCGACAGGAATTCCCTTCTTGAGAACGTGCGTGGAGAGACTCGACTCACGAGCGAAGAGGTTACTACGTACCGGTCGCATAGTCCACGCACGGGTGAGCCGTATCACGGGCTACCGGTCGCCGATTGGTAGAATAAGCCCATGTTCAAGAGCGTGACAGCCGTGTTGCTTGGGGCTCTGATCTCACTCGCCATCGGCTTGCTCGTGGTGTTCGGGATCGTGGCCCCGCTGTTCACCAGCTTTGTCTCACCGAGTCTGGCCCGCGCCTCGGCTTTGCCTGCCGGAGTTCTGGTCTGCGCCGTCGCGTTTTCGTTCTATTTCGGGGGAATGGCCGCCGGATACAGGGCTCCGAGCCGCAGACTTTTGCATGGCGTACTCGTCGTGCCCGTGCTGTTCGCACTCTCGCCGGCTCTCAATTTCGTGGCCGGACAGAACCCGTTCCCGCAATTCCACGCGCCCGGCACCGCCCTCCTGAGCGCGGCCCTCTTCGTCGTGGCCGCCGCGGCCGCCTACGTCGGCGCCCGCCGGGGCGAGGGGCTATACGCGCACAACCGGAGCCACCTCCGCCGCCAACGTAGCCGCTAGCAGTCTGGTCAGCGGGCCTGGACGCTGAGCGTGATGCGTCCACGAGCGTCTATTCTGGAGTTGGGCTCCAGCGCGTAGCCCGGCAATTCCGAAGAATCGTTGCCGGAGCCGACCAGATATACCCGTGGCTCGGCAACACCTTCCGTCGGGTCTGAGACGTAGCGACGCCAACCCATCTCGCCCCACGCGAAGGTGAACGCCGGCTTGTCCAGAGAACCTTCATCGTCACCGCCGGCGCCAGCATGGACCTTCGGCATGCCGAAGCCCTTGGAGATCGAGGCAACCGTCCTTGCATGCTCGCTGGCGTTGAACAGCTCGATGCCAGCCCTCATCCTCCGCTCGGGGTCCGAGAGACGCCGCGGGCTTTCCCTGACGTTATCGAGTTCCTCCGCGTTCCGCTCGCTCTGTTCCCTGGTTTCCCGAAGCTGTTCCTCCAGGCTCCGCGCGCGCTCCTCGACCGCAACCCTCTCCGCCTCTTCGAGCCGTCCGCCGGTCTCCGCGCCGCTCGCCGGTCCAGAGGTCTCAACCTCTGCAAGCGTTTCCTCCCGCATCGCTTCCGATTCCTCCAGTGCCGCCTCAAGCTCCACGATGCGGTCCTCGAGCCGGGATCTCTGCTCCGCCTGGATGACTTCGATTTCGCTCGCCGCCGCCGACTCCTCGGCGCGGTCTTCCAGACGAGACCTCGCTTCCACAAACCTTTCTTCCGCCTCATCTCGCGCCGCCTCCACTTCGGTGATGCGGTCTTCGAGGATGGATCTCCGCCGCGTTTCCGAACCTTCCGCCGCTTCGAGCTTTGCCTCCAGATCCGAGATCCGCGCCTCCAGGCGCGATCTTTCTTCCGCGCTTGTCTCTTTATTACTGGCGAGCGCGGCCTCCAGTTCCTCCGCGTGACCTTCCAGGCTGGACCGGTGCTCCGTCCTGGCAGCTTCGGATTCCTGGAGCGCCGTTTCAAGTTCCAGGATGCGGTCTTCGAGCCCGGACTTCTCCGCATCCCGCGTGGCTTGATCTTCTTGATCCTCGGCCCCCGCGCTCAGCAATTCCGCGATGCTGTTTTCGAGGCGGGACATTTCATCCGCCCGCGTCTCTTCGGTCTCATCGAGCGCCGATTCCAGCCCGACTATCCGATCCTCCAGGCTGGCTTTCTCCGTAGCCCGCGCATCCTCGACCGTCGCCAGTTCCGTCTCCAGCTCCGCGATGCGTTCTCCCAGATGAAATTCTTGTTGCTCTTGCATCACGCGCGCTTCTTCGAGGCTGTCCTCAAGCTCCGTGATGCGTGTCTCTTTCTGAGATTTTTCTTCCGTCTCCGCTGACCGTACCCTTTCCAACTCCGTCTCGAAAGCGTCTTTATCCGCGAGGCGTGAGGTTTCTAGTTCGCGCAGGCGTTCGCTGTAGAGGCGCACTTCGGATTCGCGCTGCATCTTCATTCCTTCGAGGCGTTCCCCCAGCGTCCACGTCTCGGATTTGTGGCGCTCGCCCTCCGCCGCCAGACGCTCTTCGTATTGAAGGCGGGATCTACCAAGCTCCGCCGCGCCGCGCGCCTGGAGAGCCTCGTTGTCCGCTTTACGCTGGGCTTGAAGCGCCGTGAACCGCCGGTTGGCAGCCTCATTGGCCTGGTTAAGCCTCGCCGCGTGAGTCCTGTGAATCTCGCGCTCGCGCTTCTCGGCGACCACTTTTACTTTCCGCACCGCTTCCCTTAGGGTTCCTTCCGCCTCTTTGGATCCCGTCTCCAGTTCGCTTCTGAGGGTTTCGATCTCGGTTTGCTGGTTCTCTATGACGGCCTGGTAATCTTTCTGAAGCTCCATCTCTCGCCCGGCGGAGGCACTCCGGATTGCCTTCAAAGCGGTCTCCTGAGTGTCGGTGGCCGCCCGGCGTTCTTCGGTCAACCGCCTCTCGAAATCCCTTCTCAGGGTGCGCTCCACGTTGGATCTCTGCTCATCCAGCTTCCGGCGCAACTCCCGTGCCTCGGCCTCCCGGCGCTCCTCCAGCTCACGGTACCCTTCCCGCAGCTCCTCCTCCCACAGACGGGAGGCTTCCCTCGCCGCCGCCAGCTCTGCGGCGTGGCGCTCCTCGATCCCCTCCCGCCGGACTTCCTCGCCGGGGTCCACGGAGCCGGATGCCGCTGCGCGGCGGGTCTCGTCCAACTCCTTGCGCAGGGCTGCTATCTCGCCGATGTGCTGGTTGCGGAGCCCGAGTTGCTCGTTGGCGTACTCCATGCGAAGCCTGTTCAACTCTTCGTGGAGGGCTCGCACCTCCGAGTCGGGAGCCGCATCGTCTTCCCGCTGCTCCAGGGCGCGTCCTCTGGCGGCTACCTCCTCCTGGGCCGCCTGCAAGGCCACGGTCGCCCGTTCCAGGTCCCCGCGCAGGTCCGCGACTTGCTCTTCCAGGCTCTCTATTAGCGAACCCGCATCCTCTAGCTGGTCCGCCAGCTTCTCTGCCTGATCCATCGTCTCACCGCCCCACTTTCGATTCTGGAGTAAAGTAAACTCTACCGGCCCTCTGGTAAAGCGATTCCTTTCATTCCCCCTCCACCACTACGCCACCACCCCGCAACAAGTCCGCGAACTCGGCCAGCACGGAGTGTTCGCCGAGGTCTTCGCGCACCGCCCTTTCGAGGGCCGCCGCCATGCCGTGAGCCTCCTCATCGGGGATGCTCTGGCCCGGTTGAGGTGCGTCGAGCAGGCCTGGCCCCTCGTAGCCGTAAAGACGCGCCACCTCCAGCGTCTCATCCCAACTCTCAGGCGTGTGCGGGAAGGTGTGCCCCATCTGGTTCTTGAACGTCAAGTCCATCAAGAGGATATCCTAAGCTACGCCGCCGGTTTTTGCTTCCGGTGGGTTGATAATTTCGTTGGGAGACCCCGCGCTGCGGTGGATGGAGGAGATTTTGAAACTCAAAGAGGCGTTGGAAGAGGTCAGGGAAGAGTTCGACGCTGGCGCGATGGTCATTAGCGGCGTGCGCGACAGGCCCCTGGAAGATGAGATTCAGGCCGCGGGAGACGAACGAGAGGCGTGGGTGGAGTGGGGAGAGATCACCCAGGATGAGGTCTCCGTTCCGGCCACGCACATCCTCTTCCTTGATGAGGACGGATACATGATGAGGGATGGCTCCGGAATGTCCGTCGTCTCGGCCCGCGACTACGCCAGGCTGGGACGGTAATTCAAACTCTCTGGCAGCGGGGACAGAGTCCCTCGATGACGAGCCTGGCACTACGGACCTTATAGGTGGTGTTCTGCTGGATCTCAGTCTCCAGGTTCCCTACCTCCACGCCGGGTACTTCGGAGACCCGACCGCAACCCGTGCATCGGATATCCAGGTGCGGAGCCGTATTCAGGTCGTAGCGGGCTGGCGACTCCGACCAGCGCTTGCAGCTTATGACCCCGATCTCCTCCAAAACCGAGAGCGCCTGATAAACAGTCCCAAGCGCCACCCGAGGGTTCTTCCGCTTGACCGCGATGTAGACATCCTCGGCCGAGGGATGCCCGCCAACTTCCTCCAAAGCGTCGAGCACGGCCTTCCGCTGCGAGGTCAGGGTATACCCCGACCTGCGGAACTTACCCCGAATGTCGCCTTCCAGAGCTTCGATCATCACGCTTCCAAAATTACTAGATTGCTCGATCAATAACCGTTCCTGATTTGCAGTCTAACATACGTCTATTTCCAGAACGGGGTGTACCATCATGGGCGAGATGTCCTTCTTTTTCACCATATTGGCTAACCTCTGGCGGTCGTTTCGCAACGCTCGCGTCCGTCTCCTGACACGTCCCCCGGCCTACGTTTGGCTTGAGGTAAGCGGCGCGCTGCCGGAGTTCGAGCAAAGGGTGGGGTTCCTGCGACGCCGCCTTTCCTCCGCGCCTCTCGCGCCCAGCCTCGAAGGGCTGCGCGAGCGACTCGACCGCATCTCCGCCGACGGTCGCCCAAAAGGCGTGGTGCTGCGCCTCCGCGACCTGGACGCAAGCTGGACCGCGCTGGAAGAGTTGCGAATGGAACTCGCCCGTTTCCGGGAGCGCGGCGGCCGGGTCGTGGCGTACCTCACCGAACCCGATACCCGCTCGTATTACCTTGCTTGCGCCGCCGATGATGTGTTCGCCTCTCCGGTCTCCACCGTGAATGTCACCGGGGTGAGCGCACGGGTGAACTTCTTGAGGGATGGGCTCGAACGAGCCGGGATCTCGGCGGAGGTGATCTCCGTCTCACCCTACAAATCCGCCGGCGATACATTCACCCGCAACGACTTCTCCGATGAGGCCCGCGAACAGGCCGAACGCCTCCTCGAAGCCAGGTTCGTCACCCTGGTGGATGCCATCTCAGCGGGGAGAAACATGACCGTCGAGGATGTGCGGGCGAAGATAGATCTCGCGCCGTTCTCCGCCCGCGAGGCGATGGATGAATCCCTCCTCGACGGCGTCTGCTACGAGGACGAACTGGCTGAGAGGCTCGGGATGGATGGGAAACGCGCCTCGCTCGCGGAGTGGGAGAGGGCGCGGCGGACGTTGCGGATGCTGTACCGGACGCTCTCGCGACGAAGGGTTGGGCTGGTGAGCCTGTCCGGGGCGATTGTGCGGGGACGGAGCCGGAAGCTGCCCGTGCCGTTGCCTTTGCTTGGGAGGGAGCAGGCTGGGAGCGATTCGGTGATCGGTGCGCTGCGCGTCGCAGAGAAAGACCGGCGGATATCGGTCGTCCTCTTCCATGTGGATTCGCCCGGCGGGGATGCGTTGGCCTCTGACCTGATCTGGCGCGAGGTCGAGCGTATCAGGGCGAAGAAACCCGTGGTCGTCCTGATGGGCGCGGCGGCGGCCTCCGGCGGCTATTATGTCTCGGCCTCCGCAAGCCACGTCATAGCCCGCGCGAGCACCATCACCGGCTCCATCGGCGTTATCATCACCCGCCCCGTCGCCGCTGGACTATACGAGAAACTCGGCGTGAACCCCGTCGCTCTCGACCGGGGCGCCCACGTCGGCCTGATGGACGCCAGCCGTCCGCCCACGCCAGAGGAACTGGATGTATTGAAAAGCCAGCTCGGGAACTTCTACGACGAGTTCAAGGATCGCGTGTCGAAGGGGCGCGGCATGGAACTGGAGCCGCTCGAACGCATCGCCGGAGGCCGCGTGTGGACCGGCGCCGAGGCCCTGGACCTCGGGCTCGTGGACGAGGCCGGCGGTTTCCGGGACGCGCTCCGCAAGGCCGCCGAGCTTGGTGAAATGAAAGACGATCCCGGAATATTGGTGAAGATTTCGCCTCCACGTAGTGGTCGTCCCGCGCCAGGAGATCCGGTCGAGGTTGCGCGGGAGGCGGTGGAGACGATGATACAGGCGGCCGGCCAAATGAGCGGTGTCTGGGCCATCACGCCATACGAAATCTCCGATGGCTGATAGTATTTTCTGGCTGCGTCCGGCTACCGGCGCGAATCTTTGACAAAGGTTTTCTATTGAACGAGATCTCCAAAAAAGGCGTTGACCGGCGGGCGATGTCCGTCCTGTCCGGCGGTCACCTGTTCACCGACGTGAACCAGGGCGCGGTCGCCGCGCTCATCCCGTTCCTGGTGGCGGAACGAGGGATCTCGCTCGCCGCCGCTGGTGCGCTCGTCCTGGCCGCGACCGTAAGCTCTTCGGTGGTGCAGCCGATCTTCGGGATCTTCTCCGACCGGCGACCGCTCCCGATTCTGATGCCGCTCGGCTTGCTGGTGGCGGGGATCGGCATGGCGCTTGTCGGGGCGGCCCCGAGCTACCCGCTCATACTCGTCTGCGTGATATTTAGCGGCATCGGGGTGGCGGCTTTCCACCCTGAAGCGGCTCGCTTCGCCAACTACGTCTCCGGCGCGGGCCGTGCGCGGGGCATGAGCTTCTTCTCCGTCGGTGGCAACGCCGGGTTCGCCCTCGGCCCGGTCTTCGCCACGCCCCTCGTCCTCATCTTCGGGTTGCCGGGAACCTTGTTTCTCGCCCTGCCCGCAGCCCTCATGGCGGCGGTTTTGATCTTCGATCTTCCACGCCTTCGCAGCTTCCAGCCGGAGCCCACCGAAGGCGCGAACGGGCATTCCGCCGAAACTCCGGCTGCCTGGGGGCCATTCGCCCGGATGGTCGGGGTTGTCACGCTGCGTTCTTTCCTGTACTTCGGGCTGGTGGCTTTCGTGGCCTCATACTACGGGCAGGTGCTCGGTACGTCTCCCGCCTTCGGGAACGTCGCGCTCACGGTGATGCTCGCGAGCGGGGCCGTCGGGACGCTCTTCATGGGGCCGCTTGCCGACCGCTTCGGACGGCGGGCCGTGCTGGCTGTTTCGATGTTTCTATTAGGGCCACTCGTTTTCCTCTTCACGCTCTGCGGGCCATTAACAGGGATGGCGGTTCTCGCCTTGATCGGGGCGGCGGTCATCGGGACGTTTGGCGTCACGGTGGTGATGGGTCAGGAGTATTTGCCTGGCAGGATCGGGCTCGCCGCGGGCATCACGATGGGCCTCTCCATTGGTATCGGTGGCCTCGGCGCGCCCGTCCTCGGCCTCGTCGCCGACGATTACGGCCTCACAACCACGATGCTCATCGTGGCGGCGCTGCCGGTGTTCGGACTCCTGCTCACCCTGACCCTGCCCGCGAAGCCGCCCGAGGCCCGCGAAGCTGGTTGATGGCTTCGAGATGAGCGATCTTTCTCTCGTCGCCTGTGATCGGAACCTCATGCTTTCGGTTTCATTCCGGTAACATTGCAGAATGATCGCGTTTCCCGAAAGGGCCTTTTAGACCCGTGAGAATCTTTCACTTACTGGGTGAATTTACCTATCGCTATCGCGTGGCGGTGGTGCTCGCGTGGGTGGCGCTGGTCATTGCGAGCTTGTTCCTCGCCCCGAACCTCGGTGGCCGTCTCAAGGGTGGGGGCTTCGAGGGCGCGAACTCGGAGGCCGAGAGGGCGCAGAACGTGATGGCCGAGGAGTTCGGCGCCTCCCCGGCGACCCTGACGATCGTCTTCGAGGGAGACGGGCTCTCCGCGAAGAGCGACGAGTTCCAGGAAAGGCAAAATGCGGCTCTCTCAGGACTGCGCGACATGTCCGAGACGGGACAGGTGACCACCTACTCGGATGCCAGGGATTCCCGCTTCATCTCCGAGGATGGGGAGAAGAGCTACGCGCTCGTGAGCTTCAACGTCTCCTCTGACGAGACGGAAGACCTGGTGGGCGAGGTCCGTGGTCAGGTCCGCTCGGATTCACTGGAGACTTACGTGACGGGCGCGCCGGCCGTGTATCAGGACATCACGGAGGCCAGCAACGAGGACATCAGAAAGGCCGAGAAGTATGCTTTGCCGTTCGCGCTCATCATCTTGATCCTCGCTTTCGGCACGCTTGTGGCGGCGGCGGTTCCGGTGGTGATCGGGGGCGTCAGCGTGCTGGTGGCGCTGGCTACGTTGTACTTCGTGGCCGGCGCATACGACATGTCCGTTTTCGTGTTGACGATCTCGACGATGCTCGGCCTCGGTCTCGGGATAGACTACGCGCTCTTCGCCGTCAGCCGTTTCCGGGAGGAACTGGAACACTATTCTGTCTCCGAGGCTGTGCCCAGGATGGTTGCGACGGCGGGGCGGTCCATCTTCTTCTCCGGGACGGCGGTCCTGATCGGGCTTTCCGGTTTGCTCTTCTTCCCGTTCATGTTCATGCGCTCTATCGGCGTGGCTGGCGTGGTCGTGGTCTTCGTCTCCGTGACGGCTGCCCTGACGCTCCTGCCAGCCTCGCTCGGCATGATCGGATACCGCATAAACGCCCTCGCCGTGCGGCGGCGCAGCGTCATATCCGGCGCGGGATTCTGGGGGCGCAGCGCGGAGTTGGTGATGCGCCACCCCCTGATCGTGCTTCTCCTCGTCGGCGTGTTGCTCGCCGGACTTCTCTACCCGGTCACCCACATGCGAGTCGGCATCCCCGAGGCGAGCGTGCTCCCGGAAAAGTACGAATCCCGCGCCGGCGACGATATCCTCAAACAGGACTTCGACTACGCCGCCCTGAACCCGATGGAGATCGTCACTACCCTCCAAGATGACCCCGTGAGCGCCGAAAGTCTCGCGGACATCGAGCAACTCGGGGACCGCGTCGAGGACACGGATGGCGTGAAGCGCGTCGAGAGCCTGTACACCATCGGGGCCGGAGGCGCGCGCGAGTATGCCGAGCGCGTGAGCGACGCCAGGAACGAGGCCGAAGCCGAGGCCGGTAGCAAGGTGGATGGGCTGGTCGAGGAGCAGATCCAAACTCAAATCTCGGAGCGCACTGACGAGACGGTACAGCAACAACTCGAGGAGGTGCGAGCGCAGTACGGCTCCGTCCCACCGGGGACCGAGGAGCAGATCCGGGCCGAAGTGGAGCCTCGGGTGGCGGAAGAGGTGCGCGGGGCGGAGGGTCAAATACGGGCCGAAGTCGAGCGTCAGGCCGCTGCGGAGGTGGACCGGGCGGTGCCCGAGTTGCCAGATGGAATCTCCGCCGGTGGCGAGGTGACTCCCGAGGGCGTGGCGAATTTCCTGGAGTTGCCGGAGGCCCGCGATTCGGAGGAGATCAGGGACGCAGTGGGATTCTATGCCGCCGGAGACCGGACATTATTGCGGGCAGTGCCGGAGGCGAGCCCGTACACCGAGGAGTCCCGCGTCGCCGTGGACGAAGTGCGGGCCGTCGAGGCGCCGGAGGGGACGAGTTTCCTGGTTGGCGGTCTCTCCGCGGGACAGAAAGATTTCATCACCAGGTTGTACGGAGACGCGCCGTATGCGGCGGCGTTCGTTCTCGGGGTGACGTATTTGATCTTGTTCCTAACCTTCCGCTCTGTGTTCATTCCGCTGAAGGCGGTGATCGTGAACATCCTCAGCCTGACGGCGAGCTTCGGGGCGATGGTCTTCGTGTTCCAGGACGGGAACTTCTCCGGCCTCCTGAACTTCACTCCTCTTGGATTCGTGGACGCGACGCTGCCCATTTTGATGTTCTGCACGGTTTTCGGGGTCTCGATGGACTACGAGGTCTTTCTACTATCGCGCATCCGCGAAGCCTACGAGAACGGCGACTCCAACACCGCCAGCGTGGCGAAGGGACTCGTCGCGACGGCGGGCATTATCACGTCAGCGGCGGCGATCATCATCGTCGTCACCGGTGCTTTTTCTTTCACCGGCATCATTATCACGAAAGCCGTCGGCCTGGGGCTCGCGGTGGCCGTCTTCGTTGACGCCACCATCATCCGCGTCCTCCTCGTCCCCGCGACCATGCGTATCCTGGGCGACTGGAACTGGTGGCCCGGCGGACGTAAACGCACCTTCGGTAGCAAACCGAAGAAGGGTAGATAAGACCGATTCTTGATCTCGACCCGTGACGGGAATAGACTAAGTGCATGGTCGAATTCGAGCAGATACTCAAGAGTCAGGGTTATCGTCTGACCAATCAGCGGCGGGTGATCGCGCGCGAGTTGGATGGCGAGCGGCATCTTTCGGCGGAGGAGATCTACGACCGGGTCAAGAACGAGCACCCGGAGATAGGTCTCTCGACGGTCTACCGGACGCTGGATCTATTGACCGAGCTTGGCATCGTTCGCAAGGGCGACTTCGGGGAGGGATACTCGCGCTATGAGCTTGCGACGGAGCGTATGCACCATCACGCCCGCTGCGAAGTGTGTGGCAACGTCATCGAGTTCAACGAAGAGCTAATGGAGTATCTCGCCTTGCAAGTCGAGCGCGAGACCGGCTTCGTGACGGACTGGCATGAGATCACGCTTCATGGCCGCTGCGCGAACTGCGCGGCTTCGTAGCTAGACGCTAAACTTCGTGCCGTCCTCAGCCAAAACCACTTCCCCATCGTAGCCGCGTCCGACCTCGGCCACCAGATCCAGCCCTTCCGCCGCCGGATAGATGTGCGTGAGAACGACGCGCTCGACCTCGGCCTCCGAGGCTATACGGGCGACGCCTCCTGGCGTGAGGTGTCCGGGGATGGGGCTGTTGTCGGGGAAGGAACATTCGATCAGCATGGTGTGGGCACCACGCGCCAACTCCACAACGGATTCTGAGTATTGCGTGTCGCCCGTGTACACGAACGCTCCGCCGTCGCCTTCGAGACGGTAGGCGATGCTCTCCGGGCGGTGTTCGGCGGGCGCCCAGCGCAGGGTGCAGCCGGGTAGATCGAGGGGCTCGGCGGTTATCACCGGAAGCTCGTTTATCTGCGTGGGGTAGTCGCCGATCATCCATTCGCCCCAGACGGCTGTGATCGAACGCCAGAACTCCCGGAATGGCTCGGGGCCGGAGATGGCGAGGGGGCGGATGCGTTCCTCGTCCGAGCCGTACTTGATGGCGAAGAGGAGCGGCACGATGTCCACCGTATGGTCGGGGTGGAAGTGGGTAAAGAAGATGCGGTCAACGGAGAAGAGATCCAGGCCAGCATGCACCATCCCTCGCACCGCTCCGGAACCGAGGTCGAAGACCATCATCTCCCCTCCGGATCTCACGACCACGCAACTCTGACGGCGGGCGAGGCGCGGGGCTGCCGTGCCCGAGCCGACGACCGTTATCTCCATGAGTTCCTCCCTCTGGCCGGAAGCTGTCAGCCCTTGCGCCGACAGGTCAGCCACGTTGTGACTGGTCATCCACTCTCGCTGAGCCGGTCCTCAGATCTTAGCTGACGGCTGATCGCTGTAGCTGATCTCTTTCTAAATGTCCACGCGAGCCCAACGATACCGAGTATTGCGCCCCCGAGCACGTCTGAGGCCCAGTGAACTCCGAGGTATACTCGGCTGAGGGCCATTCCGGCGAGACAGATCACGACGACCGCGCGTGCGATCCCATTGTTCCATAGGACGAACACCGCTCCGAGCAGTAGTACTGACCTCAGAGTGTGGCCGCTCGGATAGGGGAAGGGGTGCTCCAGCGCCACGAGCAGCGTCGGGTCCGCCGCCCTGGCCGTCGCCTCCGGCACGGGCGGCGTCGGAAGTAGGAGCTTCAGCGCCAATTCCACGAATCCGGTAAAGATGAACGCAGCCAGCAGACGCCTTCCGAGTCTTCCGCGACCGGACACGAATAAGACGGCGAGAAGCGTGATCAGGGCCGCTCCAATCACCTCCAAACTTCCCGCGAGCGACAAGAAACCGCCCAGGGTATCCAGCGCGCCGGAGACAACTATCTGGGAGGCGTGGAGTGTCCACCGGTCGAGATCCTCGAACAAGCCGGCTCCCGCCGCAGCGGACACGAAGACGAAGGCCGCGGTCGAGACCGCGAATAGCCGATTCGCAGCACGGTTCATGGCGTCGGACGCGCCGAAGGGGCCGACTCTGGTGACCGGCCCCTTCGGTACGTGGATAAAAGGATCCGGCTCAGGCTACGGCGTCGCGCAATATGCGACCGTACTCGCCGCCCTTGAGGATGCGTTCGGCTTCGCGCTGGAGCTGGCGCACCCGCTCGCGCGAGATGTCGAGTTCGCCGCCGAGCTCGGCGAGCGTGGCGGGTTCGCGGTCGTCGAGGCCGTAGCGCCGGACGAGCACGTAGCGCGCCCGCTCGGGCAAACGATTTATTGCCTCCTTCAGGTGCGCCGTCTCCATCTCCCGCATCACCGTGTCCGGCGTGTCCGAGACCTTGTCATCCTCGATGAAGTCGCCGAGATGAGAGGCGGAGTCATCGGAGGAGACCGGCTGGTCCAGGCTCGTGGCGTCTGGCATGGCGCTCATGGTGATGCGAACCTCTTCCAGCTCCCATCCGAGCCGACGGGCTACCTCTTCTTCAGCCGGTTCCCGCTCGAACTCCGCCAATAACTCGTTGTATGCCCTGGACACTTTCCGGATCTTCTCCGTCATGTGGACCGGCACCCGAATCGTGCGCCCCTTGTCCGCAACGGCCCTCTGTACCGCCTGTCGTATCCACCA
>Ga0136621_1000407_pt1 | contig 16911 bp, 19 predicted proteins | sample AntDryUQ445A2306_FD_104673 | JGI IMG/M metagenome (GOLD analysis project Ga0136621, IMG submission 104673) | Polar desert sand microbial communities from Dry Valleys, Antarctica - metaG UQ445A (23.06) | ecosystem: Environmental > Terrestrial > Soil > Desert | place: Antarctica: Dry Valley...
GATCAGCAGCGTGGCGATTCCGCGCCGGGCGAGCTGCGCGGCGAGCATCGTGCCCGAAAAACCGCCACCGACAATCGCGACCGGCACGCGCGATCCGTCAGGCCGCATGCAGCCTTCTTGAGTCAGATTTCATAATCGGGCCACGCGTTCGGATTGGCGGCGCCCGCCTTGCGCCGGGCGATATCGTCATAAATGAAAGTCACGGTGCGGCCGGCGGTCTGGGTGAACCACGCGGGCACCACCGCATGGATCAGGCAGGCAGTCCCCGCGCCGATCAATTTAAACGCGATGACGGCTGCACCGGCACCGTGCGAAGTCCATGTCATCCCAAGCGAACGCGGGTGATCGGTGAACAGCCGCCCAACCAGGGTCGGACTCACGCCAACGTCGACATCTTGGTGACCGGTCATTGCTCCCTCCACGCCCGTTTCGGACCGATGTGGTGGCCCCGGCAGGACTCGAACCTGCGACCTGCGGTTTAGGAAACCGTTGCTCTATCCTGCTGAGCTACGGAGCCAATACTTCGGGCTTCGAATAAGGACGGGCCCGCGCTTTATCAATTCACTTGGTTGGGCGGCACGACCGGCAGCGGCAAGGGCGCGATCGGCACTCCCTCCTCGACCATTGACTGCGCCTCCTCCGCGGTGGCCTCGCCATGAACCGGACTCGTGTCGATCTCGCCATGGTGCATTGCGCGCGCCGTCTCCGCGAAATCGTCGCCGACCCAGCGGGAATCGCGCAGCAGCTCGGCCTGCAGCGAGGCGATCCGGGCGATAACCTCGCCAGCGCCGGGCCCGCCGTCGCTACTCTTGGGCAGCAGCGGCGCCATCGGTGCCTTGGTCACTCGGCTGGAAGAGCAGATTGGGCACTGCACCTGTCCCTGCTCCAGCTGCCGGTCGAAATCGGCGTTTGATCGAAACCACGCTTCGAACCGGTCGCCGCTTTGGAGGCATTGAAGGTCGAAGACGATCATTGCACCACCGCCGCGGCAATCGGCCGGCGATGTGCGAGCGACGGTATGCGCTGCCGTACTTCACCAACGAGATTGAGCTCAATCTCGGCGAATCCCACCCCGATGTCTTCGCCCATGTCCAGCAGCACCTCGCCCCACGGGCCGACGACCAGCGAGTGGCCGTACGTCTCGCGGCCGTCGGCGTGGCGCCCGCTCTGCGCTGCGGCGACAATGAACGCGCCGGCCTCGATCGCTCGCGCGCGAAGCAACACTTCCCAGTGCGCCCGCCCGGTCGGAACGGTGAAAGCGGCCGGGACCGAAATGGTTTGCGCTCCGGCTTCCGCGAGCCTCGAGAACAGGTCGGGGAAACGCAGGTCGTAGCAAATGGTCAGGCCGAGCCGGCCGACCGGCGTGCCCTCGACAACCACCGCGCCCTCGCCGGCACGATAGACCGCCGACTCACGCCAGCTTTCGCCGGTCGGCAAGTCGACGTCGAACAAATGGATCTTGTCATAGCGCGCGCGGATCGCGCCCGCGGGATCGATGAGGAATCCGCGGTTCGCGAGCTTGCCATCCTCGGTACGAACCGCAAGCGATCCCAGGTGCAGCCACAGGCCGTGGCGGCTCGCCGCGTCGCGGCAGGCCGCAAGCACTCCATCCTCTTCCTCGCTGCGCAGGCTGTTCGCGACGCGCTTCGCATCCCGATCGAGGAGCCCCGACATCTCCGGCGTGAACAGTATCTCGGCGCCGCCCGCCGACGCCTGCTCGATCGCCTCGACCAGGGCTTGCGCGTTGGCCGCGGGATCGATCCCGGTGCACGATTGGAAGAGGGCGATCCTGGCCATGGTTCAGGCGGCGAGCAGCTCGTCGAGCTTGCCCCGGCTTTCGAGCTCCATCAGCTCGTTGCAGTCGCCGATGTGCCGCCCGTCGATGAAGATTTGCGGGACGGTCGTCCGTCCCCCGGACCGCTCGATCATTTCCTGCCTTTCCGGCCCCCCGAAACTTACCTCATGCTCCTGATACTCGATCCCCTTGGAATCGAGCAGCCGCTTGGCTCGAAAACAGAAGCCGCAAAACGTCTTTACGTAGATTTCCACTTTAGGCACGGGCAGTCGTCTTTCCTCACTCGGTGGAGCAAGATCAACGCATCAACTGCGAAGGCCGCACCACGCGTGCCCAGCTGATCAGTTCGACGCGCGCCGCTCCGGCCCGCCGCAACTCGCGAGCACAGGCATTTGCGGTGCTTCCAGTGGTCAGGACATCGTCGACGAGGACCACGATGCGGCCTTCCACGGCCGAGCGATCGCCGACCTTGAAAGCTCCAGCGACCACCCGCCGCCGCTGCTGCAGGCTCAGCCCCTTGAGCGGCGGAGTCCGCTTGACCCGCCTCAGGACAAGCACGTTGCTTTCGAGCCCGGTACACCGCGACAATTCGCGAGCGACGAAGGCCGACTGGTTGAAGCCGCGCTGCCAAAGACGGCCGCGATGGAGCGGGACCGGCACCAGCAGCGCGCCTGCGGCCTGGTCGCCGATGAGCGGCGCCATGTAGCGGGCCATGGTTTTCGCGATCGCGACCTTGCGCCCATATTTCAGCCGCAGCGCCAGGCTTCGGGTCAGCTCGTCATAGACTACCGCGGCTCGTGTCCGGGCGATCCGCGGCCGCTTTGCGAGGCACAGCGCGCAGAGGTCCGCATCCGTCGCCTGCAACGGCAGCCCGCACGTCGTGCACCCTCCCGAACCGAGGAATTCGATACACTTCCAGCACTCGGCGCAAAAGCTGTGCACGTCGGTGACGATGGTGCCGCAGCCGGCGCATCGCGGAGGCAGCGCGAAGTCGAGGATCCATTGAGCGAGCTTGCCGATCCTGAGTGCGGCGGTCCGTATCATATTGCCGCTTGTCGGCCCGCAGCGTGCGCCGCACAAGCGCCGCGTGCCCAATGAGATGTTCAATATGGAGCTGCGGGCGCTTCGGCGCGACCGTGCCTTCCGGACCGGGGCCGAGCTGTTCCTGCACGAACGTTCGTTCGACGACTGCATCGAGCGGCTGGCACTCATGCAGCGCCGATTCCGCTCCGCCCTGCTGATCGGCTGCCCGGACCGGGGCTGGCGCGACCGGCTGGGACAGTTGGTCGAGACGGTCGATGTTGTCGATCCGGGGCCGCTGTTCGCCACGGCGACCTCCGGCACTTGCATGGTCGAGGACCAATGGGAAACGCCCGAGCGAGCCTATGATCTCATCGTCTCGCTCGGCACCCTCGACACGGTCAACGACCTGCCGCGGGCGCTTCGATCGCTCCGCTTCTCGCTTGCTGACGACTCTCTCCTGATCGGCGCGATGGCAGGCGGCGATTCCCTTCCCCAGCTGCGCCGCGCCATGCACGTCGCCGACCAGGTGACCGGATCATCGTCGCCGCACGTGCATCCGCGCATCGAGGCTGCGTCCCTGGCTCCGCTCCTGACCGCCAGCGGATTTGTCATGCCGGTGGTCGATGTGGACAGGGTGCAAGTCTCCTACGAATCCCTAGACAGGCTGGTGACCGACCTGCGGCGCATGGGTGCGACCAACATCCTCAACCTTCGCTCCGGAAGGCCGCTATTGTGCCGATCGAAGGATGCCGCGGCGGCGGCATTCCGCTCGGCCGGCGATGGCCGGCGAACCGTCGAGACCTTCGAGATCCTGCACTTCGCCGCTTGGACCCCGGCCGTTTGAATCCTGCTCGATGTCACGGCTGAGGCAGCGTTAACGATGTGCCCATATGAGTTGTTAACTCACTCTTCGCTAGCATGGCCCCGTGGACGTGGACCAGAGGAGGGTGGCTTGGACGCTATCCGAAAGACTTTGCGCAGGCTGCTCGCCGACCAGGAGGGCGCAACTGCGATTGAATACGGGCTTATCGTGGCACTGATCGCAGTGGCGGCGATCGGCGGCATCTCCAGCCTCGGCGGCGGTGCCGGCGGCATGTGGACCGATCTCTCCGGCAGCGTTCAGAACTCGATGTAGGCGGTTGCCGCCGACTTAGGTGCGCCGCGCCCCGTAAACGACGATCTTCGCCTTCTCGCCAGGCACGATGCGGCCGCCCGCTGCCAGGCCGTTGATGGCCAGAAACCGCTCGACCTGGAAATCGCGATAGGCCATTCGGCTCGCCAGCCCCTGGACGGTATCACCGGGGCGGATTGTCACGACGTCGATCACCCGCGGCCGGATCGCCGCCGATTCGGCCGGCGAGATGCGGCGAAGTGAATCGACCATTTGGGCAAAGGGAGCGATCCCCGAACCGCCCCTCGTCAGCATGATGAAGTGGTAGAGGGTGTCGGCATCCCACTGATAGGCGACCACGCTGACGTCGACGACGCCCGACGAGGTGTTCGCGCGGGCGGTGGTGAACGCCGCAGGGAAGCCGTTGATCATCGTCCGCTGGGGCGGCGGAATGTTCAACTGCTGGCGACCGCCGGTCAGCTGCTGGAACACCTGGAAGATGTAATTCTCGATGCTGCCGCGATAGCGGCCGCCGCTGAACTGCGCCTGGCCGGCCGAGCCCTTGATGGTCACCGCGCGGGTGCCGTTCTGCATCAGATACCCAACCGGAACCGCAAACTGGATCCTGAGATCCGGGTGAGTGAAGGTTCGCCCCTCGATGACGCCCTGCGCGGGATCGTCGTCGACCTTGATGCCTTCGAGCTGGGCGAGAAACGGATCGCGGTTGCGAATTCCGGTGCCGAGCCGCCCGGTGGCCCGCGCCCCGGCAAGCGCGCGCTGCATGCGGTTCTCGCTCAGCGGGTGGGTGCTTGCCCACTCTGGAGTCTGGCGGTTGGTGCGGCCCTGGGCCCGGGCCTGGAGCGCGCTTGCTCGCCCGAGTGCGGCAAGAATGCCGGGACCGCCGGCGGGGTCGTAGCCGGCGGCGACGAGATACCGCGTGCCGAGCGTATCCGCTTGATATTCCTGTTCGCGCGAGAAGCTCAGCGTGGCCAATTGCGACCGCTGCTGGCTCAATTGCGAAATGATGTTGCCGATCCCGCCGCCGAGAACGCTGCCCAACAGAACGCCGAAGATCCCGCCGATGGAATTGCGGCGCGCCGCCGACTGGCGCGCCTGCGCGTGGTTGGCGGCGATGTGCCCGGTCTCGTGCCCGAGCGCGAAGGCGAGCTGGGACTCGTCGTCCATTAAGGTCATCAGCTGGCGCGTGATGTAAACGTAGCCGCCCGGTACCGCGAAGGCATTTTCAACCGCCGAATTCAGAGTCGTGAAGCGGAACGCGGCGCCGGAATTGGCGACTCCGGAATAAGCGGCGACGCGGCGGCCGACCGACTCGACATAGGCCGCCCGCGCTCCCGTCTCGGCGCCGCCGAACTCGGCCAGCAGCTCCGCGTGCTGCCGTTGAGCTTCGGCGACTTCCCGCGGGTTGAGTTGGCGCATCGGCGCCTGCGCCGGCAGTGCCGCCGGGGCCAACACGAGTGCGGTCGCGGCAAGGAGCAGAATGGGGTTACGCATACCGATCTCCGGTTTGATCGCGATCTAGGGACCGGCCATTGAACGGGAGATGACCGCTGTGGTTCCGAAACGAACCGGTCAGCCGATCGCCAGGAACTTGGCCCGGCGCTGGGCTAAGAGCTCTTCCCCGCCCAATGCGGAACAGCCCTCGAGCTCCTCGACGATAGCGCCCTTGATGGCGCCGATCGCGGCATCCGGGTCGCGGTGGGCGCCGCCCAGGGGCTCTTCAACGATCCGATCGACCACCCCGAGCGCCTGGAGGTCGGAAGCCGTGATCCGCATGGCCTCGGCGGCCTCCGCAGCCTTGTCGGCGGTGCGCCACAGGATCGACGCACAGCCTTCCGGGGAGATGACCGAATAGACCGCATGCTCGAACATCAGCACCCGGTTGGCGGCGGCGATCGCGACCGCTCCGCCCGATCCGCCTTCGCCGACGATGGCGGCGATGATCGGCACCCGCACTTCCAGGCATTGTTGGGTGGACCGGGCGATCGCCTCGGCCTGCCCGCGCTCTTCCGCCTCGACGCCGGGGAACGCCCCAGGGGTGTCGACGAGCGTGACGATGGGAAGCCCAAAGCGGTCGGCGAGCTGCATCAGCCGGATCGCCTTGCGATAGCCCTCGGGCTTGGCCATGCCGAAATTATGCTTGAGGCGAGACGCGGTATCGTCGCCCTTCTCGTGGCCGATGATCATCACCCGCCGGCCGTCGATGCGGGCAAATCCGCCAATGATCGCCGGATCGTCGCCGAACGCCCGGTCGCCCGCCAGCGGCACGAAATCGTCCGCCATTCCCGCGACATAATTGTTGAAATGCGGCCGTTCGGGGTGCCGCGCCACCTGCGATTTCTGCCACGGTGTCAGCCGCGAATAGGTTTCGCGCAGCAGCTTCGCCGACTTGGCCTCGAGCCGGGCGACCTCGGCGTCGATGTCGATCGAGCCGGCGCTCGCGGTCTCGCGTAACTCCGCAACCCGCGTCTCGAGCTCGGCGATCGGTTTCTCAAAATCGAGGAAGGTTAGCATTCGCGGCGGCGGGTAGGACGGGCCTTCCCTCGCGTCAACGAGTCCGGTCCCCGAGTGGATGGCGCGCATTGACCAGCTCGACCAGCCGGGCGCTGTCGACGTGGGTATAGATTTGAGTGGTCGCGATATCGGCGTGGCCGAGCAGCGATTGCAGCACCCGGAGGTCGGCGCCGCCCGACAGCAGGTGCGTGGCGAAGGCGTGCCGAAGCACGTGCGGGCTGACGCGGTCGGGCGAAATGCCGGCCAGGGCGGCAATCTCGCGAACGATCTGGAACAGCCGGACCCGGCTCAAGTGGCGCTTGCCGCTCGGGAACAGCCACAGGCTGCCCTGCGGCACAAACTCCAGCCAGCGTTCGACCGCCGTCTCCGCCCGCGACGAAATCGGTACCAGCCGCTCCTTGTTGCCCTTGCCGCGAAGGATCACGAACGGCTGGCCCTTGCGCAATGCCCCGCGGCCAAGCGTGACGAGCTCGCTGGCGCGAAGCCCGGAGCCGTAGAGCAATTCGAGAATCGCCAGGTTGCGGACCGCCGCCGGCTCGCCGCTTGCCGCCCGTTCCTCGGCTGCCTCGAACATCGCGGTCACCGCGCGCTCGTCGAGAATCCGTGGCAACGGCCGCTCGAGCCTTGGCCGCGGCAGGGCCGCCGAGGGGTCGTCGCTTCGAAGACCTTCGTCCATCAGGAAACCGAAAAACCGCCGCAGCGCCGCGGAACGGCGCGCGACGGTCGCCGGCGAGATCTCGGCCCATTGCTTGCCGAGCCGCGAAAGGGCCTCGGCGCCGGCGCCGCCGATCGACCCTCCGACATCCGCCGCTGCCCGTTTCAGATCGTTGCGGTATGCGGACAGCGTGTGCGGCGAGGCGCCAGCCTCGGCCGCCATCATCTCGAGGAACCGGTCGACCAGCGCCCGATCGTCTTCGGTCACGTGCGGGCGAGCGCCTCGGCGGCGACCATCCTGGCGATGTAGCCCTGACCGGTGCGATTGAGTGCGGCCACGACATGGTAGAGGTGGGCCGACGGAAGCTGCTCCAGGCTTGCCGCCTGGAAGCCGGTGCCGGCCAGCACCAGCACGCTGCCCGACTGGCCGAGCGCCGCGGAACTGTCGAGCATCTTGGTCCAGCGGGTGCGATGTCCGATCGCCAGGCCGTGACGGCGGTTCAGCCGGTCGGCGCTGCGGGCGTCAAGACGGCCCAGCCCCGCCAGGCCCGCGACGAGCAGCGCGCTGCGCTTCTTGCCGCGGCTCTGGTCGCGGCTGATGAACGAGTTGATCCGGCCGAAGCTCAAATCCAGCCCCGCCGTCTCGGGAGCGGCCAGAGCCAGCATCGCCCAGCTTTGGTCCGCGAAGCCATCGTCCATGCGCCGGACGGCGAGGTTCCAGCGAGCGGCCTCGCGGTCATAGCCGGCAGCCAGCATCGACGCGATTAGCGCCGGCGCGTCTTCCTGCAGGTCGGGATCGGGCGCGATCCGGGTCGCCGCGCGCGCGGTCATTGCCCGAGACGCCTCGCGCTGCATCGGATCATTGTCGCCAATCTTCCACAGCCGGCGGATCGCCGCCATGCGCGCATCGCGATCCTTGCCGACGAACGCCAGCCGCAATTGCCAGGCATCGGTCTCCGAAAGCTGGTCGGGGTCGGTCGCGTCGTAGATCATCGCGTATAGGTCGACGAGCGCCTGGGAGGAAAACACACCGAGGCTGGCCGCGATTCGCGCCGATTCGAGCCGCTGCTGCGGAGAAAGCATGGGCGATCGAGCCTGCCACGCCCGCACCCGCGGTGCCGCCGCCTTGAGCAAGCGCTCGGGCGGCGACATGCCGGTCGCCGTCGCCAACCCGAAGCGCCAGCTGGTCAGCCGATCAACCGGCTCCCACTCGACGGTCGCCGCTTGTCCGGTGTCGGCGCCCGCACCGACGACCTTCTGGGCGAGGATCAAGTCGATACCCCCGACCCGGCCACGGCGCCGGGCGGCATCGATTTGGGCGGCGGCGCTTTCGGGCTCTCCGGACAATGACGCGCACATCGCGTCGACCAGCGGCACAACGCGCGGCTCGACCTTGCGAAGCCCGGCCTGGAGCGGACACAGCCCCGAAGGATCGGCATTCGCCAACGCGCTCTGCACCGCGACCTGGAACATTTTGGGGGTGAACTGGTCGACGTCGACTCCGGAGACCAGCATTCGCGATGCGTCGGCTTCGCCCATCCGCAGCAGCAGCCACGCCCGTTCAGCGGTCCAGTCCACCGGATTGACGTTGCGCGGCGCCCTGGCTTTCGAAATCAGAGCGTTGCGAAGGGCGATGTGCGCCCACCTCGACGCGATCGGAGCGTCCGTCCGCCGCATCAGGCCCGACAGGAAGGCGCCGCTGGCCGTCCCCCAAGGGTTGTAGCCTAGTCCAAATGCAACCGGATCCAGCCGGCCGACGACCCAGGGATCGCGCCGCGCATGGTCCGGAAGCTCGACCGGTCGGGGCGCTTCCGGAAGCTCCGCTTCGCTGAGTTCGACGAGCTCCGTTTGACTCTCGCCGGGCACTCCGCTGGCCCGGGTCGACTGGCTCGCCCCCGACGCCGGGGTTGTCGCCGGCGCGGGACTTGCCGAAGGCGTCGTGCTCGGACTGGGTGCCGGGGTCGGTGTTGCCGGCTGCGCGCGGTCCTGCGCCAGCGCGGGCAGCGCCAGGAGGACCAGCACTACCGGCACCATCCAGAGACTGTCAGCCCGCATTTCCGCCCTGGCTCACATCCGTTTCGATAGTGCTCGTCGGAACTTCCCTCGCCTGGGTCGAGAGCAAAATGAGGCCGCCGATGACCAGCGCCACGGCAATGAGGAGAACAATCAGTCGCGACATCGTCTTTCCGCTTGGTTGGAATTCAGCCGGGGGCTTTTGCCGGGCTTGCCCACCGCTGTATAGCCCACCGCGTGCATGAATTGGCCCAGCATCTCGACCGTCCCATCGTCCTTGTCGGGCTCATGGGAGTCGGTAAATCGACCGTCGGGCGCCGGCTCGCGCAAAAACTCGGCCTTCCCTTTGTCGACAGCGACACGGCGATCGAGGACGCGTCCGGGTTTTCGGCGGCCGAAGTCTTCGAACGATTTGGAGAGGAAGATTTCCGTGACGGCGAGCGGCGCCTGGTCGCCCGCCTGATCGATGGCGAGGTCCGGGTCATCGCCACCGGCGGCGGGGTGTTCGTCGATCCGCGAACCCGCGACCTTCTCAATACGCGCGCAATCACGGTCTGGCTCGACGCTCCCATCGACATTCTCGCCGAGAGAACTTCGCGTCGGAACACCAGGCCGCTGCTTCGCAATGGCGATCCGAAGGGCACGCTCGAACGCCTGGCCGAAGAGCGGGCACCGTCATATTCTTCGGCCCATATCCATGTAAAAAGCGGGAACGGTGCGCACCGCGACGTGGTTGAATCGATCGTCAAGGCGCTGGAGGAGCATCTCGGCCAAGGCTGAAAGCCTAAGCCGGGTCGCGCGCCTGCTCGTCGGGTAGCGAAGTCTCGGCTCCGAACATCCGGTCGCGGGCCGCCCGCAGGTCGCCGGTCGCGCTTTGGACCTCGAGCCGCTCGGCATCCCTCTGGCGATAGGCGGCCTCGACCCGGTCCGCCTCGCGGCGGACGGTGCCCAGCGCGAGCAGCGCCTCCCGCCCCATCACCACGGCGCTTTCGAAGACCTCTCGCTGGATCAGCGCGACGTCGAGGCCGGCGAACTCGATGACTTGCCGGCGGTCGTAGACCCGGACCAGCACTCGCGCCTGCGGGAACGCCTCGAAAATCGCCTCGAGGCCCGAGCGATCCAGCTCTTGCCCGTCCTGGCAGAACAGGATCGCCTCGGCCGTGTCGGCTCCCGCCGTCCGGAGCAGGTCGATTCGGGTGCCGTCGCCATAATAGACCTTGGTGCCGAATTCCTCGCTGAGCTCGATCTGCGCCGGCTTGCTGTCGATGATCGTCACCGGAACCCGCTTGGCCATCAGCATCTGCGCGACGGTCTGCCCGAAACGGCCGTAGCCGACGACGATCGCATTCGTCTGCGGCGAGAATTCCGGTCCTTCGTGGGCGACGTCAAGGTCGGGGATCCGCTTTTGGACCCATTCGGTCAGCCGCATCAGGAACGGCGTCGAGATCATCGACACGGTGACGACCGCGCTGAACAAAGATGCCAGCTCCGGCGCGATCAGCCGCGCCGCCGCCGCCTGGCCAAACAGGACAAAGCTGAACTCGCCCGCCTGGCTCAGCAGCAGGCCCAGCCAGATCGCCCGGCCCCACTGCATTCCGAACCACCGTGCCAGCCCCGCGATCAGCAGCGCCTTGACGACGACGATCGCGACCGCCGCTCCAGCCACAAGCAGGGGGTTTGCGGCGATCGCGTTGAAATCGATCAGCATGCCCACCGACAGAAAGAACATGCCGAGCAGGATCGAGCGGAACGGTTCGACGTCGCTCTCCAGCTCGTGCCGGTACGGCGATTCCGCCAGCACCACGCCGGCGATGAACGCGCCCAGCGCGACCGACAAATGCAGCGCCTCCATCAGCGCCGCGCTGGCAATGACCGCGAACAGGCCGGCGACGACGAACAATTCGCGCTCGCCAAGGCGGCCGACTAGCCGGAACAGGGGATTGAGGACGTATCGGCCGGCCAGCACCAGACCGACGATCGCGCCGACCATATAGAGCGCCAGCATCCCGCCCGAGGGCTGGTCAGGATCGAGCGGCGCCCTCGACATCGCCGCGATGATCACGATCATCGGCACGATCGATAGGTCCTGGAACAGCAGGATCGAGAAGGCCCGCTCGCCGCGCCTTGTGTTCAGCTGCCCGGACGAGCGCAGCATCGGCAGCACCTGCGCGGTCGACGACAAGCCGAGCGGAAGGCCGATCGCGAGGCTCGCCGCGACGCTGAGGCCGAGCGCGAAGTAGAACAGCGCACTCAGCGCCAGCCCGCACAGCACCACCTGGATCAGGCCGAGCCCAAAAATGTCCCTGCGAAGCCGCCACAACCGGGTCGGATTGAGCTCGAGTCCGACCAGGAACAGCAGGAAGGCGATGCCGATCTCGGACACCCTCATGACCGCGTCGGGGTCGCCGATCAGGCCGAGGGCGTAGGGGCCGATTACCGCTCCGCCGACGATATAGCCGAGAGTCGCTCCAAGCCCGAGCTTGCGAAACAGCGTGACGAACACCAGCGCCGCGCCGAGCATGAAGGCGATGCTGATCAAGGTTGCGCCGGCGGCAGCTGTCGCGGCGTCGTTCAAGCGACCTGGTCCTCGATCGCGGCGATCAGCGCGCGGAACGGCAACAGGATCGCGCCGTGTCGCGAGGTCCGCGACCGCGCCGGCGCAAGCGCTTCCAATCCCCAGCCGCCCGGATGGTCGCGGCTTCCGTCGAGCCACCCGGACAAGTTGGCCAGTACTTCGGCGATCTCTTCCCGGCTTCGGCCAGCCGCGTGCTTCGCCACCAGCGCCCCCGAAGCCTGGCCGAAGGCACAGGCACGGACTTGCTGCGAAACGCCAATCACCCGCCCATCGCCGTCGAGCTGCACCTCGGTCCGAACCGTGCTGCCGCAGGTCGGCGAGCGCAGCTGCGCCATCCCGTCGACCCGCACGAGATGCGCCGGATCGGGCAGCGAGCCGGCCAGCCGCAGGATTTCGATCGTATAGAGCGGCGCGCTCATCGAGTGGGGTTCACCCTCCGTTCGTCCTGAGCGAAGTCGAAGGGCGTTGCCATGGCGCCCGTGCAAGACGCCCTTCGACTGCGCGCTTCGCGCTCCGCTCAGGACGAACGGGAGTGGTCTGCAGCTGATAGTCGTTCATGCCCTTCGCCACGTAGTCCCGTCCGGCCCGTCTTCAAGGACGATGCCCTGATCCTGGAGCTCGTCGCGGATGCGGTCGGCGGTCGCGAAATCGCGCCGCGCCTTGGCTTCCGCGCGCTCGGCAATGCGCGCTTCAATCGCTCCCGCGTCGGCGTCCCCCTGGAACCACTCGTCCTTGCTCATGGTGAGCAGGCCGAGCATGCGCGCAGCGGCGGCGGTTGACGCCAGCATGTCGTCGCGTCCGGCCTGATAGAATGCATACTCCGCGCTGATCGGGCCTTCGGCGGACTTGAGAAACTCGCTGATCACAGAGATCGCGCGCGGCGTGTTGAGGTCGTCGTTCAGCGCTTCCAGGAATGGCGCGATGTCCCGCCTGTCCGGCTCAATATCGCCGAGAATCCGGTACCAGCGGTCGAGGACCGCCTTGCTCTGGGCGATCAGCTCGGGAGTCCAGGCCAGCGGCTGGCGATAATGCGCGGACAACAACGCCAGCCGCAGCGTCTCGCCGCGGTGCCCCGCCTCCAGCAAATCATGGACCCCGACGACATTGCCGATCGACTTCGACATCTTCTCCGCGCCCATGTCGACGAAGCCGTTATGCACCCAGTAACGCGCCAGCGGCGCCCCGCCGTGCGCGGTGCGGCTCTGGGCGATCTCGTTTTCGTGGTGCGGGAAGATGAGGTCGAGTCCGCCGCCGTGGATGTCGATCGTCTCGCCGAGATGCGCGCGAATCATCGCCGAGCATTCGATGTGCCAGCCGGGGCGCCCCCGTCCCCACGGCGAGTCCCAGCCGATCACGTCCGGACTGCTCGGCTTCCACAGGACGAAATCCGCCGGGTCGCGCTTGTACGGCGCAACCTCAACGCGCGCGCCGGCGAGCATCGCCTCTCGGTCGCGGCGGCTCAATGCGCCGTAATCCGCATCGGACGGCACATGAAACAGCACATGGCCCTCGGCCTCATAAGCGTGCCCGAGCGCGACCAACCGTTCGATCATCGCGATCATCGGGCCGATCTCGGCGGTCGCATGCGGCGCGATGTCCGGCGGCGCGACACCCAGCGCGCCCATGTCGTCGACATAATGGCGCTCGTAGCGCTCGGTGATCATCGCCGGCTCGACGCCCTCCGCCTCCGCCGCGGCGATGATCTTGTCGTCGACGTCGGTGACGTTGCGCGCGTAGACCAGGCTGTCCTCGCCGAACGTGTGGCGGATCAATCGGGCGAGCGTGTCGAACACCACCGCCGGCCGCGCGTTGCCGATGTGCGCGCGCCCATAGACCGTCGGTCCGCACACATACATGGTGATGCGCCTGGGGTCGGCCGGCTCGAACGCCCGCTTTTTCCGCGCCATGGTGTCGTACAGCCGGATCATCGGTGACCCTTATCCTCCCCTGCATTTGCAGGGGAGGGGGACCGCCGCAGGCGGTGGAGGGGCATCATTGCTCGCCGACCCTGTTCGGTTTTAGCCGCCGCTTCTCGACCCAGTCGACGATCGCCAGGCCGCTCGCGTTCAACAGCGGATAGGTTCGCGAGCTGGTCATCCACTCGGGCCGCTCGGCCTCGGGGCCGTACATCATGTCGGTCGCGAGGTTGGCGAGAAGGAAGAACAAGGTCGCGCCGAGCATACCCTTGATCATCCCGAACCCGCCGCCGAGCAGCCGGTCGACCGGGCCCAGCACCGACTTGCGAGTCTTGCCCCCGATCGACCGGGCGAGCAGCTTCACCAGCATGAAGCTCGGAATGAACAGCAAGGCGAAGGCGACCACCGCGGCGCCCGCCGGCGTCCCGACCGGGTCCGTCAGTCCCGCCGACAATTGCGTGTGGAACAGCTTGAGCATCGCGATCGCCACCATCCAGGCGAACAGCGACAGCACTTCGTGGACGAAGCCGCGGACGAAGCCGATGATGGCCCCGCCGCCCAGCAGCAGGATGACGAAGATGTCGAGCGCGCTCATGGTCGTTCGGCTAGCGAAGCAAGCTGCCGGGCGCCAGTGGCTTAGACCAGCGAAGCCCAGTCGCTGCGCTCATGGGCAATTCGCAGGATCACGGCTTCGCCGCCCGAGATCACGTAAAACAGCAAATACGGATGCGCCGCCTTCTTCCGGACATCCGGCGCCCAGGTCACAGGTGAACCAAGATACGCAGCTCCGCCAATCGACCTGGCAACCGCTCGCAGCGCCCTGACCGTCACTCTTGCGCGCTCCACATCGGCCTGAGCGATGCCGTCTGCAATTTTCTCGATGTCGGCCGCAGCGGATGCGGTCAGGCGGACTTTCACCCTCTAGCGCTGGCTGATTGCCCGGTATTTCGCCTCGAGGCGGTCGAACACCTCATCTGCATCCTTGAGCGCACCCCGCTTCACATCATCCAGCCCCTTTTGAATTTCGGCATCGAAACGGGTCCAAATCTCTCGCTCGTGTTTGGAGAGTTCCTCCCGAGCCTTGGGCTTTGCAGTCATGACGCGCTCCTGCGGTATTGGACGAGAGATAAGTCCTTCGCCTGCTCGTGGGAAGCGGCGCCGCCGTTCGGCAGCAGGATGAAGAAGATGTCGAGCGCGCTCATCCAGGTGCGGCTAGCGGGCTATAAGGTGCTTCGCCAGTCAAAGATTTAACGGCCGAGGATGTGGTCCGCTAGCGCTCTCAAGTTGGCGAACTCGGTGAGCGCGATGCCGTCGCCGCCCTTGACTCCACACGGCACCCACGCGGTCTCGAATCCAAGCTTGGCGGATTCCTTGAGCCTCAACGGCGCATGGGCGACCGCCCGCACCTCGCCCGACAGCGCGATCTCGCCCAGGACCACGCCTTCGCTCGGCACCGGCCGCTCGGCCAGCGCGGAAATCAATGCCGCCGCGACCGCGAGGTCCGCGGCTGGATCGGAAAGCCGGTACCCGCCGGCGACATTCAAATAGACTTCCGCAGTCGCGAAGCTCAGGCCGCAGCGCGCTTCCAGCACCGCGAGGATCATCGCCAGCCGGCCCGAGTCCCAGCCGACCGCAGCGCGGCGCGGGGTCGCCCCACTCGCCAGCCGCACCGTCAGCGCCTGGATCTCGACCAGCACCGGCCGCGTGCCCTCCAGCGCAGGGAAGACGCTGGTTCCCGTGACCGGCTCCGAACGGCGGGTGAGGAACAAGGCCGACGGGTCGGGAACCTGGCTCAGCCCCGCTTCCTCCATCGCGAACACGCCGATCTCGTCGGTGCCGCCGAAACGGTTCTTCATCGCCCGGAGGATCCGGTACTGATGGCTGCGCTCGCCCTCGAAGCTCAGCACGGTGTCGACCATATGCTCGAGCACGCGCGGGCCGGCGATGCTGCCGTCCTTGGTGACATGGCCGACCAGCACCACCGCGCTGCCCTGCTCCTTGGCGAAGCGGACCAGCTCCTGCGCCGAGGCGCGGACCTGGCTGACCGTCCCCGGAGCGCCTTCGATCAGGTCGGAATGCATGGTCTGGATCGAATCGATCACCAACAGCGCCGGCGGCTCGGCCTCGACCGTCGTCAATATGTCGCGAACCGAGGTCGCCGCCGCGAGCTGCACCGGCGCCTTGCCCAGCCCCAGCCGCACCGCCCGGAGCCGGATCTGCTCGGCCGATTCCTCGCCGGAGACATAGACCACCCCCTGCCCGCGCTCGGCTAGCCGTGCCCCGACCTGCAGCAGCAAGGTCGACTTGCCGATGCCCGGATCGCCGCCGACCAGCATCGCCGATCCGGGCACGATCCCGCCTCCGACCGCCCGGTCGAACTCGGCGATTCCGGTCGCGATCCGCGTCGGCAAGGCGACCTCGCTGTCGAGCCCGACCAGCTCGATCGTCCGCCCGCCGCCGCGCAAATTATGCTTGGCCGCGAAGATGCTGGCGACCCCCGCCGCTTCCTGGACCAGGGTGTTCCACTCGGCGCAGTCGGCGCATTGCCCCTGCCAGCGGCTGCTGACCGACCCGCAGGCCTGGCACACGTAACGGATTTTGGGCTTGGCCATCGCCGACAGGTTAGCCAATCGCCCGGCATTGTCCTAGTGGGCGCCTTGGGAGAACGGGCCGGCGGGGAACAGGAGGACTTATGCCCTACGCGACCGCCCGGGACGGCACCCGGATTTACTACAAGGACTGGGGCCAGGGCCGCCCGGTGGTGCTGGTGCACGGCTGGCCGCTCAGCAGCGATACCTTCGACGATGCCGCTCTGGCGCTGGCCGAGAAGGGCTATCGCGCCATCGCCCACGACCGCCGCGGTTTCGGCCGCTCGGACCAGCCTTGGAGCGGCTACGACTATGACACATTCGCCGACGACGTCGCGGCGGTGCTCAACGATGCGAAAGTCGACCAGCCGATCGCCCTCGCCGGCTTCTCGATGGGCGGCGGCGAGGTCGCGCGCTTCTTGTCGCGCCACAAGGCGCTCCCCGTCAGCCACGCGGTGCTGATCGGCTCGGTCGTTCCCTACCTTCTCAAGTCGGCCGACCATCCCGAAGGCGCGCCCAAAGAGGTCTTCGACGGCATGATCGCCGGCATCCGCGCCGACCGCGCCGACTTCTTCCGCGGCTTCTTCAAGGATTTCTTCGGCGCGAGCTTCCTTGCCAATTCGGTCAGCGAGGCGGTGCTCGACGACGCCTGGCGCCAGGCGATGAACGCCGGTCTGTGGCCGACCGTGGCTTGCGTGCGTGCC
>Ga0136621_1000408_pt1 | contig 16878 bp, 13 predicted proteins | sample AntDryUQ445A2306_FD_104673 | JGI IMG/M metagenome (GOLD analysis project Ga0136621, IMG submission 104673) | Polar desert sand microbial communities from Dry Valleys, Antarctica - metaG UQ445A (23.06) | ecosystem: Environmental > Terrestrial > Soil > Desert | place: Antarctica: Dry Valley...
CCGCAGGAGCCGGGAGACCTGACGTGGGACATCGTCGAGACCGTCGGGTCGCTCGTCCGGGGGCAGTACGACCCGCAGTTCGGCGGCTTCGGACGGCAGCCGAAGTTCCCCCAGCCGAAGCTGGTGCGCTTCGTCCTCGAGGAACACCGCCGGCACGGGTATCCCGAGCTCGCGACGATGCTGCACAAGACGCTCGTCGCGATGGCCGCTGGCGGCATGTACGACCAGGTCGAGGGCGGCTTCTTCCGCTACTCGACGACGCGTGAGTGGAGCGTTCCGCACTACGAGAAGATGCTCGAGGACAACGCCGAGCTGCTCTTGATCTACGCGGAAGCGCACCGCTCGTTCCCGCGGGCGGGCTACGACCGCATCGCGCGGGACGTCATCCGATGGATGGACACCGCGCTGTGGCGTCCCGAGATCGGGATGTTCTCGGGATCGCAGGACGCGGACGAGCACTACTACACCCTCGAGAAGGCCGAGCGCGCCAAGCACGAGACGCCGTTCGTCGATAGGCGCATCTATACCGGCTGGAACGCGCTTGCCGCGTCCGCGTACTTCGCGTGCGCATCGGCGCTGGGTGATCCCGCGCTCGAGGAGCAGGCGCGGACAGTCATCCGCGCGATCGCGGAGCGCATGACCGTAGATCTGCACGTGATGCACTTCGACGCTGGCTCCGGGCCGCAGCTGCCCGACCTGCTCATCGACCTGGCAGCGTGCCTTGGGGCCGCGCTCGACGCGTACGAGACGGGGCACCACCCCGCGACCCTTCCCGGGGCGGTGCAGCTCGCGACCTGGCTCTGTGAGCGCCTCGAGGATGTTGAGTACGGCGGCTTCTGGGACGCTCCCGATCGCTCGGAGCTCGGCCGCGTCACGCGCCGCGAGAAACCGATCGAGGACGGCGCGCTCGCCGCCGACGCGCTGCTGCGGCTTGCCACGCTCACGGGGGAGGACCGCTGGCGCGATAGCGCGCTGCGCGCCTTACGTGGCTTCGCCGGCGAGTACCGGCAGTGGGGCCAATTCGCCGCTGCGTACGCATCGGCGGTCGCGCGGGCGCTCTCGGAGCCACTCACGGTGGCAGTTGTCGGACCCGCGGACGATGCCGCGTCCGAGCGCCTTTGGGCGACGGCGCTCTCGTGTGACGATCCGGCGCGCGCGCTGCACCGGCTCGTGCCCGAGCGCGACCGCGAGCGCCTCACCACGCTCGGATACTCGCCGGAGCGGACCGCCGCATACGTGTGCATCGGGACCGTCTGCTCGGCGCCGCTCGAGGACGAGGGCGCGCTCGCCGCCGAGCTGGCGCGCGCGCGCCGACGCTTCGGGAGGGGCTGAAAGTGGCGGACGTCACTGTCGTGGGCGTCTTTCCACATGACGACGCCGCGCGCGGCGCTTTGCGGCAGCTGGATGAGGCCGGGTTCCCAGCGGATCGCGTGGGCATCGTCGCCGGGAACGTGAGGCAGGCCCGCGAGGTGGCGGGCTCATTCTCGCCGCGCGCGGCGATGATCGGAGCGGTCATCGGCGCGCTGGTCGGCCTTGGTCTCGGCGTCGCGAGCGGGATGTCCGTGAACAACGTCGTCGCGACGCCTCTTGGAATGCTCATGCTCGCCATCGTTGGCGCCTTCATCGGTGGCCTCGCTGGCCGCGGCAAGGCGCTCAAGTCGCACGAGTACGAGAAGTACCAACGCGTCGTCGACAAGGGCGACGCGCTCGTCACGATCCGGTGCGCCGCAGGCGAGCAGGAGCGGGCACGCACCGCGCTCACCGGCGCCGGCGCGACCGCGGTGCGGGTCGAGGGTACGGCCGAGACCGTCTAGGTCCCTCCGCTGGCCGACCGACCGGTCTACTGTCGTTGCCTTGGACCGCTACCCGCTGATCCCGTGGCCCCGGTCGCTCGCGCCGCGTGAGGGCTCCTTCGCACTGGACGGCGCGACGCTCGCGGTCGGGAGCGCCGAGCTGCGTGAGCTCGGCGCCACCCTCGCCCGGCACATCCGCGAGATCTCGGGCATTGGTGTCGGCGTCGGTGGATCCGGGAGCATGTCGCTCGCGCTCGACCCCAGCGTGCCCGACGGCGACGAGGCGTACATCCTGGACGTGGGTGCCGACCGCGTCGAGCTGCGCGGCCGCACCGGGCGCGGCGTCTTCTACGGGATCCAGACGCTGCGCCAGCTCATCACGGCGGACGGCCGCATCCCCGCCGTGCGGATCGACGACGCGCCGCGCTTCCGCTACCGCGGGCTCCATCTCGACGTCGCGCGCCATTTCTTTCCGCTCGACTTCCTCAAGAGATACATCGACGCGATGTCCGCGTTCAAGCTCAACACCTTCCACTGGCACCTCACCGACGATCAGGGCTGGCGGCTCGAGATCCGGAAGTACCCGAGGCTCACCGAGGTGGGTGCGTGGCGGACGGAGACGATCATCGGCCACGCGCGGACCGGTGCGAAGAGATACGACGGCACCCCGCACGGCGGCTTCTACACGCAGGAGGACGCACGTGAGATCGTCGCGTACGCGCGGGCGCGCGCGGTGACCGTGCTCCCCGAGATCGAGATGCCCGGCCACGCGGCCGCCGCTCTCGCCGCCTACCCGGAGCTCGCCTGTACCACGGGACCATTCGAGGTGCGGACGACGTGGGGCATCTCAGAGGATGTGATGTGCCCGAGCGAGGCAACGTTCTCGTTCCTCGAGGACGTGCTCCGCGAGGTCATGGGGATCTTCCCGGGCGAGCACATCCACATCGGCGGCGACGAGGTGCCGAAGGCGCGCTGGAAGGCAAGCGCGGTCGCGCAGGAGGTGATCCGGCGCGAAGGCCTCGGGGACGAGGACGGACTGCAGAGCTGGTTCGTCCGGCGCATCGAGCGCTTCCTTCGAGCGAACGGCCGGCAGCTCATCGGCTGGGACGAGATCCTCGAGGGCGGCCTCGCCCCGAACGCGACCGTCATGTCATGGCGGGGCATCGCGGGTGGGATTGCCGCTGCACGCGAGCGGCACGACGTCGTGATGTGCCCGCAGGAGGACCTCTACTTCGACCACTACCAGGCGGATCCGCAGGCGGAGCCGCTCGCGATCGGGGGGCTCACGACGCTCGAGGACACCTACGGCTACGAGCCGGTGCCGCCGGGGCTCACGTCCGCGGAGGCGGAGCATGTCATCGGGGCCCAGGGGTGCGTGTGGACCGAGTACATGCCTACGCCCGACCATGTCGAATTCATGGCGTACCCGCGCGCGCTCGCGCTCGCGGAACTCGTGTGGTCACCGCGCGAGGCACGTGACTCGGACTCGTTCCGCGCGCGTCTGCGGCCGTCCCTCGCATTGCTCGACCGCCTCGGAGTGCGGTACCGACCTGCCTGACCAGAGAACGGAGGTCGCCACGAGAGCCGCCCGCGGCCCGCGAGCGAGGATCACGGCGACCTCGGCGGCGCGCCGGCCAAGGTCACCTCACCCGTCGGGCGATCACCCTGAAGTTGATGGCGGTGACCGCTCCACAAGCGAGACATTCGATACCCCAACGTCATGCAGGCGGCACCCGCGTAAACGGCTCGTGCGCAGTGTTGGGCGGATCAGCCAACAGGTCGACGGATTGGAGCCTCGGCACGGGCTCCGCCCGACACGGCGCGCCGCACACCACGGCTGTTCACGAGCGCGACCCCGCCGATGATCAGCGCCGTCCCGACCACGACGCGAGCGTCGATCGGCTCTCGGAGGACCAGGAAGCTGAGGACGATGCCGGGACGGATCCGTACGCCGCGTCTGCCAGAGCTCGGTGCACCCATTTCGAGAGTTTCGAGAGGCCGTTGTGCGTGCGAGAGCCGAGGCCGTCCTCACGATCGTCGGCCGCATCAGCGAAGCCGCGCGCTCGGGCAACGTGACCGCGCAGCTCGCGCTCCTGCGGGCGCTGGCACCCGAGGAATGGGGCGAGCATCGCAAGCTTCGGATCGAGAGCGGAGGCGGGTCGGGTGGCAGGGGGACCGCCGCTCATCATCTACGTCGAGAACAGCGACCGCGACCCAAAGGAGCTCGCCGAGATCATGGCGACGCTCGAGGAGGACGACTAGTTCCGACGGTCTTCCTTCGGCACCACTATCGCAACGCGCCAAGGGCCACGCCGTGGCGATTGGGGCACAGAAAGCCGACCTTGTGAGCCTGTGACCGCCGATCCGGCGCACGTGGACGACTGCCGCCCGTACACAAATCGTGCGTTTCGTGGTCGTCTTCGATCCGGCGCGCTAGTTCGTCGAACCCCGGAAGTAGAGGCCGCCGGTCCGGTCGTCGGCCACGACGCTTCTGTTCACATGTCACCGGTGCGCTGACGGAGGCCGATACTGCCGGTGCATGGAGGAGCAGTCCGCGAACTTCGACCGTTCCATCGGAGTTCCTCGCGTTCGGGTCCTTCGTCCTGGTCGTGGCCTGGCTCGTCGCGCGGTCGCGCCCGGTCGTCGCGACGGTGAAGGAGGCCGCGGTGGAGCCGAAGGCGGCGTAGATCTGGCGTACAATCGATATCGCTAGGGGTGCGCCCGACAGGCGCTGAGAGGCGGTAGATCCCGCCAACCCTTCGAACCTGATGCCACTCGTATGGCCGGAGGAAAGCGATGGCGACCTCTCCACCGACCCCCTTCTTCGGGGCGCGCTTCTCGCTCTATCCCATGTCTGACCGCTACGTCCCGCTGATCCTCGACGCGATCGGCGACCTTCGGACGAGCGGACTCGAGATCGAGACCGACGACGTCAGCACGTTCCTCGGCGGCGATCGCGACGCGGTCTTCGCGCACTTGGAGCACGCGTTCGCGAAGATCGCGCGGACCGGCACGCATGTCGTCATGGCCGTCCTCGTCTCGCACGGCTGCCCCGGTGAGACGTACTGCGAGGCGCCCGGCGGCGTCCAGGCACCGACGCGATCGACGGCCCGCGGCGGCAACGCCGGCATCGAGGTGAGCTGCCAGTGGTCGCTCTACCCACTCGGCGTTCCGGGACACATGGACGTGATCTACCGAGAGATCGACCGCACCAAGACCGCGGGTGTCTTCAAAGCCGGCAAGCACTTCGTATCGCATCTGCGCGGCGATCTGCACGAGGTCCTCAGCACGGTCCGCGCATCGTTCGACGCCGCGTGCGCCGAGGTCCCGCACGTCACCGCGCACTTCGTCATCGCAGCCAACAGCCCGACCGCAAAGGAGTAAGGGAATGTCCAGATCGTTCTCGCTGCCTCGCACGATCGCCATCGTCGGCGCGCTCGTCGTCGTGGTGAGCTTCTTCCTGCCCTGGGTCGTGTACCAGAACGGCACGTTCAGCGGCGCGAACCTCGCCGGTGCGCTCGGCCCGGCGCTCGCCGCGATCAAGGCCGGCGGCATCAAGGGCTACGACATCGCGCTGTGGGCGGTGCCGATCCTCGCCACGATCGGCGGCGCGCTCGTCGCGACGAGCTGGTCGCGCCAGGACCGTCCCGACGAGACCCGGCTCCGTCTGTGGGCCGTGGGCGCAGCGGTCGCCGGCCTCGCCCTCGCGCTGCTCTTCCTCGGTAGCGCCGTCCTGTCCGGAACGCCGGGGATCCAGTTCGAGCCTGGCCTCGTGCGCACCGATAACTCCGTGAAGGCGACCATCGCGAAGGCCATCAACGCCGGAGACTTCGTGTCGATCGGCGCCGGCGTCTACTTCGCCATCGCCGGATTCGTCGCGCTCATCCTCGGCGCGATCCTCGCGCATCAGGTGCAGCCCGCGCCCGCATGGCGCACGCAGGACTACGTGCTGCTCGCGGTGCTCGCGGTGGTGTTCGGGGCCGTGTACTGGTGGTGGCTCGCTCCCTATCTCGGCATCGCGGCCGCGATGGCGCAGGTGGGGCAGGAGCTGCTCTTCGGGATGTGGTTCGTCGGCGGCTTGCTGGGCGGCTACATCATCCGGCGCCCGGGCGCGGCGTTCCTCGCGGAGACCCTCGCCGCGCTCGGGGAAGTCCTCCTCGGCGCGCCCGCCGGTCCCGTCCTCGTCGTCACCGGGTTCATGCAGGCGATCGGGCCGGAGGTCACGTTCGCGGCGACCGGCTACCGGAGCTGGGGCTGGCGGACGATGCTCGTCGCCGGTGTCGCGGCGGGCCTGTTCGCGCTCCCCTGGAATTGGTTCCGCCTCGGATACTTCGCGCTCGATCCGACCTTCCTCCTCGCGCTGCTCGCGGTGCGCATCGTGAGCGGCGCCCTCGCCGGCGCGGGCGCGAAGGTCCTCGGCGACGCTATCGCCGCGACCGGCTCGCTCAATCACTTCGCCATCGGGCGGGAGCGCGTGCGCGAGGTCTGATGAGCTTCGCCAGCGTCGAGTCGCTGACGCTCCGACACATCGGACGGCGAGCGCCCGCGCTGCGGGGTCTTGACCTCGAGTGGCACCAGGGCGAGCGGCTCCTCCTGCTCGGTCCGAGCGGGAGCGGGAAGAGCACGCTCGCCCTGTGCCTCGATGGCGTCATCCCTCATTCGCTCGACGCGCACTGGGAAGCGGGGCGCGTCGTAGTCAACGCGCGCGACACGCGCGAGGCTCGGATCTCCGATCTCGTGCGCGACGTCGGCATTCTGTTTCAGGATCCCGAGGCGCAGCTCGTGATGCTCGAGGTCGACGACGAGATCGCGTTCGGCCTCGAGAACCTCGGCGTGCCGCGCGACCGCATGCGCGAGCGCATCGCCGCGGCGCGGGCGGCCACCGCGCTCGATTCGTCCACGCCGCGCCTCCTCGCCGATCTCTCCGGCGGGACCAAGCAGCGCGTGACGCTCGCGTCGCTCCTCGCGATGCGGCCGCGAGGTCTCGTGCTCGACGAACCGACGGCGACGCTCGATCCCGCGGGGGCGCGAGAAGTGCTCGCGGCGTTCGCGTCGCTCGCCGCGGACCGCGAGCGATCGCTCCTCATCGTCGAGCACCGGGTCGACGAGGTGCTGCGGCACGTCGATCGCGTCGCCGTGCTTGACGGCGAAGGGCATCTCGCGATGGAGGGCGACCCCGATCGCGTGTTCCTCGGCGAAGCCCAGCGCCTGCGCTCGCTCGGCGTGTGGGAGCCCGACCTCGCGGCGCTCGCTCGCGCGACCGGAGCGCAGCGCGTGCCGCGCACCGCGGACGAGGCGGCGGCGCTTGTGACCTCGCGAGACTGGCCTGTGGTGGACGAGCCCGTCGCTTCCGCGCGAGGCCGGCCGCTCATCGCGGCGCGCGCGGTCCGCTACCGATACGAGCGCGCGAGCCGAGACGCCGTCGCGGGCGTCGACATCATCGTCGCGGAGGGCGAATGCGTCGCGATCGTCGGTCCGAATGGCGCGGGGAAGAGCACGTTGGGGCTGTTGCTCGCCGGAGTCCTGCGCCCGAGTGCGGGCGAGGTCACGCTCGCGGCGCGGTCGCGCGTCGCCTATGTCTTCCAGTACCCCGAGCACCAATTCGTCGCGTCCACGGTGCGCGCGGATCTTCGCTTCGGACTGAGCGCGTGCGGCGTCGCGCCAGCCGAAGCGGATCGGCGGGCAACGGCGACGCTCGAGCAGTTCGGGCTCGCCCGCCTGGCGGAGGCGAATCCGTACTCGCTCTCGCACGGCGAGAAGCGCCGGCTCTCCGTGGCGAGCGCGCTGGTCACCGACCCGCAGGTCCTGCTGCTCGACGAGCCCACCTTCGGTCAGGATCGCCGCAACGTCGACGAGCTCGGCGCGCTCGTCGACGAGCGGGTGCGCGCCGGCGGGACGGTCGTCGTGATTACGCACGACCTCCCGTTCGTCGCGGCTCACGCGACGCGCGTCATCGCGCTCGCGGACGGTCGCGTCGTGTTCGAGGGCGCGCCGCAGGAGCTCTTCGCGCGGGCCGACGTGCTGACGCGATGCCGCCTCGTGCTTCCGCCGCTCGCGGAAGCGTTCCGCCGCGCGCGCGCCCAGCGGCCCGGCCTGCCGCTCATCTCGAGCCGGGCGGAGCTCGATCGCGCCCTGCGCCGGTCGGCGGTGCCCGCGTGAGGGCGTGGTCTTCCGCGCTCGGGCGGCGCGACCCCGTGGTCAAGTTCGCGGTCGTGTTGGTGCTCTCGCTTCTGCTCGTTCTGGTCATCGATCCGATCACGCCGCTGCTGTTCCTCGCGCTCACGTTGCTCGCCGCAGCCGCGCTCGGGAACGTGAGCCTCGCATCGTACGGCCGCGCGTTCGCGGTGCTCGCTGTCGTCGGCCTGGGCTTCGTGTGGAGCAACGCGATCCTCGCGTCGGCACCCGGCGAGACGCCACCGCTCGCGGTGTGGGGACCGATACGCGTCAGCGAGGCCGGACTGCGCTTCGGCATGGCGATCGCGCTCCGCGGGCTCGCGATCGGCGCGATCTCGCTGACGTTCGTCCTCACCACGGACCCGACGCGCTTCGCCGTGAGCCTGGCGCGCAACGCACGGGTGCCCGATCGCATCGCCTATCCCCTGCTCGCCGCGTACCGCTTCCTGCCGTTCCTCACCGATGAGTACGCGCAGATCCATCTCGCGCAGCGCGTGCGCGGCGCCGCTGACGCATCTACGTTCGGCGGTCTCCGGCGGCGTCTTCGCGAGCTCGTCCCGCTCTTCGCGACCGCGGTGCGGCGCGCGACGCGCGTCGCCGTCGCCATGGACGCCCGCGGATTCGCCGGAGCGTCGTCGCGGACGTACCTCCGCGAGACGCCGATCGGCGGCGGCGACGTCGTCTTCGCGCTCGTCGCGATCGCCGGCGCGCTGGCGCTGCTCTGGCTGTCGGCGAGCGCCGGCTGGCTACGCCTATGGGACGGGCGGTTCAGCGCGTGAAGGCGGTCGTCATCGCGCACGGCGAGGTGCATGAGACGATCGCGCGCAGCTCGACGGTGCCGCTCTTATCGTCGCCGCGGACGGCGGAAGCCGGACACTGGATCGCTGGGGTGTTCTCCCGCATCTGATCGTCGGAGACCTCGATTCGATCGAGCGCGATCGCACCATCGAATCGGCTCGAGCGGCGCCACCATCGTCAGCTTCCCGCGGGAGAAGGATGAGTCCGACCTCGAGCTCGCGATCCGGAGCGCGCTCGCGCCAGCGCCGCTCGGCTGACGACATCAAGCTGCCGGGCGTGACCCCAGCTGAAGCTGCGGAGGAAAGTGCGAACTCCTGCTGGACGGTGACGTCGTCGCTCCGCACCCACCGACCCAGCGGACGCTGCGCTTCCTCGAAACGCGCTCGACCGATCCGCAGCGCGAGGGACTTGTTGGTGATTCCGAGAGTTCCGAGAGCCAGTCGGGCGTGATTTGCGAAATCTAACCGGCGACCATTGGTGGAGAGCGGCGACCGACGACGTACGGGAGCGAACGCCTGTGGAAGTGTGAGCGCGCACCCGGGCCGCGCACTCAGCGGCGACGAGGTTGACTGAGCGCCACGCTCAGGCCCGCGACACGCAGCGCCTACAATCTCGGCCGTGGCCATGACCTCGCGCGAGCGCGTGCTCGCGTCGGTCCGCGGCAAGCCCGTCGATCGGCCTCCGTTCGCGCTGTGGCGTCACTTCTACGATCGCGAGAGCTCCGGCGCGCGCGACCTCGCCGACGCGATGATCGGCTGGGCGCGCGAGTACGACTTCGACCTCCTGAAGTACAACCCGCGCGCGCGGTACCACGGCGAGCCGTGGGACTTCGGCTGGCCGGATTGGACGGTCGACCTCTCGCACCCCACGTTTGCCGAGATGCTCGAGGGGCTGCGCCTCGCGCGTGCCGCGCTGGCCGATCTCCCGATCGTCATGACCGTCTTCACGCCGCTCGCGATCGTCGCCGGACCATCGGAGGACGCTGCGGCGAAGGCGCTCGCGATGGGCCCGGCGCGCCTGGAAGCGGCGCTCGAGGTCGTGACGGAGACCTTCGCGCGCTTCGCGGCGGCGTGCCTCGAGGCGGGCGCCGACGGCATCTTCCTCGCGACGACGTCCTTCGGGAGCCGGGACACGATCGGCGACGCCGACTACTCCCGGTTCGGGAGGCCGTACGACGTGCGCCTGCTGGAGGCCGTCGCGTCGGCGCCGCTGAACATCCTGCACGTCTGCGGCGACCGCTCGCGCGTGCTCGGCCTGGCGGCCTACCCGCACGTCGCGGCCGTCTCCTGGAACGCGCACGGCGCGGGGAACCCGCCGCTCAGCGAGTTGCACGGCCGGATCGCGGTGGGTGGCATCAGCGACGCGGCCCTGCTCGATCCGGACGTGAGCCAGGTGCGCGACGAGGTGCGCGCGGGGCTCGCGGCGACGCGCGGCAAGCGGTGGATCGTGGCCGGCGGCTGCACGATCAGCCCGGAGTCGAACGAGCTGTGCATCCGCGCGGCCCGCGACGAGCTCCTCGCCTCGGCGTAGGCTCCCGCGAGGTGGCCGAGCGCTTCGTCACGCGAGGGTTCCCGGATACGAAAGGGTCTCGCGATCGAGTCAGACGCTCGAACACGCCACTGCAACTCCAGCCGTACCGCAGACGGCAGCTGGTGCGCTTGGCGAACGCGGATCGATCAGAGTTGTGCGGATGAGTATGCGGACCGCGGCGACCCGCGCCATCGCGGCGCTAGTGGCCTTCCGTTCGATTTGAACGGCGGCTCCCACCGTCCGGTAGACGATCTCTCCGGCCCTTGGGGGGTGGGTCCGATCGTTTTCGAGATGGCACCGCGGGAGCACGTCAAACGGGAGGTGGGCCGGTGATCTCGATCCCGTAACGAGCTGCGATCTTGGCGAGTCGCCGGATCGGCCGCAATTACAGGCGGAACGACACGGTCGTGGGCGGGCTCGCCAGCCGCCCGTACGAAAGCGGCGAAACCGGAGGGCACCGCGATCGTCAGGAGGCGCGCGCCTGAAACGCCAACCTTGAAGGTGTGCTCGATGTCCCTGGGCAGGAACACGAATCCGCCACGGCCTGCGTGCAGCTCCTCTCCGCCGCACCAGAACGTGACCTCCCCATCGAGGATGTACCACGCCTCGTCCTCGTGACGATGCACGTGCCGCGGGGGCGCATACCCCGCGGGTACCGTCTGATGATCAAGCAGGTCAAAGCTGCCGCCGGTCGCGTCGGCGTCCGCTTTCGTCACCATCAGTGCGCCTGCGAACCAGAAGGCTGTTCTTCGGTTTCCCCGATCGCGTAAGGCTTCGCTGCGCTGCTGGACTCGGTCATCCGTCCGACCTCCGTGGATATCGCCTGGGTGCCAGCTGCGAAAGCGCGAGCTCGAGGATCGTGTCTGCTGCAGCCCCCGGAGCGATGCCCGCCTGGCGCAGTTGACGCCAGAAGGAGAAATCGAGGAGCGCGCCGATCACGCGTCGGTGCTCCTCGGTCACCGGCGTCGAACGCAGCACGACCTCGAGAAGGACGGCGACCCCGCTACGGATCCTCCGCATCGCCCCAGCTAGCTCGGGGACCAAGTCACTCTCCCGCTCTGCCGCACGTAGCCAGCCCGCGCCACGCTCATAGCACTCGCAGGTCTGGCGGATCAGCCGCGCCAGACGCAGCTCGGGTCGCGCGGGATCGGCGAATTCCCGCTCGAGGGTTGCCGCATCGGGCAGGTCGATCGCCGCGAACACCGCTCTGGCGCACGCCGGGACGAGCGCGGCGAGATCAGGGAAATGCCGGTAGACGGTCGCGCGGCCAGTCCTCGCGGTTGCGGCGATGTCGTCCCATCTCGTCGCGCGCACCCCGTTGCGCGCATGCAGCCGAACGGCGGCGCGCACGATGCGTTGCTGTGTGCGCACCGTGGTCTCGGCCCGCTCGGTCATCTGGTAGCGCCGTGTCGTCAACGAGACCTCCGCAGTTAGTGAGACATGACGTATCACGAATATTCTCACGTTCAGCCGACCCTTCCCGAAATGTCCCGATCTGAGTTGACTCGCCCTGACTACTCGCCAGTTGGGCATCGGCAGACACGTCGACCTCGATAAGACGAGCGGCGTGGGGGGCGGGGTCCATCGTTCTCGCGATGATGCCGCGGGAGCACGCTCTGGGCGCACACACACGCCCGCGATATCCGCGATGCGGGGTTCCCCCTCCCCTCATTTCGCGAATGGCAGGCGGTGCGGCGGGCCAACGTGACAAGAGCTCCCGATGACCGAGTTCATGCGCACGATCGTCGGGCTACGCTGTCATGTACCTCGCCTTCGAGGTCGCGAAAGGCCACGGCGACTACGCGCGCGAGGGGCTCGACGTCGACATCACCTACACGAAGAGCGCACCAACGCGGTCGACGCGGTGGTCTCAGGCTCGGCGATCGCCGCGCGGCGGCGCTCGATGTCCAGATCGGCGCGGTGCGCCTGGGCAAGAAGCTCGTCGAAGTCATGTCGATCACGCGCCAGCCGCCGTTCGCGCTCGTCGTGAACCCCAAGGCCAGCGGAACGCTCACGACGGTCGCCGGTCTCAAGGGCAAGAAGGTCGCCGTGCAGAACATCGGCTCGGGCGACTACCTGCTCGGCTGGGGAGGAAGGATTCGAACCTTCGATTTGGCTGATCCAGAGTCAGCTGATCGCCTCGGCAGCACCAACCGCTGAGTTTCGGCGAATCTGAAGGAAGACGAACCGGCGGGCAGGCCCACTGACACGCCGAATAGTTCATCGACGACTTCGAGGTTCCTGATCCAGATTCCAGCTCAGGGTCGCCGGCTCGACTGGGGTCTTCCCGGCATCGCGATGAGGCCCCGGAGGACATTCCGGGCCTCATACTTTCCCTATCAGATGACGCTCACCGACGCGCTGGCCCGCCCGCTCCGCGACCTCCGGATCTCGGTCACCGACCGGTGCAACTTCCGGTGCGTGTACTGCATGCCGAAGGAGGTCTTCGGCAAGGGCTATCAGTTCCTCCCGAAGGAGCAGCTGCTCACATTCGAGGAGCTCGGCCGCCTCGCCCGCGTCTTCGCCGGCCTGGGCGTCCAGAAGATCCGGCTCACCGGCGGCGAGCCGCTCATGCGTCGCGGTCTCGATGTCCTCGTCCGTGACCTCGCCGCCATCCAGGGCCTCGATCTCACCCTGACCACGAACGGCTCGCTCCTCGCGGACCAGGCTGCCGCACTCGCAGCCGCGGGCCTGAGGCGGGTCACGGTCAGCCTCGATTCCCTCGATGACGCGGTCTTCAAGTGCATGAACGACGTCGAGTTCCCGGTCGCGCGCGTCCTCGCCGGGATCGAGGCCGCCGCGGCCGCCGGGCTCGCGCCGGTCAAGGTCAACATGGTCGTGCGGCGCGGGCTGAACGAGCAGAGCATCCTGCCGATGGCGCGCTATTTCCGCGAGCAGGGTCACACGCTCCGGTTCATCGAATATATGGACGTCGGCACGTCGAACGGCTGGCGGCTCGCGGACGTCGTTCCGGCCCGCGAGATCGTGCGGATGATCGATGCCGAGCTGCCCCTCGAGCCGGTCGACGCCGCCTACCGCGGCGAGGTCGCGGAGCGCTGGCGTTACCGCGACGGGTCCGGCGAGATCGGCGTCATCGCGTCCGTCACCCAGCCGTTCTGCGCGGACTGCACCAGGGCGCGGCTCACCGCGGACGGCGGTCTCTACACCTGCCTCTTCGCGACGACCGGCCGCGATCTGCGCGGGCTTCTCCGGGCGGACGCGACCGACGATGAGATCCGCGATGCGATCAGCACCACCTGGACCGAACGCACCGACCGTTACTCGGAGCAGCGCTCGAGCGAGACCGCCGGCTTGCACAAGATCGAGATGTCGTTCATCGGCGGGTGATCATGGCGGCCAAGCGAGCCGCCTAGATACAGCTCCCAGCCTGCGCCACAGTTCGGTCGGCCAACACCCGACGGCTGAGCAGGGGTGGGGCGGAAGATCCGCCACCTCGCCGCTCGGAGGCTATGCAATCCAAAGGGAGAGCGTGGGCTGGCATGTGCGAGGCGTCTCGAGACTGACCCAACCCTGACTCAGAGGAGCTGGCTACGCGAGTGCCAGCCAAGCGCCGCTAGGTACATAACTTGGCGCCCGGCCGCGGCTGGCTCGAAGAAGCGCGTCACCTCGTCGTCGAAGAAGGTGAGGCCGGTCGCGCCGAGGCCAGCGGCGGTAGCGGCCAGCTCGAGTCGGCCGCCGGCGACGCCGCCGGCCATCTGGGCCACTCGATAGCCACGCTCGCCAAAGCGCTCGAAGACCGCGTCCAGGTCGGAGAGGAAGTAGACGTTGGCCGCCGCCTCCGCCCCGAGCGGCTGCCCGAGGGCCAACTCGCCGGCGGTGCGCCGGAAGTCACCTGGTCGGATCAGCGTCAGGTCATGCCGATAAGCGCCCGGCTCCAGGCCCTCGACCGCGTTCACGATCACGAAGGGATCGACGAGGTCGTCCCCGAATGAGTCGCCGGGGATGGGGGCCCTGGCGGCCGCCAGCGCCGTCACCAATTGCGAGCGCGTGATCGACTGGTCCGCGAAGCGGCGGGCGGAGCGGCGGCGCCGGATCACCTCCACGATCGGCTCGTCGGAAAGCGGACCGGGCGCCTCGCCGACGGCAGCCTGCGCGTGGGCCCGCCAGGCGGCCGCCTCGTCGCCGGACACGAACGAGGAGGCCCGGTGCGCCTCCTCTATCTCGGGGTAGCGGACCTCGCGTGGCGAGAACCGCTCGGTGGGGAGATGAAGCTCCGGCAGCGGACCTGGCGTCTGCGGCGGCGCCGCGCCTTCGCCCACCGCGACGAGGGCCACCGCCGCCTCCCGCACGCCGTCCACGCCGACCAGCCGGTTGACCGCGCCGTCCACGAAGCCCATGACCACCGCGGCGGCCTGATCATCGGCGGAGGCGAGCGCGAGCAGGTTAGCCAGGATCACGCCGCCGTCCCAGAAGGCGTGGCGATACGCGCGCGCCTGGTACTTCCAGGAGTTGCGCCAGAAGGTGCTCGTCAGCACGATGACGAGCGGCGCCGAGGCCAATGGCTCGAAGCCGCCGCTCGCCTCGACGAGTGCCCCGCGCACGTCGCCCTGACGGAGCGGCCGCAGGGCGTGGTCGTGGGCGGCGTAGTGGTAGAGGCCGGCGGGCAGGTCCTTCCGATCCGCGCACGCCACGTAGAGCTCGATGTGGTAGAGCGCGCCCGTGCAGGCGGCGGCCCGGAAGCCGTACTCCTCGCCTGAGGGATAGCGGCTCCAGCGCAGGACGCCGTTCGAGTAGCGGCACAGACGCGCCACGTCCTCGGGCGGAGGGACGCTCTCCACGCTCGTGTAGACCTTGAAGGGCAGCGGCTTGTTCGAGAAGTCCAGCCGATGCCGGCTGGCGGCGACGCTCAGCGGCGAATGCTTGGTCGCCTCGTGGTAGCGCCGAAGCGCAGACCCCGCCGCGGTCGGGTGCCCGGTGTCGTCGCGACTGCTCGTGAATCCTCCAGGGCTACATCGAGAACCCTATTTCTTTGCGGGTTGGTGGTAGGGGTTCGTCCCCGCGGCGTGGTCCGTCGTGTCGATGACCCGCGCGATCTCTGGTAGGGCCGAACGAATGGCGACCTCGATCCCCTGCTTGAGTGTGACGTCCACCATCCCGCACCCCTGGCAGCCGCCACCGAGCTGGATGTAGGCGGCGCCGTCGCGCACGTCGAGGAGCGACACGTGTCCGCCGTGCCCGGCGACGCCGGGGTTGATCTGCTCATCGATGACTTGCTGGACGCGCGCGGCCAGGGGGTTGTCGGCCCAGCCTTCGTTCGGGTTCTCGATCTCCAGCGACCCGCCGGTGGGCGATGACTCGAAGCCGATCGTGGTCCCGTAGATGCGCGTGGCGCTGCCGCCGTCGATGACCACCTTGAGGTCGCCGAGGTCCATGACGACGTCGCCGGGCTGGATGCCCGCCGGGCCGACGAGCGCGAGGTCGTAGTCGAAGCGCCCGCCGCTCCGGCCACGGATGGCGATGCGCAGCGCGTCGTCGGGCTGGCCACCGGATCGTCGGACGCTGTCGAGCTTCCGTCTCGCATCGTCCGTGACGGTCAAGAGGGGGCGCTGCATCCGTCGATACTACGGAGTGATGCCGCGCGTCCTGCTCCTTCTCCCGTCGTCCACGTATCGCACGCACGACTTCCTCGAGGCGGCGGCGGCGATCGGCGCCGAGGTCGTGGTGGGGTCGGACCATCGCCCCGCGCTCCTCGAAGAACGCGCCCTGCGGATCGACCTCGCACGCCCCGAGGCCGCCGCGGCCGCGATCGCGGCGTACGCGAGCGAGCGGCCGCTCGACGCGGTCGTTGCCGTCGACGACCAGGCCACGCAGGCCGCCGCGGCGGCGGCGGCCGTCCTCGGCCTGCGGCACAACGCGCCGCAGGCGGTCGCGGCGAGCCGGGACAAGGCGCGCACGCGGGAGCTGCTCTCGGCCGCCGGGCTGCTCTCGCCGCGCTTCGCGACGTTCGACGCGAGCGCGGATCCGGAGCCGATCGCCGAGACGATCGCCTACCCCTGCGTGGTGAAGCCGATCGATCTCTCCGGCAGCCGCGGCGTGATCCGGGCCGACGACCCGCCGTCGTTCGCCGTCGCGTTCCGCCGCGTTGCCGCGATCGTGCGCTCGCCGGAGCTCTGCCCGCCGGACGGCGAGCCGCAGCGCATCCTCGTCGAGGACTTCGTCCCGGGCCGCGAGGTGGCGCTGGAGGGCCTGCTGCGCGGCGGAGGGCTCGAGGTGCTCGCGATCTTCGACAAGCCGGACCCGCTCGACGGCCCCTTCTTCGAGGAGACGCTGTACGTCACGCCCTCCCGTCTCCCGCCGCACGAGCGCGACGCGGTCGTCGCGGCGGTGCGCGGGGCGACTCGGGCGCTCGGCCTGAGCGAAGGACCGATCCATGCTGAGGCGCGACTGAACGCGCGCGGCGTGTGGGTGCTGGAGGTCGCGGCCCGCTCCATCGGCGGCCTCTGCTCGCGCACCCTGCGCTTCGGTCTGGGCGTCAGCCTGGAGGAGCTCATCCTGCGCCACGCAGTAGGCCTTCCCATCGCGAGCCTCGAGCGGGAGCGAGCCGCGTCCGGCGTTTTCATGC
>Ga0136621_1000409_pt1 | contig 16863 bp, 19 predicted proteins | sample AntDryUQ445A2306_FD_104673 | JGI IMG/M metagenome (GOLD analysis project Ga0136621, IMG submission 104673) | Polar desert sand microbial communities from Dry Valleys, Antarctica - metaG UQ445A (23.06) | ecosystem: Environmental > Terrestrial > Soil > Desert | place: Antarctica: Dry Valley...
GCGCTACACCGCTCGCTCCTCCTCACGGAACATCACCCCGACTCATCTCTTCTGTCGACAGGCTCACGCGTCTACGCGTTTAGCTCGTCGTCGAGACGCGGGAGTGCCCAGAGCATGACGTAGAGGACCCGCGGTCGCCCGGCTGCATCGAACGCTCCAAAGGTGACTGTCGGGTTATCAGGATTCGTCGAATCGACGAGGAAGGTTCGCTCATCGAGCGGCAACGCCTCGCTTTCGCCGCGCTCGTTCTTGATGAGTAGACATGTCTGGGTCGCCGTGACTTCGACGCGCCGGTCGGGCCAGCCGTAGACACCGGCGAACCGCGAGAGGTCGCCGGCTGCACCGGGTTCTGCGTCCAGGCGCAGCGGCGGGACGCTGATCCCGAACAAGGATTGCATCAGATCGGGGAAGAGCGAGCGGTACAACGCGCGCCCGGTGTTGCTGTTCGTCATCAATACGACGGCGGCGTGGCGCTCCGGCACGAGTCGTAGAACCGCCCGCTCGCCGTTGAGGACGCTGTCCCATCCCCACACGCGACCGCCCTCCCAGTCGAACCGCCCCCAGCCGAGACACCAGCCATCGAGCCAGCCGTGAATCCGGGGTGTCGCCTCCAGGTGACGCAACGTCGCGAGGGTGGGATCGTCGAGATGCAGCGCTGCGAAGCGCAGCATGTCGCCGACCGTCGACACCACGCTCGTGCCAGCCGGGCCGAAGCGGCGCGCCACCAACGGTTCCACCGGAACCGCGCCATCCGCCGTCAGCTCGTGACCGGAGACGCGAGCGTTCGAGTCGGACTCGGTTGCAAAAGTCGTCTCACGCAGCTCGGTCGGCGCGAACAACTCGGCACACATCGCTTCCTCCCAAACGCTTCCCGTCACCGTCTCGATGGAGCGTCCGAGCACGCACCAGCCGGCGTTCGTGTACGACCAGTCGACGCTCGTCGGCTCTTCCGCCGCAACTCTCGCCGCGAACCTCGAGAGCACGTCGTCGTCCTCGTCGTCCTGAGCCGCGAAATCGAACTCGAGCGCCACGCGAAGGGGGAGCCCGGAACGATTCGCGAGGAGGTCACGCACAGTGGCGCGTTCGGCCCAGGTCGCCCCGCGTAGTTCCGGCGCGTGCGCTACGACGGGATCGTCCAGGGACAGCCGGCCGTCCTCCGCGAGCCGCGCAACGACCGTCGCAACCATAGTCGTCAGCGATCCGACGCCAAGCGGCTCTCCGCAGTTACCGGCGCGCCCGTTCTCGCGTTCGCGATGCCGTACCACGCAAAAGTCTCCACGCCGTCTCGGAGGACGCCGATCGCCGCACCCGGCACCCCATGGGCGAACGCGTGCTCGCGTAGAAGATCGGCGAGGTCCTGCTCGGTCACCCGGCAACCCTACGACGCGCGGACTTCGCGATGGGTCAGCGCGTTGGCGTCAACCTGATCTCGGCGCGGTCGCTTGCGGCGTCTCGACGTGTTCGCGTCCGATCGTCCTATGGATGAACTCGATCATCATCGGCCAGAAGCGGCCGGGGGCGTCCATCCATGTGAAGTGGCCCGCTCCCTCGACCACCTCGAGCTGCGCGACGCCTTCGGGCAAGGCGTCGACGATCTCGTCGGCGGCGCCGATCGGCGTGACGGGGTCGAGCTCGCCGACCGAGACGAGGGTCGGTGAATCGACGCGGCGGAGCTGATCGACGATGTCGAGCCGGCGGGTGAGCTCCATCCCATGCGAGAGGAGCTCGAGATTCTTGGGCGTATGAGCCTCTCGCTCTTTATCCGGGCGGTGTGGGCCGAAGGCGGCAAAGACAGAAGCCCACTCCGCGTCAGGCACCTCCTCGCCCGCGTAGCTGCGTCCCGCGATCTCCGAGACCGCGTCGCCTGCCACGCGGCGAAACCCCTCGACCAGCCGCGGCGGATCCCACCGTGCGAAGCCCGATTGAACAATGAGCCCGGCCGCATGCCCCGGATGGCGCGCGCCGTAGAGCAGAACGATCGGTCCACCCATCGAATGCCCGAACACGATCGGTCTGGCTATGCCGACTGCATCACAGAAGGCGCGGACGTCGTCCGCGCAGGTTTCGAAGCTCCACGCGGCTGCGTCGCCCCAGTCCGACCGCCCGTGCCCGCGCAGATCGAGGTAGACAACTTGCGCATGCTCCGCAAGCCGGGCGAAGTCAGGCTTGAAGTACGAGTGGTCGTAGACGCCGGGACCGCCGTGAACCAGCACCACCGCCGGCCGCTGCCGCATCTCGCTCCCGTCGGGCACGAGTGCCGACCCATCCACGTCGAACCACATTCGCGTCCCATTGGCGTAGACATGCATCAGGTGGATTCCTTGAGAGAGGTAAGCGCCTGGCCCGCGGAGGTTAGTTGCCCAGGACGTTACGCGGATGAAGCACGAGCGATCGTCGCGACCGTCGGCATGCTCGTTTCTCTCCAGCTCCGTCCTGCGTTGGTTGGCGCGGAGTACCGGCCGGAGGCCAGCTTTACCGGCCGGGAGGCCTGATGCGGAGATCGCCGGTGCGATGAGCTGAAGGAGGGCTCGTGGGGGAACGACGGGTTCCCCCAGCGATCAGCCGAAGAAGGCGCGGGCGACTTCGTACCACTCGGCCGGCACGGTCTTGAGCTGGCGTGTGGCTTCCTCCAGCGAGACGTCGACGATCGCGTCTCCGTGCAGCGCGGCCATCCGGCCGAAGCGGCCTTCGTGGACGAGATCGGCCGCCTCGAGCCCGAAGCGCGTCGCGAGGACTCGGTCGCGAGGGGTCGGAGTTCCGCCGCGCTGGACGTGTCCGAGGACGGTCACCCGCGTCTCGAAGCCCGTCCGCTCTTCGATCTCGCGACCCAGCGCATCGCCTACGCCGCCGAGAACGACGTGTCCGAACTGGTCGGTCTCCCGTGCCTCGCCTGCGACGAGCCGCTGCTCGCCGGACTCGTACGTCAGCTCGTAGCCCTCGCTCACGACCACGATCGAGAAGTCCTTGCCGCCACCGTGCCGCTTGACGAGCTCCCGGCAGGCCTCTTCGACGGTGATGGGCTGCTCCGGGATGAGGATCACGTCGGCTCCGCCGGCGATGCCGCTCATGACCGCGATCCAGCCGGTGTGCCTGCCCATGACCTCGACGACCATCACGCGGTTGTGCGACTCGGCGGTCGAGTGGAGACGGTCGATTGCCTCGGTGGCGATCGTGACGGCGGTGTCGAAGCCGAAGGTGTAGTCGGTGCCCGAAAGATCGTTGTCGATCGTCTTGGGAACTCCGACGACGGGAAAATCGTACTCTCGATGGAGACGTGCGGCTACCCCGAGCGTGTCCTCGCCTCCGATCGCGACGAGGGCCTCGAGACGCTCGTCCGCGAAGTTGCGTCGCACCGCATCGATGCCGCCCTCGAGCTTGTACGGATTCGTCCGGGTGGTGCCGAGGATCGTGCCCCCGCGCGGCAGGATCCCGGACACCTCCCGGCGACCGAGCGGGGAGAAGGTCCCGTCCGTGAGCCCTTTCCAGCCGTCGCGAACGCCGACCAACTCATGCTCGCGGTCGGTCGAGCGGCGGACGACAGCGCGAATCACTGCGTTCAGTCCGGGGCAATCGCCGCCGCCGGTCAGGATGCCGATCCGCATCACGTCAGTGGAGGGCGAGGCAAGCCCCGGCACTACACATCCGGGGGCTCGGTGCCTACGAGCGCCGCGACGCTGCCCGCGGCCACGAGGACACCGTCGACGCCTGCCCGTTCGAGCTCTGCGACATCGTCGACGGTCGCGTCGTGGAGATCCGCGATCGCGAGCTTTCCTGCGGGAACGTCGTGCAGGAGCGCCAGGAGCGCCTCCAGCGGATCCTCGTCCGAGTTCCGCCCGGTGGCGAGCAGAAAGATCTCCGGATCGAGCTCGAGCAGCACGCGCTCGAGATCGTCGGAGTGCGAGACGCGAACGACACACTCGAGCCCGAGGGCACGTCCCTGGTCCCACGCGGTGGAGTCGGAGACGACGACGGCGTCCGCCGCTCGCACGCTCGCCTCGTCCGCGCCGCCCAGATGCAAGAGCGGCAGCTGAGACGACGCGCGCACGACGCCTGCATCGCCCCGGACGACAAGACCATCGGCGCCTTCGCGCTCGGCGGCGGTCGCACCGGCGGCGTCGCCCACCTCCACCAGGATGGAGATGCCGTCGCCTTCGGCGATCGCCTGGCTCAACCTGCTCACCGCGCGCATCGTAATCGGCGGGGCGCTCGCGTCGGAGCAGTCGCTCGACATGGCCGTGCATTCCCAAGGCGAGCTCATGCACCCGCATCGCACATCTATCGTCTACGTCTCATGCGGATCCTCGTCGTCGTCGCGACAATGCTGATCCTTGCAGGGGCCGCCCAGGCCGCGCGAATCCTCGGCACCGCCACCAACGACCGTCTCGTCGGGACGACGAGAGCGGACACGATCCTGGGCCGCGAAGGACGAGATCGACTCGTGGGGAATGCAGGGACCGACTTCCTGAACGGCGGTCCGGGCAGCGATCTGATCGACGCCGGACCGGGGGCCGACCGGATCGTCGCCCAGTACGACGGATCCCGAGACACCGTGCGCTGTGGTTCCGGTTCGGACCTCGTGAACGCGGACCTCGTCGACCGCGTCGCGGCGGACTGCGAGCTCGTGGGAAGACGTCTTTCGCGCGATCCTTACACGGGTCCCGAGGCCCAGCACGAGTCGGAGGTCGAGCCCGACAGTCTCACCGTCGGGCGCACCACGGTCGCGACGTTCCAGGTCGGGCGACGATTCAGTGGCGCGGCGGACAACATCGGGTTCTCCGTGTCGGTGGATGACGGACGAGTCTGGCGAAGCGGTCTTTTGCCAGGCCTCACACGTGCGAGCGTTCCCACCGGACCGAATGAGCGAGCAAGCGATCCGGTCGTCGCGTACGACGCGGTCAATCGGGTCTGGCTGATCGCAACGCTCGCGCTGGAAGGGCAGGTCACTCGTCTGACGATCAGCCGATCGAGCGACGGGTTCACCTGGAGCCCACCGGTGACCGCGATCGAAGACACCTCGCCGAACGGCATCACGTTCGACAAGAACTGGATCGCCTGCGACAACGGTCAGTCCAGCCCTCATCTCGGGCGTTGCTATCTCGTGTACACGGACACGCTCCGATCGGATCGGCTTGCGGTGATCACGTCGATCGACGGAGGACAGACATGGTCGGCTCCGGTCGGAATCCCCGTGACGGACGCTGTGGGCGCTTTCCCTGTGATCCGGCCGTCGGGCGAGCTGGTGGTCGTCTACTTCTGGTCCGGTAACCGCCTCGGGTCGTCCGTCTCTACGGATGGAGCTCTGAGCTTTGGTCTACCTGCGACCGTCGCCGACCTCCAGGTTCGCTCGATCCGCGGCCTTCGCTTCTTCCCCCTCCCCTCCGCCGATGTCGATCCCTCCGGCCGGGTGTGGGTCACGTGGCACGACTGCCGCTTCAGCTCCGGATGCAGCCAGAACAGCGTTGTCGTGTCGATGTCGAGCGACGGCCGCTCATGGACGCCTCCTGTTCAAGTGACGAGCGGGAGGGACGCGTTCCTCCCCGCCATTGGTATCCATCCGACGACCGGGCGAGTCGCAATCGTCTATCACGTCGTCCGGCCGGCCGGAATCGATGTCGAGCTCGTCGAGTCGCGGCCTGGGGCGCCCGGGCGGGCGGCCACCTTCCCGGCGCCCCGACGCCTGTCGGCGCAGACGATGCGACCGGAGTGGTCGCCGAACACGGTTTCCGGCCGGATGCTTGCCGACTACCTCTCCGTGCACTACGCAGGCGACCGACCGCTCGCAGTCTGGATCCTTGCCTCCGAGCCGGTGGGACCAAGCCTGCGACAAGCGGTCTACGCGACGAGAGGCTAGAACGTCCATTCCTCCGCGGGGCGCAGGGCGGCGCTCGCAGCCGAGCATCGTCAGCCGGCGGCGAAGCCGGGGTACACCCCGAGACCTGGCGTCCGCCGGGAGAGAGTGGCTGCGTGCGGATTCAGAGGCCGATCGGGTGCCAGACGGTCTTCAGCTCGAGGAACGCCTCGATCTCCCACGGGCTCTGCGCTTCCGCCGAGGAGTGCACCACGCGCTTGACGTTCTCGGCCGCGAGCCGCTCGAGCTCGGCGCTGGCGCCGTTTGCGCCGGTCAGGTCGATGGCGTTCACGTCCATGTGCCCGGCGAGCCACGGAGCCAGCTCGTCGCGGAACCCGGTGAGGATGTTGACCGCGCCGGCCGGAAGGTCGGACGTTGCGAAAGCTTCGGCCAACTCGATGGCGGCCACCGGATGGGTCTCGGACGCGAGCGCCACGACGGCGTTGCCCCCGACGAGGGCAGGAAGGATTCTGGATACGAGACCGCCGAGCGCAGGCTCGGCGGGGGCGAGAACAGCCACGACTCCGGTCGGCTCCGGCACGGTGAAGTCGAAGTAGGGGCCCGCCACCGCATTCGATCCTCCGAGCACTTGGGAGAGCTTGTCGGCCCAGCCCGCGTACCAGATGACACGATCGATCGCCGCCTCGACCTCGTCACGACCCGAGCAGACGCGCTCGAGGTCGGTGGCGCGCGCCTCCATCATCTCCGCGAGGCGATAGACGACCTGGCCGCGGTTGTAGGCGGTCATCCCCGACCAGGTAGGGAAAGCGGCTCGAGCGGCGCAGACGGCGTCACGAGCGTCCTTGCGGGAAGCGCGGGCCACGTTCTGGCCCTCGGCCTCGTAGATCCGTCCCGACTCGGAACGGGGGAATGCGCCTCCGATCGACAGCTTGTAGGTCTTCTTGACGGGGAGGCGGCTCATGGTCACGCGACCGGATCGCTGTGGAGAGATTGGAGCGGAATCGACGCATTTGCGTGCCAGCTCGGTGACGAATTGACGGATAGGCTCGACACCGGGTGGAGGGTGGTCACACACCCCACCCTGGGTGGGGAAGGGGGGCTCGCGGAGTGACGAGAACGGTGCTGAGCGCTCACTCGAACCTCAGGTACGGCGCGAGCCCGTGACGCCCGCCCTCGCGCCCGAAGCCCGACTCCTTGTAGCCGCCGAAAGGCGACGCCGGGTCGAAGCGGTTGAACGTGTTCGCCCACACGACGCCCGCCCGCAGCCGCTCGACCATCCACAGGATCCTCGACCCCTTCTCCGTCCAGACGCCGGCCGACAAGCCGTACGGTGTGTTGTTCGCCTTTTCAACCGCTTCCTCGGGTGTCCGGAAGGTGAGCACCGAGAGCACCGGTCCGAAGATTTCCTCCTGGGCGATCCGGTGACTCTGTGCGACATTCGTAAAGAGCGTCGGCACGAACCAGTAACCCCGCTCGGGAAGACGACATTCGGGCTGGTACATCTCCGCGCCCTCCGCCTCCCCGCTCGCGACGAGCTCCGTGATCCGGTCGAGCTGCGCCTTCGAGTTGATCGCACCTACGTCGGTGTTCTTGTCGAGCGGGTCACCGACCCTCAGCGTCGACAGCCGCCGCTTCAGCTTTTCGAGCAACGGCTCGTAGATCGACTCCTGCACCAACAGCCGCGAGCCCGCGCAACACACATGCCCCTGGTTGAAGTAGATGCCGTTGACGATCCCCTCGACCGCTTGATCGAGGGCCGCATCGTCGAACACGATGTTCGCGGCCTTCCCTCCCAGCTCGAGCGTCAGCCGCACATCGCGACCTGCGAGCTCGCGCATGATCAGCTTGCCGACGTCGGTCGACCCCGTGAACGCCAGCTTGTCGATGCCGTCGTGCCGGACGAGATGCGCGCCCGTCGACCCGTCGCCGGTGACGATGTTGACGACACCGGGCGGGAGCTCCGCCTGCCGGCAGATGTCGGCGAAGATCAACGCGGTCAACGGGGTCGTCTCCGCAGGCTTCAAGACGACGGTGTTCCCGCAGGCGAGCGCAGGAGCGATCTTCCACGAGAGCATCAAGAGCGGGAAGTTCCAGGGGATGATCTGCGCGGCGACGCCGAGCGGGCGCGGCTTCCGGTTCGGGTAGGCGTACTCGAGCTTGTCCGCCCAGCCGGCGTAGTAGAAGAAGTGGGCGGCGGCGAGCGGTAGATCGACGTCGCGCGACTCGCGGATGGGCTTGCCACCGTCGAGCGATTCCGCAACCGCAAGCTCGCGCGAGCGCTCCTGAATGATGCGCGCGATCCGGAAGAGGTACTTCGCTCGCTCTGCCGGGGCGAGCTCCGCCCAACCGTTCTCGAACGCGTCGCGCGCCGAGCTCACGGCGAGATCGACGTCCTCCGCGCCCGCAAGAGCTGCCTCGAATAGGCTCTCCTCCGTCGCGGGTGAGATCGACTCGAACCACTCGCCCGAGCGCGGGTCGACCTCCTCGCCTCCGATCACGAGGCCGTAGCGCTCGCGAATCTGGACGATGTCGCGCGCCTCGGGCGCCGGCGCGTACTCCCACTCGAGGAGAGCGGGAACAGACGCCGTCCGCTTTTCAACCTGTGCCATCAGTCGATGGTGAAGTAGTCGCCGGATTGATAGCGCCCCGTCTTCTCCTTGCGGATCTGCATCAACACGTCGTTCAAAAGCGACGACGCGCCGAAACGGAAGAGATCCGGTGTCATCCACTCGGGACCGAGGGTCTCGTAGAGGACGACGAGGTACTGCACCGCCTGCTTGGAAGCCCGGATTCCTCCGGCGGGCTTGATTCCGACCTTGCGACCGGTCTCGTGGTAGACGTCGCGGACGACCTCCATCATGCAGAGCGTCACCGGCAGCGTCGCGGCTGGACTGATCTTCCCGGTCGAGGTCTTGATGAAGTCCGCTCCCGCCGCGATCGCGAGTAGCGACGCGCGGCGGACATTGTCGTACGTGCCAAGCTCGCCGGTCTCGAGGATGACCTTCAGATGCGCGTCACCGCAGGCCTCCTTCACCTGCACGATCTCGTCGTAGACCTTCGAGTATCGACCGGAAAGGAACGCCCCGCGGTCGATGACCATGTCCACCTCGTCCGCACCGAGCTCGACGACGGCGCGCGTCTCGGCGACCTTAAGCCTCGTCGGCAACTGGCCGGACGGGAACGCGGTCGCCACCGAGGCGACCTTCACGCCACTCCCGGCGAGCCGTTCCTTCGCGACCTCGACGAGATTCGGATAGAGGCAGATTGCAGCAACTGGTGGCACCGTCGAATCCAAAGGGTCAGGTCGCATCCCCTTCGCGCAGAGGGCCGCGACCTTCCCAGGAGTGTCCTGACCCTCGAGCGTTGTGAGATCCATCATGCGAATCGCGAGGTCGAGCGCCTGCAGCTTGGACTCCCGCTTGATCGAGCGCTTCGCGAGCGTGGCCGCACGCTCCTCGAGCGCGACCGCGTCCACCGAGCCGACGCGAGGGAGCCTCGGGCCTGCGGGAAGCTCGAACCCGCCGATGAGTGCAGGCGCCTGAGCCATGCGAGGAGTGTAGCCTCGCTTCCGTTGCTGAAATCGGCTCCGGAGAGGAGGAATGGTGAGTATTAAGGGCGTGGCCTGGCTCGGCACGCGCACCGAACGCTTCATCGAGATGCGGGACTTCTTCGCGTTCGTCACCGGCCTCAAGCCGAGGATCGACGAGCCGGACTTCGCCGTCTTCGACCTCGCGAGCGGCGACCGTCTCGAAGTGTTCGGCGCCCCGCCGGGCGAAAAGAGCCACATGGTCGCGCCGGTAGCCGGCCTCCTCGTCGACGACGTCGCGGCCGCACGCGGGGAACTCGAGGCATGCGGGATCGAGTTCATCGGCCCCGTCGAGCACGCCGACGACGGGAACTCGTGGTCGCACTTCCGCGCTCCTGACGGCCACGTTTACGAGCTGACGGCGCGACCGGACCACCCGGCCCACGCAACGTCGAGCTTGCTGCGCTAGAGGCCGAGCCGCTCGAGCATCTTCGGGTCGCGGCGCCACTTCGGGCGCACCTTGACCACGAGCTCGAGGAAGACCGAGTGTCCGACGAGCGCCTCCACCTCGGGTCGCGCCCGCGTCCCGATCTCGCGCACCATCGCGCCTTTCTTGCCGACGAGGATCCCTTTTTGCGACTCCGTCTCGACGCAGACGAGCGCGCGCACGACCTTTTCCCCGATCTCGTCGACCTCGACCATGATCGCGTGCGGCACTTCCTCGCGCGTGAGGCGCAGCGCTTTCTCGCGGATCACCTCTCCCACCCGCTCTTCGAGCGTGAGGTTCGTCTTCTGCTCGTCGGGGAAGTACACCGGGCCTTCGGGGAGGAGGAAGACGAGATCTCCTCGCAGCTCCTCCACGCCGTCTTTCGTGACAGCGCTCACCGGGTGGAGCGCGTGGAAGTCGCCCAGCTGCGATGCTGCCTGCATCTGGGAGAAGACGTGGCCGCGCTTCAGCCGGTCGATCTTGTTCAGCGCTATCACGACGGGCTTCTCGAGCCCGAAGACACGGCTGGCGACGAAACGATCGCCGGCGCCGATCCGCGCGCGAGCGTCGACAACCAGGAGCACCGCGTCGACATCGCTGAAAGAGGCGTCGACCGTCTGCTGCATCTTCTCCGTCAACGGGTCGAGCGGGCGCTGAAAGCCGGGGAGATCCACGAGGGCAAGCTGAAAGCCGGGTCCGTTTGCCACCCCGAAAAGCCGACGTCGGGTCGTATTGGGCACGTCCGAAGTGATCGCGATCTTTTCGCCGCAGAGCGCGTTGACGAGCGTCGACTTGCCGACGTTCGGCCGACCGGCAACCGCGACTAGACCGGATTTCACCGCCGCCTGCTCTCGGGGCACCCCATCCCACCACCCACTGCGATCGTAACGCGAAAATCCATGTACAGGGGATACGGCTTCGTGCCGAGACCGTGTAACTCGCTCCACAGGCTCACGGGAGATCCGCGGCTTCGAATGACTCGGGCAAGAGCTCGCCAGGGCTCGTCGTGACGATGCGCCCGCCGTTCCGAAAGACGACCTTTGTGACGCCCATCTCCAGCAGCCACTGACGGCAGCCGCCGCAGGGCGACGCGGTGATGGCGGCAGCGACGAAGTCGCCCGGCCGGTATCCCTCGGAGACGGCGCGGGCAAATGCCGCGCGCTCTGCGCAGACGCCGAGCGGGTAGGCCGCGTTCTCGACGTTCACGCCTTCGACCACTCGACCGTCGCGCGCCAGCACCGCGCACCCGACATGAAACTCCGAGTAGGGCGCGTACGCCCGCTCCGAGGCTGCGTCGGCGAGGGCCAGGAGCTCGGCGTCGGAAACGGCGCCGCTCATCCGAAGGCCTGGAAGAGCACGAGAGTCGTGAGGGCGCCGAGCGCGGCCCCACTAGCCACCTCGGAGGCGGAGTGGACTCCGGTCTCGACGCGCGTCTGAGCCACGAGCAAGGCCATGATGAACGCCAGGGACGAGATCAGGAAGCGGTGCGACGAGTCGTCCAGGATCAGCGTCATCGCCATCCAGCCGGCGAACGCGACCGCCGAGTGTCCGGACGGCAGTCCGCCACGAAGCGGCGTGCCCCTGCCGGTATACGCCTTTACGGCGATGACGAGGATGACCGTCAAAGCGAGAGAGACGAGCGTGAGCTCCGCCGGCGCGTCGCTCAGCCGGTCGAGAAACCGCGAGCTCCGGTCGGCGACCTCGCCCGAGAAGACGAGATAGCCGACAGCGACGGCGTTCAGCGCCGCGATCAGCACCGCTCCTGCGGCGATGTCCTTCGCGAGCTTCGCCATCGGATCGAAGGAGGTGGAAGCTACGTCCACCGCAGCCTCGATCGCGGTGTTGACGAGCTCGGCCACGAGCACGAACGTGATCGCGAGCAGGAGCACCATCAGCTCGAGCCTGGAGACCCCGAATGCCACCGCGGCAACGAGCACCGCCGCGGCGATCGTGAAGTGGATCCAGAGGTTTCGCTGCGTACGCAGCGCGTGGATGATCCCTTCTGCGGCGTAGTTGAAGCTGTCGAAGAGCGAGGGACTGCGCTGACTGCTCACTGCGCCGCGTAGACCCGTTCGCGGGCCTCCATCTCGTCCCCGTGCTCGTACCCGAGCAGGTGCAGGAGGCCGTGGACGAGTGGCCAACGCCACTCCTCACCTATGACCGCCGGACAGAGGACGACGTCGCCGAGCGCCCGCGGAATCCCCTCAGGAAGCTCGTCGCACCCGTCGAGAGGGAAAGAGAGCACATCGGTCACCTCGTCGATCCCGAGGTGCTCGCGCTTCAGCTCCTTCATCTCCTCGCGAGCGACAAACACGATTCCGAGCTCGCCGTCGTCGAAACCCTCCGCGGCGAGCACATGTCGCGCGACCTCCGCGGCCGCCCCCTCGACGACATCCACGCCGCTCCGGTTCTGAGTCTCGACCACGATCATGCGGCGCGCTTCATCGGCTGCGCGCCGTGCCCGTCTCCTCAGCGTGCCGCTTGTACGCCTCGACGATTCGTTGCACGAGCTTGTGCCGGACGACGTCTTCGTTCCCGAACTCGACGAAGGCGATGCCGTCGATGCCCGCCAGGATGTCGCGAACCTGAATCAGCCCGGATGCCTGCTCGCGCGGGAGGTCGACTTGCGTGATGTCACCCGTCACGACCATCTTCGAGCCGAACCCGAGGCGCGTGAGAAACATCTGCATCTGCTCGGGCGAGGTGTTCTGCGCCTCGTCGAGCACGATGAAGGAGTCGTTCAGCGTGCGTCCGCGCATGAACGCGAGCGGAGCGACCTCGATGGTGCCGCGCTCCATGTAACCGGCGAGGCGCTCGGCCTCGATCATGTCGTAGAGCGCGTCGTAGAGCGGACGCAGATACGGGTCGACTTTGGCGAGCATGTCACCCGGCAGGAATCCGAGCCGCTCGCCGGCTTCCACCGCGGGTCGCGTCAGAATGATCCGACCGACCGTCCCTTCGGAGAGCGCAGCCACGGCGAGCGCCATCGCGAGGTACGTCTTCCCGGTCCCCGCCGGGCCGACGGCGAATGTCACCGTCCGGCTGCGGATTTCGTCGACGTAGCGCTTCTGGTTGACGGTCTTGGGCGAGATCTTCTTGCCGCGGTGCCGCCATACGACGTCCTCGAAGACCTCGCGGACGTCCTCGGCCTGGTCGATCGCGGCCAGGACGGCGCCGACGGTGTCCGGCCCGATCTGGTGCCCCCCCTCGACGAGCTCGGTCAACTCGTCCACGACCGCTCGCGCGGCGGCGACGTGCTCCTCGTCTCCGCCCAGGGTCAGCCGGTTCCCGCGGAGCGCGATCGTGCAGCCGAGACGCTCCCGGAGCGCGTCGAGCACACCGTCCTGAACCCCGGCGAGCTCGGCGGCGACCTCGTTCGATACATCAAGCACCTGTTGCAACGGCCTCAGTGTAGGCACCCGTTGCGATGCCTCCTCACGTGCTCAACCGAGGAAAGCGATCTCCTCAAGGATCCTCGCGACCGCTTCGGGGTCAGAGACCTGCGCGTCGTGCGCCGCGTCGACACGCCTGTAGTCCCAGCCGCTCGCGCGGGCGGCTTCCGCAAACGGGCCGATGATCTCCGACACTGCGTCTTCCCGGTCGCGCACACATTGAACGAAGCTGCGCGGCACGCTCGATCCTCCGTCGCCGGTGATGCGGAGGGGTTGCGCGAACGTGCGCAGCGGCTGGGGGACGAGCCGCGGGTAGTACCAGCTCGACACCTCCGGTGGGAGGCCGAGCAACCTCTCTTCGATGACAGGGATCAGCCATCCGCTCCCGCGGTCGCGCGCTGGTGCGAGCATGGAATCCTCTGCGAAAGAGGCGGGGAAACAGTCATTCGCGGACTGACCTCCTGCGGGTACGAGAGCGTCGAGGTAGACGACACGGCGAATGCGATCCGGCACACGGTCGACGACCCCCGTGACGACGACCCCGCCCGAGCTCTGACCGAGGAGAACGACATCGTGGAGATCCTCGAAAGACAGCACCGCGACGATGTCTGCGAGGTGCGTCTCGAGGTCGATCTCGGGACGTGCAAGGTGCGCTCGCTCCCCGAGCCCGGTCAGCGTGGGCGTGAACACAACGTGGCCGCTCGAGCGAAGAAGATCGCCGACCCCACGCCACTCCCAGCCGCCGCCGAACCCTCCGTGCACGAGCACGAACGTGGCCATCGAGCTCCTGTCAGGCGAGCTTTTCTTTTACGAGCTGGCTCACGGTCGAGCCGTCGGCGCGGCCCGATACCTGGTGCATGACCCCGGCCATGACCCGCCCGAGGTCACGGATGCTCGTCGCGCCGACCTCGGAGATCACGTCGTCGATGATCTCTTCGATCTCGTCCTCGGACAGCGGCTCCGGCATGAACTCCTCGAGGACCTCGAGCTCGTACTCCTCGTCTTCGGCCTGCTCCTCGCGACCGCCTGAACGGAACGCGTCCGCGGCCTCGAGCCGGCGCTTGCGCTCGCGCTGGAGCACCTGCAGCTCCTCGTCGTCCGAAAGGGGACGCTCGAGCTCTTTCTCAGCGTTTCGAAGCGCGTTCAGGACAAGGCTGAGCGCGTCGCGGCGATCTGCATCGCGGGCGAGCCGTGCCGCCTTCAGCTCCTCCTCCATGCGGGCGATCAGGCTCAAGAGCCCACCACCCCGGCGAGCGCAGCCGCCACTCGCCCGGAGTCGACACGGCCGCCGAGGACGTGCCAATGGAGATGGAAGATCGTCTGCCCCGCACCCTCGCCGACATTGACGAGCACGCGGTAGTCGTCGAGCCCGACCGCCCTGGCGGTCTCCGCGACGAAACGAAGCATCCGCCCGGCCTCCTCGTCAGGAAATGCGTCGATGTCCTTGAACGTGTCGATGTGCCGCTCGGGAAGGACGAGGAGATGGGTTTCCGACATCGGATCGATGTCGCGGATCGCAACGAATCCGTCCGTACTCGCCACGTGGTCGCCGTCGGCGATCAGACCACAGAAGAGACAGTCCTCAGGCGGCGACGGCAAGGATTCCCTCCTCCGAGAGCCCGATCGCGCGCGCCCGGACGATCCTGCCCACCGTCGCGTCGACCAGCCACGGCGTGTAGTCGTCGCCGTACCCGCGCCCGGGCCGGTCGACGAGCACACGATCGGTCGACCCGAGCTTGGTCTCCCACCTTCGCAGGCAGAGCTCATGCGACAGAGCGCGCAGCCGGGCGCTGCGATCCTTCTTCTCCCGCGCCGGAACGGTGTCGGCGGCGGCGGTCGCGGTTCCCGGGCGCGGCGAGTAGGGGAAGACGTGCACCTTTGTGATTCCTGCCTGCGTGACGACTTCGAGCGTCCGCTCGAACGCGTCGTCGTCTTCCCCGGGAAACCCGACGATCACGTCGGACGTCAGATTGAGGTCGGAGAGGGGCTCGACCTTCGCGAGGAACTGCAGCGAGCTGTAGCGGCGCCCCATCGCACGCAGCATCCGGTCGTCTCCGGACTGGAGCGGAACATGGAGGTGGGCAGAGACGGAAGCAGTCTCGCGAAGCGCGGCGATCAACTCGGCGGTCAGGTGGTTCACCTCGATGGAGGAGAGCCGGAGCCGTTCCACGCCCCGAATCGCTCCGGCCTCGCGAACCAGGCGTGCGAGCGTGTATCCCGCCTCGCGGTCACGGAAGCAGCCGAGATTGACTCCTGTGAGGACGATTTCCGGGTGTCCTTGCGAGACACGCTTGCGGATCTCCGCGAGCACGTCGTCAGCCCGCCGGCTGCGCGTCGCGCCGCGGACGAGCGGGATCACGCAGAACGCGCACGAGAACGAGCAGCCGTCCTGGATCTTGACGAACGCACGCGTCCGCTCGAGTCGAGCCGCAGCCTGCACGCAGCCGATCGCGCCCACGTCTCGCGCAACGGCTTCCGGCAGAACCTCGCTCCTTTCCGAGACGACGGTGACGTTGGCGGCGGTTCCCGCCAGGGCTTCCTCGAGGTTGGCCGCACACCCCGTCGCGTAGACGCGTCCGTGCGTCCGAGCCGTGCGCGACACGGCCTGCCGCGACTTCGAGACCGCTTCACGCGTGACACAACACGTGTTGACGACGGCGATGTCACCTCCGCGCTCGACCTCCGTGTGGCCGTCTGCGAGCAGGCGCTCGCGCACCGCCTGCGCATCGGCAAACGAGACCTTGCAACCTAGGAAGCGCACGGAAAAGGTGGCCATCGGGCCTCTAGCTTAGAAGCGTTACCCGAAGAAGGCGAGGAGATCGGCGGCCCAGCCGTCGAGCTCGACGCGGGAGGTCGACGTCCACTTGGTCACATGCGGCGTTTCATGAGCGAGATAGCCGGAGGTGATTGCGTATGCGGCCGGGCGTCGGGCGAGCAGCGCCTCGACTACGCGAAGCTCGATGTTGGCGATCAAGAGATCCGCCGTCGGAAGCTCGTCGATCAGCACGTCGGAGTGCGAGACCTGCACACGGAGGCTATTTCGGGTCGCAGTCACTCTCGCTGCGTCGACCGCAGCATGGTCGAAGTCCAGCGCGAAGACGGGTTCGAAGCCGAGCCGTGCGGCCGCGACCGCAAGCACTCCAGAGCCGGTACCGGCATCCAACACACTCCCTCGCTCTTGCCCTGCCAGAAGCTCGATGCACGCACGCGTCGTCGGATGTGCGCCCGTTCCGAAGGCGCGGCCCGGATCGACGACCACGGCGGACTCGCCCGCAGGGACACTCTCCCACGGCGGTCCGATCCAAAGCCCGCCTACACGCACGGGACGGTGGAACTCCCGCCACCGCTCCTCCCAACCGGAAAGGACCGGCTCGACCGAGACCGGCTCGGCGAGCGCCGAGCGGATCGTCTGCGCGCCATCCTCGTCGGTGTAGACCGCGAGCTCGGTCAGGCCCCCTACCTCGCGCTCTTCGAAACCGCTCGGCGCGAGCCCGAGGAGACGCGCGCGGGCGATCTCCGCTCGAGCGGTGGGAACGCGGAACGACACCCGGAGCAAGCCTGCGCCGGGACTCAGCGAAGCGCGCTCTTCAGGCGGCGGAAGAACCCTTCGTCCTCGTCGTCTTCGGGCTCGTACGTCTCCGGTCCCGCC
>Ga0136621_1000412_pt1 | contig 16850 bp, 10 predicted proteins | sample AntDryUQ445A2306_FD_104673 | JGI IMG/M metagenome (GOLD analysis project Ga0136621, IMG submission 104673) | Polar desert sand microbial communities from Dry Valleys, Antarctica - metaG UQ445A (23.06) | ecosystem: Environmental > Terrestrial > Soil > Desert | place: Antarctica: Dry Valley...
CGGAGAAGTGTCCGATTTCCAGGGGGACGTGCCCGGGCGTGCCCTCGAGTGGTCGCGCCACCCATGGGCGACCCGGCCCGCGACCGATCCTAAGTGGACCGGCCGCGTCTGCCTAGACGCCTCCGTCATGGCCGGCTACTCGGTACTGCGCATCAGGCTCGGGGACACGGCGGTGCAGGCCGACCTCCAGGCGATCGGCCGCAGCTCTCAGGGACGCCTCATCAAGCAGGACGTCCGCTTCGACCAGCTGGCGCGAGGGGGCATCCCGCCCGCGCCGCCCAAGCGCGGCGAATGGCCGGTACTCCCGTACTTCTCGTTTGCGGCGCTCGTCGTCGTCGCAGGAGGCGTGCTTGCAGCCCCGAGCGACAGCAGGTTCCTCGTCGGCTACGTCCTGTACTCGCTGATCGCACTGTTCTGGGTCGTCACTCCCAATCTCGCCGCCTACTTCTCGGCAAGGACTTCCCGTTCACGACGCTCGTTTTCACCGTCCGCGCTCTAGGGCGCCGGCTCCAGTTCGCCGCCGCTTTCGTCGCAGCCCTGCTGGTGATTCTCCTACTCCACCTCGCTTTCTATCCCTGGCCGAGTCGGGGGTGAGCCTCGCTCGCTGCTCGTCCGTCACCGGCCTGCAACTCGAGCCGGGCTTCCGTACAGGCACGCTGCGCGGCGACGGCAGTCAGGTCACACTGCCTCGATGCTGATCGCGCAGCTCTCGGATGTTCACGTCGGCGGAGGCCGCTACCGGCCGGAACTGCTGCACACGGCGATCGCCGAGATCAACGCCGCCGCGCCCGAGCTCGTCGTCGTCGTCGGCGATCTCACCGACGAGGGCTACCCCGACCAGTACCCGCTCGCCAAGCAGGAGCTGGCCGCCCTGGCGTGTCCGCAGGTGGTGCTCGTGCCCGGAAACCACGATGCGCGGAACGTCGGCTACCTCCACTTCGAGGACACGTTCGGGACGCGCGACTCGCGCCTGCGCCTCGAGATCGGCGGGCTCGAGGTCGCGCTCGTCGCGGTCGACTCCTCCAAGCCCGACCTCGACGAGGGCGAGATCGGGCGCGAGCACTACGGCTGGATCGAGCAGGGGTTCGCTGGGGAGGCCGACCTGCGCGTCTTCGTCTGCCACCACCACCTGATGCCAATCCCGGGCACCGGGCGGGAGCGAAACCAGGTGCTGGACGCGGGCGACGTCCTCTCGCTGTTGCGCCAGTGCGAGGTCGACCTCGTCCTCTCCGGCCACCGGCACGTGCCCTACGTCTGGCCGCTGGCGGGCATGCTGCTCGTGCATTCGGGCACGGTCTCGACCCTGCGCACGCGCGGCTTCCCCCACCCGGCCTACAACCTGATCCGGATCGAGGCGGGCAGGGTCTCGGTCGAGCTCCGCGTCCCCGGCGGCGAGCGGCAGAGCATGGGCGACTACCCTCGCGATTGGCCCGAGGAGCTCTCCGCCCGCCACGCGGACCCGTTCGTGCGCGCCCAGCGTGGAGGCTCGCTGGCCGAGGACGAGGCAACGACGCCTCGCGCCTAAACAGCGATCGGCGGCAAGAAGAACGGCAGCGGAAGGCAAGGGGCCCGCCGGCCGGCAGCGCATCCAGGCGAGAGAGTCGGCCCGCTGCCGAGGAGTTCTCGTTCGCTCGCACTAACTCCGAGTGTCGCCTTTTGCGGGAAGTGCGACGCAAACGGCGCTCGCGAACGGCGCCCGTCGAGCGCAGTGGTCAGAGTTCGGCCGCTGTCGCCGGCGCCGGCGCCGGCTGCCAAAGCCTTCCGCATCTATTGAGGGATTCAACGGAGGGACGGCCGAGCCGCGCTTTCCCTGCACGCAAGCCGCTTCCGACCCGAGGACTGAGGGATTGAGGGAATGAGGGACGACCCGCTGTGACCGTGCGCAGACGCCTCCGCTATGTCACCTAAGTCTGAGGCGTTTGGACGGTGTTGGACGCCGAGCACCAGCGACTGCGGGATAATCGCGACGCATGTACGCGCCCAAGTCCCCGCTCGAAGACGACTTCTGGCAGGCGCCGGACGCGCCTGAGGCCCGAAAGCGCCTCGTGGAGGCCCTTCACTACGAATTACTGGGGCCTTCCGACGAAGAGGAGGAGTTATTCGAGTCGCCGGTCACGAGGTACCTGACAGGGCTCTTGGCTCCCTTCGGCACGGACGTGTTGCCGAGCGAGCAGGACGTCTCACTCGGCGACGGTGATGAGGATGCAGGGGCGTCGGAATCTCCGCCGCCGATGTCGCAGGCGATGACGCCATCCTCGATCGGAATCTCGTTCTTGGTTGCGGATGACGTGGACACCGTCGTGGTGAAGGCAGCCTGGGGCCAGTACGAACGGCTCAAGACGGACGACGAGACACCTGAGGAACCCGAGCCCGCGGGATTCGAGGAGGACGAGTCGCCGCCACCCGATGACGCTCAAGCGGACGACGGGCGCGCTCGCAGGCAGCCGAGGTGGAAGCGACGGCCCCAAAGTCCCGAGCCTGTCCCGATCCAGTTGCTCCCGGACGGGGGGCTGCAGCGGATTGGGCTCGCCGAGGACGGCGAGATCACACTTGAACACCTCACACGGCGCCTTTCCGGGCACTTCGCTGTGAGTGTGTTCCTGGTCAATAGACGTCCTGAGCCCGAGAAGGGACGCGCTGCGGCCGACAGGCGTGGCGCTCAACAAGCTCATCGGCGACTGTGATGACATTCTCCGCACGCCAGCGCAGCCCGAGCGGCGCCAATACTCGGCGCACGGCGTCACGCCGCTTCCGCACAGCTCCGGGCGTCGGAGCGAGTCTCACCAGTTCGCTGTACTTTCCTGCCACCGCGTCGGCCCGCGTCCTTCGGAGACACAGCTCCGCGAGGAAGATCCGCCACGGATCGCGCTCTTTCCGCCATGGAAACTCGCGATGGTGTTGCCTGTGCCAATCAGCCAGCTTCGAGGCGAAGTCGGCCGAGGAGGAGGCAGGGCGGCGTGGCGCGGTGAGCGCGACTTTCGCCGCGTGCGCAACCGCTTCAGCGAGGGCCGGAGGAACGGCGTTGCCGATCTGCCGGAACTGCGTCGTTGGGTGCCCGGCGAAGCGGAACCAATCCGGAAACGTTTGCACCCGGGCGGCTTCGCGGATCGAAAGCGTTCTGTGCTGTTCCGGGTGGATGTACCAGTAACCGTCACGAGCGATGTGAGCGGTAATCGTCCTGCTCAGATCGTCCCAGACCAGACGCTTGTATTTGTCGCCAAAGATGTCGGAGCGGTATCGCTGAAGTCGCCTCGGTAGATCCTTGTATGTGCCGCCGGGCTTCAGAAGCCGGAACGCCTCCTCGTCGTCCTTGCGGACACCGCGGGTCCAGTGGTCGTAGATCAGCGATCGCTCGTGGCGAGGAACTCCACGACGAGCGTCGTGCTGAAAAGGTGTTGAGGGACCGGCGTAGTCGAGTTCAAGACGACTCGCGCCCCCCGCGACGCGCGGGAGATCCCCGATTGCATCACGCAACGTTGGTCGGTTGCGCCGTTCGCGAGGCCACGAGAACGGACGTGATCTCGTACCGACGACAAAGAGGCGAGCCCGGTGTTGCGGCACGCCATACCGATAGGCATCCAGTACACGCGCGTGCGGCTCATACCCGCACTCGCGCAGTGCTTGCATGACTCCGAGGAGCACGGCGCCGTCGTTCCACCTGGCCACGTCGGGCACGTTCTCCAGGAGCACGATCGACGGCCGAAGGTGTTCGACGACCTCGATGAAGCTGCGCCACAGCTCCGCGCGCCGATCGGACGGCTCCCGCTTGCCGGTCGCAACAAGGCTGCGGAGCTTCGAGCTACCAGCGCGCGAGAACGGTTGGCAGGGAGGACCTCCGGCTACGACATCCGCCCTTCGAAGTCCGCGAGCCGTCATGAAGTCGATGAACCGCGAAGTGTCAGCGAGATCGCCACAGAACGTGAGCGGCCCCAGATTCGCCTCGTGCGTCTTCAGAGCCGAGGGATCCGAGTCAGCGGCCGCGACGACGGAGAATCCGGCACGCGCGAGGCCGAGGCTGAGCCCTCCAGCCCCGCAGAAGAGATCGACCGCCCACGGCCGGGGTTGCCCCTTCAGCCACCGTCTTGCGGCGGCCGGATCAGCGGGCGGGCTTGCGACGCGTCTGGGCGGTTCAAGAACGTGGCCGCGTTGATTGGGAAGCGCGAGAGGATCGTCAGCCCACCTCCCCGCGGTCCGTGTAGCTGTCATTGATGTCAAAAGGTATCGCTGGCCCCGGCGAACGCAAGAGGTGGTGCGCACCTTTGTCTCCGACACGACCGGTGGCCACTTCTGGCTCATAAGATCTGTCCGTGGAGGCTTCGACGGTGGCCACGGGCAAGCCGCATAGGCGGCGGGGCCGCGATCTCCAAGGTAACAACCTGCTCTACCACTACTTCCAGAAGAGACTTCTGGAGGAAAACCCGGAGCAGTTCAAGGAGGTCGTGCGCGGACTGATACTCGGGCTCGGCGTGTGGCTGCCAACATCAGCCTACGAGCGGTTCCCGCTCCTTGTGCCCTACGCCGCCCGCGATGCCGCCTGCCGTGGCGATAAGCGCCGCGGAATTCCTGACCAGTGGGGAGCCCCGGACGCGACAGGTCGTTTCCGAGACGACAACAGCCTCATCAAGGGCATACCACGAAGCTTGATCGTGACGAACCCCTCGAACAGCATCGTCAACGGCAGCCGGATTGGCACCGGATTCGTCGCGGCCCATGTCTGGCGGAAGCTGAGAGACGGCTCCGATGCACCGAAGAACGAGTCGACTTACTCGTTCCTCCCGAACCTCGTCTGGCTACCAGCACAGCTTGCGAAACTCACCGATCGCGAGGGTGCGTTCGCGCAGACGTGCTTCAGGCCATCTCAATTGCGCTTTACCGGAAGGTGCCGCTCAAGCCGCAACTCGCGGCGTTTGTCGCACCGATCTGGGAGAAACTTCCCCTGCGAGATGAGGTCGCAGAGATCGACGTACCGCTCGATCACGTGAACTTCTTTCTTTTCGAGAAGCCATGGCTCGACCGGAGGCGCCGCACGCTGCGCGTGGTGCAGGAGGCCATGTCAACCATCGTCGCTGGCCAGCCGTTCGAGGCGAAGGTCGTCTCCAGTCGTTACGGCAATGGCCTACGCGATCTCGAAGGCGTGGCCGTGGCGCCCCTTCGGCAACGGGAGGACGTCGGGCTCGAGAGCATTGTGCTCTAGCTCGAGGAGGGGCTTGGCGATCTGATCCTTGTTGATCGGATCGACGCCGACGAGCGTCAGGAACCCGGCCTCTTCTTCGGCGAGCACCTGCCAGCGCCGCCCGCGCCAGCGGACGCCTTGGCCCGTTTCGAAGAACTGACTCGATCTGAGTTCCATCTGCCCCCCGGAGAAGTGACCGAGTTCACGAATCAGAAAGGACTGCGCCCTTCAAGTCCATAACCTCCGCGTGCGATCTTATGTTGCCCGTCCTCCGGGCCGAACGCGGGGAGTAGGGTGCTGCGCGGGCGATCGCCGCCAGCGTCCACGGCACCTTCCCCGCGCGCCGCTGCCTACCCCCACAGCCGGCGTTCCAGTCCGGACGCGTGCGCGACAGGGCGCCCGAGTGCGGCGCGAATGGTTGTTTCGGTCCCACAGACGACCATCGATTTTCGGGCGCGGGTAACAGCGGTGTACAGCAGCTCCCTGGTCAGGATGCGGGAGCTCGGGTCGGGGAGTAGCACGGCGACCGTGTCTACCTGCGACCCCTGGCTCTTGTGGATCGTCAGCGCGTGGACGGTGTCGACGGCGTCGAGCCGGGTCGGGCTGATCTCGACGAGCCCGCCCTGGCGCTCGAAGACGGCGCTCTTGCCGCCGCCCTCGCGGGCGACGATGACGCCGGTGTCACCGTTGTAGAGCCGCAGGCCGTAGTCGTTCTGCGTCACGAGCAGCGGCCTGCCGACGTACCACGCGTCCTCGGCGAAGCGGTCGAGCTCGTTGGCGAGCCAGCTCTCGACGACGGCGTTCCAGGTGGCGACGCCGTACGGCCCGCGGCGGTGGGCGCAGAGGAGGCGGAACGAGCCGAGCGCAGCCATCGCGGCGGCGGCGTCGCCCGCGCGGGCCGCCTCGACGATGCGCCGTCCGGCGGCGACGGCGATCTGACGGACGGGGCGAAGCGCCTCCCGCGCGTCGAGCTCGGCGATGTCGACGTCAATCCACCGGACGTCGTCGTGGCCGGCGCGCAGGATGGCGAGCCCGGCCTCGGCGTCCCCGCCGCGCACAGCCTCGGCCAGGTCGGCGATTGCGCCGGCGAAGCGGTGAACGCGGCGGAGGACGACGATCCCGTCGCCGATCGCGCCGGACGGCGGCTCGGTCGCGGGCACCGCCTGCCGTGCGACCTCGGCGAGGCGGGAGCGGGCCGGCTCGCGCATCAGCAGCGCGTCGGCCGCCGGGCCGACGAGGTCGCCGAGCACGGCGCCGGCCTCGACGGAGGCGAGCTGCTTCGGGTCGCCGATGAGGATCAGCCGCGCGTCGCCGCGCACCGCCTCTAGCAGGCGCGCCGTCATCGAGAGCGACACCATCGAGGTCTCATCGACGACGACGACGTCGTGGGGCAGTTGGTTGCGGCGGTCGTGCCGGAAGCGGTTGGCGCTGCCTGCGCGCCGGCCGAGCAGCCGGTGGAGGGTCGACGCCCTCGTCTCGAGCAGCCGCGCCCGTTCCCGCTCGCTCAGTTCAAGCGCCGAGGCTTCCTCGTGCACGGCTTCCTCCAGCCGCACGGCGGCCTTCCCGGTCGGTGCGGCGAGGGCGACGAGCGGCGTCGGCGCACCGGCGGCGTCGGCCTGCTCGTCGAGGAGAACGAGGATGCGCGTGACGGTGGTCGTTTTGCCGGTGCCGGGGCCGCCGCCAACGACGGCGAGGCGGCGCAGCACGCATGTCGCGGCTGCGAGGCGCTGAAGGTCGGGCTCGTCTCCGTCGAACAGCTGTGCCAGCCCGTCGGCGAGCACGACCGCGTCGACCGCGCCAGCGGGCTCGTTGCGGGAGAGGAGGTCGGCGGCTACAGAGCGCTCGTCTCGCCAGTAGCGGTCGAGGTAGAGCGTCGTGCCGACGAGGCGGAGGGGCCGATCCTCACCGTCGTCCTCGCCGGCGGCGACGAGCGGGCTCGAAGCGAGGCCGTCGATCCACGCCTCAGGGTCCGGCCACGGCAGCGCTGGCAGGTCGACGGGCGCGTCGAGGTCGATGGTCGCGGTGGTGCCGATCGTGGCGAGGTCGACGCAGACTGATCCGAGCCGAGGTGCACGCACGGCCAGCGCGGCCGCGAGCAGTGTGCGCTCGCCCTCCTCCTGCGCGAGCTGCGCGAGGCGGAGGGCGACGTGGACGTCGGCGGCGGCCAGAACTCCCGCCTCGTTGAAGGCGCGCAAAGCGCCAGTTGCGCGACGGACGTAGCGGGTGTCGTGGAGGTCGACTGTGTCGAGCGCGCTCACGTCAACCTCCTCCACGGTCGAGCAGGTCGCTCAAAGCCGCGACGAGTGGGGCCGGTGGCCGCCAGGCGAAGACCCCGCACGGCTGCCCGTCGACCCGGGGTGTGCCGGGGCCCGTCATCCCGCGCAGGAACAGGTAGAGAACGCCGGCGAGGTGCCGCTCCGCGTCGTAGCCGGGAAGCCGCCCGCGCAGGTAGCGGTGCAGCGCGGCGAGGTAGAGCAGGGCCTGCAGCGGGTAGTGCGCGCGTTCCATCGCCTCCGCGAGTGCGGACGGCCGGTAGTGCCAGGCGCTCAGCTGCTCTCCCTCTGCGCCGAGCCAGTTGCTCTTGTAGTCGACGAGGGCGAAGCGGGCGGAGCCGTCCTCGCGGCGGGTGCGGACGACGAGATCGAGCGTCCCAGTTAGGTAGCCACGCAGATCCCAGCCGACGAGCGGGTCGCGTAGGCGGACGGCGTAGCCGACCAGCGGGTCGTCGGCTGGCAGGTGCGTCTCGAGCAGCGCGGCGACGTCGCTGAGGGCGAGCGTGCCCGTCGGCGTATCGCCGCCGACGAGCGGTAGCTCGAAGCCGAGCTCGTCGAGGCGGTCGCTCGCCTCCACGTCGCGGAGCCGGGTCTCATCCAGCAACGGCCCGAGCGGCGTCTCGATCGCGCCGACGAGCCCCGCGATCGCGGCCTCCGTGTCGCCGATGTCGACGTCGTGGCGGCGTCGCTGCTCGGCCAGGCGCGCGGCGAGCTCAGCGCCGAGTTCGGCGCTCGCGAAATCCGTCGCCTCCAGGACGCGGTGGACGAGGTCGCCGATGTCGGCGCCGCCTGGGATGGCGGCGAGCGGCGCAGGTGCCGATCGCAGGCGCTGCTCCTCGGCGTCGGTCGACGTCGCCGCGTCGGCCGCCGCCGCGGTGGGAAGCAGCTCGTCGTCGAGGACGTCGACCTCGGGCTCCGTCGCCACCGGCTCCTCCCGCGCGCCGGAGACGATGCCGCTGTACGAGACGCGTCGCCAGCGCGCGTCGAGGGTGCGCTCGAAGCTGCCCGCGTCGAGCTCGACGGCCCGGCGCGGCTCGCCTGCCCAGCGCGGGCCTGCCGGCGCCTCGACCCTCTCGACGGCGATCCTGCCCGGGCAGTGGGCGGCGAGCGTCTCGAGGCGTGCGGCGACCTCGTCGTCGTCCGGCGTGTGCGTTCCCTCAGCAGCGACGACGCCGTCGGCGTCGCGCGCGAAGAGGAGGCGCCCGAGCGATGAGTTGTGGCATTGCCACGCGCCGGCCCACCAGACGGTTGCTTGGTGCATCGTGCGGGTGAGCGCGACGTAAAGGAGACGTAGGTCCTCCCCGCGTTGCTCGCGGTCGCGGAGTCGACGGTGGTGGGCAATGTCGGGGCCGTACTTGCCGCCCACGTCGATCGTCCAGACGTCGTCGTTCTGGTCGTCGTGGTAGGCGGGCGGATCGTTGTCGTCGATGTAGCCGGGCTGCCAGGCGAACGGGTGGTAGACAATCGGAAACTCGAGGCCCTTGCTGCGATGGATGGTCAGTACCTGCACCGCCTCGGCATCGGAGTCGAGCCGCAGCGCGCGATCCTCGTCGGCGCTGTCGCGGTCGGCGCCGGCGATTCGCTGCCGCAGCCACGCGGTAAGCGAGGAGACGCCGAGCTGCTGCTCGGTAGCGGCGGTGTGCAGGAGCTGGCCGACGTGGCCGAGGTCGGTCAGCCGGCGCTCGCCTCCCAGCCGTGCGAGTACTCGGCGAGGCACCGCCTCGGTCGCCGAGAGCGAGTCGAGCAGCGCCGCCACTCCGCGGGCGCGGAGGAGGCCGGCCCAGCGGTGCAGCTTCGCGTGCAGCTTCTCCCAGGCTGGCTCGTCGGCGGCGGCCATCTGTTCCGCGCTCCAGCCGAGGAAGGAGGTGAGCGCGGCCGACCGGGCACGGGCGCTCGAGACCGGTCGCTCGACCGCCTCGAGAAGGCGCAGCCACTCGTCCGCGGCCGGGCTGGCGAAGACACTGCCGGCGCCGTTGATCACGGCCGGGACGCCGGCGCGCTCGAGCGCGTCGTCCACGAGCGCTGCCAGCTTGTTGGTGGGGACGAGCACGGCGACGTGGCGCGGCCGGACCGGCTCCCGCCGGGACTCCGAGCCGTCCGCGGCGCGGGCGACGAGGATCGCGGAGGAGGACAGGACGCGAACCACGTCGGCCGCCAGGTCGTCCGCGATCAGGGCCTCCGACGCCGGCTTCGACGCGTATCCCTTCGCTGTCAGCGGGACGAGCCCGTCGGCGCGGTGCAGGATCCGCACCCGCAGCGGGGCGGTCGCCGGTGCGTCGACCAGCCGCGGCTCGCGGTTCGCGTCCGCCGCGCGGACGGGCCGGTGGACGATGCCATCGTGGCCGAGCTGGGCGCCGTCGAGGAGCGCGTCGAGGGCATCGATCAACCCCTGGTCGCTGCGCCAGTTCGTCGCCAGCGTGGCCTTGTCGGCGGCGCTGTCGGCGGCGCTGAGGTAGGCGTAGACGTCGGCTCCGCGGAAGGAGTACACGGCCTGCTTCGGGTCGCCGATCAGGATCAGCGTCGCCTCTCCTTCGCCGAAGGCGCGGCGCATGATCTCCCACTGGATCGGGTCGGTGTCCTGGAACTCGTCGACGAGAGCGACGCGGTAACGCTCGCGCAGCTTCGCGCAAGCGACGGCGCCGTGCTCCTCGTCGGCGAGCGTGTTCCTGAGCCGGGTGAGCAGGTCGTCGTAGGTCATCACCCCGCTCCATCGCTTGCGCGCCTCGACCTCGTCCCGGACCGCCTGGGCGAGACGACGCCGCATCGCCCACGTCTGCGCCTCGTCTCCCTGGCGCCGCTCGACCGGCTCGAGTCGGGCGAGCGGGTTGCCGACCGCGGCACGGCCGATCCGGAGGGCCTCGGCCCGGTCGAACGGCGGCCACGCGACGCGGTGGAAGCGGCGCACGTAGAGGTCGTCGACGACCTCCTCGACGAGATCGGAGAGATCCTCGACGAACGTCACGTCGCGCTCGACGTCGCCGGCGACCCCGAGTCCGGCCAGGACGTGCTGGCAGAAGCCGTGCGTGGTAGCGATCGTGGCGGCGTCGAAGCCCGAGACCGCGTCGGCTAGCCGGCGCCTCCGCTGATCCACCTCGGCGTCGGGGCCGTCGGCGAGCAGCTGGAGCACCCCGTCCTCCGCGGGTGGCTCGACGCCAGCGAGCGCGCGTGCGAGTCCCAACTCGGCGCTCACAAGCCGGTCCCGTACCCGCTCGCGCAGCTCGCCGGTCGCCATTCGCGTGAAGGTCACGACCAGGAGCTGCGCCGGCGGAACGCCGTCGGCGACGAGCCGGGCGACCAGCGCGGCGACCGCAAACGTCTTCCCTGTACCGGCGCTCGCCTCGAGCAGCGTCACGCCCCGGGGAAGCGGTCCGCAGAGATCGAATTCCCTCATCACGCTCGGCGGGCTCACCGGTCTATCAGCTCCTCGCGGGCGCGAAGACCCTCCCAAAGACGGCGCGCATACCGTCCCGCCCGCGTCGGCTCGTCGAGTGCCCAGCCCTCGCCTTGCTCGTCGTCGCGCGGCGGTTCCTCGAACACCTCGGCGACCGCCCGCTTTCCGCCGAGCACGAGCCGGTGCTCCGGCTCCGCATCCTCCTTCGGAAAGTTCCAGTCGGACGTCCATTCTTTCTCGGCAGCCGCCCGTGCGTCCTTGCCGGCGGCGACCGCGGCGGCGTACGCGGCCGAGGTCCTGCAGTAGAGCGGCAGCGGCTCGCGCATCCCGCGCTCGAAGAGGTCGACCAGGACGGCAAGGTCGCGCAGGGCCTCCGCCCGGCGCGCTTCCAGAGCGTCGGGCAGACGGATGCGTGCGACGGTGACCTCGTGCCCCCTTGTCCCGTCCGCGCGGCGCCGGCCGAGCGTGACCGCCTCGTAGGCCGTCGCCGGGCGCGCGGCGGCGAGCGCGATCAGGTACACCCACGCGGTCAGGCGGTGCCTCGGCGCGACCCGCGAGTAGGTCAAGGCGGCAACGAGGTCCCCGCGGACGCCGGGCACCGTCCCGACCAGCGTGCGACCTTCCGCTAGCTCCACCCTCACGTCGACGGAGGCGCTAGCCTCGGACGCCGGGACGTAGTCCGCCGCCGCCGCAACGAGCTGCTCGACCACCGGATAGACGCCCGCGAGCACCGACTCCGCCAGCAGGTCCGGTGGCAGTTCCCCACGGGCGATCTCGGCCGCGATCGACGCATCCTTGTCTGCACCCGCGAGCCGGGCCTCGAGCAGCCGCTCCCCGACGCTCCACTTCTCCAGCGCGTTCAACTCGACGGACAGCGCGTCGTCCAGGTCGTCGTCGCGCGCGGCGCCGCCGATGCCGAGCCGCCGGCGAAGGAACGCCCGCACCGGGTGCTGCACGAACCTCACGAGCTGGTCGAGCTCGATCACGGATGCCTCCTCGGGCGGCAGCGGCCCGGCGAGGAACGGTGGCGCGCCGGCGCGGTCGCCCGCCAGGGCCCGCGCACCGTCGAGCGCCACCCGGTCGAAACTCCACGTCCGCTCGGGGACGAGCGCTCCCGAGGCGAAGTTGCGCAGGTCGAACGGCTGCAGCGGGTGCTCGACGACGACCCGCTCGCGCGTCGTCGCCGCGTCGGGAAAGCGGGCGGTGCGATCGACGACGTCGAGTAGCTCGCCGAGCGGGACCGCTGGCGGCCACCGCAGGTTCGTTCGCTCATCCCGGGCCGCGTACGTGATCACGAGGTGGTCGGTCGCGGCCAGCACCGCGTCCAAGAGCAGCTGGCGGTCTTCGCTGCGGGCGTCGCGGTCGCCAACATGCGGATCCACGAGCAGCAGGTCGTCCCCGTCGCGCGCCGTCTGCCGGGGGAAGACGCCATCGTCCAGTCCCATTAGGCAGACGACCCGATGCGGCACCGACCGCATCGGCACGAGCGTGCAGATGGTGAGGTGGCCGGTGCGGAAGCTCGCTCGTGTCGGCCTGCCGCGGAGCCGGTCGGCCAGCAGCGCGCGGACCTCGGGCAGCGCCAGCGCCGTCTGCGTGACCGCGCCGGCCGTCGTGCCCTCGGCGACGACCTCCTCCAGCAGGCGGCCGAGCTGGACGCGCTGCCAGGCCTCCGGGCCGGGGGCGGCGGTCAGGCTGTCCGCGGCCTCGCCGATCGCCGCCGCCCAGGCGTCGAGCGCCATCGGCTCGGCGAACGCGTCCACGATGGTGCGCAGGCGCTGGAGAAACTCGGCGAACCGGCCCGCGAGATCGATGTCGCCGCTGCCGACGTCGTCGAGTGGCAGCACGCCCTCAAACAGCCGCTGTCCCTCCTCCGCCATCGCCACGCCGACCAGCACGCGATCCCAGCCCGCCTGCCACGTGTTGGCCGGCAGCCGGTCGAGCCGGTACGGCGCACGCTGCGCCGCATCGAGGCCCCAGCGCACGCCGCCATCACGCGCCCACTGGGCGATCCGTGCGAGGTCATCGTCGTCGAGGCGGAAGCGCCGGCGGACCGGCGCCCGCCCCGCCAAGTCGAGCACCTGCGACGCGGTCAGCCGACCGCCGGCGAGGTCGAGCAGCTGGGCGGCGACGCCGAGCACCGGGTTGGTCTGGCGCAGCGAGCGGTCGGCGAGGCGCACGTGCAGATCGATCCGCTTAGTGCCGGTCGGCAGCGCGTCGTCCTCCTCGTCTCCCGCCGTTGCCGCCCCGAAGGTCGCGTGGATGAGCGGCGCGAACACCTCGATGTCGGGACACATGACCACGATGTCGCGTGGCTCCAGCGTCGGGTCGTCGGCGAGCAGGTGGAGGATCGCGTCGCGCACCACCTCGACCTGGCGGGCGCGGCCGTGGCATGCATGCACCTGCAGGCTCCGGTCCTCCGGCTCCAGCAGCGCGCGCTCGTCGCCGGCTTCGGGGAGCGGCAGGCCCGGCGGAGCGCGGTCGGCGCGAACGTCGGCCTGAATGCGGCCGAGCAGCGTGGGCCGCCGTTCCTCGACGACGAGGTGATCGTGAACGACGGCGTCTGGGTGCGCTGCGAGGACGAGCTGCATCTCGCGGGCGTCCTGTCCCCAGGAGGCGAGCAGCGGGTTCTGCGGAAGCGCCGCGGTCACATCCTCGTCTCGGCGCACGATCCGTGGGCGGTCCGCGATCATGGAGCGGGCACGGGCCCAAAGCTCCGCTGAGGGATGCAGCAGGAAGAGGTGCACGTCCCGCGAGGCCGCGAGCGCGTGCAGGACCTGGAGGTAGCTGGCCGGCAGGCGTGTCAGACCGAAGAGGGATATGCGCGCGGGCAGGTCGACGAGCGTCGGATCTGCGCGCAGCCGCGCGCAGGCGTCTTCCAGCCGCTCGGCGGGGCTCGGCTCGCCGACCCGTGCGCGCAGCCGCCTCCATAACTCCGACTGCCAGCCGTCGTCGCCGCCGTCCACCCAAGCGCGCTGCATCGCCGGCCGATGGACGGCATAACGGTCGTAGAGATCGGCGACGTGACGCACAGTGCTCAGCCGGCGCGCGCGCCGGGACGCGTCCACGCCGGCTCCCGCCCCGCCGAGGTGCGCCGCCAGCGGCGCCAACCAGGGCTCGCCGAGCGACGCCTCGACCACGTCGAGCAGCGGCCAGACCGAGCGCGCCGGCAGCCACGGATCGGCCTCGCGGTCGATGCCGACGGCCGTGGCGACGGCTCCGTTGACGAGCCGGCCCGGGAACGGGAATTCGACGTTCGCGCAGACGCCGTCGGCACGGCCCGCCGAGGCGCCTAGCACGGCCGACAACCGCTGCGTCAGCCAGCGTTCCACGCCGCGCGTCGGCACGGCGACGACCTCGGCCTGCATCGGGTCGCCCAGCGGTGAGCGAACGACCGCACCGAGCGCACTGACAAGACCGTCCGCTCGTTCCGCTCGGTGGATGTAGAACACGCTTGTGATCCTCTCTCATGTGGCCCCCGGTGAGGGCCGTGTGACCTGCCTCAGCCGCTCGCGACGACGGTGCCCCAGAGGCGCGTGCAGTAGTAACAGCCTGGCTCCGACTGATCGACCGACTTCGTGACTATCCCGCGCTCGCCGCGGTAGGTCAGCTGCGAGGCTGGCTCGCGGAGTCCGCTCACGTAGACCATGAACTCGGTGGCGCCCAGCGAGGCGACGACTCCGTTCACGGAGATGATGGCCGGGCTGGTGCCGGCCAGAGCGTCGCGGTCGACGCCATAGATGCGGCGGTCGGCGTCTCGCTGGTCAGGGCTCATTCGGTCGCGGGCGATCTCGTCCTGGTTCAAGACCTCGGGCAGGCAGACCAGGCAGCGGCTGCCATCGCAGAAGACGACGCGACCGCCGTAGACCAAGTCGTCGCCCTCCCCGGCGGTGTCAGTGGCCAGGTCGAAGTAGGGCTAGGCGTAGCGGGCGCACAGCTCGGTCAGCTCGAGGCGGTGGAGGTCGCGGTCGAGACAGCCGAAGACGACGTCGGCGCGACCCACGACGGGCTCGGTCGCCGCGTCTGAGACCTTGCCGTCGACGCAGACGACCGCCGCGTCCGGCTTCACCGCCTTGATCGTCCGCTCGGCGATGGCCACCTTCTATGCCTGCGTCCGCTCCCTGGGGACGCCGACGTCTGTCCCCACGTCCCCCGCTCGCGTCAGGAAGTCCTGTACCACACAATTGTTCAGCCCGCAACTACTGCCGTCAGGCTTCGTCCCCAATTCCCTCTTCGTCAAAGGGCAAGAGCCCTGCGAGCCGGCTGACTTCGGATTGGGCTGTTGGGCGCCGTGGGTGGTTCGAGCCCTGTGACTGTGCGGCGTTGAGGGGGTCATGGGGTAGCCCAATCTGCTGGTCCGTTCTCGCGGAAATGGGCTGTTGCGTGTTGCCGGCTGCGGATGTCGTGCAGGACTTTTTCGCCCCTCCGACCATCGATCCACGATCAAGCTTGGGTCGGTGTGGCCTTTCCGCCAGATCACGACATCGGGTGTGCCAGCGGCGGCGGCCGTCAAGAGGCCCGGTAGGCTCGACCTAAAGTGATCTAGTGGTTTGACCGGCAACGTTTGGCGGTTTCGATAGAGGGTCCTCTGCTTCGCCGTCGAAGGACCACTCCCGACCGGTCAGCGAGCGGGAGGGGACAATGGCGGCGCGGGTGGAGCTTCGGGAGATCACGAACGAGGAGGGCAACCGTCTGCTGCGGATCATCCGCCGCGGCAGTGGCTCGGTCGTCACCTGGCGGCGAGCGCAGATCGTCCTGCTGGCGGCGCAGGGGATGCCGCCGAGCAGGAGCGGCGAGGTCGTCTTCAGCGACCCGGACACGGTGCGCGAGGTGATCCACAACTTCAACCGCGACGGCTTCGAGGCCCTGTACCCGCGCTACCGGGGCGGCCGGCCGCGTACCTTCACCCTGCCGGAGCGACAAACGATCAAGCGCATCGCGCTGTCCCTGCCCACCGACCTGGGCCAGCCCTTCGCGACCTGGAGCCTGGCCAAGCTCGCCGACTACCTGGTCGCCGAGGGGGTGGTGACGGACATCTCCCACGAGGGGCTTCGCCAGCTCCTGCGCGAGGAGGACGTCAGCTTTCAAGCCCTGAGGAGCTGGAAGCGCTCGAACGACCCGGCCTTCGAGGCGAAGAAGAACCGCATCCTCGCTCTCTACGCGATCGCCGACGGGCTCGTGCAGCCGGGGCCCGACGATCCAGCGGTTGTCGTCTGCCTGGACGAGTTCGGCCCGCTCAACCTGCAGCCGCAGCTGGGCGGCAAGGCATGGGCGCCGCGCGCGAAGCCGAAGCGGATCCGCGCCACCTACACCCGTCCGCACGGCGTCCGGCATCTGCTCAGCGCGCTCGACGTCGGCTCCGACCTGCTGATTTGCCACCTCGAGCAGCGCAAGACACGGGTCGAGTTTCTCGCCTTCTGCAAGACGATCCGCGCCCGCTATCCGAACGAGCTGCGGCTCGCCTTCGTGCTCGACAACTTCTCCGTCCACAAGGGCGAGGAGGTGCGCACGTGGGCGGCGGACAACAACGTCGAGCTCGCCTACACGCCCCACTACGCCTCCTGGCTCAACCGGATCGAGCCCCAGTTCAAGGGGCTCCGCTACTTCTGCCTGGCCGGCACCGACCACCCCGACCACGAGACCCAGGCCCGGCTGATCGCCGACTACGTCGACTGGCGTAACGATCACCGCGACAACCCCAAGCTCCGGCACCTAACCCGACGACAGCTTCTACGGAAAACCGTCCACATCAACACGGCGAACGTTGCGTGATGCTCCACTAGTCCTCGCGGCAACGAGTCATGGGCAAAGATCAGCCAACGCGTGACCGTCTTGCGCTTCAACTGAGGAGTCGCGGCCGAAATGTTGCGCGGGTTCGATTCCCGCCGCCTCTATCAGGATCGCTCACTCACGTCGAGCCGTCGCCCGCCGAACGAGCGGAAAGCCCCTCGAGCAGCCGCGTGAACTCGAGCGGGAAGAGGAACTTCGAGGACGGGCTCGCGCCGAGGGCCTTCAG
>Ga0136621_1000413_pt1 | contig 16847 bp, 15 predicted proteins | sample AntDryUQ445A2306_FD_104673 | JGI IMG/M metagenome (GOLD analysis project Ga0136621, IMG submission 104673) | Polar desert sand microbial communities from Dry Valleys, Antarctica - metaG UQ445A (23.06) | ecosystem: Environmental > Terrestrial > Soil > Desert | place: Antarctica: Dry Valley...
AGAGATACCATTGCAAGAAATATTGCCTTTAAATCCGGTTCTGATTTTATTAACGTAAAAATTTCACCGACTAATTCTTTTTTAAGGTATAGGCTTATTATTACAGGAACTGGTATTCCTTTAGGGCCTAATTTATCCATTACTTCATTTAGCGTTTTGAGCAAGAGAAGTACAACATTATATGCATATGGATTTGGCAATGGCATTAACACTTTTTCCCCAGGTATATTGGGTTTGATTTATAACAAATAAATGAAAAAATGAAACGTATATCTTTTATAACCTTTTTGCTTTTATCTGCAACCTTATTTTTTATCAGTTGTAATAAAGAAGACAACAACGCAGCTAAAGCAATTCCTTTTACTGATTTTCTTAAATCTCAGCCTAGTTTATCAATGTACGCTGGGGCGTTGGAAAAGGCAGGACTGCAATTATATATAAATGGACCCGGGCCCTTTACTTTTTTTGCTCCTACTAATGAAGCTTTCACCGCAGCTTTACTTACACCAGATTCATTAAGCAAAATGACTGCAGGAGCTATTAATTACCTCATTGTATACCATATACTTAACACAAAAGTTACAACCAGGGATTTGCTTGGTGCGCAATATAGTTTTGCACGGGGCACTCAAATTGGTAATACAGCTTCTACACAAATTTTTTTGGGAACGTCTGGAGATAGTTCATATATAAATGGCACCAATATGATTAGTCCTGATAACCAAGTATCGAATGGTATTGTACACATTATCAATAAATTTCAAATACCTCAGGTTTTAAAAGGGGATGTTCAAAATCTGCTTAGAACTACCGGGCAGCATAGCTTATTTATTGCTGCTTTAATGCGGGGAGGCCGTTGGGCGGGGTTAACAGGAACCGGACCTTTTACATTTCTTGCACCAACGGATGCTGCAATGAGTGCCGCAGGTTATACAATAAGCTCAATAAGTGCTGCACCAATTGCGCAAATGGATTCATTAGTTCGTTATCATTATTTCAACAGTTTCCGGTTGTTTTCAAATGATTTTGGTGACAGAATTAGCCCACAGACAGCATTAGGTGTCAACAGAACAGTGACAGCCAGTGGTAATGGTAAAAAAATAAAAGGTAGGTCGAACTCTACTTCTGTAAATATTTTGCAGTCAAATATGCTAGGCACTAACGGGGTTGTCCATGTTATTGATGGCGTGTTGAAGTACTAAGATTTATTACCACTCGTATAAATATGGCTGGTTTAATTAAGCCAGCTTTATTATTTTACAGTCAAATGAAATATTTTATAACCTTAACTATACTGCCTTTCCTTTTAGTATTTCTTACGCCTCCCTCGGACGACGTTCCTCAACGGTTGTTGGTAGGGTTGAAAAAATGGAACGAGCAGCATCCCCAAGAAAAAGTATTTATTCATACTGACAGAGATCAATACGTTGCTGGAGAAACCATTTGGTTGAAAGCCTGGTGCACTGTTAATTCCAAACCCAGTTTTTTAAGCAAAATACTTTATGTTGATCTTGTAGATGAGTCTGGATCAGTTGTCGAAAAAAAAATGTACCAACTGAATGACAATTCAACTACAGCGGGAGTCATTGATTTGATCAAGGACATAAAAAGTGGAAACTACTCGCTAAACGCTTATACTTTGTGGATGTTAAATTATCCGAATTACGTTTTTAAAAAAAATCTCTTTATTTATAATACAGATTATAATAAAAAGACAACTATAAAATCACAGCCATCTTATACATTATCTTTTTTCCCGGAAGGGGGTGATATGGTGGAAAACATAAAAGGCAGAGTGGCATTTAAGGCAGTTGACAATTTTGGTTATCCTGCTAAGGTAAAAGGGAGCATCTTGACTAACACAGGCAGTAAAGTACTTGATTTCAATTCCGAACATGATGGTATGGGTTATTTCGAACTACAGCCATCCAGCAATACATCATATATTGCAAAAACAGAAATCAACGGCAAATTGTTTAACTATAAATTACCTATTGTAAAGAAAGAAGGTGTCACTTTACAAATTCAAAATTCTTCTGCTACAAGGCTCTTCATTTTGCTGGGTACTAATGAAATAAATAAAGAAAAATACAGCAAGCTTTTTTTAATTGCACATGTAAACGGGCTACCTGTCTATAAAGCAGAATTTAAGCCTAATGAAGGAGAAACCGGTGCATCTATTTCAAAACGTGGGCTCCCTGCAGGTATTATTCATATTACTTTATTTGATTCTATTGGTACACCTCTGGCTGAGCGACTTGCTTTCATTGCGAATCATAAAGTGATAAGTCCGGAAGTCAAAGTAAACAAACTTGGGTCTGGAAAACGCGGTATGAATTTATACAATTTTAGATTTGACAGCCTTGTATTTCCTGACATATCTGTATTGATAACAGACGCATCAATACATAATAAGAAGAACATCGCTGACAATATTGCATCTTCTTTTTTGCTTACATCAGATATAAAAGGTTACATACACAACCCAGGTTATTATTTTGCAACCAAGGAAGAAAAAACCTTACAACACCTGGATCTTTTGTTAATGACCCAGGGATGGAGGAGATTTAATTGGAATCAAATAAAAGGAGAAGAAAAAATTACCCTCGCTTACCCTGTTGAAACTTTGATGAGTGTACGGGGTAAAGTAAATAAAACCGATAGAAAAGAAACTATTACAAATGGTACTGTGTCTTTTATTATTAAAGCAGAAGATTCAACGACCATTTTATCAACAGCTACAATAACCGATAAAGGCGAATTCATCGTTGATTCAATTAATTTTGCCAAAGCTGCTACAGTTTCTTATGAGGGTAATAATAATAAAAATAAACTGCCTGTTGATGTAATTATTTACCCGTCCTACATTGACAGTTTAAAAAAATCTTCTAATTTATCTTCAGTAAATATGGATACATCTTCTATTGATGTGAATTCCACTTTAAACGGCTATATAAAAAGCTCGTTAGATGCTCTTGATTTGAGCGATAAAGAGTATCTACAAAATATTACAGTCAAAACAAAGAAAATTTCCCGGTTAGATTCACTTCAAAAAGAATATGTTTCACCAATTTACGAAAATAGTGATCAGTCCATAGATACAGATGAAAATTCTTCGTATTCAAGTATTTGGCAGATTATGAATGCGAGAATTAATGGGTTTTCAGTTAATCCTTATACTGCAGGCGGTGTCACTAGGGCCACCTTTGTTAGAAATGAAGGAATTAATATACCTAATGAAGAAGGGGCTGGAACCGATAGAAATATTCAGTTTTTTTTAAATGAAATACCGGTTAGCGCTGATGTAATCGATGCAATAGTTCCGACAGACGTAGCCTTAATAAAAGTGTATAAAGGTCCATTAGCTTCTCCATTCGGTGCTGATGGTGGCGCAATTGCTGTTTATACAAAAAAAGGAATTGGACCAGGTAAGATTCACGAAAAAAGATTCGAGAAACATAAAAAAAGGGGATTTGATTTTACAAGAGAGTTTTACAGCCCTGATTACACCGCAAATCCTGAATTGAACAAGGATAAAGAAGATAACAGAATTACTTTGTATTGGAACCCAAAGATGAAACAAGAAAAGGATGGCTCCTATACAATCCAATTTCATAATAACGATATTGCTAATAAATTTAAACTTGTTATCCAGGGGATAGATAAGAAAGGCAATCTGGTTTATACGGAACAGATCATTCAATGATATGGTATATTATCGAAGAAATGATGATAGCACAGTTTCAGAAAACAATACCTATCCCCCAAAAAACATATAGCAAAGTGTAATAGCGGTAATAATACCTACCAGGTCCGCCAATAACATAGCACCAACTGCATACCGAGTGTTCTTAATAGAAACAGCACCAAAATAAACAGCAATTACATAAAAGGTTGTATCAGAAGATCCCTGGAGAATAGACGCCAACCGCCCGGCAAAGGAATCAGGGCCAAAGGTGTTCATCGTATCAATCATCATTCCCCTGGCGCCACCGCCGCTTAATGGCCTGATCAAAGCGGTAGGCAATCCATCAACAAAACGGGTATCGGCTCCTAACGAAGCAAATAAATATTTCATACCATTTATAATTACATCAAACGTGCCACTGGTTCGAAGCAAGCTAATGGCAGCCAGCATTCCCACCAGGTAAGGAATAATGCGAACAGCGGTTTCAAATCCACCTTTAGCGCCATCAATAAAAGCATCAAAGACATCAATCTTTTTATATACAGCACCAAAAATGATAAGAATAAAGATGAGAAGTATAAGACCGTTACTTAAAACGCTGGAAAAAGATTGAACTTCATTTGCATTTAGATGTGTTAAGTAAATTACCAGTAATACAATAATTGCAGAAAAACTTCCAACCCATGCTAAAATCACAGGTTGAAATAAATTGATCTTTTGTTTAAAAGAAACAATGAACATGGCAGCCATTGTCGCAACAAAGGTTGTTATCATACAAGGCACAAAAATATCTGTGGGGTTAGCAGATTTTAAAGAAGCTCTTACTGCAATAATGCTAACAGGTATCAGGGAAAATCCTGCGGCATGCAAACACAAAAACATAATCTGTGCATTGGAGGCAGTTATTTTACTTGGATTTATTTCCTGCAAACTTTCCATTGCTTTCAAGCCAAACGGTGTAGCTGCATTATCAAGTCCCAAAAGATTGGCAGAAAAATTCATCATCATGTGTCCCATTGAAGGATGACCTTTTGGAATTTCCGGAAAAAGCCTGGAGAAAAAAGGGCCGATAATTTTTGATAATAAACGTATGCCTCCTGCCCTTTCCGCAATAGCCATAAAACCCATAAACAGCGCCATGATGCCAATCAAACCAATGCTAATATTGACGGCAGTTTTAACGGTTTCAATTATGCCGTCTGCTTTTTTTGTAAGCCTGGGCTGGATGGAACGATAAGTATAAACTTTGATGTTTGGATTTGCAGCCCTTGCTACAGCCACTTCCTGTGCATTCAGATTATCTGTAATTAGAACAGTTGCATTTTGCAGGGAATCCTTTTTATACCCGTAAACATTAATGTATTTTTCAAAAGCTTCGGCAGAGGCAAATCCATTGTTTTGGGGCGACCCTGACATTACATAAGAAACAGAATCATAAGCATCATCAGCCTTACCGGTAACCATCCTGCTAAAAATTTTTTCATCACCTGAAAAACTTTTAAAGATGGCAACAACAATAGCAACAATGATAAAAGCTGACCAGATTCTGCTTAAAGCCATTGGAAAATTTATAGTTTGAAGTTACAGTTGATCGTTGATAGTTGGTCGTTGATAGTTGCTCCCATTAGACGTTTGTACTGTCTATTGTCAATTGCATATTATCCAATCCTTCACTCACAACTCCTCGTTTGTAAAGGCAAGTGGTAATAATTTACTGGCGTTATCAATTACATAAACTTCGCCTGTCATTCCTCCTAAGATCAGTTGCACCGGATGATTCACCCGCCTTTCAAACTCCTGGAATGATTGCCGGCAAATACCGCAAGGCGAAACAGGGTGATCGTTTTTTTGCTTTTCACTTTTATAGCTAACTGCAATTAATTCTATTGGTACATTTGGAAAAAGCGAAGAGGCTGTAGCTAACAGTACCCGTTCAGCACACAGACCAACAGGATAAGAAGCATTCTCCTGGTTGGTGCCTGTAACTATTTCACCATTGGAAAGTTTAGCTACTGCGCCTACATGAAAATGGGAATAAGGGGCATAGGCTCGCTGACTTACTTGTTGTGCTTTTTTCAAAAGCGTTCGTTGTTCTTCAGGCAATTCATCAATATTGTCATATACTTTGTAAGAGAACTCGAACTTATTTTCATGCATATAAACCAGTGTTGGACTAAGTCAAAATTCAAAGTCAAAAAAACAAATTGTAAAGGATGAAATGTGAAATGCAGAATCTATTTTTTACTTACAACTTGTACATATAACTTTTTAGCGATGCGATAATTGTAATATAAACATTTACTTCACTATATTAAACAGCCTATTCCATCTTGGGCCTTTATCCCAGCTAAACCAAATCGTCCATGCCTTTCCTACAACCCTGTCTTCAGGCACAAAACCCCAAAAACGTGAGTCCTGCGATTCGTGCCGGTTATCACCCATCATCCAATAATAATCCATTTTGAATGTGTAAGATGTCGTTTCCTTTCCATTCAGCAAATATTTACCATTCTGCTCGTAAAAATCATTTCTTTCGTATGTACGGATAGCTCTTTCATACATTGAATAATTTTGTGGTGACAATTGAACAGAAGCTCCTTTTTTTGGAATCCAAATAGGCCCATAAAAATCTACTGTCCATTTATGTAATGTATCGTATGGAAATAATACCTGCCCCCAAAAACGTGAATCAGTAGTTTCGGGCTCATCCAGCATAGGCCTCACATTTATTGCCAGGCCATTTTTTTGCGTTTTAGCTACGGCGTGTGCAGTCAACTGCATTTGAAAAACATTTTTTCCCCTTGCCTCCACCTGGTTTGGATCGCTCACATCAACACTATATTGTTCTTTCATTAGATCTTCATCCAATTGCTGACCAGATGTTTCAACTAAATATTTTATTTGAGAATAAGGTGGGGGCTTTTGGAGGCTCCCATTAATATACACTTGCCCTGCACGCACTTCCAGCGTATCACCAGCCACACCTGTACAACGTTTAATATAATTATCAGATTTATCTACCGGATGTACAACAATTGGATACTCCTGGGGATTGGCTAAAACATTATCCGAATAACTGTCCCCCAATTTTGCTGCACGTTTAATATCGTAATATGGACGTAAAGATTGAAATCCTTCGGCATTAATTACCGTATCACCTGCAGGAAAATTAAAAACAACTACATCCCCTCTCTTAACCGGCGAGCCAAACCAGCGTGTGTAGGGTAATTGTATTGCCTTTGAATAAGATGTCATAGAAGTGCCGGGAATATAATTATGAACAAACGGAATTGATAATGGCGTATTTGGAATTCTTGGCCCGTAACTGAATTTGCTTACAAAAAGAAAATCATTAATAAGCAAGGTTTTTTCCATAGAACCAGAGGGAATAGTATAAGCTTCAAAAATAAAAGTGCGAATTAAGGTGGCCGCGACGATGGCGAAAATAGCTGCATCAATCCATTCTCTCCAACCCGGTTTAATAAACCGCTTTGCTCCCTCAGGCCCGATGTAGTGTATCTGTGATGAATAGCCTAAATAGGGAAAATAAAAGGGAGCAAATAAAGCGGCAAGTGTATGTTCCCACAAACGAAAACGACCAAATAATTTTACAAACTCTATAAAAATACCCGGTGTAATAAACCATCCTACCACTGGAATGAGTTGCCAGAAAACCCAATGCCTGGGGCGTTTAGCTAAATCCTGCATCACCCATGTGTTGTAAAAGGGAATAAATGCCTTCCAGCTTTCAACACCGGCTTTTTGAAACATTTTTGCTAAACCAAAGGACGGAAGAAAAACCAATAAAAAAGAAATGAGGTAAACAGTCAATATGTGCGATAACGGCATTAGGTATTCTTTAAAGCAGACAAATTTATTATATAATAAAGGTTATGCAACCCCGTATAAGCAAAGTTTTTGCTAAATAGTAATGTAAATTGTGAATGGGCAATTGGCAGCACCATAGATTTGATAATGGCTTCAATGTGGATTGCCAACCCCGTATTGTTCATCGGTCTTCTTTTATAATCAATGGAAAAGTGAAGCCCGGTATTATTGTCATTCATCATCTGTAATCTTCTTATCATCTACGGCCTGCTATCATTCATCATCTGTCATCTTCCCAATTAGCTTTTCGGCATTACATAATTTTTTACGTCTTCTTTAGTAATGCTTTTGCCCGAAAGTATAATTAAACGCTCTACAACATTTCGCAATTCCCGTATATTACCCGTCCAGTTGTATTGTTCCAATAATTTTACTGCATCATCTGCCATTACTTTTTTAGCAATACCATAGTCATTACAAATGTCAATTAAAAATTTATCGATCAACAGGCCAATATCTTCCCTCCTTTCATTAAGCGATGGCACGTGAATTAAAATAACGCCAATGCGATGATAAAGGTCAAGACGGAATTTTTTCTCTTCTGCTTCCTTCAAAAGATCTTTATTTGTTGCAGCAATTACTCTTACATCTACATTGATCTCTTTTTCACCTCCTACTCTCGTAATTTTTCCTTCTTGTAAAGCCCTGAGCACTTTGGCCTGCGCACTTAAACTCATATCTCCAATCTCATCAAGAAACAATGTACCGCCATTTGCCTGCTCAAATTTTCCGATGCGTTGTTTAATAGCCGATGTGAATGACCCTTTTTCATGCCCGAACAATTCGCTTTCAATTAATTCACCCGGAATGGCGGCGCAATTTACTTCAACCAACTGGCCCGACACCCTGCCGCTTTTTTCATGTACCCAACGCGCAACTAATTCTTTTCCCACTCCATTATCCCCTGTTATTAAAATCCTGGCCTCAGTAGGTGCTACTTTTTCAATAGTATCTTTAATTTTTTGCATAGCAGCAGATTCGCCGATCATTTCCTGCACCTTACTTACCCTTCTTTTTAAGGACTTAGCTTCGAATACAAGATTGTTGCGTTCCCTTGCATTGCGAATGGTAATTAAAAGCCGGTTTAGGTCAGGTGGCTTTTGTATAAAATCATAGGCGCCTTTTTTTACGGCTTCTACAGCGGTTTCAATATTACCATGTCCCGAAATCATAATTACCGGCACATCCGGGTTATGTTCGGTTGCTTTTTGTAAAAATTCCAATCCATCAAGTTTCGGCATTTTAATGTCGCATAGCACTACATCGTAAATCTTTTCTTTAAAACATCTCAATCCTTCTTCGCCATCTGCTGCCTCATCTATTTTATACCCCTCAAAAGAAAGTATTTCTGTCAGGGTTTTCCGAATGGCTTTTTCATCATCTACAATAAGAATTTGATTCATGTAAACTTGTTGAGGCTGCAAAGTAAATGAAATAGGATTATTTGTGAAAGCGATTATGGACTTAGCTCTTTGCTACTATTGAGCTGCGTTGCGCACTCTTGTACGGTTGGTAATTCTTTTCAGCACTTGTACAGCGGTCTTTCAAATATTTAGGCTGTAAAAATTTGAAGGTTTATCAACATTGAGTATTGAATATTGAGTATTTAACAACCTCTAACCTCCGGCATCTTTCTATTTATATAAAAAAAAAGGCCGGATAGAAATCCAGCCTCGTGTAAAATCCAATATCCTATGAAAAACCAAGACAAAGATGCGGGTTAATTTGGAATAACAAAACTATTTGTAACAATTTATTTTTTTAATAAAGAAGTGAAAATTATAAACTTATGTAATGTGTACACAACTCTACTGTAATTCTCAAATTGAGAAAACAATTACGCTTTAAATCCTTATTTTTTTAAGTACAGGATTTCTTTTGCAAGCTTAACAGTACGTGATATGTCCGGCAAAGCCGCTGCAACCAGGTTGGGTGCATAATGTAAGGGAGCATCTGCTGCAGTAATACGACGAATGGGTGCATCCAGGTAATCAAAACCTTCTTTTTGAATCTGGTAAGCCACTTCAGAAGATACAGAAGCATAAGGCCATTCTTCTTCAATAATGATTAACCGGTTAGTCTTTTTTACACTTTCTAAAATGGTCATCCAATCTAATGGACGGATGGTTCGCAGATCAATTACTTCTGCATTTATTCCTTCTTTTTCCAATTCAGTTGCTGCACCCAATGCCACGTTCATCATTTTACCAAAAGAAACGATGGTGACATCAGTGCCCTGCCTTTTTACATTTGCTTTTCCCAGTTCAATATAAAATTCTTCATCAGGAATCTCGCTTTTGTCTCCATACATAACTTCGCTTTCCATAAAGATCACCGGGTCTTCTTCATAACGGATAGCTTGTTTTAATAAACCTTTACCATCATAACCATTACTTACAGATACTACTTTTAGCCCGGGAATGTTTGCATACAAAGCTTCAAAGGCAGTAGAGTGTTGTGCACCTAATTGACCGGCAGTTCCATTGGGTCCACGAAAAACTATGGGACAGAAAATTTGCCCGCCGCTCATGGCGAGCATTTTAGAGGCGGTATTCAGGATTTGATCTAAGGCAAGTACCGCAAAATTCCATGTCATAAATTCAACAATGGGACGCAAACCATTTTGTGCAGCTCCTACTGCTACTGCAGTAAAACCTAATTCAGAAATAGGTGTATCAATCACACGCCGTGCACCAAACTCTGCCAGCATACCCTGGCTAACTTTGTAAGCGCCATTGTATTCAGCCACCTCCTCTCCCATTAAAAAAACCCTGTCATCACGGCGCATTTCTTCATTCATTGCTTCACGTAAAGCTTCACGAAATGGAATCTGTCTCATGTATAAGTGTTAAGCGGGGCAAAATTAGCAGAGTGGCTGCATAAAACCTAAAATGAAAAATGTAGTAATTGGGTTATTATATGGCTAATGAATTGCATATTCTTAAATATGGATACGACACAGATCATCGGGCTAACAGCAGGGCTACTTACTGCAAGTTCATTATTGCCACAATTAATAAAAACAATTAAAGAAAAAGAAGTAGAAGAAATTTCAATAATAATGCTATTGATATTACTCTCTGGTATTTCTTTATGGATAGTTTATGGAATTAAAAGAAACGACTTTCCCATCATTGCAACAAATTCATTTTCATTGTTGCTAAATATTATTATGATTGTGCTGCGAATTAAATACAAGCGCTAAGAGAAGAAAAAAGAGAGAAGGAGATAAAAAGAAAATCATAATAACTCTCTTCACATTTTCTTTTCATCCGTGTTTAGGGTTAATGCACAAACCATAGAAAGACCCTGGCTCCGAAATTTTGACAAAAACCTGGCAACAACAAAAATCTTTCCCTCTTTTTCCCCTTTTCTTCTATTAGCCTCTCTTAGCCAACTCTTTCAATCACCATAGCAGAGGCGCCGCCACCGCCATTGCAGATACCTGCAGCGCCATACTTGCCATTTTTCTGTTTCAATATATTAACCAATGTTACAATAATGCGGGCACCACTACAGCCTAACGGATGGCCCAAAGAAACTGCTCCACCATTTATATTTACTTTAGCCGGATCAAGGTTCATTTTTTTTGTATTTACTATACCTACCACGCTAAAAGCTTCATTCAATTCTACGTAATCAATATCACTCATTTGCAAACCAGCTCTTTTAACGGCAATGGGTAAGGCAATACTTGGTGTTGTGGTAAACCATTCAGGTTCTTGTTCTGCGTCTGCATAGCCTCTTAAGACAGCTAACGGTTTAATACCTAAATTATCTGCTTTTTCTTTACTCATTAAAACCACCGCCGCTGCGCCATCATTCATAGTGCTGGCATTAGCGGCTGTTACAGTTCCTTCTTTACCAAAGGCGGGTTTTAAAGAAGCAATTTTATCAAACTTCACATTCCATGGCTCTTCATCTTTTGAAATAATAACAGGTTCACCTTTTTTTGAAGGAATCTCAACCGGGACTATTTCATCTTTAAATCTTCCCGCTTCCCATGCGGCCTGACTACGTTTGTAGCTTTCAGTCGCAAATGCATCCTGCTCTTCCCTGCTGACTTTGTTTTCCAATGCAGTAGCATCTGCGGCACAACCCATTGCATAATTATTATAACAATCTGTCAGGCCATCTTTTGCCAATCCATCAATCATTGAACTGTTTCCATATTTATTACCCCAACGTAAGTTTTCAACATAAAAAGGAACATTGCTCATGCTTTCCATTCCACCTGCCACCACTACATCTGCATCGCCTAATAAAATACTTTGTGCTCCCTGGGCAATAGCTTTCATTCCACTGGCACAAACCTTATTTACTGTTGTACAAACCACATTGTCTGGCAGACCTGCATACTTTGCTGCCTGCCGTGCAGGGGCCTGGCCAAGATTTGCCTGAATCACACAACCCATTAATACTTCATTCACTTCATTGGGAGAAATACCTGCTTTTTCAATAGCGGCTTTAATAGCAACCGCACCCAATTTTGTTGCAGAAATATCTTTTAATACACCGCCGAATGAACCAATTGGCGTACGAACTGCAGAGACGATATAAACCTCTTTCTTCATATAACATTATTTGCGGCGCAAAGATAGGGTGAGTTGCCCCTATCCCCTAAAGGGGAATGCTTGACTCATCACGCAGAGACTCCCCTTTAGGGGATGGGGGCTTCATTATCTTTGTCCGTATGTCTCAATCTTTTCTTACAGCCGAATGGCGTAATCTTTTAATGGCTAATTATCAAATAGAGCCTTCCATCTTACAAAGATATTTACCCTGCAGAACAGAGCTTGATAGCTTCAATAATGTTCATTATATAAGCCTTGTTGGTTTTCTTTTTAAAAACACAAAGCTTAAGGGTGTATCCATTCCGTATCACAGGCATTTTGAAGAAGTAAATCTTCGTTTTTATGTTCGCTATAAACAGGAGCAAGCATGGAAACGTGGAGTTGTTTTTATAAAAGAGATTGTTCCAAAACACATGATCACGTTTGTAGCCAATAATATTTATAATGAAAAATATGCCACCCACCCAATGAAGCATGTGTTGAAAAATGATGGGATTAATTTTCAGGTTGAATATTATTGGAAGGTCGCCAAAGATTGGAACTATATTAAAGCCATAGCAGATTCCAAAACGGTAAGTATAACGAAAGATTCTAAAGAAGAATTTATCACGGAACATTATTGGGGATATACAATTTTTACGAATGATTGCACAGGTATGTACGAAGTGACTCATCCAAAATGGGACATTCACACAGTAAAGAGCTATGAAATAAAATGCAATGTGAAAGAATTATACGGGCCTGATTTTATTAGTGCTTTAGAGCAGGAGCCTGCATCCGTTTTTCTTGCAGAAGGTTCAGTAATTAATGTACTGAAAGGATCTAAATTATACCAGTATAAATATTAAAATGAAAGGGCACTATTCCATAATAATTATTGGTGGCGGTCCTATAGGTATTGCTTGCGCATTGGAAGCAGAAAAGCATGGTATTGATTATGTCATCATTGAGAAAGGAACTATTGTTAATTCTCTTTATAATTACCCGGTCAATATGACTTTTTTTTCTACTTCCGAAAGGTTGGAAATTGGAAATGTTCCTTTCGTTTCAAATAATCCAAAACCAACGCGGAACGAAGCTTTGGAATATTACCGCCGTGTAGCTGCAGATAAAAAAGTAAATATTCATTTGTTTGAAGAAGTAAAAGTTATAGTGATGCAAAATGCCAATGACAAGATGCAGGAAACTATCTACTCAGTTAGTACCACCAGAGCTTCATATACTGCAAACAACATCATTATCGCCACAGGTTTCTATGATATTCCTTACCTGTTAAACCTTCCAGGCGAAGAATTACTTAAGGTGAAGCATTATTATAAGGACCCGCATTTGTATGCATTTCAGAAAGTGGTAGTAGTTGGTGCAAATAATTCCGCTGTGGATGCAGCATTGGAAACCTGGCTCAAAGGTGCAGAAGTGACAATGATTATCAGGCAAAATGAAATAGGCGACCGGGTAAAATATTGGGTGAAACCAGATATTGAAAACCGCATTAAGGAAGGATCAATTCAAGCATATTTTAATTCTGTAATAACCGCCATCAGGGAAGCAGAAATTGATATACTTACACCCGAAGGTCCTCTAACAATTCCGAATGATTGGGTGCTGGCTATGACAGGTTATCAACCTAACCTACCTTTTTTAAGAAAAATAGGAATACAATTATGCGATGATGAAGTAATGAAGCCAACTTACAATAATGACACACACGAAACCAACTTAAAGAATATTTACCTCGCTGGTGTTATCTGTGGAGGCATGAATACACACCGACTTTTTATTGAAAACTCAAGGGAACATGCTGTTAAAATTATACAATACATTAAATGTAACGCCTTAAAGATCAGCTAAGTTTTAATAGTCAAACTGAAAACAAGAAAAGCCTTGTATTTAAAAAACTTTTTCTTCTTTTAGCGCAAAGTTTACAGCCGCTTCAGCATGGATAAAAGTTGCATCAAAAACCGGAACGGTAGAATCCTCTTGTTTGATCAATAATAGGATTTCTGTACATCCGGGATAATTCCTTCTGCACCCTGTTCAATCATCTATTTATAAGATGCAAGTAATTTTGTTTTGTTTGGGGCAATATCAATCCTTTTCCCAATTCCGTGTAAATAGAATCATTCACCATCTGCACATCTTCCTCGCCCGGAATGATTGTTTGAATTTCATACCCGGCCAATTTATTACGGTAAAAATTCAATTGCATGGTGTATTTAGTGCCTAATAAAGCAACTGTAGAAAGATTCTTTTTTTTAATTTCTTTAGCTACCGCGTCTGCAATGTGTAGGAGTGGAATATTTATTGAGCTTTGTACTTCACCGGCTATTTTATGCATTGTGTTGGCACTAATTAAAATGCAATTCGCACCCGCTACTTCGTTTTTTTTTGCGGCATTGCAAATGATATTAATTATTTCTCCCCAACTTCCTTCTTGCGTTAATCTCTTATCTGACCATAGTTGACAGAATATAAAACAATTTTTCTGCCTCATCATCTCCTAACCTAATATTCGCTTGCTCGTTAATTATACGATAGTATTCTAATGATGAATACCAGCTTAAGCCTCCTATTAATCCAATCGTTTCATATTTATTTTGAAAATTGATTGTGAACACTTATTCTAAACTAAATCGGTTTTTTCCTCCCCTAACCTGGCAGTTTCTGCTTCGTCCAGATCATCATTGGGACTATGAGCAGATAACTCAATATCGTTATCCATGTCTTTATCAGCTTGTTCATGCGCTGCCTCAGTTATTTTTTTTTCTGCTCTGCTAATCTCGTGTCGAGTAAGGTCATCATGCTTTGCCTGTTTATTTCCATTTTCTTTTGGAGGGATTCGCTTTTGCATAATAATTTTTTTATAAGTTGAAATAACTTCTCTTAACCATACAAAACTATGCTGTATAGATGAACTTGGATTAGAAAATCAATTGTGTAGTATTTGCGGATTTAATCAGCATAAGAAGAATTTCTCAATTACTGGTGGACGTACTAATCTTTATATCTATCCCTATAAAAACAAAAGCTGCACTAAAGCAGCTTTAAAAAAATTTAAATGGGAATTTAACCATTTCCGCTTTGACGTTGTTGCATATTCTTTCTCTGTTCTTCAAAGAATTCATCAACCAATTTAATTTGGTCATCAGTTAAAGGAATCGCTTTATACTTTTTATTAGTGTCGGCTTTTACTTCCTCCATTTTCTTCTTTCTGTCTTCTTCACTCAAATCCCTAAGCCCACGTAATTGCTGACGCGATTCAAAATTAATTTCAATTATTTTGTCCGCTTGAGCATCAGTTAATTTTGTTTTCTCAATTAGCTGCGGTTTTATACGTTCTTTCATGCGGGCCAACATGGCCGAAGGATCGCCACCACCCTGCTGGGCATTGGCATTGATTACGCCTAATGTTGTTATAAAGGCAATGATAAATAAGAATTTTTTCATGTCTTGTATTTTAATTTAATTGATTGGCAAGTTAAATGAAACTAAAGTTAATAGAAGTTAATATCTTGAATCTCAGGGTAAAAATTTTGCAAATGAAATTAAAAATACATTGGGTTTTTCGGAAGCCAATTATGTAGAAGAATGGAGTTGGGGTTTGGCGAAAAAAGATGAAATTGAGATAATGTTGGCAAAGCCAAACGAACATACTCCATATGAAAACCCGTTTTTCACAGGATCGCTTTACATAAATACAAATGATGTAGATGGATGGTGGAACAAATTAAAAGATACAGAATACATTTACTATCCAATTGAAAATTGTGAATACGGTATGAGAGAATTTGCTATCGAAGATTGCAATGGTTATATCTTGCAATTTGGCCAAGACCTTTTACCAGAATGAGAGCAATTGTAGATTATCTTTCAGCATTTTTCAGAACAGTTGATAAACGTATTCTTTCGCTTTCAGTCATTTTTACTGCCTGTTTTATTTTTATTAATTATTATTTTAAATTAAATGACTGCATTAATTCATTCAGCGAGTTACAGCAATATGCAAGTTGGTATGCCATATTTTTTATCGCATTTTCTTTTGCCTATTTCTTATTAGTTTATTTTAAAGGCTCAGACATTTTTAAGAATAACTCATTCCTATTTCTTTTATTAATTGCTCCCTTATTATTTGCGTGGAAAATGGCTGCTTCTGTTGACCTTATACACACAAGCAATGAACTATATAATAACTATTGGAACAAGGTCATCTATTGGCCTTTAAAATTAATAATAATGCTGGCAGCCTTATTTATTGTGTGGAAAGTTTTTGACAAACAACAAAAATTTTATGGATTAACGCTTCAAAAATTTTTTGCCAAACCATACCTTATTATGCTGCTTATCATGTTGCCCCTTATAGCAGCAGCATCTACCCAACCAGATTTTTTAGCCATGTATCCTAAATTAAAAACTGTGCAGTTTTTGGCTGGTGAACAAAACAGCGGTTGGTACAAATTACTATACGAGCTCTCGTATGGTTCTGATTTTTTTACGATTGAACTTTTTTTCCGTGGATTTGTAGTGCTGGCCTTTTGTAAATGGGTAGGTAAGGATGCTATTTTACCAATGGCCATTTTTTACTGCACTATTCATTTTGGAAAACCCCTTGGCGAATGTATCAGCTCTTTCTTCGGTGGAATTATATTAGGAGTAGTCATCTATAACACCCGCACCATTTTTGGAGGTTTGATGGTACA
>Ga0136621_1000414_pt1 | contig 16795 bp, 14 predicted proteins | sample AntDryUQ445A2306_FD_104673 | JGI IMG/M metagenome (GOLD analysis project Ga0136621, IMG submission 104673) | Polar desert sand microbial communities from Dry Valleys, Antarctica - metaG UQ445A (23.06) | ecosystem: Environmental > Terrestrial > Soil > Desert | place: Antarctica: Dry Valley...
GGGGCGAACATGGCCCCGTGAGCGATGAAAAACGGGCTTAACGGCCGCGTCTCCGTCTGCAATCGATTCGTATACACGCTGTACAACCATTTTTGATACTTGTTCAGAGGTTCCCTAACCTGGACGAAGCTACCGGCCGGCGGCCTGGATTGCCTATCTGAGTTAGATCCCCAGCATACTACCTTACCGTCGGGACGCAACCCGCAGGTGTGCATGTACCCTGCACTGATCTGCGCGAAGGGCGGTCCGGGAGCTTTTGCCTGCCCATCCCTGTTGGATCCCCAGCATCGAACGTGACCGTTATTGTGCCGCCGACAGCTGTGTAATCCGCCTGCGCTTACACGTCCGAGACCTAGGCTATCGCTAGGAGGGCTAGCCTGTCTATCGCGGTTTTCTCCCCAACACTCGATCCGCCCGGTGGCGCGTACCGCGCAGCTGTGATAGCCGCCCGCGGCAACCTCTATGAATACACCGTTCGGCACATCGCTTTGTTTCCAGTTATTGTTCCCCCAGCAGGCCACCTGACCCTCGGGCCGCAGTCCACAGGTGTGGTAGCGGCCCGCGCTAAGCTGGGTGAATGCACCGGACGGGGGGCTGCTCTGACCATAGAAATCGCTTCCCCAGCAAGCGGCGGTGCCATCGGCACGCCGCCCACAGGAATGCAACTGCCCGGCGGCGATTTGGACGAAACTGCCGGGCGGAGGCGTCAATGGTCGATAAAACAACCAATTGCTCCCCCAGCACCTCACTGTGCCATCCGGGCGCACCCCACAGGTGTGCCAGCTCCCCGCACTGAGGTGGGTAAACGGGCCATCGGGGGGCGCTGCTTGTCCAGAGCTTCCGTCACCCCAGCATTCCACGCGGCCACCCGGGCGAATCCCACAGGTATGGGATTGGCCAGCGCTGACTTCGGTAAAGCCGCCGCTCGGTGGGGCTGCTTGTCCAAGATCGTTATGCCCCCAACAAGTCACGGCACCATCGGAGCGCAATCCGCAGGTGTGCTCAAAGCCAGCACTGAGCTGCACGAAGTGGTGACTGAACGGTGATGCTAGCGTACCCCAGCATACGACCCTGCCGTCGAAGCGGAGCGCGCACGTATGCTTTCCGCCGGCGGTCAGTGTGGTCGCTGCGGTATAAGCTTGAACCACCACTGTGATCCCGAGGAGCAGTGGAAACACGACCCATGGAACGACGCTCACTCGTCGCTCCCGCCGCGGCAGAGAGAAGGGCGACCGCTGCTGTTGCTGAGACACTTCCCAAGGATATCGTATTATTGCTGGACAACTCCAGCAGCATGAAACCACCCCGGCGCTCGCAGGGTGGGCTGCCGAATCACCGTGCTAAGATAACAACAAAATCGGTTTCCGGCTCGGTCCGTCGCTCGTACTCTGGGGATGTGGTCCGGGCGGGAAGTGCATTTATTTCATAAGCCTTAGCTCGAAAGACGATGAACGAATTTAGAAACCTGAGAGACACGGTACTTGCGATCCTGCTGTTAGTAGCGATGGTTGGCATGTATGGATGCAATACCGTCGAGGGCTTCGGCAGGGACCTCGAGAAGCTCGGCGATAAGATCGAGAAAAAGGCCGAGCAGAAGAAGAACTACTGAGGAGAGGTCGTGAATAAATCGTCGCGAGCAGCCCGAAGGCCGCCAGGCGGGTTACTGTTTCGCGCGGCGTACTCCAAGGATCGTGACTTTATCCCCGACCCGGAGGGTCTTGCCGGCTTCAGAGGGCGGGATCCGCGTATTCACGGCGAGGCGGTAGTAGTGATTGAACCGCGAGCGGGCCGCCCAGGAGGGTAAGGTCTGTTCGCGTTTCGTGGCCAGGGTTTTCTGGAAGCCCGCCTCCTCGATCCCGCTCCGCGGGTGGCGCGCCGGTACGACACAGCGCTGGCAAGGATTTACGCCCTCGAAAGCGACCCCCCCGACGTTAAAATCCACCAGCGTGCCGGCTTTCCCGAACAGACGGTCTTCCCAGAATGCGGGGACGCCGCTGATCTCAAGATTGGTCCGGAAACGAAGCTGCATATCTTGCGGTGTAGCGCCGGGGAACCAGGCGCTGACCGCCGCCAGTGTCGCCGCGCTGATCACGGTCGGTCCCGAGGCATCCGTGTCGTCGGGGAAGCCGGCCCGCGGATCCTGCCGGATCGCGACCGGAAAGCCAAAAAATCCGCCGAGCCACGCGGCCATCTGTTCCAGGTCTCGGTCGAGGCGGAAGCGCTGCGGCGCGCTCGTCCCTGAATCCGAAATCGTGACCGTGTGTGTGTCCAGATCAAAGTGCGCGCGCAGCCGATGCACCTCGGCGAGGCGCTTGCCGTTTACAAACTTGCCTTGGGTATCCACGACGGCAAAGGCGCGATCATGTTCAAGGCTCCCGCCCGGGGCGATGCGCGCTTGACCCACGGAGACGCCGTCGAGTGACTTGATCGGGTAGAGGGTGATCCGTTGAATGCATGCCATTGCGGCGGTTGTCATGGCGTTCACTGGTATATTCACGATTACCCCGCCGCTTGTGGCGGACACTCTCTCAGAGCTTGTGAAGAAATCGTAGCGAGCAAGTCCGTCCGCGAGGCGCACGGCGCGCAGGAGCGTTTCGCCGGGAGCGAAACGGCGCGTATGCCCCGAAGGGGCGAGCCTCAAGGACGAGGCGAGCAACCGCAGTGTATGTGGAAGTACATGAGGATTCCGAGCACCGCGCAACGATGCGGGCGGGCTGCGCAGTAGATTTATTCACAAGCTCTCAAATCCCGATATTGCTTAGCGCCACCATGATGTCGTTCAAAATCGCCGTCGCCCGAGGATGCTCGACCTCGAAATGCCGGATCGCCCCTTGTACATTGGCGATGAGGTCCTCATGCCGGGTCTGGTCACCTCGATTTTCCAATTGACTTTCGATTTCCGTAATAAGCCGGTTTAGCCGCTCTATCGATTCGGGTTTCCCCGCACCGAGATCGTTCACTTGTTCCCTCAACCTTTCGAGATGTTCCCGCAATCTTGTTTCAGACATGTTAGTTAACCCTTTTTTCTAGCATCACTACTCGGCCACCGGCGGAGATTCGTATGTGCCCTAGTTTAACCCCATCCGCTATAAGCTTCGATCTGTCCGCTGCCATGCGAGCCATCGTAGCGGCCGGGCGAGAGCTCCATCGAGAACCGCCGCGAAACATCCAAGAATGCCGTACGTCACGTACTGAGGATAGTGAACGAAACAGACGAACTGGGGGCGTCGCGGAGCAACGGTCAGTCTGGCCGCTTGCCTTCTCAGGCCGCATCCGGCGCGGCGACTGGGTTCGGGTGTTATAATGCAACTGTGAACGCTGGTACGGAGACGACCGAGTTCGATGCCCGAGAGATCGCCTTGCGCGGCCTGATTTCGGGGATTGCCGGCAAAGAAGAAGCGGCGCTGTCCGCGCTCTACGATGCGACGACAAGCCGCGTTTTCGCCTTGGCCTTGCGGATAACGGGACAACGGAACGATGCCGAAGAGGTTGCGGAAGACGTGTACATGCAGGTTTGGAACGGCGCCGGCGCCTACGATGCCAAGCGCGGAAAGATCATGACCTGGCTGTACACGATCTGCCGCAGCCGCGCGATTGATTTGCTACGCCGGCGTAATCCGGCGGAGATCTGCCCGTCGTCCGAGATGCCATGCGAGGACGGGGATGTAGCCGCCGATCCGTTGGATGCCCTCTGCGGACTTGAGGACCATAGCTTCGTGCGCGCGGCACTCGAGGCGCTTAGCGCGAACGAGCGGCAAATGTTAGTCCTGAGCTATTTTAAGGGGTTCAGCCATCAGGAAATCGCGGATTACACCGCGACGCCTCTCGGTACCGTGAAGACGGTCTTGCGGCGGGCAATGCAACTTATGAAAGAGCAGCTAATGGCCGTAGAGGCGCGTGGAATGTGGCCCCGGCGGAAACGTTTCAGTGCGGCTAAAGAAAGCGCCCCGGTGGTGTAACTAATGAACGACGAAAATCTATTCGATACCGAGCTATTTACGCACTGGGCCGATGCGCTGGCACCCGTGCAGCCGCCGGCCGGCTTGCGCGATAGGATCATGGCGCGCGTGCGCGCCGAGCATCCGCTCACGCAGCTACGCACGATACGCTCGGCCGAAGGTTGGATGGACTTCGGGCCCGGGATCCGATTCAAGATCCTGCACCGGGATGAAACCGGACGCGCAAATTCCTTGCTGGCCCGCCTGGACGCCGGTGTCACTCTCCCTCCGCATCTCCACGCCGCCAATGAGGAATGCCTGGTGCTGGAAGGAGAGATCACCTACTACGATATCACCGTCTGGGCGGGGGATTACCACTTTGCGCCCAAGGGCGCCGCCCACCCTGCACTCACCACACGGGCCGGCGCGCTGATCTTTTTGCGATCCGGGATGGGCGAGCCCGTGCCGGAGTTTTCAGCAGCACGCTGATTTACGCCGCCCAGGCGCAGATGTCGCGCTGGCGGATCGTGGCTGTCATCGCCCCCGGCGCCTTGGCGTCATTCGCCGCCCTATTTCCTGGCCCGATCCCGCAGGATCCCAAGTACCACAATTTCGCCGACCAGCGGGTCTTCTTTGAAATTCCGCATTTCGGTGATGTGATCACCAACATTGGCTTCGTGCTGGCCGGTTCGATCGCATTGGCGCGGTTGCTGTCTCCAGGCCGGTTGAGGAGTGCGTTTGCAACGGACCGCGAACGCCGCGCTTGGGTCGTATTTTTCCTTGGGATCATGCTCACCGGGCTGGGATCGGGCTGGTACCACCTGCAACCGGATAACGCGCGGCTGTTCTGGGATCGGCTGCCGATGACCCTGACGTTCATGGCACTCGTGAGCGTCATGGTCAGCGAACGTATCGACGCGCGTGTGGGCGTGGCGCTGCTCGGGCCGTTGGTTCTGGCGGGGCTCGCGAGCGTCGCGTGGTGGGATTACACCGAGCAACAAGGCCAGGGAGATCTACGCTGGTACGGCCTGGTGCAATTCTATCCCATGGTCGCCAGTGTGCTGATGCTGCTGCTGTTCCGGAGCCGCTATACCCGCGATTACCTTTATTGGGTCGCACTCTGCGCCTACGCGGCGGCCAAGCTTGCGGAACATTTCGACGTCGAGATGTATCATCTCAGCGGTTGGCTGAGCGGCCACAACCTCAAGCATGTCCTGGCCGCCGTCGGCGCGTGGCTGTTGTTGATCATGCTCCGGCGGCGCTCCGTAGTAGCGAACGCTGGAACGAAATCACTATGAGAAAACACCAGCTCGACGGCTTGCGTTTTGTATTATTCCTGATGGTCTTTGCCACCCATTACGCGCCGAACCCCTTTGACGTGGGTTACCTGGGCTATGCATTACCCGTCTTCTTCGTGATGAGCGGTTTTCTCATCACCAACGTGCTTCTGTCCGCCAATCACCCGAGCTTGCTCACCAATCTCAAGGTTTTCTATACCCGAAGAATTCTGAGGATATGCCCAGCCTATTATCTAGTGGTATTGCTATTGATCGGCATGGAAGCGCTCACCTACCCGGCGTACTATCTCGCCTACCTTTTCAATATCAAGCTCTTTGCTCTGAGCCTGAGCCCGAGCGCGGCATTCTACGAGTGGTTCTTACAGGGTTGGCGCAATGAATCGATGCATCTCTGGTCCTTGAGCGTCGAGGAGCAGTTTTATATCGTCTATCCTCTGCTCCTCTACATCACGCCCCCGCGCTATCGGACCACGATGTTATTTTCCGTGCTGATCATGAGCATCGCGGCGCGTTTCTGGTTCATGTCTCGTTATCCGAAATCGTTCTACGGGACACTCTTGCCCGTGTGCGCGGAATACTTCGTCTGGGGATGTATTTTCTCGTGGCTCGAGTATCAACGAAGCCTGCCGCGGTTCTCCCCGCCCTGGACGCTGGGCCTCTCGGTGATTGCGATACTGAGTTTGATCGGCGTCGAGTTTTATCTGGGCCAAAGTGGCTTTCTACAATTCTCGACCTCTCACTACCAGACGCCGATTGCATTGAGCATGGGATTCTTTGTTTGGGGCTTGTGGTCGCTGCCTGAATCCCACCTCGTGGTGCGCGTGCTGAGCTTCGGACCCTTCGTGTACTTCGGCACCATGAGCTATACGCTGTATCTCGTGCATCTGATCGCCATGAACTTGTTCAACTCCCTCGATCTCAAGCTTCCGCTGCCTCAGCACATCGGCGTTGTCGCCGGGGGCTTTGCGATTTCACTCCTCATGGCGACTGCGATCTGGCATTGCTATGAGAAACCGATCTACGCCCTGCGGCGTTACTTGCCATATCGTTGAGGCGCCGAGGATAATCATCGCGCTCATGGGTGTACATGAGGTAGCCGACGAGCATTTCATCATCGCTATCGAGCCCCCACCGCACCTCTTGTGCGGGGTCCGGATTGACGGGATTCTGCTCGGAATTATCGAATTCCGCGCGCGCGACGATCCGGGTTCCGGCCGGGATCTCCCGCGGTGTTTTGAGACGATAGAGCGTCTGCCAGCCGAACGAATAATTCGGTACCGACAGCAACCGCTCCGACCGGCCGTCCGGGAAATGAGCCACGTAATCGAAGTGCCGGCCGCGATAGTGCATGTGGGGATACAAGCCGTAGAGCATCACGCGCTCGCTGAAGGTCGTCTCCGCGGTCTCGATGTGATTCGCGGCGAAGGGCGGAATGTGCAGGTCCCTGTTCGAGGCGCTGGCGACCGCGTATTCCCTCGGCGGGGGCGCGCGGTGGAAATAGAGGCCCAATGCCGGCCGATCCGATGCCGGCGCGCCGACGGTGATGTAATGGATTTGGAACACCAAGGTCGATCCGGCGGGTAACCACTGACCCGAATCCTCGGGCATCGGTTGCACATCCAAGCCGGGAACATGGGCGGCGAAGAACCCGTTTCGGCCTTCCAGCCACGCGGGCTCGCGATCTTTATGCCGTGCGGGATACTGGACCATGACAAACCCGTGGTGCATGACGGCGGTGTTACTGGGTTTGAGCTGCACCGCGCGTACCCAACGATCCTGGTCGATCGGCACCGGCATCTTTAACCAGCGGTAGGGCAGAACGCCCTGCGCGGGCAGCTTCTGCTCGGGAAGATTGATTACAAGATCAGGTTCTCCGAGCGGCCAGCCTTTCACACCCTCGGGTGGCTGTGCAGCCAGGGGGTCCGGCCCGTCGCCGCGCGGCGCGCCGGCATCGATCCAACGCACCAAAGTCTTTTGTTCCTCGGTACGCAGGGCTCGGTCCGCTAAGAGCTCGCCGACCGCCGGATCCGCCTGCCAGGGCGGCATGCGCTTGGTCATGATAACCTCGCGCATCATCGGCGACCAAGCGCGCACGGTCTCGTAGCGGTCCATGGCCCAGGGACCGACGCCCCCCGCGTGATGACAGTTTATGCACCGGTCGCGGAGAATGGGTACGACGTCGCCCGTGTAGGAGAGCGCGCGCCGATGCGGCTTGATGTTGAGCACACAGCCGACGACCGGCGCTTGAGCGACTGCCACGGGATCGTTGTCGACCACCGCGGCGAGTGCATCGCTGAGGTAATGTCGCGTCGCCGCGGGCCGTTGTGAGCCGAAATGCATGCGATCGTTGATCGGCCCCCGATAACGAATGGCCCACGTCTTGGTATCGATCAGGATCGCCTCGCCGGTCCGCTCGGCTTGCAGGGACCGGATCACGAGTTGCGCATCGTCCTTTAAGATGGGAAGGTCGAGAGGGAGTCGCGCTGCCTCCGCCTGCAAGGCTTTGCGATCGTCCTGCGGGTTCGCATTGATCAACATGAATTCCACGCCTTGTTTGGCGTAAGTAGCACGCAGCGCTTTCAGCGCCGGCAGGCTGTCGCGCACCGTGGTGCAACCGAGGCCGTGAATGTATAGTACAACCGCTTTGGCTTTCGTGAGCCGATACAACTGATGAAAACGGCCGTCCTGATCGAGTAAGGCGAAATCACGTACCGGCGGCGAAGGGGGATCCGCGATCCCGGTGCTTGCGCCGCGCAGTCCGAGATAGGCGATCCCACCGCCCGCGCAAGCACTCACAAGAGCAGTAATTACTAGTGCGGTTCTCGACACGGTCATGAGAACATTATATATAGACCAGCGCTCTTAATTAATCTCGTTGATACGGTGATTGCAGCTTTCTTCGGCAATGGCTGAAATGTAATCAATTTTGCTTCGCGGGCGGGGGAGGAACCCGCCCTTGACCAAAGGGGAGAGTTGCACTACTCCCCTTTGGAAACCCCAATGCTAAAGTGCCCGCCGTAAACGGCGGGGTAGTCAAAATAAACGCCAAGAAAAACTGAATAATCAGTTGCTGAGCCTACGCACTTGCTGACCGATGCACTAGTCCGATATCGCTGGCTGTTCGTAGTGCCCGTGGTCTTGCCCCTGTCAGTGCTGTTCGACCTCTACTGGGCTATCCGGAACTGGTACTACCGTGGCTTGAAGAGCGCCCCCGAAAGGCACACGGAGCGCGTGCGCGATATCCAGGCACAGGTGCGCCGGTGGCGCGCAGCCGGCGGCCGGCGGCCCCTCTGCACGGCGCGCAAATCCTGGATGAACGTCTCGATGCGGGTCGCCCGCTACAAGCGCCGCGACAACACCATCCGGGTCGATCTCTACGATATCCTGGCAATCGATACGGAACGAGCCATCCTCCGGGTCGAGCCCGGAGTGACCATCGGCCAGATCACCCGTTATCTCGTTCCCAGAGGCTGGACCCTGCCGGTGGTCCCGGAGCTCGACGACCTGACGGTCAGCGGGTTAATCCTGGGATTCGGCATCGAAGGCTCATCCCACAAGTACGGCCTGTTCGCCGATATCGTCGAGGCCTGCGAGGTGGTGATCGGGGATGCCACCCTCGTGCGCGCTAACCGCGAGGTCCACGCGGATTTATTCCATGCCCTGCCCTGGTCGTACGGCGCGCTGGGGATCCTGGTCGCGGTGGAGCTGCGCATCATCCCTTGCAAGCCCTGGGTGCGACTCCGCTATCACCCTGTTTACAGCCTGAACGAGGCCTGCAACGTGTTCGCCCGGGAGGTTTGCCGCCCGGATCCGCCCGAGTTTGTCGAGGGCATTCTGTACGCACGCGACTCCGGCGTAATCATGAGTGGCGATTTCGCCGCCGGCCCGGATCACGCCAAGGTGAATGCCATCGGCTGGTGGTTCAAACCCTGGTTTTACAAACACTGCGGATCGTTCCTGAAGCGGGGCGGCGGCGAGGAGTCTATTCCCCTGCGACAGTACTACCATCGGCACACGCGCAGCATCTTCTGGGAAGCGGAGCTCATCATCCCGTTCGGTAACCATGCTCTGTTCCGCTCCCTGCTCGGATGGATGATGCCGCCCAAGGTTTCTTTTCTAAAACTGACCCAGGGCGAGTCGATCCGCGCCTATTATGAAGACCGGCACGTGTGTCAGGACATCCTGGTGCCGATCAGTCACCTTGCGGAAACGATCGAGTTTTTCCACACTAACTTCGAGTGCTACCCGCTGTGGCTTTGTCCGCACCGGACGCTCCGCACCCAACCTCAGGGTTTCTTGAAGCCGTCCCAAGAAACCTGCGACTATGAAATGTTCGTGGATGTCGGTGCCTACGGTGCCCCGGGGGCGGTCCGACGCGGAGAGCCCTACGATTCCCGGCGCGCTGTCCGCAGGATGGAGGCCTTTGCGATTGCGCATCGCGGTTATCAGTGTCTATACGCTGTATCAGAACTGACACGCGATGAATACCGCCGGATGTTCGACTGCGCCTTGTATGACAGCGTCAGGCAGAAATACCAGGCGGAAGGTGTCTTCATGGATACCTACGACAAGGTGAAACGGCCGGCGTGAGAAGTGGACCCCAGTTGATCTAAGAATCCTGCGGACCAGCCCGGAGGCCCTATGTCTTTCGGGGAATCACCAGGGACACGATCGGGAACTACCGTAATTCGAGAACACGCATGAATACGCATACGGTCAATGCAGGGGAAAAGTCTCAGTGCGACGTGTGGATTGCGGCTGGTGTGCGCACACCGTTTGTGCGCGTCGATGGACCGCTCACACACCGCGATTCGCTTACCCTATCGGTACCGGTCGCACGCGCGATGGCCGAGCAGGTCACGGGGCCGATCGATTTCGCGGTGTGGGGTCCGGTGATCCTGAATCTCGCCTACAACAACCTCGCGCGCGAACTCTGGCTCGATGCGAAGCTTGAGCCGCACGTTCCCACCTTCACCACGATCATACAGTGTAGCACGAGCATGATCGCGGTCTTCGAGGCCGCCGGGATGCTGGGTTACGGTGGAACGGCGCTAGCCATCGCCGGCGGTGTGGAGAGTATGAGCCATGTACAAGTCGGCCTCCGGATTATTTCTTTTGCAGCGAGCATTGCCTCGTTAAATTCCGGGCAGCGGGGATGTGCCGTTGCAGATTGACACTTTTCAAGAGATGAAGCAGGCGAAAGCGCCGAATCCACTGGAGCGCTTAATCGGGGCGCTGCAGAATTCCGGCGTGTATCCACATCCTGTCGGGCGCATCGAAGTGTTAGAGACGCATATTTCGTTCGTATTGCTCACCGGAGACTACGCCTACAAGATAAAGAAGCCCCTTGATTTAGGCTTTGTTGATTGCACCCGTCTGGAACAGCGTCGCTTCTACAGCCAGGAAGAATTGCGCCTTAACCGGCGCCTTGCGGCCGATCTCTATCTCGACGTGGTTGCCGTTTCGGGAAGCCCGGAGCACCCGGAGTTTAATGGCCTCGGGCCGGCCATCGAATACGCCGTCAAAATGCGGCAGTTTCCGCAGGACGCACTATTGGATCGTGTCCTGGCGCGTGGGGCGCTTAAAGCCGAACATATTGACGCCCTGGCGAAGAAAATTGCCGCCTTTCACGCAGCAGTTTCTGCCGCTGCGGAAACCGGCGTCCATGGAGCGCTGAAAAATATCTATTCGCCTGCGTTGCAAAACTTCGAACAGATCCGCGCGCTCCTTCACGACAAAACCGAGATTGAGCCTCTGGAAGCGCTTCAGGTCTGGACTGAGCGGGAATACGCGAAACGGAAGCCGGTTTTTGCGGCCCGGAGGGCAAGCGGGTGTACTCGCGAATGCCACGGCGACATGCATCTGGGGAATATGGCCATGCTCGGCAACGACGTCCTTATCTTCGATGCGATTGACTTCAACGAAACCCTGCGTTGGATTGACGTGATGAGCGAAGCCGCTTTTCTGGTGATGGACTTGACCGCGCGAAACCGCAGCGATCTTGCCTCGCGCTTCCTGAACGCCTACCTGGAAATTACCGGCGATTACGGTGGATTGGATATACTTCGTTTCTACCTGGTGTATCGCGCCTTGGTGCGCGCCAAGATTCACCGCATCCGCGCCCATCAGGCGGGCTTGGACTCCCGGGAACGGGACAGGTTATTGGGACGATACCATGAGTATATCCGGCTGGCGGAACGATTTAGCCTGACCCGCCAACCGTCTCTCCTCATTACCCATGGGCTGTCCGGCTCGGGCAAGACCACTTTTAGTCAGGACTTGCTGGAAGCGACCGGCGCGGTCCGCGTGCGTTCGGACTTGGCGCGTAAGCGTGTTTTTAACCTGCCCCCGGAGGCGAAAAGTGGTTCCGGCATCGGGGCGGGCCTGTATAGCCAGAATGCCGATGACATGACTTATGCGCGGTCATCACCGCCCCGACCCGCAGGCTTTGCGGGTCCACCTTAAGTTGCAGCCGGACTAAGAATCTGTCAAGTGGTAGTCTCTTCCAATATGGTATGAGTCTGCACATAGGGCCGTATTTCCAACGAGGTATGAGTCTGAAGGCTAGCTAGGCCGGACGCTTGCGCATCAGGTTGAGCAGGCTTCCGGATAAAATCATCTCGACTTGTCGTCCCGTCATTGCATGTTCCGCGAGGTACGTTTCTCCTTTCGTCTTGTTGATGATCTTTACCGGGATTGCTTGTGGGATGGCCGCACGGATATCCGGAAGACTGAGGACGTCGTCTTGATCGATTCTTTCCCAGTCATTCGGATCCCCGAATGTCAACGGCAGGATCCCAAAATTGATAAAGTTTTGGCGGTGAATGCGGGCAAAGCCCTTCGCGATGACAGCCTTGAGTCCCAGGTACCGCGGCGCAATGGCGGCATGCTCGCGGCTTGAGCCCTGGCCGTAGTTTCTGCCAGCGACTATTAGGCATCCCGACAACAAGTCCTGCATCGCCCGGTGGTAAAACGTCTCATCCATTCCGGCGAAAACGAACTTGCTGATTTCGGGAATGTTGCTCCGATACGGCAGCACTTGCTCTCCCGCCGGCATGATCTCATCGGTGGAAATATCATCTCCCACCTTCAGGAGGACCGGTCCTTCCACCGTATCGGGGAAGGGATGAAACGGGGGAAGCGGCTGAATATTCGGCCCCTTCTCAAGGTCAACAGGCGCGCTTTCTTCGGCCGGCGGCGTGAGCATGGCCGTGTTGATAACGGGTTGGTCGGGCTCTTTAATTTTTGGGTATTCCATGTGCAATGTCCTCGGATCGGTAATCACGCCGGCAAGCGTCGAAGCTGCGGCCGTTTCAGGGCTGCACAAATAGACCTGATCGTCTTTGGTGCCGGAACGACCCGGGAAATTGCGCGGCACGGTACGCAGGCTGATTCGCCCGGTGGCCGGCGCCTGCCCCATGCCGATGCAGCCGTTGCAGCCGGCCTGATGGATGCGGCCACCGGCTTTAATCAGTTTTCCCAGGAGTCCCGTCTGCGTCAGGTTTTCCAGGATCTGGCGGGAAGTGGGATTGATGTCGAACGAAACCCGGTCGTGCACTTGCTTGCCGTCCACGATCAACGCAGCGACAGCGAAATCCCGCAATCCCGGGTTGGCCGATAAGCCGATCATGGCTTGATAGATTTCCCGGCCTGCCGCGTCACGCACAGGCACGACATTGCCCGGGCTGCTCGGATAGGCGATGAGCGGCTCGAGCTCGGATAGGTTGATCTCTTCGTATGCATCGTATTCGGCATTCTCGTCGGCAACGATTTCTACCCAATCTCCACCACGGCCCTGGGATTCGAGGAAGCGCTTAACCGCCGCATCCGAGGGGAACACCGTCGTGGTAGCGCCAAGCTCGGCCCCCATGTTGGCAATCACGTGGCGATCCATGGCCGTCAGTCCACCCAGCCCTGGACCGTAGTATTCGATGATTTTGCCGATGCCGCCAGCGACGCCATGGCGGCGCAACATCTCCAAGATGACGTCTTTGGCGCTCACCCACTCGGGAAGATCCCCGATCACCTTGACACCCCAAATTTTCGGCATCTTGACGTAGAACGGCTCGCCTGCCATTGCCAGCGCGACCTCCAGGCCGCCGGCGCCGATCGCAACATTCCGAGGGAGCCGGCGGCACAGGTGTGGCTATCCGAGCCCAGCAACGTTTTGCCCGGTACGCCGAAGCGCTCCATGTGCACCGGATGGCTTACGCCGTTCCCGGGACGGCTGTACCAGATCCCAAACTTTTTGCAGGCGCTGCGCAGGAACAGATGATCGTCCGGATTTTTGAAATCGGTTTGGAGCAGATTGTGATCGACGTATTGCGCGGAGAGCTCGGTTTTGACTCGGGAAAGGTTCATCGCTTCGAGCTCGAGCATCACCATGGTTCCGGTGGCATCCTGGGTCAGGGTCTGGTCAATTTTGAGACCGATCTCTTGTCCGGCTTCCATGCGGCCCTCGACCAGATGGCTGCCGATCAACGTTTGGCTGACATTTTTACCCATGCTTCAGCCTCCTTTCTTTTCGTGGGGAAAGCGGGCGGGGCGTTCACGACGGTCCGCCGGACCTGCCCGCTTCCAATTGACTCATGGTCTCAAGCGCAAGGTTCGCATGCGCGTAAGCGCCGCCTGCGCGCATTTCCGCGGCGACCCAAATCGCTTCCATCACTTCCTGCGGTCGCGCCGTGGTTCACCGCAAGCTCGGTGTGGCCGCGAATGCAGTACGGACATTGGGTAACGTGGGACACCGCGACCGCGATCAACTGCTTGGTCTTCGCAGGCAGCGCGCCGTCAGCAAAAACGGCTTGACTAAACTTCTTGAACGTGGCGGAGATCTCCGGCGCGAGCTGGGCCCGTTTGCGTGCGAGTTCTTTGCTGAGTGGGGGATAAAGGTCCATGTGGTTTCCTCGTTCAAATCAAAAATGTGAATCGGCTTAATCCGACGCGCCGCACGTCTCTCACTTGTCAGCGAGAAAGGATTGGAGCACGACGGCATTGTTGCGCTGCGGGTCTTTTGCGCCATAGAGCAGCGTCACCCGGCGCTTCCGTACACGATGCTGACAAGCTTCATATTCATTCTTTGTCACTCTCCGTGCGGGTTCAAGCTACGCGCCAGCGGCGATCGCACCGCAAATTCGCGGATCTCGCTAATGGCCGCAACAAAGAATCGACGATAAACGAGGTCCTGTGCGAAGTGGCGCTTGTCGGCGCGATTATCCCTCGTCTTTCGCCCGTGCATAACTCAGCCGGCCTTGAACTATGCGAGCGGGCGACGTGTAGGGGTGCGCGACGGTGTCCTTCGCATCGAGGATATGCACTACTTCGATACCGCGGACGCACAGCGCATCCGCGAGCAGGTGGTGGCTCCGTTTCTATAAACCACTCGCCCTTAGCGCTCTCTCCCACATCCAAGCGCCCGGCCAAAGTTGGCGCATATGTATCCCGATAATGAGTAATGCGACTTTCAGGTACCGTACTCTGTCTTGATCATTCATTGAGCTCGCCTTTTACAGCGCGCTCGCGCGGTGCGCGTACTCTTTGGCCTCGCGGAGTGCCGGCCACTGCGCGTCAGCCTGTTGCCGCTGTTGCAGGAATTTGGCATACGCATGCGCGGCCGCATCTCGCTTGCTCTGCTCGGCCAGGGCGCGCGCGGCGCCCAAGAGCGAGCGGGCGCGATTGGGCTGCCGGCGCAAGGACGCTGCAAACTGTTCGGCGGCCTCTTGGGGACGAGCCGCGCGTAACAGGATCTCGCCGAAAAGCTCGTGGGCGGGCTTGATGATCTCCGGCGGTCCTGAAGGCGGCGGCAGCGAGTTTGCCACGGCAGTTGCCTTCTGCATCGCCTCGATGGCGGCGTCGAGCTCACCTTTGGCAACGCTGCCTACCGCGCTCACCTCTAGGGTCTGAATTTCCAATCGCTTTAGAGCTTGCCCCAGGGCCCCCTCGTGCGCGTCGCCGTCCGGCTGGGTGATGGCTTGCAGCTCCGCAACGTTCTTTTCCGCATCCGCCGTTCCTTGGTGGGCCGCCGCCAGGCCGCGGACAAAAACGGGTAACGCCCGGAGCGACACCATCGCGGCCTGGATGAAGGGAGAGGGCGGCGCTTCGCCCTCTGCGGACGCCGTCCCTGGTGGCTTTGCCTGGATCAGGATCTGCAAGGGTTGCAACAACTCCTGCGTCAAACTCCAACGTTCGGATTCAACGACGAAAGAAGCCGCCATCTGGGCGTAGAGGTAAGCGAAATAGTAGAGCTGCAGCGAATTGTCAGCTGATGTCTCCGTCAGTGCCTTCCGCATCTGCGCGAGCCGCTCCTTGGCTGCCTTATAACGCCCCTGTTGCAGGTACGTGTAGTGCAGCCAATGCAGACTGTGATAGGTCTGATCGCTCGTCACGGGCTGCGGGCCCTGTTTTCGCGCCGCGGCCAGGGCTGCCTCGTTCGCCGCAGCCGCCTCCAGCCACATCCCGAGCTGCAGGAAGATGTGCGAGGGCATATGCAGCGCGTGCGGTGCGGCGGGAGCGATCCGGGCATAGCGTCGCGCGGCGTCGAGCGCCATCCTCGCGTGTTTCGGATCGTCATAGGCGTGGATGACATAGTGCGCCGCGCCGGGGTGATCGGGTTTCTGTTTGAAAACCTTTGACGCGATTCCACCCGCGCGCAAGCGGGTTTGCAAACCGGCAGGGTCTTCCGGGCGGACAGTCCCCATCAACGCGAGCGCGTAGAAAAGCGCCGCCTCCGCATCGTCTGGGTAAGCGCGGTAGATTTTTTCCATCGCCTCCGCATAGGCCTTGTCGCGCGCCACCTTGCCGCCCTCGCCGTACAAGACCTTCACCGCGTTCAACCAGGCGCGTTCACGCGGTGCCAGCTCCGGCGAGATCCGGATCTTCTCGATCGCCTCGCGCCCGGCCGCAGTCTTCTGCGGATCGCCCCAGAGTGGGTGGTTGTGCGCCATCGCCTCGCCCCAATAAGCCATCATGAAATCGGGATCTATGCGAGTAGCCTCCCGAAATTCGTTGAGGGCTACCGGATACCAGAAGGAATGAAGCGCGGCGACACCTCGCACGAAATGGGCCTGCACCTCTTTCGAGCTGGCAGAGGTCGGAAATTCGACCGTGCCGAGCCTGGGTCGCGTGCCTTGCGTGCCGGCTCCTCCCATCGTGTCGGCTTTTGCCCTCATGATGTCGACCCTGCGGTTTTGCGCTCTGCCCTGCTCGGTTTCATTGGTTGCAATGGGATTGCTCTCACCCATGCCGATGGTCTTGATCCGTGAGCCGTCGATCCCTTCTGAGACCAGGTAGGCTTTGATCGCCTCCGCCCTTTTCTGTGAGAGCATCTCGTTGTCGCTCTCGTTGCCTACGTTATCCGTATAACCTTCGAGGCGGACCCGGATGTCAGGATTGTTCTCGAGAATGGAAACAAGCTCGGTCAAGGTCTGTTTTGCCCTGGGCCTTAAGGAACCTCTGCAAAAGTCCGCGATCTGATCGGTAGGCGCACCGAATACAGCCGAGGATGATAATGAGCAGACAGATGACACTGGGTACGGGCTTCGAGAAGTACAGCAAGACGAC
>Ga0136621_1000415_pt1 | contig 16769 bp, 14 predicted proteins | sample AntDryUQ445A2306_FD_104673 | JGI IMG/M metagenome (GOLD analysis project Ga0136621, IMG submission 104673) | Polar desert sand microbial communities from Dry Valleys, Antarctica - metaG UQ445A (23.06) | ecosystem: Environmental > Terrestrial > Soil > Desert | place: Antarctica: Dry Valley...
GGATCGCGACGAGCCGCCCGGCCTCGTCGAGCTCCGGCTCGATCGCGGGATGCTCGCGGAGCAGCCGCGTCACGCCCGATCTCCGGACTCCACCGCCTGCCACGTCCAGCGGCGCTCCGGCAGCGGCGCCTCCGGGTCGGCCAGCTCCACCCGCCGGACCCGGTCCTCCCCGAAGGTGAGTGCCAGCCGGGCAAGCTGCCAGCCGAGCCGGGCGTTGCGGGCCGCCTGGGGCACGAACAGCGAGAGCTGCTGACCCGCTGCCGGCCCCACGCTGGCCAGCTCGAGCTCCAGCCGGGACACGGGCGCCGGCGGCGGTGTCCGCCCCAGCCGAGCGAGCAGCAGACGCTCGATCGCCTCGCCCTCGGCCGTCGGCTCGGGGAAGCGCTGCTCGACCCGGATCTCGGTTGGCGTGCCGGCGCGGGCGAACGCCAAGTCAAGCTCGAGACGGAGACGCGCGCTCGCGGCCGCCGAGCCGCGCGCGACGAGCTGCTCGGCGAGTGCCGCCGCAATCCTGTGGAGCACGAACCGGAGCGGCTCGACCTCGGCAACCGCAGGCTCGATCGGCAGACCGAGGGCCAGCCGCTCGGGCGCCCGGCGCGGGCGGAACGGGACGATCTCCACGCCGTTCGCCCGGGCGTGGATGCGGCCGCCCTCCTCGTCGAACCGCGCGACGAGCGCAGACCGGGGGAGCTTCGCGACGGCGCCGATGCGGCGCAGACCGAACCGGCCCAACCGCGCCCGCACGTCCGGGTCCGGAGTGAGCAGTCGGGCCGGCAGGGGCGCCAGCCAGCTCGCCTCCCCGCCCGGCGGGACCACGACCGGCGCGCCCGCGCTCGCGTGACCCGCGGCCAGCGTGGCCGCGAACCGGGTGCCGGCGATGCCGGCCGAGGGCTGGCTCGGCAGGACGCCTCCGAGCGCGCGCGTCAGCCGCTCGACGAGCCGCGGCTCGGGGCCCCACAGCCGCTCGAGCCCGTCGACCTGGACCTCGAGCAGCCCGAACGCCGGATCCGCCGGATCGGCCGTGCCGGCGAGCCCGGGGCTGAACGTCGCGAGCGTCGCGAACGCCGATTCGACGGCCTCGACGTCGGCGTCCGGGGCCGGGTCGAGGAAGGCCGCCTCAGGCGCCAGCCGGTGCGCCGTCCCCAGCGGCATTCCCCGCCGCACGCCGAGGGCCCGGGCGGCCGGATTGGCGTCGAGCACCATCCCGTCCGTCCAGGGCTGGCCGCCGAGGACGATGGGGCCGGTCGGGAACGATCCGCAGGACCGGGCGTCCATCGCCGGCCGCTCGAGACGAGCTTGGGCGAGGTCGAGGAGGAGATGAGGCCATCGCAGGTGGAGCAGTCGCATCGCACACCTTCCCGGGCACTGGGATGGGGGCGTCGTGAGTGGCGGTCTCGGCGAGGAGGCCGTCGAGGGCAAGGCACGCGTCTCGCTCGTCGCCGTCGGCGTAGAGGATGCGGAGGCCGGCCCGTCTTCCCGGCGGGCCGAAGTGGTTCCGGGCGACCACCACCTCTGTCCGCTGGCCCACGACGTCCCGCCCGAGCCGGATCCACGCTCGACGGGCGAGCTCGAGGCGCAGCCCGGCCGATTCGGCGACCGCCTTCCCGAGGGCGGCCGGGCCGCTGGGCGGCTCGAGGAGGACGAGGAGGGTGCCCGCCCGCCGGGCGAGCGCGGTGAGCCGGTGGAGACGGTCCGCGACGCGGCCGGGCTTGCTGGCGGGGTCGAGCCGCGCCGGCAGATCCACCACGAGCAGGTCCACCGCCCGGCCGCCGAGGAGAGCCCCCGCGATCGACAGGCCCTCGTCGAGATCGAGTGGCGTGACGACGACGAGCCACGGCAGGCGGACACCGCGGGCGACCGCCTCGACCGGGTCGAAGGCGCGCGCGACGTCCAGCCACGCGACGATCGAGCCGGCTGCCTGCGCCTGGGCCGTCAGCCGCAGAGCGAGCGTCGTCTTGCCGCTCGAGCCGTCGCCGCGGAGCGCGAGGCTGGTGGTCCGGGGCACGCCACCCGGGCCCAGGATCGCGTCGAGCGCCGCGAAGCCGGTCGAGATGACACCCTCGGCGGGCGCCGGCGCCGAGTCCGGCGTCGAGTCCGGCTCGAGCGGGAGCGGGGCCATCGCGAGCGCACCCACGACGTCGCCTACGCTCTCGTTGACGGCCCCCACCCGGCGCGGAGCTGCGGCACCCCAGCGCGCCTCGAGGGTCGCGAGGGCGGCCGTGACGTCCGGGGAGAGCTTCGCCATCGGACGGTCACAATAGAACAAGTGTTCTAGTATTTCAAGAGGCTCATCGCGTCACCGGCGTGTCATCGCCGGTCGCCTACCATCGCCGTATGACCACCGCCCCGCCCGGGGTCCGCCCGATCCTCGTCGTCGACGACGACGCCAAGATCGTCCGGCTGGTCCGGACCTACCTCGAGCGCGAGGGCTTCGCGGTCGTCACGGCCGCCGACGGGCCCGCCGCGCTCGATGCCGTCGAGCGCCACCGGCCGGCGCTCGTGGTCCTCGATCTCATGCTCCCCGAGCTCGATGGCCGCGCCGTCATCCGGGCCGTGAGACGCGACGAGGAGGCCGCCTCGATCCCCATTCTCGTCCTGTCCGCCCGGGGCACGACGCTCGACCGGATCGCCGGCCTGGAGGACGGCGCCGACGACTACCTGCCCAAGCCGTTCTCGCCGGGCGAGCTCGTCCTGCGGGTCAAGGCCATCCTGCGCCGCACTCCGGCCGCGGCCGCGCCCGGTCCCGGAGTCCACACTCCCCCGCCCGATCGGCTGTCCCACGGCGACCTCGCGCTGGACCGGGCACGCCACGAGGTCACGGTCGGCGGCCGGCAGGTGACCCTCACGCCGGTGGAGTTCCGTCTTCTGGCGGCGCTGCTCGAGGCGGATGGCCGCGTGCTGAGCCGCGACCGGCTGCTCGACGCGGTGTACGGCGAGGAGCAATCCGAGGTGCTCGACCGGACGATCGACGTCCACGTCGGGCGGCTCCGCGACAAGCTCGGCGATGACGCGGACCGGCCCCGCTACGTGGCCACCGTGCGCGGCGTCGGGTACCGGGCGGCGCCGCGATGATCGGGCGCGGGATCGCGGGCCGGGTCGCGCTCGCGGCGCTCGCCGCCGCGACCGTGGGCCTGGCCATCCTCGCGCTGGGTGTGACGGTGATCGGCGGCCGGACGTTCACCGACATGATGGTCGGTGCGGGCGACACGTCCGAGCACGCCCGGGCGATGTACGACCAGTCGGTCACGAGCGTCGTGGTCGTTGCGTTCGCGGTGGCCTTCGCGGCGAGTGTCGTGCTCGCGGTGATGCTCGGGCGGCGGCTGGGGCGGCCCCTCGCCGAGATGGGCGCGGCGGCCCGGCGGGTGGCGCTCGGCGACTACGCAGCGCGTGTGCCGCGGCGCGGGCCGGACGAGCTTGCGGGCCTCGCCGACTCGTTCAACCAGATGGCCGCCGCCCTCCAGGAGCAGGAGCGGATGCGGCGCGACTTCATCGCCAACGCGGCCCACGAGCTGCGGACCCCGCTCACCAACCTGCAGGGCTATCTCGAGGCCCTTCGCGACGGCGTGATCGAGCCTGACCCCGCGACGTACGACTCGCTGTGGGAGGAGGCGGAGCGGCTGGTCCGGTTGTCACGCTCGCTCGACGCGCTGGCCGAGGGCGATGCGGCCGGCGGTCTCCCGGCGCTCGCCGAGCTCGATCTCGCGGCCGCGGTCCGGGCTGCCGTCGACCTCGCGATTCCCGCGGCCGAGCGATCCGGTCTCGAGGTCCGTGTGGAGGTCCCGGACCGGCTCCCGGCACGCGCGAACCCTGACCAGCTCGCACAGGTTCTCGCGAACCTGCTGTCGAACGCGGTGCGGTACACGCCCGCGGGCGGCTCGGTGGTCGTGCGGGCCGAGCGCGCCGCGGCCGACATCGTGGTGTCGGTTGCAAACACGTCCGAGCCCATCCCGCCCGACGACCTCGAGCGCGTCTTCGAGCGCTTCTACCGGGTCGAAAAGTCGCGCGACCGGGCCCGGGGTGGCGCCGGGATCGGGCTGGCAATCGTGAAGCAGCTCGTCGAGGCGGCCGGCGGACGCGTTGGCGCGGAGTCGGGCGGCGGGCAGACACGCTTCTGGTTCAGCCTGCCCCGCTGAGGGCCGGCGGATATCGCGGTGCTACACTCGCGCCCCGATCCGCCCTCGCGCGCGGGTCGTCCCCGTGGGGATGTAGCTCAGCTGGAAGAGCACCGCGTTCGCATCGCGGGGGTCAGGGGTTCGAGTCCCCTCATCTCCACCATTTAGTCGTCTTTGTGTTCAGTTTGTTGCGCCGCTGGGTGCAAAGACAGCTACCGGGACAGCTATAGATCCGAGGTCGGCGTGTGGCGATAGGAACCGAACCGACGCGACCAGCCTAGGTTCGCCTGTCGAGACCCTGGACCGGTCGAATGACGATGCTCCACCCGCGGCGGCACGAGATCTGCCGATACCCACGGTCCGTACGTCCGCACCTCGCTCAGTCCGTTGGCATCCAACCGTGCCCATGGCCCCACCGTCCAGGCACGGCCCCTCACCGCCCTCCGCCCAGAGCTTCGTCCATCCGTGCCGCGGCCGCGCGTCCAAGCGCCGGAACGACACCGGCGTAGACGTCGGCCGTCATCCCGATCGAGCTGTGCCCGAGCGTCTCGGAGATCACTCGGAGCTCGACGCCCTGGGCGAGCATTACCGTTGCGGCGGAATGCCGCAGATCGTGGAACCGCAGCCGTTCGACGTCGGCTCCAGCGAGGAGCGACTGAAAGCGGCGGGTGACGCTGCCCGGCGGGATCGGACCGCCCGCCGGTCCGGCGAAGACGAGATCATTGTCCAGCCACCGGCGCCCAGAGGCGAGCCGCTCCTGCGCCTGGGTCCGGCGTTGATCATGGAGCGCGGCGATTGCGAACGCGGGGAGCTGGATCGTTCGCCTCGAGCGGTCGGTCTTCGGGGCCACCAAACGGTAGATCGGCTCGCCCTCCTCGCGGAACTCGACGGGCGTTCTCCGGAGCGCGGTACGGACGGCAAGGGTGCCGGCGTCGAGGTCGACGTCCGCCCAGCGGAGTCCGAGTGCCTCGCCAAGACGGAGCCCGACGCCGAGGGCGACGGCCACCAGCGGCGCCAGTCGGTCGCCTTCCACGGCTGCAAGGATCGCCCGAGCGTCATCCGGCCCGATCGGACGGACTCGCGGTTTTGGCGCCGGCGGTGCCTTGACGAGAGCGACCACATTGCGGATCACCTGCCCGTCCCGGAACGCTGCGCCCACGGCGGTCCGTAGCGTCGCGTGAACGTGGCCGATCGAACGAGTCGAGAGCCCGGCCCGGGTGCACGTCGCCAAGAGCCGACGGACGTCGGCAGCAGCAAGGCGGACGAGCGGGACGCTGCCGAGTGACGGGACGATCCAGCGCCGGACGTCGCCCTCGTAGCGTACGAAGCTCGACGGGCGAACGGTCGGACGGATTGCTTCGAGCCAGTCGGTGAGGTGACGAGCGACGGTTCGGTGCTCATCCGGCGGGGTCATGCCCGCACGCTGGGCGCGGAGCGCATCCTCGAGGCGGCGACGGACTTCACTCTTGGACGACCCGTAGTAATGCCGCCGCAGCTGGCGGCCGTCGGCGTCGAAGCCGACCGTTTGAACGGCTACCCAGCGGCGGTCTCTGCGTTGAAAGATTGCGCCTTGCCCGTTGCCCCGTTTCTTCGGCATCAGGCCCGCCCTCGTACTCGACTCGGGTTGCGATCCAGGCCTCGAGTTCGACTCTCGGAATCAAGTAGCGGCGCCCGATCCGTACACTCGGGATCGCCTTTGCCTTGGCGAGCCGCGCGACATGGCGTGGACGGAGCGAGAGAAGCAGTGCTGCATCGTCGACCGTGAGGAGCAGCAAGTCGGTCACTGCGCGCGAGGGTCCGTCGCTCGGAGCTCATTTGTAGAGCAGCCCGGCATCCGCCGCTGGGCTTCTCGCTCATCGAGGGCCGTCGGAGCGCGTCGAGTACGCCGATCCGGCGGCATGTCGTGCATCTGGGCACGGTGCCGTCCTTTCGTCTTGGCGTACCTCACCGTCAGTGTATCGAACCGGCGAGCGGGATGCCCTATGCACCACCTGCGTCGCCTCCCTCGAGGTGACCGGTCACTGCGTAGCCGACCATCCCGTTTCGTGTACGACAGGTCGCCAGCACGAGCGCGTCGGATGGAGCCCATCTCCGGAAACTAGCGGCCCCGCGCTAGTTCTGCGAGATTCGCCCGTCGGCGGAGGTACGTTCGGAACAGCGGCAGGGCGAAGTCGTACCTACCCCGGGACGGGCGGTAGATAAGTCCGCGTTCGAGGAGTCGCCCGATGATCGCGTCGACGTTCGGCGTCTCCGCGAGCGCCCGACGCAGCTGAAGCGTTGTCACCCGACCGCCCGACTGGGCCATCGCGTCAAGCACGCGCTGGCCGGCCGGACCGGCGACGGCATAGCGGTCCTCGAAGAAGGCGAGATCGAGTTCGTGCAGGAGGCTCGATTCGAGGGCCTGATAGTCACCTAGCGCGATGGCTGGCCGCGGCACGCGACTGCACAGAAAGCCGGCGAAGAACTGGAGAAAATACGGATACCCGTCGGTCTGTTCGACGATCTCGCCGATAAGCGATAGGTCGAATCTGCGTTCGCTCCCCGCGAGTGGGATCCCCAGGGCGTCCCAGGCGTCTCCGCGCTCGAGATTGGTGACCGCGACGTGGCGGAACATCCGCTCGGCGTAGATGCGGGCTCGCTTAAGGTTCAGGCTGAGCGTTGGCAGGCCGCACAGTATGACTCGCAGCCGCGACCCACTACGCTGGACCTTGCCCACGGCTGCGAGGAGCGATGAGAGCGGATACTCGCTCCGGCGCCTATCATCGGCGAGGAGGTGCGCCTCGTCGTACATGAGGAGTGCGCCAGCTGCCTCGGTCCGCTGGATCGTGCTGTCGAGGGCTGCGAGTGCGTCGCGCATCAGCTCGGCGGGCTCACGTGGCGACACGCCGTAGTCGGGCTCATATCCGACCTCGGCTACAGAGATTCGACGTGGCCGCAGGTATTCCCAAGCCCGCTCGATCGCATCTCCGACCCCGGCCATACCGTCGCACCGGCGCACGATCGCCGCGCAATCGGCAGCGATGGCTTCCGCCAGTCGCCCCTCATCGCGGTGCCGCTCACCCAGCTCCCGTTCAAGGCAAAGCCAGCCCGATCGCTCTCCACGGGCGGCGAACTCGCCGAGCAGCACCGTCTTGCCGGTCCCGCGAATTCCCGTGAGTGTCCAGTTCGAGTGCGGTGGCGCCGACTCATGCAGATATCGCTCGAACTCGACCAGGAGCGGGTCGCGACCCGCGAGGAACGGGGGCGGCACGCCATTTCCGGGTCGGAACGGATTGGGCAGCGGCGTGATTAGCGTTGAGCCTTTGGTCATTCGATGGGTTCCTATCGGGTTTCGTCGTGTGGCCGGGGAGCGCCGCATGGCGCCTCCCCGGCCACTTGTGCACCTGTTGATCCACACTTCCCTTACTGCGCGCCGGCCGGGACGCGGAACCACGAGCGGCTGCGCGCCGCGTTGTGGACCACGTCGAGGTAGACCTCGCTGTAGGGGACGCTGCCCTGCTCGGTGACCGCCCAGAGGCAGTTGAGCATCGCGCTTGCGACCATCAGGTTCGTCACGACGAGCTGGGGCCGTTCGGCCGCGAGGACCGCACAGCCGGCGCCCGGCACGACTTCGGACTCGACCGCCCGACCGATCTCCGGGTGGATCTCGGTCAGGTGGCCATCGACGCTGTACCCGTCGCGGCGGCGGACGAGCTGGACGTTGCCGTCCGTCTCGTCGTTGCCGCCGCTGATGAGGGTCACGTCGCTGAGTTCGGCGATGTGCCGATCGACGAGCGCCCGGGTCGGGTGGTTGTCGACCGCGAGGAGACAGACGTCATCCTCGCGAACGATCAGCCCGACATTGTCGGAGCGCACGTGTTCGGCGATCGCCTGGACCGCCAGCCCGTTTCCTCGGAACACCCGGGCCAAGGCCTCGGCCTTGTTCGTGCCCAGGGCGTCGTCGGGGAAGAGCTGCCGCGGCCGATTCCCCGGCTCGTAGGCGTCTCCGTCGACGAGGACGAGGAGCGGTCGCGGTTCCGGCCGGTGGCCGAGATAGCGGACGAGCGACGGCAGGAGCTGGCTCCCAATGCCACCCAGTCCGATCAACACGATCCGGTCAGTCATCGACACCACCGCCCTTCCGACTCGACCCGGAGATCGGGACGAGCCAGTAGCTGAGGTGGTAGCCGAGACCCTCGGCGAGGCCGCCTGCCCGGACGAGCGCGACGTCGAGATCGACGTGGCTCGCTCGGGTCCCGCTGGTGGCCGGGACCGACGCCGTGGCGCCGTTCGACCCGGTTGGTCCATCCTTCGACGGTCGCGGCGGCGGCAGGAGTCTCACCCGCCGCAGCCAGTCGTTCGGCGGCTCGATCAGCCGTCGGGGCCGTTCGAGAACGACGCTCGGTCGAACGTCGAACCGATGACCGTCGACGGCGATCGCCGCCGAGTAGCTCGGTCGCCGTCGATCGAAGTCGCCGACGACGACATGGAGCCCATCGAACTCGGCCTCGTCATCGGCATCGATCGAACTGGCCCCGGCACCGAAGGCGCCGTGGGAATGGATCGAACCGATGACCCGGTGGTCGTCCGACAGCGCCGACTCGTCGAGCCGGTGCTTGACGGACGCCACGCTGACCTGCTGGTCCGGCACGTAGAGATCGAAGCCCTCGGCCCTCCACAGGAGGAGGACGAGTGCCTCGGTCCGGCGCAACCGGTAGACCGCTCGGAAGAAGCCGACGACGCGAGCCATGAGGTCCGCTGGGACCTTCGGCAACGCGTACTCGACGTATTCCTTCTCGGCCGGCAGGTGGTCGACGCCCTCGACCTTCGTCTGGCTCAATCCGAGCAGGCTCTGCTTGCGCAGATACAGCCCGTCATGGGCGACGACGAAGGCCGGTAGACGGGTGTCGGTCACCGCCGGCGAACCGGCGGGGAGGATCGGGAACATCTCACTCCCCTCCCCGCTCGGCCGCCGGCAGGCGGTGGACGAGCTGCTCGAGCTGGCGGGACCGCGATCGCTCGCGGACCAGCTCCTCGCGCAGCTGTCGGCCGGATGCCTTGAGGACGGCGACCGCGATCGCCAGGGCCGACGCCTCGAGCCCGTTGAGCGGGTTCGCTGGGTCGGTGACCCGGAGATGCGGCGCCAACAGGCTGCCGAGATCGGTCGCCCGGGCGATCGGCATGTGCCCGACGACGTCAGGAAGCGATCGCATCGGCGTCGCCTCCGTCGATCGAGGGCGGTTCCGGCGTCCGGACGTCGATCTCGGTCTCCACCTCGGAGATCGGGGTGACCGCGGGTAGGTCCGTCGCTGCCACCCCGGCCATCTGGGCCACGACCTGGCGGAGGGTCCGCCAATAGGGGTCGTAGGTCAGTGACAGGGCGGCGAGCGGATCTCGCCGCGAGCGAGACGCCCAGGAGCGGAAGCCACCGCTGAATGGCAGCGGATGGCGCCGCAGGTCCTGGTTGAAGCGACTCGCCCAGAACGCGCCGATCAGCGCGTCCACCCGTTCGCCGACCGTTGCGCCGGCGACCCGGACGGACCCGAGACAGACGATCCCATCGTCGTTCGTGTTCGGCAGGGTCGAGCAGCACAACCCATCGTCGAGCGAGCGCAGGGGCGCCGTCCGGAAGTAGGTCGACAATCCCTCGAGCTGCTCGCAGTAGGTCGAGACGACGAAGACGACGTACGGCAGGGCGATCCGATATGAGGTCGGCTCGCTGTCGTGGCGTCGGCTCGCGTGGTACTCGATCGTCCGCCGCATCGGGGCCTGCTCGGCGACGAAGACCTGGCGGTCGGTCGTGCCGGCGCGGAACCAGAAGCGGCAACCGGTGGGCAGCCTCGGGCTGAGTTGAACCTGAGTGGTGGTGAGCTCGGCCAGAAGGTCGGGTAGAGCGACCTCACGGTCGATGACCTCCGATACGAGACTCACCAGATCGCCTTCGATGCGCAGGAATGTGCGCGACTGCATGTGGAGCTCCTTTCCGGCACTCGACCTCCCCGAAGGGCCCGAGCCCGGCGCGCCGGATGGCGCCACCGGACTCGGAACCGTTCAGGTGTGGCCGAAGCCAACGTGTCAGATCGCCTGACCCTTCACGCCGGCTGCCTTCTGGAACTCGATCTCGTCGCCCGGGTGAACGACGAAGTCGTCGTCGGCCCGGGTGCCGTTGACCGTCACGACCGCGTCGCGCGGGATGTTGAAGACCTGTTCGAGGACCTTCCAGATCCCGCGGACCGTCTTGCCGGCCAGATCGAGCTCGAGCTCGTTGACGCCGTAGATGACCTTGGTCGTCTCGGCGGCTTGCATCGTCTGCATCGGAAACCTCCATGTGGATCGAACGCCGCATGACAGGCGGACCGGGCAGACGAAGGCAGGCGCGGCGTCCTGCCCTCTTGATGCGATCGGCGAGGATCGGCCCGGTCCTTGGTGCGCACCAGTTGTGAGCACCGGCGGGCGCGCAGGCCGCCGGCTTCATCGAACCCCTTCGGGGCCTCACCTCCGTTCCGGCGCGGATGTCATCCGCCGCCCGAACGTGAGCAAGAGTCCCGACCAGGACGAGACAGCCGTCAGCGAGAATCGCCCGACGAACCGGGTCCGGTCGCGCCGCGCCCAAGCGAAGGGCGGAGGCGACCGGATCACGGACCGTCGAGGAGCGTTCCTCGCGACGGCCGCATCCCGGCCGGACTCCGTCCACGTCTGGGTGGCGGTACGCCTCGCGCGATCGCACGCATCGAAAAGCGCGCGATTGGCAGCGCTATGTGGTTGGTAAGGTGCTGCTGTCGCCGCGGACCGCTAAAGGATCCCGGCGCCGGCGCTGGTGGAGTCGCGACCATCAAGGTCGCGGGAGCCCGTGTCGGGAGGCTCCTGCCATCTCCGATCTGGAGTGCTGGCGCGACCCAACCGAGCGCGAGGTACGAATGTCGCTGTCGGTCGGGTCGCACGCCTACCCTACGGCGTCACGACCCGAAAAGGAAGACTTGAATTGTACAAGTACGTGTACAAAACTTGACGGCCGACCGACCAGGAAGGACTGTCGAAGAGGCGCATTTGAGACCCAGGTTGACCTTCATCGCCTACGAGGAGCTGGACGGCCGCGCCAGCGCCAAGGCCTCGTGAACGTCACTTGGCATGCACTCGCGAGGCCGTTAGGCTTGGCGGCCTGCGGCAGCGGGCGCTGCCCGTGTCGTTGAAGGTGGAGACCCAGGGTGCGCTACGAGGACCCGTTCGGTCGCTTCACGATCTATCTGCCTGACGGCTGGGGACACGACCCGGTCTCGTCAGACATCACGACAACGTGGTTCCGACATTGGAGCAAACGCGAGGGCACTGTCATCGTGAGCCTGATTCCTACGCGTGCGCCCTCAACAGATAACGACGAGCTGTGGCGCGGGGCGATCGAGGCAAGCGAGCCGCTCAGTGCACCATCGCTGCGCGCGTGCGGTTCTGGAAGTGCGATACGGGCCGCGATGGCCAACGACGAGGGCGTCATCTACAACTTCCTGGCCCTCCGAGGGGCGCGCCTTGACCTCGTCGCCCACCATCGCTTTGAAGACGCACGCCCAGACCCATTGAGCACGGATCCATTGCGGTCAATCTGCGATCGGGCTGTGATCGAGGCCAATCGCGCCGAGCCCATCGAGACGAGCTACGGGGAGGTGGCGGGACTGGTTGCCCGCGCGGACGCGGAGTTCCGGGCCGGACAGAGCGTTCAAGCGCTGGAGTCGGCGCGGCGCGCTGTCGACCTCGCTCGCGGGCTTGATGGTGCGGCTTTGCTCGGCCATGACCCGACACCCGCCGTCGTGATCGCCATCGAGCTGAGCCACGCCCTCGCACTTGTCGGCTCCTTGACGCGCGATCTCGCGTTGCTCGGGCAGGCCGAGTCGGTTGGCTGGCGGGCACGGACACAGGCCGACACGATCGACGGCGCGGCGCCCGCGGCCGTCGCGGAGGCGATCGGGTCAATCATCAAGGGAGCGCAATTGCCACAACTCGAGCTCGTCCAGCCGCCACATTGGCTGACCCCAGACGTTGGTCCCGGTCTAGCGGCCGTACGCGGGCTGGGTTTCCACCAGATGGGCCATCGGCTACTCGAGGAACGCGAGTATGCGCGTGCCGGCGATTGGCTGTCCCAGGGGATCGCCGAATTCGCAGCATCTCTCGCGAGCACCCCCGATCAGAGTCCAGGCGAATGGCGCGACAACTTGCTGGGCCTGTTGGTCACGGATACTGGATGGCTGGCGGTATCATCGATCTTCGCCAACGACTCCCGGGACGCCTTGGCTCTGACGCGGCAAGGTCTGGCGGCAGCCCGAGAGTTCAAGAGCCGCCCGAGTGGGGACGGCGCAAGCGCGACGGCATTGACGAGGATCGCGCTGCTCAGGCACATCCAGCAGCTGACGCGCCAGAACAATGAGCGCAGCTTGGTCTACGCCAGCCAGCTGCTCCGCGAGGTGGACGCGGGTCCTTCAACTGGGGACACAGCGACGGACGCCGACGTTGCCGTGTTGAAAGGCCTTGTCAATTGGCAGCTCGGTAATCCTCGAGAAGGTCTTGGGGCGATCGACGCTGCACTGCTCGCCCTCAGCTCGTCGGACGGAGCGGCGGGCGAGCCTCTGCACGAGTTGCGCCGCGTCCGGGCTCGACTACTGCTGGCGCTCGGCGATCCGGCGGCGGCGCGTGTCGGTGCGGACGACGCCGTCGAGGCAGCGCCCGGCTCGGGGCCAGCCGCTCGCCTTGCTCAGGCCGAGGACTTCTTGGTGGCAGCCGAGGCCGCGCTCGCGGCTGGTGACATCGCACAGGCTCGTCAAGGCGCGGCCCGGGTCTTGAACGCGGTGATGTTCGATGCTCCTGCGAGCCATACGGTCAACTATGCCCTCGAGGTCGCGCGCGCATCATTGGACAATACCGATGAGGCCGCCGTGGCGGACCTCCTCACGGCGCGGATAGCGGTGTTGGAGCTGATGGAGCTTGCCGCTGGCGGCGCGGACGCGGTCGACTTCCGCGACGCACCGGTGGCACGCCGCGTATACGAAACGCTGATCGATTGGTATCTCGCCAAAGCGTGGCCGCTGCCGGCCATCGAGGTCGCTGATCGGTCACGAGCGCGAGGCATCTACGCGAAGCTCGCTCCACGACCCATGAGCGGCACGGCCGCGCAGTCTCCTGCGACGTTCGAGGTGTCGCCGGAGAAGCTCGGCGAAGCAGCCCGCTGGATCATAGATCGGGCAAACCAGCAGCTGGCCGCAGCCGGGGTGCCGCCGCCGTTGCCGATGGAGCAGATCGCCGAACTCAGCCAGCAGATCCGTGGATCCGTACTGGTCCTGCAGCCAATCGGCGAGCGGTTGGGCCTGCTTCTTCTCCGCGGGACCGACCGTCCCCCCGGGCTCGGACGATCGCCAGTCCCGCTCCGGGAGCTCCAGCTCGCACTACTCCAGGTCCAGCAAGGCTTAGGGGCGATGAGCATGAGAGGACGCGGCAGTCCCGCGGGCGCTGAACTCGCAATGTCCGACGGCCCGACTCAGCCGGATCTGACGGGCCCCCTAGATGTCCTGTGGTCGGGGATCTACGAGCCAATCGAGCGGCTATTGGAGCCTGAAGAGCCCTTGCACATCTCGCCGTATCGGGACCTCCTCGTGGTCCCCTTCGGCCTGCTCTCGGCCCGCGGCGATCACACGGTGCTGTGGGATCGGCATCCGGTGTCGGTCGTGCCATCGCTGGGTCTACTCGCGACTATGCGCGCGCGCGGCCGGTGGGCACTGGAACGGAGCGATCATGCCGTAGTGGTCGGTGATCCGACCGTGGCGACCACCGATCAAGACTTTCGGCCACTCCCGCAGGCGCGCCAAGAGGCGAGCGAGGTTCGCGACGCCCTTAGGACATTCGGCCTCGATCCCGCTTCGATCTCGCTCCGGGTAGGCCTGCAAGCCGACGAAGGCAGCCTGCGCGAAGAACTTCCTGGAGCAAAGCTCGCCCATCTCGCGTGCCATGGCCAAGCCACCGAACCAGCGGAGCTGTCCAGGCTGTACCTGGCTGGGAGTACGGAGCGTGATGGATTGGTCACCGCGTACGAGGTGGCGGCCATGGCTCTCCCGGACAGCCTCGTGTTCCTGTCTGCTTGCGACTCCGGGGGTGGTCGCGCCACGACCGACGGGGTCCTGAGCCTAGCTGGCGCCTTCCTCACCGCCGGGGCGCGGGCAGTCGTCGCTTCGCAGTGGCAAGTATCTGACGCCGCGACGCGCACACTTGCCCGTCATTTCTACGGTTCGCTCTTGGGCGATCGCGGGTTAGACGTCGCCGCCTCGCTGCGGATCGCCGCCCTTGCCACGCGCGATGAGCTCGCGCACGGCCTCGTGCGCGAGACTGATGGCACTGCGACCGATCCCGGGCCGGGCTCCTGGGCGCCTTTCTTCGTGGCGGGCGACCCTGAGATCGTCGCTGCGCCTGCCGCGCTCTAAGCGATTTTCGATCGGGCGCTTTCCCGGGATGGCGTCATCGGCCCGCTCGGCCGGGTAAGTGGTGATCCTTACCAGCGACTCCCGTCCTCAGGCAGATACCGTGCCGTAGAGCGCCTTTACAGCCGCGATGTCACCCTCGCTCAGCGCGTTCCGCTGCCCCATCTCCACCCCCGCAGGCGCAGGGACGAGCGGCTCGATGGTCGGCCGCCCATTGCGTGAGAACGCCAACGGGCCGTAATGCATGATTGAGCCGAAGTCATAGTCCCCCACGTCGTCGCCGTCGGCGATCTGCTGGTCGAAGTTGTAGTCGCAGCCGCGCTCGATGTTCCCGAATAGGATCGCGATGTGCGTACCTCGATCTTCGCGGCTCTGTTCATGCCAAAGGCCCACGGCATGTCCGATCTCGTGGATGGCGTTGCCCTTCGAGCAATCGGATCCAAGCGTCACGATCTGTCGACCGCCTGTGCGTCCAATGTCGGATGAGCAACCCTCATCCTCCTCGAAGCTGAGCCACGCGTCGAACCCCTCCTCGAAGGAGTTCTCCTGAGTTCGCTCCACGAAACGGATGGGCGTCAGCTCTTGCCAGTGAGTAATGGCATCAAAGACACGGTCCTGCCCCGGGAGCCGCAGGGCGAGCTCAAAGGGGACCAACCCTCGTGGCCACAATCGGGCGACATCTGACACCACGGTGGCCCGCTTGCGATCGGCGCTCAAACCGCGGGAGTGCCTGGTCCCAAGCCGAATGTCGCCCTCGAAGATCAGGTGCTCGCTAACGAGGGTCGCGGTCAACTCGCGCTCTGTCTCCGAGCGTGTCGTGACTGGCACGACAACGGCCGCGCCCCGTGCGCCGTGATATAGCTCAGTCGTAGGCGGCATCGCCTACCTCCGTGCGTAGGTATCTCGATATGTTCCCCAGTCGTCATGACGAGAGCGACCAAGAATGCGAAGCATATGTGGCCTAGTGGGCACGCGGCTGGCAGCAACGCCGGACCTAGTCAACCGCTCTGCCGCGGATCGGAAACCTGCGTGACGGGGCTCACAAGCACACCATGCTCCGGCGCATACTGATCGGCGGGAGCCCCCGGTCCAAGTCGAGCGGGCGAGGCGGTGCGCGCACCGCGCGGGTCGGGTAGCTTCGAATGGACCCCGATGGGGAGGAGGGCGCACCGAGTGAACGCATCCTTGAGGTTCTGGGGGATCGTCGTCGGCATCCTTGTTGTGAGCTCGGTCGTCGGATTCCTCGTCGCACCTGAAAGCAACGCCGGATTCGCCGATGCCGCCGCCGTCATAGCGTTTGCAACCATGGCGGCCGTGGGCATCGAGCGTGTGTTGGAGATCTGCTGGACCCTCATAGATCAAGCCCGTAGCCTCGGGGCGTATTGGCCGATGTCCGTCATCCTCCCGCAAATCGTCGCGATTGAGAGTCAAACCAACACACTTCTCAACCCGCTCTTTGCCCAGGCTAAGAGCGCCCTTGACACGGCCAAGGCCGGAGCGACCGGGCCAGCTCTCACGCAGATCGAAGCCCATCTGAGCCAACTCGAGACAACCCGGACGCTGATGCTGGCGCGTGTCGAACAGGCCACGTCACTGGCACCCGGCAGCGCTCGCATCGCCAACGTAAGCGCAGCGGCCACCGCCATGTCGGACGAGATGGAGGCGGCGCTCAACACGGTCGGCACGGCTACCGCCACTGTTCAGATCGAACTCGAAAAGGTCAGGCTCGCGGCAGACAATGCCCTCGGCATCATCGCTACCTTCGGCGATAATCCCGCTCGTCGAATCGGCAGCCTTCTCGTCGGGGCGGCTTTGGGCGCCCTGGTCGCCGGGGCGGTTGGCATCAACCTCTTTGCCGCGATTCTCGACGATGGAAGCAACTCACTGCTTCAGGGGCGGCTCGGCATCCTTGTCACTGGTCTCATCGTCGGCCTGGGCACCGGACCCACTCATGAGCTGGTGAAGAGCCTAGAGTCGAGCAAGAAGGCACGACAGCAATTGGCCGTCGGAACCAACGGGACCGCGGCAGCAGGTACCCTCTCGGACGCCTCGGCGGGCGCGAGGGCGTCTTCGCGTCACGTATTCATCCGCGCCACGGACTAGGTGTAGTTCCCGGAGTTAGTGAGACAGAGGCCAGCCATGGACCCTAGCGTTTGGGCATGGATCAGCTTCAGGCCCACCATCGTGCCGAACCCCATCGTCGTCTCCTCCGTCACACGTACCAGGA
>Ga0136621_1000416_pt1 | contig 16767 bp, 20 predicted proteins | sample AntDryUQ445A2306_FD_104673 | JGI IMG/M metagenome (GOLD analysis project Ga0136621, IMG submission 104673) | Polar desert sand microbial communities from Dry Valleys, Antarctica - metaG UQ445A (23.06) | ecosystem: Environmental > Terrestrial > Soil > Desert | place: Antarctica: Dry Valley...
AGCGCTTCGAGGCGTTCCTTGGTGGCGAGGAGAGCTCGGTGATGCGGTCCACGCTCACCTGGGCCTGGTTCCGGCCGTCGGACGAGGCATGGGACAAAGGAGCTCGCTGGTACCGCTGCGACGTCGTCGGCGGTGGCGAGCAGTCGAAGAAGTTCGTCGCCCTCCCGAAGAGCGCCCGTGGACTACTCCTGGGCAGACCCGGTGACCAGTGGATGATCTGTGTCGACGGACCGGAGGTGGCCGGTGCCGTGAAGATCCCCTGCTCCCAACCACACACCTGGCGCGCGGTAACCACCATCAAGCTCGGCGAGCCGAAGGACCCCTATCCCGGTGACCGGCTGGTGGAGGTGCGCACGAGAGACTTCTGCTCCGACTCGGTTGGCGCGTGGATGAACTACCCCATCGACTACGACTTCGGCTACACCTACTTCCACGAAGCCGAGTGGAAGACAGGCAACCGGCGTTCCATCTGCTGGGCACGAACCGCTCAGTAACAGTCAGCTCGACCTCGCCAACTACCAGAAAGCACGCGGGCGGGTAGGCTTGGAGGCTAGGAGATCAACGTCCACGGTCTCCACAGGGCTGCCCCAGACCCCGGCGCCACATCGCAGTGTTACGGGAGGCAGCGCCATGGGACAAGACCTCGATGCAGTCGTGCCCCGCGTTGACCGGCTCGGAGTTCGCTCATCCGCTCGGGCAGCTGGCGTGCTGTGCGACGTCCACGGAAGCGCACTCTTCTCGCTCGCCTGGATCATCCTGGCTGACCGCGACGACGCGGAGTTCGTAGCCGCTCAGGCGATGCTGGATGCCTGCAGTGGCCCGGTCCACGCCGCACACGGGTCCGAGCGGTGGGAGATGGCTCGTTACGTCTACATCCGATGTGTCCGTCACCAGCAGGCCGCACGCCCGGGCCATGATGGGTCACCCGATCAGCGCGGGACCGAGAAAGAGTCGACGACACTGGGACTGCTGTCGGCTCACGAGAGAGCGGCCATCGCGTTGGCGCTTTTCGGGGAACACACCTACCAAGAGATCGCCGACCTTGTGCACCTGCCCCGGCCGGAGGTTGCCGTCCTGCTGCGTTCCGGCCTGCACGCACTCCGACAAGCGGAGAACTGAGCGGCCCGGCAAGGCCGCGCAGCCGCTGGGAGGCCTAGAACCCGAGCCGCCTGAGCTGTTTAGGGTCCCGCTGCCAGTCCTTGGCGATCTTCACGTGCAGGTCGAGATACACCGGCGTCCCCAGCATCGCCTCTATCTGCACGCGGGCCGCAGTGCCGACCTCTTTCAGTCGACGGCCCTGGTGACCGATCACGATCCCTTTCTGGGAGGAACGCTCGACGTACACGTTCGCGTGTATGTCCAGCAGCGGCTTCTCAGGAGGCCGTCCCGCCCGCAGGCCCATCTCCGCCACCACGACAGCGATGGAGTGGGGCAGCTCGTCACGCACTCCCTCCAGGGCTGCCTCACGGACCAGCTCCGCGACGATCGTCTCCTCCGGCGCATCGGTGAGGTCGCCGTCGGGATAGAGCGCCGGGCCCTCGGGCAGCTGCGCCACGAAGAGGTCCGCCAGCAGTCCGACCTGGTGGCCCGACTGCGCCGACACCGGCACGATCTCCTGCCAGGTCGTCCGTGTTTCCTCCCCCAGACGGGCGATGTCCAGCAGGTGTGATCCCAGCTGCTCCGGTGTGACCAGGTCGGTCTTGGTGGCCACTGCGATCCGGGTCGTACGGCGTACCTTCGCCAGCTCGTTGACGAGAAACCGGTCGCCCGGCCCGATCTTCTCGTTGGCCGGAAAGCACGCCGCAACGACGTCGACCTCTGCCCACGTGGACTTCACCAGGTCGTTCAGGCGCTCGCCTAGCAGGGTCCTCGGCCGGTGCAACCCGGGAGTGTCTACCACCACGAGCTGCGCGTCGGCCCGGTGCACGATGCCACGCACCACGGTGCGGGTGGTCTGCGGTTTCGACGAGGTGATCACCACCTTCGTCCCGACCAGGGCGTTGGTCAGCGTCGACTTGCCCACGTTCGGTCGACCGACGAAGCACGCGAAGCCACTGCGGAACGACTCAGGCACGTAGAGCCTTCAGCTCAACCACGTCGGTCGCAGCGGGAACTGGGCGTTTCCTGACTCGTCGGGCCGTACGGCGAGCACCTGGTGTAGCTGGATCTCGTTGCGCTCGAAGCCGAGCCGTGACCCGGCCATGTACAACCCCCACACCTTGGCGGTGCCGATGCCCACCTCGTCCACGCAGGCGTCCCAGTTCGCGACCAGGTTGCGGCACCAGCCCTTCAGGGTGAGCGCGTAGTGCTCGCGCAGATTCTCCTCGTGCCGGACCTCGAGCCCGGCGTCCTGTGCGGCGCAGATGATGCGACCGGCGCCGGTGAGCTCACCGTCGGGAAAGACGTAGCGGTCGATGAACGCTCCGATGTCCGTGGACCGGTTGTCCGGCCGGGTGATGCAGTGGTTCAGCAGTCGTCCACCGGGTCGGAGCTTGTCCAAGATGAACCCGAAGTACGACGGGTAGTTGCGCACCCCGATGTGCTCGGTGAGACCGATGGAGCTGAGCGCGTCGAAACCTGAGTCGTGAACGTCGCGGTAGTCGCCGTGCCGCACCTCGGCCCGGTCGCTGAGACCCTCACGTGCGATTGTTTCCTGCGCCCATTCCGCCTGGGCCTTCGACAGCGTCACACCGACCGCGGTCACGCCGTACTCGCGAGCCGCGTGGCGGACCATGCCTCCCCATCCGCTTCCGATGTCGAGCAGGCGCTGGCCGGACCTTAGATCTAGCTTGCGGCAGACCAGGTCGTACTTCTCGGCCTGCGCCTGTTCGAGTGTCACGTCCTCGTCGGGGAACACCGCACACGTGTAGGTCATCGACGGTCCGAGCACCATCTCGTAGAAGCGGTTCGAGACGTCATAGTGCTTGTGGATCGCGACCGCGTCGCGTTCCTTGGAGTGCCGTAACCCCTCGAAGACTCGGCGCCATCGCGGCAGATGCTCCTGCGGTGGAGGCGGGGGCGGCTTGAGGTGCGTGACGCCGAGGCTGCGCACGATCCTGAGCCCTTCGGCGGGCGACGGCATCTTGAAGCGCAGCTGGTTCATCAGCAGCAGCATCGCGTCGTAGGGGTCGCCCGGATGCGCACCCTCGATCTCGAGATCGCCGGAGACATAGGCGCGGGCCATGCCCAGGTCACCTGGGGCTGTCAGCAGGTAGGACAGGCCACGCTGGTTGAGCAGCCGCACCGTGATCGCTGCCTCGGCAGGACCGGCGGTGCTCCCGTCGTACGCAGTGAAGCGGAACGGCACACCACCGGGCATCAGCCGGGAGATGGCCTCCCCGATGGTGACATTGAGATCGAGCCGGTTCGTGATCTGTGTCATCGCCGTCTCACTGCCTTCTCGTAGAGACCGGTCAGCCGGCTGTCCGGGTCATAGTGCTGCTTCACGGTCGCGAGGTTCGCGCCACCATAGAGCCTGTCGAAGGTCGCCCGGTCGTAGAAGGCGTCGGAGTAGAGCGACTTGTGGCCACCGAGCTCGGTCACCTTTTCCTCGACGGCCATGTTCACCTCATTAGGGCGTGCACCGTCCCTTCTCGGCACGGTTCCCCAGAACCCGATGTTGACATAGGTGAGACCAGCGTCGAGAGGGTACGTCGGCCACGCCGATGCCGTGCCGGGGCCGGCCGGTTCACGCAGCCGCAACGGGCACAGCCACACCGGCCGCATGCCGACGGAGTCGTCGAACCAGCGCAGGAAGTCCGGAGTCCGGTCGACGGGAACCTCGACGTCCTGGATCACCCGCTCGCGTTGGGGCTTTCCCCGCCTGGCCTCGATCCGGCCCAGAACGTTGAACCGTGTCTCGAGTCCGACCAGCCGGTGGTAGACGTCACTGCGCAGGTAGCGCTTCGGCCACAGCCTGCGCAGCCCGGGGTTCTGGGCGCCGAACGCCCGGGAGCACCAGAACCAGTCGGTGTCCCACCGCCAGAGGTAGTCGAGCATGGTCAGGGTGTCTGTCTCCCGCTCCTGGATCGATCGGTAGAAGATCTGCTGGCCGGTGTAGTCACTGGTCTCTATTTCATGGTGGTGAACTACGTGGTCGGTGAACCGGGCCAGCGTCAGGTATGCCTCGTCCGCCGCGAACACCACCCCGTCGACCGCGTCGACGTGCACGCCTTCCCATTCCCGGTCGGTGACGATGGCGTCGATGGTCTTCGCGAGCGCGTCGACATCACCGAGACGGACGTGCCGGAGGTCGACGTACCCGGGAACCGGCTCGAGCTCGATCTTGATCCGGGTGGCGTAGCCCAGGCTCCCGTAGGAGTTGGGGAACGTGCGGAACAACGCCGCATGCTCTCCTTCGGGGTGTGCGGTGACCACGTCACCGGCGCCGGTGAAAACGTCCATCTCCAGCACGGACTCGTGTGGCAGGCCGTTGCGGAACGACGTCGCCTCGATTCCCAGGCCGGTCACCGCGCCTCCGAGGGTGATCGTGCGCAGCTGGGGAACCACCAGCGGGATCAGGCCGTGGGGCATGGTGACGTCGACGAGGTCCTCGTAGGTGCACATCCCCTGCACGTCGGCCGTCCTCGCGACCGGGTCGATCTCGATGACGCCCCCGAGCCCGGATACGTCGAGGCCGCGATGAGCGGTGCTGGTTCGGGCACGGAAAAGGTTCGACGTCCGCTTGGCCAGGCGCACCGGCGTGCCCGCCGGGATCGCGGCGTACGACGCGCGCAGCCGATGCACCGCCCTCGCGTGAGCGTCCCAACCGACGATCGAGGTCACCGAACCAACCTACTGAACCGGACGTTCGCCAGCTCAAGCAGCCCTCGCGCCGGGTCGTCATGCGCCGCTGCGAGGCCTGACGCAGCCTTGGGTCGCAACAATCGGGTCGCCACGACCGGTTGTTGCGAGGCGATCCGAGCTAGGTGGTGACCGATTCCAGGACTGTGCCGTCGGGCGAAACGACGAGGACAGTCACACCGGGACCGGCGAGATCGCGCACGGCGGCCAGGTCGGAGTCGTTGATCGTGGTCGACTCGCCGAGGACAGCAATCGCCTCGAGACTTCGGGCTCCGCTGGAGGCCGCCATCGCCACCGCCAGCTGCACCGCGGACAGCTTCAGCGACCCGCGATCAATCGTTGCGGCGGCATAGGTGCGACCGTCGGTGTCGCGGACGCAGGCGCCCTCCCGTGCCCGCGTCCGGGCACGGGCCGATCGGGCAAGAGTCACGATCTTGGTGTCCTCGGGGCCGCTCTGCTCGATCATCTCGGCTCAGTCGGCATGGGAGTCAAGGCAAGGATGCCCCTCATCGCCTTCCTCGACGGCTTCACGGCTGATCAGCACGGTGCCGATGCGGTTGCGGCGTCCCGAAGTCGACTCCGCCTCGAACCTCAGGCCGTGCGTCTCGACCGCCGAACCTGGGATCGGGACCCGGCCAAGGTGCTTGGCCATCAGGCCCCCGACCGTGTCGACATCGTCGTCGTCGATGGCGACTCCGCAGATCTGCTCGAGGTCATCGACGGGATACCGCGAGCTGACCCGGGTGGACCCGTTCGACAGGTGTTCCACCTCGATCTGCGCCACGTCGTACTCGTCGGTGATCTCACCCACGATCTCCTCCAGCACGTCCTCGATGGTAACCAGGCCCGCAGTGCCGCCGTACTCGTCGACGACGACGGCGACGTGCTTGCGCTCGGCCTGCATCTCGCGCAGGAGCTCGTCGACGGGCTTGGAGTCCGGAACGTAGAGCACTTGGCGCATCACGGAGTCGATGCGTTCGGTGGTCTCTGCCTCGTGGCGATCGAAGACCCGCTTGGTGATGTCCTTGAGGTAGGCGAACCCGACGATGTCGTCGAGGTTCTCCCCCACCACCGGGATCCGGGAGTACCCGCTGCGCAGCGCCAGTGACATCGCCTGTCGCAGGCTCTTGTGGCGCTCGATGAACACCACGTCGGTTCGCGGCACCATGATCTCGCGCACGATGGTGTCGCCAAGCTCGAAGACCGAGTGGATCATGTTGCGTTCACCGGACTCGATGACGCTGCTGGCCTCGGCGAGATCCACCAGCTCGCGGAGCTCTGCCTCGGAGGCGAACGGGCCCTCACTGAAGCCGCGGCCGGGCGTGATCGCGTTTCCGATCAGGATCAGCAGCTGTGGCAGCGGGCCCAGCACCCTGGTGAACGCGATCAGCACACCGGACGACAGCAGCGCGACGCGCTGGGAGTGCTGGCGCCCGAGTGTGCGCGGAGCGACTCCGATGACCACGAAGGACACCACCAGCATGAGTCCGGCAGCGGCACCGATCGCCGCCCATGTCCTGGCCGTGGTCTGCACAGTGGCGATGTCCCCCCGACCCTCGATCAGGTCGATCATCACCTTCGCGACCAGCACGATGGCGGTGATCTCACACACCAGGCGGAGGAACAGCGCAGTGTTCAGGAACCGCGGCGCGTCCTCGACAATCGTGAGCAGGCGCGCAGCCCCGGACCTGCCCGCGGCGGAGAGTGCCTCCGCTCGCGCCTTGGAGAAGGACGACAACGCCGCTTCGGCACTGCTGAACAGGCCGGCGACAACAACGAGGACGGCTGCTGCGAGGAGCAGCCAGAGATCGCCGCCGGTCACGGGATGCTCATGCGGGGTTTCCCCGCGCATCCCGCCACTCGGCAAGCAACCGCCCCTGGAGGGTGAACATCTCCTCGTGCTCGACCGGCTCGGCGTGGTCATAGCCGAGGAGGTGCAGGATGCCGTGAACCGTGAGGAGCTCGATCTCCGCCTCGGTCGAGTGACCGGCGTGCACCGCCTGCTCCTCGGCAACGGCGGGGCATAACACGAGATCCCCGAGCAAGCCCTCCTCGAGCTCGTCGTTGACCAGGCCTGGCCGGAGCTCGTCCATTGGGAAGGCGAGCACGTCCGTGGTGCCGATCTTGTTCATCCACTTCTCGTTGAGTTGCGCGATCGTGTCGGGGTCGACCACCTTGATGCACAGCTCCGCGAGCGGGTGGACCCGCATCCTTTCCAGCACGAAACGGGAGACCCCGGAGAGCTGGGTGACGTCTACTTCTGCGCCGGACTCGTTGAGGACCTCGATGCTCATCCGGTGGTCACGCTCCGTGGCTCCGGTGCCGTCGACCCTCGGGCGTTTTGTCACCGGCTCCGTTCTCGGCGCGGGCCTCGTAGACGTCGTACGCCGCGACGATGTGCCCGACAAGCCGGTGTCGGACGACGTCCTGAGCGGTGAGCCAGTTGAACCCAACGTCCTCGATCCCAGTGAGGATGTCCTGGACGACACGCAGGCCGCTCTTCATGACACCGGGGAGGTCGACCTGGGTCACGTCGCCGGTCACCACCATCTTGGACCCGAAACCCAAGCGGGTGAGGAACATCTTCATCTGCTCCGGCGAGGTGTTCTGCGCCTCGTCGAGGATGATGAACGCGTCATTGAGCGTCCTTCCACGCATGTATGCCAGGGGCGCGACCTCGATCGTCCCGGCTGCAAGCAGCTTGGGGATCGTGTCGGGATCGAGCATGTCGTGGAGCGCGTCGTACAACGGGCGAAGGTAGGGGTCGATCTTTTCGCTCAGCGTTCCGGGCAGGAAACCGAGCCGCTCGCCCGCCTCGACAGCCGGCCGGGTCAGGATGATCCGGTTCACGCGCTTCGACTGCAGCGCCTGCACGGCCTTGGCCATCGCGAGATACGTCTTGCCGGTGCCTGCGGGTCCGATACCGAACACGATCGTGTGCCTGTCGATCGCTTCGACGTACTTCTTCTGGTTCACCGTCTTCGGCCGGATCGTCCGGCCACGGTTGGACAGGATGTTGAGGGAGAGGACGTCCGCGGGACGTTCCTTGGTCTCGGCGCGCAGCATGGTGATGGCCCGGTCGACGGTCTCGGGCGTGACGCCCTGGCCGGTCCGGATGATGGTGACCAGCTCATCGAGAAGTCGCTCGGCCAGAGCCACCTCGGCAGACTCACCGCGAAGAGTGATCTGGTTGCCGCGGACGTGGACATCAGCCTTGAAGGCCTTCTCGATGAGGGTGAGATGTTCGTCTCCGGGCCCGAGCAGGGCCACCATGGGGATGCTCGCGGGCACCACGATCGTGTGCTGAGGCGTCTGGATCTCAGTCATAGACGGCCTGGCGGCCCGACCCTCCGAAGTTGCGGCGGATATTCTCTGGCGTCCATGGTACGGGAGGCCTTCGCCTTTCGCTCACCTCCTGATCTCGCCATCCCTACGCCCGTAGCCCGCCACTACAGTGGTGCGCATGTGGGAGTACGACGAGTGGGGGAACGAGCCGGGTCCGACAGCCCAGTTCACGCAGCACGTCGAGCTGCCCGTCGACGCTCAGCTGATGGGGCTCGACCGCAACACTGAAGAGGGCGCCATGGTGGCCATGGCCGGCTCGTTCAGCCCCGCCAAGCTGTCGCACCGGATCATCGCCTACCTGTTGCTCCTCAGCTTCGCCGTGCCGCACATCGGCATTCTGCTGGAGAAGATCTTCTGACCGAGCGCTCGGTAGTCGAGCCTGTCGAACCGGAAGCGTCCGCCTCAGCCGGGTGGCCACCCCAGGTCGCGGCCGCCCAGGACATGGGCGTGCACGTGGAACACCGTCTGATGGGCGCGCGGCCCGGTGTTGAAGACGATCCGGTACCCGTCACCGAGCCCCTCCTGCTCGGCGACTGCTGACGCCGCGTTCAGAAGGTCGACCGCGACGTCGGGCTCGGCCGCCGCGAGAGCACCGGCGTTGGGGTGATGAGCCCGCGGGATGACCAGCACATGCGTGGGGGCCTGCGGCTCGAGGTCGCGGAAGGCAATGGTCGTTGCGGTCTCGGACACCACGTCGGACGGGATATCGCCGGCCACGATCTTGCAGAACAAGCAGTCGTCTTCGGTTGCCATGTGCCCACCTTATTGCCGACTTGTCAGCTCCTGAGGCCCCTATAGGGGCACCACACCCTGACAACTCGGCGTGTAAACCGATCGCCGCACCTGCGCGTGGAACTAACGTGAGGACGGAAGCGACAACTCGACCGCAGCCTGGGGGTGCGATGAACGTCTCCGTCTGGTGGGACGCCGACACCGCCGTCGAGGAGATGTACGCCGCCCACTACCGCCGTCTGGTGCGCCTCGCCGTACTCCTCGTTCGGGATAAGGAGACCGCCGAAGAGATAGTCCAGGATTCTTTCGTCGCGATGCACGGGCGGTGGCGCACCCTCAGACAGCCGGACAAGGCGCTTGCCTATCTGCGGCAGACCGTCGTGAACCGCGCCCGGTCCGCGCTGAGGCATCGCGGTGTCCAGTCACGCCACATGCCGACACTGCAACGCGACCATCCCGGCGCCGATGTGGATGCACTGGCCGCCGAGTGCCGTACCCAGGTTCTGGACGCCCTCCGCCAGCTTCCCGACCGCCAGCGCGAGGTGCTCGCGCTTCGCTACTACCTCGACCTCTCCGAGGCCGACATCGCCGACACGCTCGGGATCAGCCGCGGCGCCGTCAAGAGCCACGCCTCCCGGGGCGTGTCCGCTCTCCGTCACCTCCTGAAGGACCCATCATGAACGACTTCGACAACTCCTCGCGCTCCTCCGAAGACGAGCGCGTTCGCCGACTTCTCGACGACGCCGTGTCCGACGTCGAGCCCCGCCCCTCGCTCGACGCGATCCGCAGCCGCACTGCAGAGTCCGGCACGTCGCGACGCCCCTGGATCCTGGGCGTTGGCGCCGCCGTGGTTGCAACCGCCGCCACGATCGCCGCGGTCGCCGTGATGGGGGGCAACCCGGGTACGACGGCCGCACGGGATCCTGGCTTCGCCGACGACTCACCGAGTGTCTCGGAACCCGAGGAGCCAAGTGACGGGTCGAACTCGCAAGCCGACCCGGTGACGGTGCCCGTCTACTACGTCGGTGACACCGGCCGCGGCCCACGACTGTTCCGAGAGTTCCAGACCCTGCCTGGCAGCGGCCATGTACCGATGACGCTCGCTCTCAACGAAGCGGTGGCAGGAACACCCGATGATGGCGACTACCGCAGTGACTGGCCCGTTTCCACAACTGTCGATCCGCGCGTGAGGACCTTCGATGGTGGCGCGATCACGGTTCATCTGAGGAACAGCGAGATGAATCTGCGCGAGCGACCCGACAACATGTCCCCCGATTCGGCTTCGATGGCCGTTGAGCAGCTGATCTACACCGCACAAGCTGGAACGCAAACGCGGGCCCCGGTGCAGTTCACGCTCAACGGCGAGATCGCCGATACGGTCCTCGGGGTGCCGACCTCTGAGCCCCTGGACGCAGGCGACCGGAGTGAGGTGCTGGCCCAGGTGTGGATCATCGAGCCGGCCGAGGGCGCACAGGTGCAAAGCGGTTTCGAGGTCACGGGCCTTGCGAACGCGTTCGAGGCGAACGTGCAGTGGGAGCTGAAGCAAGGTGACGAGGTCGTCAAGAGCGGGTTCACCACCGCCGAGGAGTGCTGCACGATGGCGCCGTACTCCTTCACGGTCGAGGCACCTCCCGGCGACTACACCCTCGTGGTGCACGACAGCGACCCGTCCGATGGCGAAGGATTCCCACCCTGGCGGGACACGAAGAACATCACGGTCACCGAGTAGCCGCGCCCAGTGATCGCCGGAGCTCAGCGGGTCGGCCTCCGGCACCAGACCCGGCAACCAACCCGCTAACATCCGCGTGACGTCACCTAGTCTGAGCGGATGCTCTCCCGACGGGCATTGAACCGCACCTTGTTACAACGCCAGCATCTGCTCGAACGGGTGGCCATGCCCGCATTGGCGATGACCGAGCACCTGATCGGCCTGCAGGCGCAGACATCCTGCCGCCGTACCTCTCCCTGTGGGGCCGCATCGGGGACTTCGAGGCAGCTGAAGTTTCCGACCTTCTGGCGCAGCGGAAGGCCGTGCGCATCCTGCTCATGCGCGGCACGATCCACTTCGTGTCCGCCGCGGACTGCCTCGAGCTCCGGCCGCTCGTCCAGGGCATGTTAGACAAGCAGAACCGGACGACACCGTTCGGCAAGCACAATGCTGACCTGGACTACGACGAGCTAGCCGCAGCCGGTCGAGACGCGTTTGCCGACGGACCGCTGACCCCGAAGGCGTTCGGGCTCGCCCTCGCCGAGCGGTTTCCCCACCATGACGCTAACCACCTCTACAACTCGGTGCGCACGATGCCGCCGCTGGTCCAGCTTCCGCCACGTGGCATGTGGAAAGGGCCGGCCGCCCAGAACTACGAGATGGCAGAGAGGTGGCTCGGAGCTCCGCCGTCCGTCCGACCGGACATCCACGAGCTGGTCCGCCGCTACCTGCGCGCGTTCGGGCCAGCCACGGCGGCCGACGTGACCACGTGGTCGCGGATCACCGGCATGCGCGAGGTGCTCGTCGCGATGGAGGACGAGCTCGTGACCTACGAGGACGAGAGCGGCCGCCGGCTCGTCGACCTGGAGGGCCTGGACCTCGCCGACCCGGATCTGCCCGCGCCGGTCCGTCTGCTGGGTGAGTACGACAACCTCTTCCTCTCCCACGCCGACCGCTCACGGATCGTCGACGCGGACAACAAGTCCGCCTGGATGGGTCCCAACGGCGGCACCGCACGCACGATCTTCATCGACGGCCGACTGGAGGCCTGTGGCGCCTTGTCGACGGACGCATCGAGCTGGAGACCTTCCGCAAGCTGACCAGGTCCGAGCAGCAGCAGCTCGACGCCGAGGTCACCGCGCTAGATACCTTCCTCTCCCGTTGAGATCCGCCGCATTTCCCGTTGAGATCCGCCCCCTTCGACCGCCCCCGAATGAGGCGGATCTCAACACCGAACGGGGCGGATCTCAACGAGTCAGCGCCAGCGGGGGGTGCGTGAGAGCAGGACGGCCGTGGCCGCGACACCGGCGGTCGATGTGCGCAGCACCGAAGACCCGAGCCGCACCGGTTCCGCGCCGACCGCCGCGAATACTGCGAGCTCCTCGTCGCTGATGCCGCCCTCGGGTCCCACCACGACCACGATGTCGCCGTCGGTCGGAACCTCGAGGGAAGCGACCCGGGAGGCGGATGCCTCATGGAGTACGACGGCCAGCCCGGCGTCTCGCACAAGGCTCACCACGTCCGACGTACTCGCCGGCTCCGCCACCACCGGGAACCAGGACCGCCGGGACTGCTTCGCCGCCTCGCGGGCGACCGAGCGCCATCTGGCCAGCGACTTGGTTGCCCGCTCGCCCCGCCACACGGCAACCGACCGAGCGGCAGCCCACGGGACGATCACATCGGCGCCGACCTCGGTCAGCATCTCGACCGCGAGCTCACCCCGGTCGCCCTTGGGAATGGCCTGGACCACGACAACCCGTGGCGACTCGGCCGGAACGGACACCACCTCCAGGACCCGAACACTCACTGACGACTTCGTGACCGAGGAGACCGTGCACACAGCCGTTCTCCCGGCACCGTCGGTCAACGCCACTGGCTCACCGACCCGGGTCCGTCGGACCACCGCATGCCGGGCCTCGCTCCCGACCATCTCGAGGCTGCCGCCTACGACCCCCTCGGACAGCGACGGAACCGCGAAGACCGGAAGCGACACCTGGACTCAGCGGGGGTTGAAGGCGCCGCGCAGCCGGTCGAAGACGGACTTGGGCTCGGCCCGGACCTGGCCGTCGGGAGACTCCTCGTCGCGTAGAACCGCCAGCTCACGCAACAGGTCCTCCTGCCGGTCGTCGAGCCGGGTCGGTGTCTCCACGATGATGCGCACCACCAGGTCGCCGCGACCCGTTCCGCGAAGCGACGGCACGCCGCGACCGTTGAGCACGATCTCCGACCCGGACTGCGTGCCAGCCCTGATGTCGAGGGGGACGCTGGTCTCCACGTCGGTATCTGACTTCTCATCGACCAGGTCCGCCTCGAGCGTCGGCAAGTCGATCTCGGTGCCGAGGGCGGCCGCCGTCATCGGTAGCACCACGTTGCACATCAGGTCGTTTCCCTGGCGCATGAAGGTGGGGTGGTCGGCGACGTGGATCTCGACGTACAAGTCACCGGCCGGCCCACCGCCTGGCCCGACCTCGCCCTCCCCGGAGAGCTGGACCCGTGTCCCGGTGTCGACACCTGCGGGAATCTTCACGTTCAGCGTGCGACGCGCGCGGACACGTCCGTCGCCGGAGCACTCGCGGCATGGCTCGGGAATGATCGAGCCGAAGCCGCGACAGGCCGCGCAGGGACGCATGGTGCGGATCTCGCCGAGGAACGAGCGCTGGACATGATGCACCTCACCGCGACCCTGGCACGTCTCGCACGTCATTGGCCGGGAACCCAGGGCGGCTCCGTCTCCGTGGCAGACCGTGCACGTCACGGCGGTGTCGACCTTGAGCTCGCGCGTCGTACCGAAAGCGGCGCCGGCGAGGTCGACGTCCACCCGGATCAGCGCGTCCTGACCACGACGCATCCGTGGCCTCGGACCACGGCCACCACCGGCCGCACCGGCTCCCTGACCGCCGAAGAAGGCATCCATGATGTCCGTGAAAGAGAAGCCCTGTCCTGCTCCGAAACCGCCGCCTGCCCCGGCGAACGGATCACCACCGAGGTCGTACATCCTGCGCTTCTCGGGATCGGTGAGCACCTCGTAGGCGCGCGTGACGTCCTTGAACCGCTCCTCGGTCCCGGGGTCAGAGTTGACGTCCGGGTGCAGCTGACGGGCAAGACGGCGGTATGCCTTCTTGATCGCTTCGTTGTCGGCATCCCGAGGGACGCCGAGGGTCGCGTAGAGATCTTGGCTCACGGTTGGGTCTCAGCTCATCCTTCGTCGAGAATCTTGGAGACGTAGCGAGCCACTGCACGCACGGTCGCCATTGTCCCTGGGTAGTCCATCCGGGTGGGCCCGACGATGCCCAGCGTCGCCAACGCCTGCTCACCCGATCCGTACCCGGTCGCCACGACCGAGGTGGCGGACAGTTCCTCGTACGGAAGCTCGTGCCCGATCCGGACGGTCAGCATCGGCGGGGAGGAGGCTTCCCCCAACAGCTTGAGGAGTACGACGTGCTCCTCGAGCGCCTCGAGCATGGGCTTGATGGAGGCATCGAAGCCTTCACCGAAACGGGCGAGGTTCGAGGTGCCGCCGACCACGACCCGCTCGTCGGAGCGGTGATCGGACATCGCCTCCACCAACGCCGCCACGATCACCGCCACCGGCGTCCGGCTGCCCTGCTCGAACTCGTCAGGCAGGTTCACCAGCTGGTCGGAGGCGTCGACGAGCTTCTCGCCGATGGCTGCCTGGTTGAGCCTGCTCCGGATCAGGGCAATCCGCTCATCGCTCAACCCGTCGGGAAGCTCGACCACGCGCTGCTCCACGCGGCCGGTGGACAGGATCAGGACCAGAAGCAACCGAGAGCTGGACAGGGATACGAGCTCGACGTGACGGACCGTCGACCGGGACAACGTCGGGTACTGCACCATCGCGACCTGCCGGGTCAGCTGAGCAAGAAGCCGAACGCTGCGTTGCACCACGTCATCAAGGTCGATGGCCCCCTCGAGCAGGGTCGCGATGGCACGCCTCTCGGCGGCCGACAGCGGTTTCACGCCGCTCAACCGGTCGACGAACAGGCGGTATCCCTTGTCGGTGGGGATTCTGCCGGCGCTCGTGTGCGGTTGCGCGATGAAGCCCTCGTCCTCCAGGGACGCCATGTCGTTGCGCACCGTCGCCGGCGAGACCCCCAGCTGGTGCCGCTCCACCAGCGCCTTCGAACCCACCGGCTCCTGGGTCGACACGTAGTCCTCGACGATCGCGCGCAGGACGGCGAGCTTGCGGTCCTCGACCATGACTCACCCTTCCTTGTCCGCTGCTGGCACTCGCCGGATTCGAGTGCCAACTCTACTAGGTCATGGTCAGCGGTCGCGGAACCCAGCGACGTAGCCTCTGGGTCATGACAGCAGCTTCGCCGCCGGCCGAGATCGACAGGGACAGGGGTTCGTCGAGGTCGCCGAGCGGTGCTGGGTGGCCCGCTACGAGTTCCTCGACCTGAACGTCGGTGTGGTCGCCGGTGACCGGGGTCTCCTGGTGGTCGACACCCATGCCTCCGAGGTCGAGGCCCGCAAGGTGGTCGAGCAGGTGCGACGGCTGGGCGCAGGCGATGTCGTGGCGGTAGTCAACACCCACGAGCACTTCGACCACTGCTTCGGCAACGTCGTGTTCGGTGAGGAGTACGACGGTCTCCAGCTGTTCGCCCACGAGACAGCCGCAGCCGGTCTCCTAACCACAGGCCGCGCGCTCCAGGACGAGGCTCGCGCAGATCCCAGCGATCCGCGGCATGCCGAGATCGCGGTGACCCGGATCGTCGTGCCAAATCCGACCGTCTCCTCCACCAGGGTGATCGACCTCGGCGACCGTCTCGTCGAGCTTGTCCACCCTGGTCGCGGGCACACCGCCGGTGACGCAGTGGTCCGGGTCCGGGACGCGGACGTTCTGTTCGCCGGCGACCTACCCGCTCGAGTGGCCGGCCACGGTGGACCTGTTGGTCGGCCTGCTCGGGGACTCACCGGTGGTGGTTCCGGGGCACGGGCGACCAGTGGACCGTGACTTCGTTCTCGAGCAGCGCGACAGCAGCGGCTTGGTTGCCGAGACGATCCGCGATCTCGCGGGCAGGGGGGTTCCTGTCACGGAAGCGCTGACGCCCGCGCAGTGGCCCTATCCGGTCGAGGAGCTCGCGCACGCCGTGGCCCGCGGCTACGAGCACCTGCCCCGTTCCGCCAAGTCGCTTCCTCTCCTGTAAGCGCTGCTACCGCTTACGACCGCTGTGCCCAGCCCCGACCCATCCCACGATGACCGAAGCAGCCGGCGAACCAGAGCCAGCCGAGGACGAACAAGAGCCACGGGAAGCCGGGTAGCGCGATCAGCAGTGCAATGGCCAGCAGCACCACCGGGAGGAACGGCACCCGGAGCCGGTTCCAAGTCCGAGCCGAGTCCCGGTGGTGCGAGGGGCCGCGGTCGTCGTGTCCACGGGCCGACGCCTTGCCCGGGCTTTGCGGAGCCGTCTGCGGAGGGGGTAGGTCGGTGAACAGTGGCCGGAGGTCGGAGTTCGTCTTTGCCGTCCATACCTGGTCGGTTCGCTCGTCGTACTCCTCGCGGGTCAGGCGCCCAGAGGCGAAGTGCTCGCCAAGGGCAGATGCGGCCGCTTCCCGCTCGGCGTCTCCGATCCTGAGCTCGGACTCGATGTTCACTCCGGATCTCCTTCAGCGAGCAGTCCGTACAGCTTCCGCCGGGTCTCGGCGAGAATCTCGGCGGCTTCTGCCTGTTGCTGGGCGCTGCCGGACACAATGATCTGCCACACCGCGGACATCACCTGGCCGATGACAGGCTTCAGGTCGCCGATCTCATCGTCTGCGGTCTCGTCGAAGGCGCGCCAGGTGGCCGCCATCTCCTCGGGGTTCTCCTCGACGTAGGCACGGCCGGCAGCGGTGAGCTGGAGCAGCCTCCTCGTCTCACCCTCGCGCGCCTCGACCAGACCCTCGTCCTCGAGCTGCTGCAGCGTGGGGTACACCGAGCCGGGACTCGGCTTCCACACACCGCCGCTGCGGTCAGCGATCTGCTGAATGACCTGGTAGCCGTTCATCGGTCCTCCGGTGAGCGCGTCGAGGATCGCCGCGCGCACATCGCCTCGGCGAACCTTCGGACCTCTCGGCTGATGATGTTGTGCGAGACCGAACAAGCCCGCTACCCACGGGGGTGGGCCCCCGGCCCATGGGCCACCACCATGGCCCCACTTCGGGCCCCAGTTCTTGTC
>Ga0136621_1000417_pt1 | contig 16763 bp, 15 predicted proteins | sample AntDryUQ445A2306_FD_104673 | JGI IMG/M metagenome (GOLD analysis project Ga0136621, IMG submission 104673) | Polar desert sand microbial communities from Dry Valleys, Antarctica - metaG UQ445A (23.06) | ecosystem: Environmental > Terrestrial > Soil > Desert | place: Antarctica: Dry Valley...
GGGGAGGGGACCAGCGACGTCGTCGTCGAGTCGGCCGTGTTCGACCCGGTCGCGATCCGCCGCACGGGCCAGCGCTACGCGCTCCGGTCCGAGGCCAGCCTCCGGTTCGAGAAGGGCCAGGAGGTCCGGCTGGCCCGGATCGGCGCGGATCGCTGCGCCCGGCTGATCGGCGAGTGGGCCGGGGGCGAGGTGGCGCCGGGTCGCGTCGACACCAACCCGGTTGAACCCGAGCGCGCGATGGTCTCCTTCCGGCCGGCGCGCATCAATCGCTTGCTCGGCACGGAACTCGCGGAACGGGATCAGCGCGACCTCCTGGCCCGGGTTGGGCTCGAGACGGAGGCCGCGGCGCCCGAGGACGAGGTGACGGTGGCGCTGGAGCCACAGCCGATCAAAGTGCGAGCGGCCGAGGCGTTGACCGCGCTCGTCCCGACCTGGCGACGCGACATCGTGATCGAGGCCGATGTGGCCGAGGAGGTCGCCCGCGTACACGGCTACGACCGCGTGCCCGCGACGCTGCCCGACACGCCGCCGCCCGCCTGGCGTCCGGCGCCGCTCGAGGTCCGCGACCGCGTTCGCGAAGTCCTCGTCGGCGCGGGGTTGACCGAGGTCGTCACGTATGCACTGGTCGCGCCGGCGCATCTCGAGGGCTTCGCGTTGCGCGTGCCAGTCGCGTCGATGGGCGACGAGCCGGCGGCGGAGGGCGCGCCGATCACCGTCACGAATCCGCTGTCGCGCGAGCACTCGGTGCTCCGCCAGGGGCTCATCGGCAGCCTCGTCGAGGTCGTCGGAACGAACCTGCGGCAGGGCCGCGAGGATGTCGCGATCTTCGAGATCGGCAAGGGCTACGCGAAGGACAACGACGGGACACGAGAGTGGTGGCGGCTGGGTGTTGCGCTGACAGGGGCGGCCGAGCCGGCAGCGTGGAGCCGGCCTGCGCAGGCATGGGACCTCGACGACGTCAAGGGGCTCATCGAGCTGCTTTGTCGAAGCCTTGGGCTCGAGCCCCCGAGCTACGAGGCCGAGACGGCCGAGCCGGTGCTGCACCCGGGGCGGGCGCTGCGCGCGTCCGTGCCCGGGCGACTTTCGGGCATCGCGGGCGAGCTGCACCCGTCGGTCATCCAGCGGGATGGTCTGCGCACGGAGCGGGTCGTCGTGGCGGAGCTGTCGCTCGCGGGCCTGGGCGGCGGGCAGCTGGAGGACGTCCGCTCGAAGCCGCTCTCGCGCCACCCGGTGGTGGAGCGTGACCTGGCGATCGTTGTCGCCGAATCCCGACCGGCGGCCGAGGTCGCGGCGGCCGTGCGGGCCGCCGGCGGCGAGCTGCTGCGCGACGTTGCGCTGTTCGACATCTACCGCGGGGCGCCACTCGCCGCCGCGGAGAAGAGCCTCGCCTACCGCCTGACGTTCGCCGCGGATCGGACGCTCACCGAATCCGAGGTCGACGCCGCGGTCGCTGCGATCGCCGAGGCTATAGCAGCGCAACTGGGTGGAAGGCTGCGGGCCTGACCGGCGCAAGCGTGCGCGGCGGTGACGCCGCACCAATGGGCCGCCTGGGAGCGCGACACCAGATCGAGTGACAGGACGCTATGGGACATTCCATGTCCTATCCTGCCGGCGTGACCTATGAGGAACGCGAGACGTGGACGCCCCACTGAAGCAGTTCAGTGGGGCGACCGAGCTCGAGGCGGAGCTTGCATCCCAGGTCGACCTCCTCGAGGCAATGTTCGACGACCCGGGCCTCGCGAGACTCGGCTCCCGATGTCCAGGCCACCCTGCGCTAAGGCGCTATGCCAGCCTACTGGCGGGCAGCGCCGTTCCTCCAGATGAAGATCAGGAGCGCACGCGGCTACAGGATCTCTCGCAAGGATTCCTGGATCGATCCACCTGGGCTCAGGATCCGAATGTCCGACCCTTCTGGAGGAGCACCGTCCCGGATGCGAATCAGGCTGTGCAGGCGGAGCGCCGCATATCCAACCCGGAACAGTTCGGGGACACCACACTTGAGTTGTTTGCGTGGGGAGCGCTTCGAGCGGCCGGGCTTAGGGCGGACCTTCAAGAGCGCGACGGTCAGCCCGACATACGCGTATCCGACTCGGCTGAGGACACGTGGCTGGAGGTCAAGCGACTACATCTCGGATCCCCGCCGGCACGCGCACGGAGTGTCCTCAGCAAGGCGAACGCACAGATCAAGAATGCGATGCCCAACCGCGCTGGCGCAGCCTATCTCTTCGTGGAGACCACCGGTGATGCGGCGGTCTTCGACGACGCCGTGCCGCAGGTCGTCGACCAGTTTGTCGCGGAGGTGCACCGCACGCTAGGCAGCTCGGTGAACTCGCATGTCGCCCAAGTTGTTATTGGGTGGGATGACTTCATCGTGTTGGGGCACTTCCCGGAGCCTGTTATGTACGCGATTCGGCGGCGGACCTTGGTCCTGGACCGAACGAACCCAGTCCTGCCTGTTGTCGCTATCGACTGGTCCGGTGCGTTCGGCTTTAGCTCCGTCGTCTGGATCCGGCCCACGTCGTCCGTAGAGGTACATCCTGCTCTCGTGTCCGAAGGCCTTGTCGCAACTGAACTATTTCAGCAACGCAACAACTGGGCTGATGGCATTCGCGTGACTCAGGCTCGTGGGATCTTGACGTCGCCTGATGCCGTGGTCGAGGTCCCGCTAGCCGGTGGGGGAATGTCTGTCGTTCTGGCCACCAAGCGTGTCGATCTAACGCGGCCGCCGCACGTCACGCTCTTGATTGGGTGCCGCAACGCTGGCGGACGGCTCACGTTGTCGGACGGTTTCCGGATCCAAGGGAGCGAGCACGAATTGGAGGCCTGGAAGGCCGATCCATCACTCGCATTCGATGACATTCTTCGTCGTTTTGGCCTCCCGATCTCTGTCGGTTCGGGTCCAGCCGAACTGTTCCATCTCCATGTCAGCGGCGCCAGTCCCGCCCCTATATCCACTCCAGGGATCACTGACAATCGCTTCATGGTCTCAATGTTCACCCGGTTCTCTCCGGGGTTGTGGGAGGCGGATTGGGTTTACGCGATCAACGACACCGCCTATCGCGCGACATACAACCGTACTCGGCTCCGTTAGCAGCCTCCACCTAGGGTTATTGACGCACGCTGGACTGAGCAGCGAGTAGCCCCGCGCGCGGCGGGTAGGCGGGCCGCATTGGACCGATGATGATCGGCACGAGCAGCCCCGTGAGGGACCGACGAACGTAGGGCGGGGCGGCACGGGCCCCTACCGACAGCCGACGCTCGCCCGGGCCTCGGTCCCCGCCGCGCTCGCCTGCCGTCTCACGCCGCCGCGGCGTGACGTACATTCCCGCGATGCATGACGACGGCTACTTCGACGAGCGCATCGCCGCCAGGTACGACGAGTCCGCGGGCGAGATGTCCGACCCGGGAGTCGTCGACCCGGCCGTCGACTTCCTGGCCGAGCTTGCCGGAAGCGGGCGCGCGCTCGAGCTCGGGATCGGGACCGGTCGGATAGCGCTGCCGCTCGCGCGGCGGGGCGTGCCTGTGCACGGGATCGACATGTCGCGCGCGATGGTCGCGCGGCTTCGCGCGAAGCCTGGCGGCGAGGACATCGGCGTGACGATCGGCGACTTCGCGACGACGACGGTGGACGGGTCGTTCTCGGCCGCGTACCTCGTCTTCAACACGATCATGAACCTGACCACGCAGGCGGCGCAGGTCGCCTGCTTCCGCAACGTGGCGGCGCACCTCGAGCCGGGCGGCTGCTTCGTCATCGAGGTCGGTGTCCCCGAGCTTCAGCGGCTCCCGTCCGGCGAGACCCTGCGCGCCTTCCACGTGAGCGAGACCAGGTGGGGGCTCGACGAGTACGACGTCGCGGTCCAGGGGCTCATATCCCATCACTTCGAGATCGTCGACGGACGGCTCAAGCGCTTCTCCGCGCCGTTCCGGTACGCGTGGCCGGCGGAGCTCGACCTGATGGCCCAGCTGGCCGGGATGAACCTGCGCGAGCGCTGGAGCGGCTGGAACCGGGAGCCGTTCACCAGCGAGAGCACCAAGCACATCTCGGTCTGGGAGAAGCCGGCGTCGTAGGTGGCGTCCGACACCTCCCAGACACCACCCCGCGTAGTGCAAGACAGCGAGCTGCCACCCCGGTCGACCCCGGCCACGCTCGAGGCCAACGCGCCGTCCTGTCATGCACCATCCGGGGTGGTAGCTGACGGGGAAAGTGCGCTTTGCACTACTCGGGGTGGTAGGTGACGGGGTTCGCCACCTGCCTCGCCCGGCGCACCATCCCGGGTGGTAGATGACGGAACGCGGGACCTTCGGTGGCCTTGCGACGCGCGAATCGTGGCTGCTACCCTCTGCCTGCCGTCAAACGGGCTCGTCGAGGGGCACGCCGATTGGCGTGAGGGACGCTCGCATGGGGGATTCCTTGAACATCGCCGAGTTCATCCGCTCGTTCAACCTCTTCGACCTGCTGGTCATCCTGTTCCTGTTCGGGATGTTCATCCTGGGGTTTATCCAGGGCACGGTGCGGCGGCTCCTGGGGCTCGCGGCAATCCTGTTCTCGTTCCTCCTGGCGGCCAACCTGCGCGAGCCGCTGGGCAACTTCCTGGCGTCGAACTGGACCCAGTTCCACCCCGCCTCTCGGTGATGATCGGGTTCGGAACGGTGTTCGTCGCGGCCAGCATCGCGTTGACGCTGGTGATCCAGGGCTTCTACAAGAAGACGCCGCTGTCGGAGCGGTACCTGCTCGTCGACGAGGTGCTCGGCGGGCTGCTGGGCGTGCTCCAGGGCGTGATCCTCCTGGGCGCGATGATGATCATCCTCGACAGCGAGTTCGAGGTCCCGGGCCTGACCAACCGCAACGAGCTGGTCCTGTTGCGCAGCCTCCACGAGGCGTACGACCCGTCTGCAACCGCCGCGATCATGCGGAGCACGATCATCCCGGCCTTCTACGTGGTCGTGGGCCTGTTCATCCCCGAGTCGCTCCGCAACCTCCACCGCGGCGGCTCGCCCGCCTGACGCCGCTGGCTCGGCTGTCGCGCACCCTGCTCGCCGGTCCCACGCTCGAGGCCGCCCGAGCCCTCCTGGGCGCGCGCCTGGTTCGTGACGATGGTCGCATCGGGCGCATCGTCGAGCTCGAGGCGTACATCGGCGAGGAGGACCGCGCGTCGCACGCGCGCTTTGGGCCTACCGATCGCAATGGTGTCATGTGGAGCCGGCCGGGAACGGCCTACGTGTACCTTGTCTACGGGATGTACGACTGCCTCAACGTGGTGACGGAGCCCGAGGGCCGGCCCGCCGCGCTGCTCGTCCGGGCCGTCGAGCCCATCGACGGGATCGCCGCGATGCGGTCCGCGCGGGTCGCGGCCGTGCGCGGCCGGCGGGCCGCGACGACCCAGGCTCTCCAAGCCGAGCGGGAGCGGATCGAGCGCCTGCCGGCGAGTAGGGTCGCGAGCGGGCCCGGGCTGGTCGCGGCAGCCTTCTCGATCGACCGGTCGCTCACCGGGCTCGACCTGCTCCACCCGGCGTCGCCGGTGCGCCTCGAGCCTGCGCGTGCCGGCGATCGGCCACCCGTGCCGGTCTGGACGGCCCGCATCGGGATCGACTACGCCGGTGCCCCGTGGACGGACCGGCCATGGCGCCTGATCGACGGCTCGTCGCCCGCGGTCTCCGGGCCGCGGACGCGGACGCGCGCCTCGGGCTGATGGACGCCAGATCGCTCGTCCTCCTCGAGTTCCCGCAGGTCCGCACCAGGCTCGCCGAGCTGACCTCGTTCGGTCCATCGCGCCGGCTCGCCGAGGCGCTCGAGCCGGAATCCGACCCGGTGCTCGTCGAGCGGGCGCTCGACGAGACCGACCAGGCCCGTGGGCTCCTCACCGAGCGACCCGGGGTGGGCGTCGGAGCGGCCCACGACATCGGCCCATGGGTGGCGCGCGCCCTGCGCGGCGGACGGCTCGACCCGGAGCACTTCATCGGGATCGCCGACACGCTCGACGCCACAGCCCGGCTCGCCACCTCGCTCGCCGACGACCGCCGGCCGCTGCTCCGGGAGATTGGCCGCCAGCTCCACCCGCTGCCGGCCCTGCGGAGCACGCTCGCCCGCAGCTTCGACCCCGTGGGCGAGCTGCTCGACACCGCCTCGCCCCGCCTGGGCTCGCTCCGGAGCGCCGTCCGGGTCGCCTACGATCGACTGCGCCGGCGGCTCGACTCGCTCGTCGCCTCGGAGATGGGAGGCGCGCTGCAGGAGGCGATCGTCACGCTCCGCAACGGGCGCTACGTCGTGCCCGTCAAGGCCGAGGCACGGGCCAGAGTCAAGGGCATCGTCCACGACGCGTCGGGCAGCGGCCAGACGCTGTTCGTGGAGCCGCTCGTGGTCGTCGAGCTGGGCAACGCCTGGCGCGAGGCGCAGGCCGCCGAGCAGGAGGAGATCGCGCGGATCCTCGACGAGCTCTCCGCGCTGGTGGCCGCGAACGGTGACCGGCTGCAGGAGACGCTCGAGGCCCTCGCGCGGTTCGACCTGTGGGCCGCCAAGGCGCAGCTCGCGTCGCTGATGGACGGCGTTCGCGCCAGGACCGCCGAGCGGCCGGAGGTGGTGCTCCTCGGCGCGCGGCATCCTGGCCTCACCGGTCGCGTCGTGCCAATCGATGTCCGCCTCGGCGATGGCTACACCGCGCTCGTCGTGACCGGCCCCAACACCGGCGGGAAGACCGTCACGTTGCGTACCCTGGGCCTGCTGTCGCTGATGCATCAGGCCGGCCTTCACGTGCCGGCCGCCGCGGGGAGCAGCCTGCCGATCTTCCGCGATGTCTTCGCCGACATCGGTGACGAGCAATCGATCGCCCAGTCGCTCTCCACCTTCTCGGGGCACCTCCGGCGGATCATCCGGATCGTGGAGGCCGCCGGCCCGCACACGCTCGTGCTGCTCGACGAGCTCGGTGCCGGGACGGACCCGACCGAGGGCTCGGCGCTCGCCCAGGCGCTGCTCGACCACTTCATCCGGGCTGGTGCGCTCGTCGCGGCGACGACCCACTACGCCGAGCTCAAGGCCTACGCGCACACCACCGCGCAGGCCCGCAATGCCTCGGTCGAGTTCAACCTCGAGACACTCTCACCCACCTACCGGCTGACGATCGGGCTGCCGGGCGGCAGCCAGGCATTCGCGATCGCCGAGCGGCTGGGGCTGTCCACCGAGATCGTCGCCGACGCCCGGTCGCGGCTGTCGGAGAACCAGCGCGTCTTCGAGGAGACGCTTGCCCGGATCCGGGCCGCCGAGGGCGAGACGAGCGATGCGCTCGAGCGGGCGCGCTCGGCGGAGACGCGAGCCGCCGAGTCGCTGCGCCAGGCGGACGAGGAGCGTCGCCGGGCGCGCCGCGAGCGCGACGAGACGGTCCGGGCGGCCCGTGTCGAGGCCGAGCGACTGGTCACCGAGCTGCGCGACGACGTGAGCGTCACCCGCCGGCGGCTCGAGCGGGAGACGGTGACCGCACCGCTCCTTGAAAGCGCCGTGGCGCGGGCGGAGTCGTCGCTTCAGCGGCTGCCGGAAGCGGCGCCGGTGCCGCCGGTCACGGCCCCCGCGGCTCCGCGCGCCTGGCGGGTCGGGGAGCGGGCACGCAGCCGGGACGGCGGCTGGGAGGGACGGATCGCGGCGCTGGAGAAGGGCGGGAAGCGGGCGACGCTCGAGGCGGGCGGGATGCGCGTGTCCGTGCCGGTGGAGCAGCTGGAGCGGGCGATGTCGCCGGCCGGGGGATCGGGAGCCGACGCTGGGACCAATGTCGGGACCAACGTCGGTGCCATCCAGCTGAGCCGGGCCAGGAGCGTCGCCTCGTCGCTCGACCTGCGCGGTGCCCGGGTGGACGAGGCGCTCGACGCGCTGGGACGCTACCTCGACGACGCAGCGCTGGCCGGGCTCGACAAGGTCTCGATCATCCACGGCATGGGCACGGGCGCCCTCCGCGACGCCGTCCGCGAGCAGGCCGGCGGCCACCCGCTGGTGAAGGAGACACGGGCCGGCGAGCGCGGCGAAGGCGGCGACGGGGCGACGATCGTCACGCTCGGCTGAGCGAGCGGTGTCGCGCACGAGATCCGGCCCATCCGGTCGGCGAGCGACGCATTCGTGACCGACGCGACCACCAGCTCGAGGTCCTCGCCGGCTCGACCGCCGTGTCGCCGTGACGCTGATGCGAACGAGCGTTCCGAGGCCGCGGCAACACACCGGCCGCGCCCGGGAGGACGCGGCCGTGTCGAGCCCGGCGGGAGGAGGTCCACGCTCGCTACTGGCGAGCCGCCTCGAGCACGTCGGTGACCTCTTGAACGACCAGGTCTGGCTCGTTTGTGGCCACGTCGTGGCCTGAGTCCACAACGATCTGCTCGGCCTGTGGGCTCAGCACCAGCCAGCCGCGCTGGGCTTCGACGTTCTTCTGCTCCTCGGGCGGCGCGTCGGGACCAGGATCGTTGGAAATGATCGTCACGGGAATGTCGCCGATCTCCGCCCGGTTGTTCCACGCGTCTGCTTCAACCTGCAGGAAGTCGCGCCGTTCGAGGTTCCCGGGGCGGTCGCACGCTGTCTCCGCGACCACCTCCGGCGGCGCGTCGAGGAACGCCATGGGGACGTCGAGGAACACGATGCCGGCGATGTCCGTCGCATGCCGCTGCGCGAAGGCCGAGGCGATGAAGCCGCCGCCCGAGCCGGCGACGAGGACGTACGGTGGTGGGATCGACGCCGTCTCGAGGAGTCGCTCCAGATCTGTCGTGAAATGGTGGAGCTGCCGGCAGCCGGTCACGGGGTCGCTTCGACCAATGCCGCCGCGGTCGTAGGCGCAGATCCGGGTTACCGCAGCGAGCTTCGGGTGGACCCGAGCCCACTCCTCGATCCCGGATTCGTCACCCGACTCGAGAATTCCCGTCGGTGACCCCTCGCCTCGGCACTCCAGGTGCAATTGGCGGCCCGGCGCGACTTCGAAGTCACCCGACAGGACGTCGGGCGACTGCGACGGTGACGGCTCGGCGGTCAACGACGGCTTGGCCGTCGGTGACGGCGCGGCGGTCCGTGATGGGTCGGCCGTTGCCGACCTGAGCGGCGTCGACGTTGGTGCGACGCCGACTCCTGTGCACGCCGACACGGCGAGCGCGAGTCCCGCAAGCTTCGCCGCCCCTCGAATGAGTCGCCCGTGGCCCGCGAGGGGCGATCCGCGTCGCGTCATGCCCCGAGCGCCGTGCACAGGAGCTCCATCGACTCATCCGTGAACGCGGTCAGATGGCCGTGGACGGTGCCGTCCGGCTGGAAGTTGCCGGACAGCATGAAGCCGGACGCTATGCCCGGCCCGCTGACCCGGATGTCGAGACCGTGGTTCGTCTGGATGCCGTCGTCCGGCGTCCCGGGAACCGGCCACCAGGACCACCAATTGAGGTGCCCCGACAAGTCGAGGTACGGGCCTTCACCGGTCGGCGACAGCGTCAACGTCCCGCGCAGCCGGCTGGTGACGTGTCGTCGCGTCATCAAGCCGTCCGTGTAGAAGCGCAGGCCGTTGCGCAGGTCCGTGCCTGTGAAGTACAGCGTCCCGCAGGGCAGGTCGAACGCCGGCTCGTTCACCGGGAAGGAGTTGAGAACCGTGTCGCAGATCACCTGCCGGCCCGCGGTGTGGCATCGGGAGTCGGGCGGAGGCGGAGGCTGAAGGGTTGACGGATCGACCGACGCGCCGAGCGCCACCGAGGCGCCAGCGGACAGCAGGCTGACGCCCGTCAGCAGCGAGACGATGACCGATGAAACCCGACGCATGACCGTTCTCCTTCTGTCGTAGGACATCCCCGTTCAGGGACGCCGTTGCCAGTTGCCGTTGCCGATGTTTCCGTCGGCCGGGAGCCGGACGACCGCCTCCACGCCGACCGGGTCGAGGACGATCAGCTCCTGGAACGTCCCGTCCGGCGCCTGGACGTAGCTGTAGATGCGCGTGCCGTCCGGCGACCACCCGGGTGGAGCGAGATCTGCCGGCTCGCGGATCTCGACCGGGTTCGTCCCGTCCGGGTTCGCGGTCACGACCCATGCGCGCGCGGACCCGTCCATCGGGATGCGAGCCCACGCCACCCGGTTGCCGGCCGGCGACCATGTCGGCGAGAACTCATCGCTCGGGTGGTCGGAGACGTTCACCTGGATGGAGCCGTTCGCCGAGACGGCGAAGATGTCGTACTGGGAGCCAACCCGAGCCGTCACGAGCAGCTGAGCTCCGTCGGGCGACCAGTCGGGCCAGAGCGTCGTGTTCCGGAGGTCCGACAATTGGCGATCCGCCGTCCCGTCCGGGGCGACGGCGTGCAACGTCTCCGTCAGCGAGTGCTGGTACGCGATCACGGAGCCATCCGGAGCCCACGCAGGGTCGAGACCTCGCCCGCGCGGGTCGGTGATCAGGGTCGGGCCGGCGCGCGCGAGCTCCGCGACGAAGATCGCGCTTCCGTCCCCCACGTCCGCGGCAAAGGCGATCCGCTCGCCGTCCGGCGACCACGAAAGGTTGCTCGGCTGATTGAGGGTCGATTCCCGGGCCTTGAGCGAGAGCCCGTGAGCGACAGTGACCGGATTGCCACCGTCCTCGTCGACGACGACGAGATCCCACGACCGCGTTTCCGCTGACCGATGCCAGTAGGCGAGGTGGAGGCCGTCGCGCGACCATGTCGGATTGACCGCCTGCCCGTCACCCTGGCTGAGCGTGCGACGGTCGGAGCCGTCCGCTCGCGTGAGGACGATGCCTTCCTCGGCGTCGAACGCGATGAACCCCGGGCGCGCAAGACCGAACGGTGTTGCCGGCCGAGGCCCGCCGACGACGGTCAGGACGAACCACAGGATCGCGGTCAACAAGCCGACGAGGGCAACGGCCGACGCGACGCGCACTACGCGAACGACCCGGACCGCGGAGGCGGACCACGTCCAGCGGTCCCAAACAAGCCAGGCGGGCCGCCGGCGCGTTACGGCCGTCGTCGCGAGCACGTCGCGAAGCAGGCCGTCCGGCTCGCGCGGCGGCCGCTCGGAGGCGAGCCAGGTCACGAGCGTCCGATCGAAGCCGTCGCGCATCCTCATGCCGTCCGCCCCCGATCGATCTGGATCACGCGCGCGTCAGCGTCGAGTGTCGCGCGCATCGTCCGGATCCCCCGATGCAGCCGGGACTTCGCCGTCCCGATCGGGATGCCGAGGATTCCCGCGATCTCGCTGAGCGGGAAGCCCTCGAGATGGTGAAGGACGATCACTGCGCGCTCCTCCACGCCGAGCCGCCGGAACGCGCGCTCCAGCTGGTCGCGGTCGTGAAGTGCCGGCAGCTCGTCCCGGCCCGCGGTATCGTCGAGCGGGAGCTCATGCACCTCGACAGCCCGGCGTCGCCGGTCCATGCGTGCCTCGCGATGACACGCGCGGATCAGCAGTCGGTGGAGCCACGCCTCGAAGCGATCCGCGTCGCGGAGCGCCGAAAGGTCTCTCCAGGCGGCGACGAGCGCCTCCTGCGTTGCGTCGGAGGCCCGATCCGGATCACGGACGATCAGCTGCGCGATGCCGTAGAGCCGGCCGATCGACGCGCGCGCCAGCTGGCTGAACGCATCGTGGTCGCCGGACATCGCCCGCTCGACGAGATCCCGATCCATTGGGCCTCCGGTACCCGCGAATGATCTCGCGGCACCCATACTGGGGCGTGGATTGGTTCAATGGGTTCCCGATTCGCGCGCCGGCGCTTCATCACGCGCGGGCGCCGTGAGCTCTCGAACAAAACCGTGCGCCGGGGCGACACCGCGTTTCTGCCCGAACGGATCGCGGGCAGAACCCCGGAGTTCGTCTGGCGTCGATTCCGGCGATCGCGCTCACGCCGCCCTACGAGAACTGGCACTTCTGCCCGGCGCGCGCGCATCCACGCGGAAGTCGGGGCGCCTCTCCGGGCCGACGACTTAGGATTAACCGGTGACTGATCTACAGGTGGCGGCAGATGCCCTGGGCCTCGCCGGCCTCCTCGACGAGCTGCGCTGGCGCGGCCTGTTCCACGATGCGACCCCGGGCCTCGAAGCGCGGCTCGCCACGGGCCGGCCGATCGCGGGCTACAACGGGTTCGACCCGTCGGGCCCGTCGCTCCATGTGGGCCACCTCCTGCCGGTCATGGGCCTGCTGCACCTGCAGCGGCGCGGCGGGCGGCCGGTCGCGCTCGTCGGCGGCGCCACCGGGATGATCGGCGACCCGTCGGGCACCTCGGCCGAGCGCAGCCTGCTCGACCGCGACACGCTCGCCGCCAACCTCGCCGGCATCCGCTCGCAGCTCGAGCGATTCCTGGACTTCTCGGGCCCGGCCGGCGCGGAGATGGCCAACAACTTCGACTGGCTCGGCGACGTGCCGATGCTCGACTTCCTGCGCGACGTCGGCAAGCACTTCACGATCCCGTACATGCTGGCCAAGGACTCGGTCCAGACGCGCCTGGCTGCCGGGCTGTCGTACACCGAGTTCAGCTACATGCTCCTCCAGGCCGCCGACTTCCGGCACCTCCACCGCGAGCGCGGAGTCGAGCTCCAGATGGGCGGCGCCGACCAGTGGGGCAACATCACCGCCGGCCTCGAGCTGATCCGGCGATCCGCCGGGGCGGCAGAGGGCGGCGGTCACGACCTTGCCCACGGACTGGCGTACACGCTCCTGACGAAGACGTCGGGTGAGAAGTTCGGCAAGTCCGCGGCGGGCACGTCCGTCTGGCTCGACGCGGACCGCACGTCGCCGTATGCCTTCTACCAGTACTGGATCGAACGGCCCGATGCGGATGCCGGGCAGCAGATCCGTTTCTTCACGCTGCTCGAGCGGGGGGAGATCGAGGTGCTCGAGGCCGAGCAGGCCGCGCGGCCCGAGGCGCGACCCGTCCAGCGTGCGCTTGCCTTCGACGCCACGGCTCGGGTCCACGGCGAGGCCGCGGCCGAGGGCGCGCGCCGGACCTCCGAGGCGGTCTTCGCGCGGGACCCGATCCGCGATCCGGGCGTGCTCGAGACGCTCCACGCAGAGCTCGACGGCTTCGCGTTCCGCGACGACGACCTTCGTGCAGGGGTCGTGTCGCTCCTGGTGGGGTCCGGCGCCTTCGCCTCGAACAGCGAGGCCCGCCGGACGATCGCCCAGGGCGGCGTCACGATCAACGACGAGCGGGTGACGTCGGTGGACGCGCCGGTGCCGCAACCCATCGCCGGGGAGTGGCTGGTCGTACGAGTCGGCAAGAAGCGGCTGCGGGTGGGTCGCCGGGCGAGCTGACGGTGAGCGGGACGTCCGCGATGTGCGGCTGACGCAGCTCGCGACTGAGTCACGGACCGTGACGATGCCGCAAGACGCCGACGACGTCTGCCGGCGACAAGCGCCGCTCGGCCAGCAGGACGAGTACGTGGTACAGGAGGTCGGCGGTCTCCTCGGCCACTCGGACGGACGTCGCCGACCGATCCGCCCCGGCGGCCGCGTCGTCCTTCGCCGCGAGCACGACCTCGGTGGCCTCTTCCGCGACCTTGCGCGCGACCGCGTCGACCCCCCCGTCGAGCAGCGAGCTGGTGTACGAGCCCGCCGGCCGCTCCTCGGCGCGCAAAGCGATCGTCGCCCACAACGTCTCGAGCCAGGCGAGGCCCTGCGTCGGCCGCGCGTCGGGTGCGCCGTTCGAGTCGAAGCAGCTCCGCGTCCCGCGATGGCATGTCGGCCCCGCCGGATCGGCGGTCACGAGGAGCGCGTCGGCGTCGCAGTCGAGCGCGAGATCGACCAGCCTGAGCACGTTGCCACTCGTCTCGCCCTTGCGCCACAGCAGGCCGCGCGAACGAGAGTGGAAGTGGACCTCGCGCGTCCGGAGCGTCGCGTCGAGCGCCTCGGCATCCATCCAGGCGACCATCAGCACCCGTCCGTCGGCGGCGTCCTGCACGACGGCCGGCGCGAGTCCGTCGGCCCCGAACCTGACGTCGTCGGGCGAGACCGCGGTCATGCGACCGCCCGAACCGGCAGCCCGGCCGCTGCCATGACGCGCTTGACCTCGGCGATCGAATGGATCCGACGGTGGAAGATCGAGGCCGCGAGCACCGCGTCGGCGCCACCGTCGCGGACGGCGCGCACGAAGTCGTCGGGCTCGGACGCACCGCCGGACGCGATCACCGGCACGCTCACGCGCGACGTGATCGCCCGCAGGAGGTCGGTCTCGAAGCCGGAGCGGGTCCCGTCGCGGTCGATCGAGGTCACGAGCAGCTCGCCCGCCCCGAGGTCTGCCGCCCGCTGCGCCCATTCGACGGCGTCGAGGCCCGTCGCGTCCCGGCCGCCCCGCACGACCACCTCCCAGGCCGGCTCGGCGGCGCCGGCTCCGCCCGCAACCGCAACCCGCCGTGCGTCGATCGCCACTACGACCGCCTGCCGTCCGAAGCGCGACGCACAACGCGAGATCAGCGACGGATCGGCGACGGCCGCGCTGTTCAGCGACACCTTGTCCGCGCCGGCTCGCAGCACGTCGCGCATCTCGACCACGCTGCGCACGCCGCCGCCGACGGTCAGCGGCACGAATGCCCGGCGCGCCGTCCGCTCGACGATCTCGAGCAGCGTCCCACGGCGCTCGGGGGCCGCCGTGATGTCAAGGAACACGAGCTCGTCTGCACCCTCGGCGGCGTAGCGTGCGGCGAGCTCGGGCGGATCGCCCTCGTCGACCAGGTCGACGAACCGGGTCCCCTTGACCACCCGACCGTCGGCCACGTCGAGGCACGGGATGACTCGCCGGCGGAGCATCAGTCGCTGCCGCCGGTCCCGCCGGCCCCCACGGGTGCCCACTGCGCGCCCATTCCGGCGCTGAGGGCGGTGGCCCAGCGCGCGAAGTTGGCGAGCAGCCGGAGGCCATCCCCGGCGCTGCGCTCCGGGTGGAACTGGACGCCCAGCACGTTGCCCCGCTCGATGACCGACGCGAACCGGGCCCCGTGGTCGGTCTCGGCGAGCACCATCCGCTCCGCGTCCGTGCCTTCGGGTACGCCGGCATACGAATGGACGAAGTAGAGGTCGGCGCCCTGGGCGATGCCCGTGAACAGCGGGTGATCGCGCCTGCGGACGACCTGGTTCCAGCCGATGTGCGGGAGGGTCGGCGCATCGACCAGCCGGACCGTCCGGCCGGGCAGCACACCGAAGGTCTCGGCACCGTCCTCGTCGCTCGCGTCGAACAGCAGCTGCAGTCCAAGGCAGATGCCGAGATACGGCCGCCCCGACGCGATCCAGCGGAGCAGCGGGTCGACGAGCCCCGCCCGGGCCAGCCGGCTCATCGCCGGAGCCGCGGCACCCACGCCCGGGACGATCACCGCATCCGCCTCTCGCAGCGCCTCGCCATCGCGAGCGAGCGCCGGGCGCGCCCCCACTGCGAGCAGCGCCTGCTCGATGCTCACCAGGTTGCCTGCGCCGTAGTCGACGACGGCCACCCGCAGGCTCACCCGAGCGAACCCTTCGTCGACGCGACGCCGGTTCGCCGCGGATCGGGCTCGCAGGCGTCGCGGAGCGCCCGCCCCAGCGCCTTGAACGCGGCCTCGGCCAGGTGGTGGTCGTTGCGTCCGCTGGCGCGCAGGTGGAGCGTGGCGCCGGCGGTCCGCGCGAACGCCTCGAGCGCGTGCTCGACGAGCTGCAGCGGGAGCTGCCCGACCCGCTCGCCGCGGAACGGCAGCTCGATCACCGCGTAAGGCCGGCCGCCGACATCGATCACGGCGCTCGCCACCGCCTCGTCCATGGGCACGCTCGCGTCGCCGAACCGGCGGATCCCCGCCCGGTCGCCGAGCGCCTCGGCGAACGCCAAGCCCAGCACGAGCGCCACGTCCTCGACCGTGTGGTGCTCGTCCACGTCGAGGTCGCCCGAGGCGGTCACGTCGAGATCGAACAGCCCGTGATGGGCGAGCGAGCCGAGCAGGTGGTCGTAGAACCCGATGCCGGTCGAGACGTTTGCCTGGCCGTCGCCGTCGAGGACGAGCTCGACCGTGACGTCGGTCTCCCTGGTCTTGCGGCTGACCGTGGCTCGTCGTACAGCGGTCATCGGTCGGTCTCCCGGCTGATCTCGAGGGCAGCGGCCACGAGACGGTCGTTGTCGGCCGCGTCGCGGATGGTCAGGCGCAGGTACGCGGCAAGGGGATGACCGGCCGGAAACGTGCGCGGCACGAGGCCCCGTCGGAGCAGCCCCTCGGCGGCCGCGGCGGCGCGGCCGGGCGTCTCGAGGTCCGCGAGCACGAAGTTGGTCACCGAGGAACCCACCCCCCAGCCGGCATCGCGCAACCCTGCGGCGAGCCGCTCGCGCTCGCGCTCGACCCGGGCCACGTTCTCGGCGAGGATCCCGGGCGTGAGCAGCGCCTCGGTCACGACGGTCACGGACGTCGTCGCCACCGAGCCGGGCGGCCGGTAGGGCGCGATCTCGGCGATCGTGTCTGGGACCGCGATCGCAAAGCCGACCCGGAGGCCGGCGAGCGCATAGGCCTTGCTCGCGGTGCGCACGACGACCAGCCGGGGGTAGCCGGCGCGCAGCCCCAGCAGCGAGCGGCCCGCGAACTCGGCGTACGCCTCGTCGAGGATGACCGCGGGCTGGCGGCGCCGGTCGTCGCGGGCGTCGGTCGCAAGGCCATCGAGCAGGCGCGCGATCGCGCCGTCGGGCTCGGCGAGGGCCGTAGGGTTGTTCGGGCTGCACAGCCAGACGAGGTCGGCGTCGCGGGCCGCCTCGCGGACGGCGTCGACGTCCATCGCCCAGCCTTCGCCGGCGGGCCGGCGGGGGACCGCGATGACTGTCGCACCGCGCTGCTCGGTGATCACCCGGTAC
>Ga0136621_1000418_pt1 | contig 16751 bp, 15 predicted proteins | sample AntDryUQ445A2306_FD_104673 | JGI IMG/M metagenome (GOLD analysis project Ga0136621, IMG submission 104673) | Polar desert sand microbial communities from Dry Valleys, Antarctica - metaG UQ445A (23.06) | ecosystem: Environmental > Terrestrial > Soil > Desert | place: Antarctica: Dry Valley...
GGACCGACGATCACCGGCGGTCTCATCGCGTGGAGCGCCGAAAGGGCCGAAGAGATCCTCGAGGCTTACCAGACCCTGACCGCTGCGGCACCACGGGAGTTGACGGCAGCCGCGGTGGTCCGTCTCGCCCCTCCAGCACCATTCGTCCCGGTGGAGTGGCATGGCAAGCCCATCGTCGCCATGGTGATCTGTTACAGCGGTGACGACCCCGGATCCGCTCTTGCTCCCATCCACAGCATCGGTGGCCCGATCGCCAATGTGATCGCTACCAGGCCGTACACGGCACAGCAGTCGATGCTCGACGCCATGGAACCCAAAGGGCCCTATCGCTACTGGAAGACCGAGTATCTCCCCGAGTTGTCGAGCGAATTTCTTAACGCGTTTCGTGAGGGTGCACTCGAAGTCACCTCACCCCTGTCGCAATCCGTCATATTCCACCTTGGCGGGGCCCTCAACGAACACGGCCCAGATGATGGGGCGGTCGGCAACAGAGACGCCCAATTCATCAGCGGCTTCTCAGGCACTTGGCCACCCGATGCACCTACAGCTCCGCACATCAACTGGGTCCGGCAATCGTGGCAGAGAATCCGCAGCTACTCCACCGGTGGCAACTACATCAACTTCCAACTCGCCGACGACGACGACAATCGACTCGCAGCCGCCTACGGAGACAACTTCGAGAGGCTCCAACGCCTCAAAGCCGAATACGACCCCGACAATCTGTTTCGTGTCAACCGCAACATCAGCCCAGCCGCCTAAGTCGGGGCGAACAGCTCCTCGCAACCTTCAAACCGCACACAACTGTCAATCAGGAACACGTACGTTCGTCTAGCTCATCCGCCCGAGAACGGCGCATCGCGAGCGGCTCTGTCAAGAATTGATCTCGGGGCGGTTCAGTTCGAGTTGACTGGCCGCCGGACTCAGCGTGAAGCGAACAGGTTCACCGGCGAGAGCATGTGGGCCCACGTCGCGTGGGCAGAGGGGAGGGTGAACTCGAAGCCGCGCATGGCGCCGTCCGTGACGAGGCGGATCTCCCCACCGTGAGCCGCCACCAGCTCATGCACAATGGGCAAGCCCAGACCCAACCCCGGTGCGGACATGGTCTGGTCGTCGACGAGACGCGCATATGGCTCGAACACCGTGTTCAGGTGCGCACGCTCGATGCCGGGGCCGGAGTCCAGCACCGCACAATGGACCTGGGTGCCGTGGGTCGACGCGGTCACCACGATCGGCGACTCACCGTACTTGAGCGCATTGTCAATCAGATTCCGTAACACCTGACGCACCCGCGGGGCGTCGGCCAGTGTCATCGTCCCTGGCGACACCTGATTCGAGACGCCCCCGGCGCGGGCTCCGAAACCGGACAGAACGGCTCCGGTGAGCTCACCGAGGTCGACTGGCGTCGCTTTGACGGTCACACCTCCCGCCCCGATCCGGCTGAAGGTGATTAGATCCTCGATGAGGGCGTGAAGCTCTTCGGCCTGGTCAGACATGATGGTGAGAAATTCCCGTTGATCGGACGGGCTCACCTCATCCTCGAGCAGGGTCCTGGTGAAGCCCTTCAGTGAGGTCAAGGGTGTGCGCAGCTCATGGCTCACGGTGGCGACGAACCGGTCTTTGAGCGAGTTCAGCTCACGCTGCCGGTCGAGGTCGGCTGCCAGTGCACGCTGACCTCGTCGCAGCATTCGAGCAATCCCGACCATGAGGATGCCGATGCCGAGCAGCAGCGCCGCCTGGATGGCCTGACCGGCTAGGAACTCCGAGGTTGGCACCGGGTCGGGGGGATGGAAGAGCGGGAGCGGCACTTCACCAGCGAGGAAGTGAAGACCGACCTCGGCGGGGACCGTGAGCAACGCCGCCGCAACGAGCAGGCGGATCTCCCTGGCACCCATGAGGAATGGCCCCACCGCGACCACCGCCAGAGCGATGAACGCCGCCCCTGAGACGGGGCCATACAGCCACCAAACGCCGACAGACACGGCTAGGTCGAGCAGCAATAGCCCGCGGATGGGAATCCGGATAGGAGGTAGCGAGAGGGCAACGGTGAGCACGAAGACGACCACGGTTGCCACGCTGCGCGGGTCGGGGCTTACTATCAAGCCGATCATCGCACCGGCCGAGACGAGGGAGTAGACGATCCTCCGCCACCGATACACGGGGCGCTCCACATCGGTCAGAGCCCAATTGTCCATCTGGCATACATCGGCCGAAGGCCGCCAACCATGAAGCAGGTGTATTTGCCGATGATCGTTCCCGGTGTCCCCACGATCCGACTTCACGAGATCCGCCACACCCACGGCACCCTGCTCATCAAAGCCGGGATGTCGGTCAAAGTGGTAAGCGAGCGACTCGGACACGGGAATCCCGGCCTTCACCATACGTTCGACGTGTCTGTGCCTTGCGGTGAGGTGTTCGCCGAAGCCGCTGATCTCGGAGAGGCGGTGACGGCACAATCCGAGCGGCGTGGATTGGTGTTCGGTGTCGCGTCGGTCGGGGTCGGCGCCGAGGGCGAGGAGATGGGTAACTGATCTGGGTTTGCCCCAGTACGCGGCTTCGTGAGGCAGTGTCCTCGACCCGTTCACTTGGCCGGTGTCGGGTCGGCGTCGACCTGCACGCCGCTGCTGAGGATCAGGCCGAGGATCTCCAGTCGTTCGCACACAGTGGCAGCTCGGCCGGCTCGGGCTCGAGAAGCGACGGGTGTCTCGGAAAGGTTGTAGCCGTCGATGGGCTTGCGTCAGGGCGAGACCTTCGGACTTCGGCTTGACGATGTGGACTTCCTTGGACGCCGGTTGTTGGTGCGCCAGCAGGTCAAGATCCTCGACGGTGTGCCGACCGCTGCTCCACCCAAAGGCCGGAAGGAGCGCGAAATTCCGCTGCCAGATGTGGTGGCCGTGGCGGTCTCCGAGCACGTCCGCCAGTACCCATCCGTAGACGGCGTTCTGTTCACGTGGCAGCGCGGTTTGATTCAGAGGACGTACTACAACAACTAGATCTGGAAGCCCGCTCTGCGCGAGGCGGGTGTTGAGCCGACCCGGGAGAACGGGATGCACGCGCTGCGTCACCACTACGCCTCGGTGCTCCTCGATGGTGGGGTGTCGATCAAGGCCCTGGCCGAGTACCTGGGCCACTCTGACCCGGGGTTCACACTGCGGATCTACGCCCACTTGATGCCCGACTCCGAAGCCCGCGCTCGTGACGTGGTGGACGCTGCATTCCGTGCTCCCGCTGAATCTGTGCTGAATAAGGCCAGCGTTACGCCCTGATTCTTCAACTACTACAAGGGTTTTCTGGGCTGTACTACCAGTACTCCTCGTAGTGGATGTTGCCGGGGATCCCGCGCCGTTCGATCACAAAGCCCAGCTCTCCCAACAACTGACAGGCTCCAACCGGGTCAGGATATTTCGCCTCCCCCTCCGGCTCAAAGGCCGGAAGACCGATCATGGCCGGATTGCCACACAAGAACACGTCGGTGCGCGTCGGGTCGAACGGGGCTCCGAGATGCTCTTCCAGCATTCCATCGACAATGACGTCCTGGACGTAGAGCTTTGGTTGATCGGGGTCCCTGGTCACCAGCGGTAGGTAGCGATAGTTGTGGAAATGGTCTTCAAGCCTCTGATGCTGATCGAAGTAGCCGAGGTCGCTGCGATGACGAACGCTCACCACAGACACGATCGGGCCCCGGTGACCATTGCGAAGCAAATCGACGACCATCGAGTTGTGGGGAGCTTCCCCAGTGCCGGTGGCGAGGAAGACCATACTGCGCCGAGGGTCGATGACCCCGGCCAATGTGTAGCGCCCGGCAACCTTGGGCCCGAGGTACATACGGTCGCCTAGGCCCTTCAAGGCCAAGCGGGGGGTCAAAGCCGGGATCCGATCGGCCGCAGGAGGCACCAACACCACATAGAACTCGAGTCCGGGGCTGAGACATGGGTCAAAAAGGTAACCGTAGGAATCGAACAGAGGGCTCGAAATCGAGTAGGAGCGGCGGATCAGTCTGTCCCAAGACTGTTCCAATCCAGGGTCGCGGGCACCGTCGATCCGCGGCTCCCAGTACCCCAACCCGAGTGATGCGTATTGGCCGGGCAGGTGGTGGGTGTCACCATGGTCAGGCTTCACCCGGAGAACCCAGAGATCGGAGTGGGACCGTTCGAAATAGGTGATGGTCGCGTTGTAGTTGGCCGTGCGGAGCTCTTCGATCTGCTGGCGGTCTCCGTGCCGCCATACCCGGGGCCGCCCGGAGGCGGCTGGGAGGTGGGTGAGATGATCAGCACGAATCGCATCCCAGGCACGTCCGGGCGACACCACTGTTACCCCTTCGGGGACCCCGGTCGCTTCAGCCAGCTGATCGATCAGGTAGACACGGGAGGGGGTTTCTGGCGACAGACGCACGACCCAGTCATCGAGATCGGTCTCCCCGCTCGGGTCAGGTTGCCGGAAGACGACGTGGTCGAATTGAAGGTCGGGGGTGCGGCGGTCGCCGAAGTAGACCATCGGGAAACCGGCCACTTCCTCAATCGCTTCTGGCTGGGAGTTCCAGAGGATGGTGGCCCTTCGTTCGGCCTCGAGCCGAAATAGCTGTCGGCGAGCCAACCGCGACAACACTTCCAGGTCGGCGCCCCCAAAGGCGAGGACCAATCCCGCTTCCTGACCGGCGAGCCACCATGCGTACTCAGCGGCCTCCTCGCCCGAACCCACCACCAGCACGTCGCTCTCCCGGAAATTGATCGCCGGCGGGATCAGATGAATCCGGTCGGTGAGGCTGGGCGGCACCGGGAAGGCAAGCGGACGGGAGGCTCGGACCGGGCGCGAAGCTACTGCCACGAGATCGGCCGCCACCGTAAGCCGTTCGGCTCCAACCAGTACCCGTCCGGTGGCATCTATCGAGAGGGAGGCGACCGGAGTTCTGAACTCGACCGAAAGGGCGTGCTGGCCGATCACTTCGGCCGCTCCGACCCGATCGCCGGGTTCGATCACCAGGACACGATCCACACCAGCTTCCTTGGCTTGGATCGCCAAAGAGAGCCCGGACAAGCTGGCGCCGACGACCAGGAGGTCGGTACTGATTTGCTCCATGTCTTGGAACTATGGCTTCCGCCGGCAATAGACGAAAGTCAAAACCGCAGGGGTTCTGAAAGACGACGCATGGGGCGCCCAGGTCTCGACCCGCGACCCCCGCTTCGGCCGTGAAGCCGAACTTCTCCGCCAGCACCTCGCCGGGAGCCCGAGGCCCGAAGTGATCAATACCGATTGTCAACCCGCCCGACCCGGCGACTTCCGCCCATCCGAAAGTCGAATCCGCCTCAAGAGTGGCCACGGGCCGGGTGGGATCGATAACACTCTCCCGGTACACAAGGTCTTGTCGCAAGGAGGCTTCGCGGCAGGGCATGCTCACCGCTGTGATGTCGATCCCCTGCCGGCTCAACCAGGCAGCCGCCTCCAAAGCGAGGTGGACCTCCGAGCCGGTGGCCACAAGGACGGAATCCTCACCGGTTCTTACCACATGGGCACCCTTCCCGACCGCTCCCCCGTTTACGACGAGGAGCAGTACGTGTTCGAGGCACTCCGAGCCGGAGCACGTGGCTACCTCCTCAAGCGCATCACTCCAGACGAGTTGGTGACAGCCCTGCAAGGAGTGCTGGCCGGCGAGATCGTGGTCGATCCCCTTCTCTCGGACAAGGTCGCAAAGGCCGCAGCAGAGAGCAGCGGCCGCGGGCTCTACTGGCCGGGAATGCACTACGGCCTGACCAAGCGAGAAGCCGAGGTGCTCCAGTTGGGATGCCAAGGATTTTCCAATCGTGAGATCGCCGAGCAGACCGTTGTTGGAGAGGACACGCAAGACCCACATCAAGGCCATCTACCGCAAGCTCAACGCCCGCGATCGTCCGGAAGTGATTTCAATGGCGCTCCGACAAGGCCTCGTCAAATGAGAATCTTCCTGTTCAACCTAAGGCGTGGGCTCGGCGAACCCGCCATCTCGAAAATTCTCCTACTCCGAATCGCGGCGTACCCGGAAGACGGACGTCGAGGATTGAGATAGCGGTCGCCACCCGATAGTCGGTGTGAGGACCCCGGTACCAAAGAGCCGTGATTGTTCCTGCCAACCCTTCATCGGCGACGGATTCGACCCAATCCGGTCTGAGCAGTAATGACACGTTCCCGACCGGATAGGTTCCTGTGATCGGCACAGCCACACCTTCGATCAAACCGTGGCCCCTTCCGTCGGCTTCAGCCGTCAGCAAGAAGGCAGGTCCGGTCAGGCGGGCGATGTCGAGATCTCATAAATCTGTTGGGGGCTGGCCACCTGACGTCGGTCACGATCAGATGTGTAGCACAGCGGCGATGCGCGTAGCCGTTGGATCGGGTCGGAGGCCGTCGAAGCAGGTCCTCGGTCCCGCGCTTAGGGCCTGGTGATGGCCCGCCAGCAGGCTGCGGCGATTCGATCGAGTGCCTTTTCGGAGGGTCGGGAACCGCCCGCCGCCAACCGGATGGCGGGTCCGAATCCGAGGTCGAAGAGGACTTCTAGTGGCAGGTCGGCGAGCAAGGGAGCGATGTCGGTTGAGGCGGCGGCGGTTAGCAGCGGATCTTCGTCCCCGTCTCCAGCCGATGAGTGTGCCTGTTTGACAAGGGGCGAAACCTCCAACTGGACCAGAAACCGTGCCTTGGCTGCGTCCTCGGCGAGATGAAGGTAGAGAGCCTTCCATATGGCGGCGAACCGGGAGGCGGGCGCCCCCGGCAGCCCGGTTGCTGAGACGGAAGCCTGGCTGAGGTCCCGCTTCACCTCTCGATAGGCGTCGAGCAGCAACTCCTCTTTCGATTGGTAGTGGACGTAGGCGGTTCCAGTGGCAACGCCCGCACGTCTCGCTACCGCGTTCATCCCCGCACCGTGCAGCCCATGCTCGGCTACCAGCTCGACCAGTGCCCGTCGGACCCGTGCGGCGCGGTCGACACGGGCAATGCTCACGGTCGGACGGTCGACTGAGTCGACGCCACGTCCAGAGAGAAACCAGTCTCTTGCTCTGAGACCTCCCAGAGGGTATTGATCGCCTCCTGATTGCGGGTTCGGGTCAGCAGCGGGCGACGTACCGGCGTCCCAAAGTTGATGAAGCGAGGGGTGTACAGCTCACCTCCCCGAGCCCGAGGGTCGGTGGCGGCCCGAAGCTGGGGAAGGGCGCCTCGGGAGGGTGACATCCCGGTCCGAGCCGCTTGCCATGCGAAGAAACGCTGGCTTCTCCCGCCACCGGTTTCTCGCACGCTGTTCGGCTGCAGGTCGGTATGGGCCATCCCCGGATGGGCCACCAGACTGCTCGCCCCGGAGCCAGCTGCCTCAAACCGTTGCTGGAGCCCGAGGGTGAAGTGGACGTTGGCAAGCTTGGACTGCCCGTAGGCACCCCAAGGGGTGTACCTGCCGCGAAGGTGCGGGTTGGCCGGATCGAGCGGTCGCCCGGTGTGCCTTCCGGTGCTGGTCACGTTGACGATCCTGGCTGCGTCCACCCGCAACAAGGAGGGGAGCAACAAAGCAGTCAGGGCGAAGTGCCCCAGATGGTTGACGCCGAACTGCATCTCGAAGCCATCGACCGTTTGACGCTCGGGGATCCCCATGACACCGGCGTTGTTGATCAGTAGGTCGATCCGAGGGTGTTGCTGGACCAGTTGCTCGGCGAATAGACGGATCGAAGCTAGCGAGGAGAGGTCGAGCGGGCGGACCTCCACCGAAGCAAGGGGGACCCCGGTCCGGATGTCGGTCACTGCGGCGGCGGCCTTATCTTGGTCGCGAGCTGCCATGATCACCTGGGCACCGTGGGCGACGAGCGCACGTGCCGTCTCCAGGCCAAGACCGCCATTGCCACCGGTGACGACGGCTACCCGTCCGGTTTGATCGGGAATGTCTGCTGCCGTCCAACTCATAAAACCCTCCTGCCTCGAATTATGAATGAATGCTCATTCATAATGAACGATCATTCATTCAGTTGTCAAAACGGGCATTCGAATCTCAGAGTTTGACTATCCCTACCTTGAGTTCCTTCGTCTGGTGGGAATAGATCTCACCGCACTGTCAGCTCCATTAGTTGCAACTGCGCACCTTCGCTCGACCTCGAAGATGCCTGGGACGGACGCTTCAAAAAGGATCTCGGCGTCATGACCTGCGTCCACGCCAGACGATATGTCATATCCATGAAGATGGACCTCGTCGGCCACGCCGGAAGTCACCTTTATGAGGACGGTGTCACCGAGGTTGACGGTCATTCGCCCTGGGGGCGGAGCAAGGATCACTAAGCGTTCCATTGAGCGCCACCCTCTCGGGCTCGTCCGCTAAGCGACCTGACGGGCGGGGCGAACCGTCAGCGGGCGACCATTGAGATGCGCGCCGTGCAGCCCATCAATCGCCTTGGGGGCAGCCAGTGCATGCATGTTGACGAACCCGAAGCCTCTGGATCGACCGTTGCGATGCGTGACGATCGTGGTTTGGTTGACCTTGCCGTATTGGCTGAAGAGCTCGCCGAGTTCGTGGGCTGTCACCTCCCAGGGAAGGTTGGAAACGTAGAGAGACTGCTCCTCAGCAGTTTGCAGCTGGGGAGCAACCCCTTTTGTCTCGACCTCCGTGCGCACGGACGAAGACGATCCCTTGCGGACCGGAAGTTCCCGAGTGGGCGCCACAATCGGAGTCCGCATCTGCAATTGCTTCTGCATTCGGAGGACTTCGCGTTCTTCGCTCCCGGCGATTAGAGACACGACGGTTCCATCCGCTCCGGCGCGAGCAGTCCGGCCGGCCCGATGCAGGTAGCTCTTGGCATCGGCGGCGAGATCGACCTGGATCACCATGGCTACGGCTTCGATGTGGATTCCGCGGGCGGCCACGTCGGTAGCGACCATCGCCTGAACCCGGCCGGAAGCAAACGCGGCGAGCGCCTTGGTTCTTTGGGCCTGTGTGCGGCCACCGTGGAGGGCGACGCTGGAAATTCCGAGCAGGCCGAGCTGCTTAGCAAGGCGATCAGCTCGCCGGCGAGTGCGGGTGAAGGCGATGGCGCGACCATTGCGCTCGATGAGGCCGGCGACGTGTTCGACCCGGTCGTGCTCATCGACCCGCCAGAACACGTGTTGGACCTGTCCGGTCTGAGCCCCGATCGCTACCACCTCGTGAAGGACCGCATTGCGCTGGTATTGATGGCTCAGCGCGGCAGCTTCGCTGTCAAGAGTGGCCGAGAACATCATCGTCTGCCGTTGCTGGCACGTGGCTCCGACGATCCGGCGTACCGCCGGGAGAAAGCCCATGTCGGCCATGCGATCGGCCTCGTCGATCACCACGATCTCGACCTCATCGAGGGCGAGGGTGCCCTGAGCTATCAGGTCCTCGAGACGGCCGGGTGTGGCGACGAGCACGTCCACTCCGCGGCGCAGGGCGTTCTTCTGGGGGCCGTATGCGACGCCCCCGTAAATCGCGGTCACCTGGCGCGCCATCGGGGTCGCCAGCGGGGCGAGCTCTGCACTTATCTGTTCCGCCAGTTCCCGGGTGGGAGCGAGGATCAGCGCCCGGGGGCGGCCCGGTTTGGCCCGGCTGACGCGAACCAGTAGGGGGAGGCCGAAGGCGAGGGTCTTACCCGACCCGGTGGGGGCCCTGCCGGAGATATCCCTTCCCGCGAGGGCGTCGGGTATCACCGCGGCTTGGATTGGAAATGGCTCCGTCACTCCGGCTCCGGAAAGTGTGTGGACTAGGGGGTAGGGAAGCCCGAGTTGGGCGAACGTGGTCATTGGGTGGCTCCCTGTCCCGCGCGGGACGCTTGAAGTGAGGGACAAAATCTCGCTCGACCATTTGGGATCGAGATTCGGCCGAAGAGGCGGTCCTGCCGGATGAGTCGCTAGCCGTGTCAAACCCGGAGAAGCGAGTTATCGCTGGCCTCTACCCGGGCGGCTGCACTCAGGCTACCACTCCGTGACCTATGTTTCTACGCGGCGGTACGGCTTGGGCGGTAATCGATGAGGGACTATTTGTGGGCCCGGCAGGCTTCGAACCTGCAACCGACGGATTATGAGTCCGTATCCAGACGTCGATACCGCCTGCAAAAACTGGGCCTTTTCGAGGTCTGTGCCGCGTCTGTGCCGCGTCTGAAGAACTAGTTACAACCAGTCGACGCACGCGGTTGGCGGCCGAAGACACCACACAGCGGCACGGCGGCGCACGGCGGGGTCAGGGCGAAGGAGGAACGCTGAAAGTGACGGTCGACTGTTCGGTAAGAAGGTTGCTGCACCCGGTGGCCAAGGCTATTTCGCCGGTTGGCTCCAAAGTGTTCACCAGACTCAGGTCGTGCCCACCCCAATTCAGCAGATGGTTCCCGTCGCCAATCGGAACATAGAAGCCCTCGTCAGACATTGATTCAAGGACGAGCTCACGCGTTCGGCCATTGAAGGTGGACTCGTCGAGGACGTCACCGGTCTGTTCACCCGGGCTGCTCGCCCCTCAAGGGCGGATCCTCGACCCGATCACCCGGATCAAGTCCACGGCGTCAGGCGCCGTCTTTGTCCGAGACGATGGCGCGCAGCCGACGTCACTACTCGTTGCAACGCATATCCGAGACGACGCTGCCGCCGGTTCGATCTTGCGCCCGAGGGCGTTGCCGACCGTCAGCGACGCTCGGTCCAGTCAGTGGCACACGGCGCAAAGCCAGGGATCGGCAGGTACTCGGAGCGCATGATCTTGAAGTCGTCCTTGCGGAAAGGCACGAAGAACGAGCCGTTATCGAGCTGCCCCGACAGCGAGCTGTGCCTCTCGTAGGCATCTGCATCGTCGGTGACGGTGACCACGACCTGGCCGCCTGGTACCGGTGCCTGATCGTCGACGGTGACGATCGTGCCGGTCACCACGTTGTCGTCGTTGCCGAAGCTCTCGAACTCGGTGGCTCGACCGGTGGTCACTTGGATGCCTGCTCCGCCGAGCAACTCCAAGGCATGCCGCGGGCTGTCGTGCGGATCCTCCGCGGACGCATGCAGGCCTAGGTTGTTCGGTGTCAGTGACAGCTTCTCGATGCGGCGTCGATCAACGTGGCGAACGTCGTCGGGCACGCGATCGCTCTTCGGGTCGAGTGCGTACTCCATCATCACGCCGACGCTGCGGGTCTCACCGGGTTCGAGCCAAAGCCAGGTGGTCTCGACGTAGGTGCGGAACAGCGGGTTCGTCTGCTCGCCGATAATCCATACCCGGGTCGCCTCGTCGTACGGGTTGCCCACCTCGACCGCCGTCTCCTCTCGCGTCGATGGCGAGCTCGTGGCTGTGTTGAAACGGTCGTAGTTCGACTGGGCGATATTGTTCAGCTCCGTCATTTCGACGATGGTCGGTGCGGTCGGCACGACGTACAGCGGGATTCGGGCAATGACGCAGTAGTGGCCTGTCGACGGGGGCACCCACGTCGTGGTGAATTCCACAGTGGCGCCGGCTGCGATGTCGCGGACGTCGGCGCCGAGGAACACTTCCGGCGCGCCACCGATGTTGAAGTTCTTGATGTGGAAGTTCACCCGCACCTGGGGCGCAAGGATCGTCCCAGCGTTCTTCACTTTGGCAACGATTGTGTTGTTGTTGCCCACCCATGGCACGTTTGCCCACGTGGCATCGGTGAGGTTCTTTGCGTTGCGGACCTCGATGTCAGGCGACTGCCACTGGCGGCTGGCCGACGCCGGCCATGGCCGGATCGACGGGTCGGGGCGACCGTTCGCCCCGTATCGGATGCGGAGGTCGGCGCGATCACCGTTGATGGCCGAGACGTCAGTTCGGAATTCGACGGGAAACGGCGAGGAGTCAATCTCTTTGTAGAACTGTCCTGCGCCAAGTACAGCACCATCATCGTCGCCATCACTCGGTAGCAACAAGATGCCGGGACGAGTGAACGGCGGCACGAACGGCGCAGACGCGACGTCGGTACCAAGCACCCGTTCGTCGGTGGGCAACGCCCGGTCACCAATCTGCGGGTTCTCCCCGTTGCGGTACTCCCAGTAGTAGTTGAGGCCGTTGCCGATGCGGACCTCCACGGCCGCCGAGCGCCCGGCCGGTGGCGCGCCGCGCTCGATCGCGTGGAGGACCACGTTCTGGTCCACCGGTGCACCACTTGCGGCAAAGTTGAAGGTGCGCAGCCATGCCGCTGGAACCCAACCGAGCATCATCCGATGCACGACCGACATGTGTGGGAACGGATTGTCGGCGTCCATCAGCTCCCAGCCGCCGGGATTGCGGCCGGCCACCGCCGGCGTGTACTGGTCACCGAGGCCGAGGTTGTGCCCTAGTTCATGGGCGAACGTTTCGTGGATCTCGCGGTTGTCCGACACACCCCATTCGTTCGGCATCGATATCACGCCGAGGTTCTTGTTGCCCTCGCTCGTCGTGTATGGGCCCCACGAACCGATGCTGGCGTAGGGCCAGGCCGATTTCGCGGGCGTCATGCCGGCAGCTGGGACGCTCTGCGTGATGCATGCGACGGTGTCGAAGTTGTTGTAGTCGATCAGCGAGTCACCAGCGGTGATGGCGGCCTGGAAGAACGCGCCTTTGGGTGTGCCGTCGGCGTTGAAGTTGGTGTCCCAGTCGGTGGATAGCGAGACGGGACCGAACACCTCGGCACCAATGTCGAAGTTGTTGTACGACATCTCTCCATAAAGAGCACGGGTGCTCCGCGTTTGACCGCTCGCAGCCACCCCGTTGATGACTTCGTCGATCCAGCGGTCGCGGTGTGCCTGCATCGTCGGTGCATCGGCCGTGTAGCGCTCCGACGTGGTGTCGACCAAGAGCGTGCGATCCGTCGCGAACCTGTGGCCGGCGCCGTTCCCACGTTCTGCGGACCGGGAGGTCCACCACCCCATGCGGACCCGGCCAGCCGTGCCCGCGGTGCCCCGCTGAACCACCGCGAGGGCCCTCGCTTCTCGTCCTTCCACACGGTCGTGAGGCGATACTTCACCTCAATGACGATTATGCTGGTCGCCTTCTCGATCACCTGCAGCACGTGAGTGCCCGGCTCGTACCCAGCGAGCAAGATCACGCTCGGCTCGTGCGGCGTGTGCTTAAGCTCACGCGCGACTGACACGACGCCGCCGGCGAGCCCGGACGGGATCGCGAACTCGTAGTCGTCGATCGTGGTCTTGCTCTTCGGCTCGATCGACACCCTCAAATGGATGTACGACCCCACGAACAGCGTTTTGCGCGTCGGCCGGAGCGAAACTTCGTTCGCTTCAGACGGACGCGACGCTGCCGGCGAAATGCGTCGACGACACGACTCAGAGTTCGCAAACCCAATGCGCTTCGTCTTCGCGGTCGTCGCGGTCGCCGAGTGCGGCGGATTACAAGCGGACCAAGAGCCGCGTCCTGCTAGAAGTCGCTTTTGAACACGTTGTTCGTCCTACTAGGTCGCTGCTGCGCTGGCGGTACTCAAGCGATTTCCCAGAACCCGGGTGAAGATCCGGCTACCGCTCGACCAAAATTGATGGCCCGAGATCGCTTGAAGCTGAGGACGAGCCCTTGGTGCAAACGACCAAAGGCCTCAATAGCCGACCCGACCCACGACGAGTGCCGGCGGACTCGGCTCTCCAACCAAGTGGCCGTGGCCGTAACGCGACTCGATCGCCGCACGCCTCCGGCACAGAACCCGAAGGCTGTCGCGCGAGGTCGATGTTCGGACCGAATCGGCAACTCTCATACCGAAGGACCTGCGATTATCGCGCGCAACACCTTCGACGGATTCCGGGACTACAACTCTAGGGGAGGCCCGCTCGAACCTGGCCGATCCAACGTCATGGACCATGCTCCGAAACGGACGTTCGGAACGTTACGACTTAGCTTTGAACAGATACGGCTGACGTGGACTTCGACCCCCCCGCCCCGTCATGTCCCAACGTCCTGACAACGTCACGAGTTGAAGTGCTAGCGATGTCGCGGGTGATTTGACTACCCACGTCGCCGATCATCTCCCTGCCGCGGTTCGAAATCGTGGGACCACTCAACTCAGTCCGCGAACCCGGACCAGATGCCAGCCGCGATTTGGGGGAAGGCAGTTCTGACAGCGCCACGCGACGACCTGCCTGGCCGACGCAAAATCTTCTTGCCCCACGCCTGCGCAGTGGTTAAATCGACGGCGTGATAGCCCGCCGGCGGTTTCGGTATACCCTGCTAATCGCCACCCTGTGCCTATTTGCTAGGCTCAGCCTGCGATCGCGTTCTGGCACGATATATCGTGGGGGCCATTTCACTGCGGCGATCTGACACAAGCGGATTACGTCTTTTCGAATGATGCAGGTTGGACTCAGGTGCTCAAGGATCGGGTCGCAGTCGGCTTCAATGATTGGCTCGTTCCCAAACGGCCGGATGGTGTGGCGGCCTTCAGCAGAGGCGGGTCTACTGTCTATACGGCTAAATGGCTTAATTTGTCGGGCGGCACTTACGCGCGCACTATATGTGCTGGGATTCATACCGTCGAGTTCAACACCGACTTCCTGTTGGAGTATCAGAACGACGACTTGAGTATTCGCGCTGTCGCCACGCATGAGTTCGGCCATGCATTTGGGATCAGCCATTCCCAGTATGACCTTCAAGACATCACCGGGAAGACCGCCTCAGGCGATTGGCTCTTTCGGCCGAGCATGGGAACGTGTCTATCGGCGTCCGAGACTGCCAACTTGGCCGTGTTGAGCCAGGATGACGAGGCTGCGGTCATGTACACGGTGGACCAAGAATCTCTGGGTGGCGTACTTTGGAAAGGAGTGACCGCCAATTCCAGCTTCGAGAACGGGCTCACCCATTGGCGTCGGTCAGGAGGTGGGCAATCTTCCTTGAGAACCACTGGCGGTGCGGTCGGGCCACAGTATCTGGCTTGGCTGGGTGCCGACGTCACGATGTATAACACGACGAGATATATACCCCTCGACCAGACTCTTAGCGACCAGTATCCGACCTTTCTCCCCGATGGCCGCATTCGCAAGAACGCCGCCACCGATACCGGCTTTATCAGGATGACGCTTATGTGGAGGCCGGTTGGCTATGACAATGTCAACAATCCGTGCGGAAACCCTTTCCCCCGAAATTATCATGAAGATAACTACGAAAACCTTAATGATGTTGCCTCGATCGTCTTTCCATGGCAAATGTCGGCCATGAATTGCACGCCGACCTCAACAACTTGGCAACGCTGTGGAACATCCACAGTTGCGCCAACGGATGGTTATGACGCATACGACGTTCAGCTTCAGCTTCGGAACAACATGAATGCCGCCGGCGGCGGATCAACCTGGGCCCTGGCCGACTGGTCAAGAGTGACCGTATATGACATCGATGATCTCAGTGGATGACCGCAAGCATCCACGAGCGTTGGGGCTTGTCCTAACCCTGGTCCTGGCCTGCGGACCGGCAGCTTTGGAGGGGGTGCCTCCGTCTCTCGCCGGACTGACACCTTTGTGTCACGTGCTCGCCGACGCCACGTGGGTAAAAGCGGTCGACAACCCGGCGGCAGGCGACAATGCCGCCGCCCAGTTTTCCGGCCTCGAAGTGTTGTGGTCAACGACGAGCATGGTCTTGGGTGATGGCCTCACCTATGAGGTGCCAGCGGTGCCGGAGCCACTCGAAGCCTGGGGGTTCTTCCAGAACATCGATCAATACGAGACCGGTGACCAGTTGACCCTGTGTCTGAGCTTCTCCGAGGACCACCCCTACGGGCAGTGGAGAGTCACCTTCGCCCTGACCGGCGAAGGTCTGGCCTTGCCGGCCGCAGACTCACCGGAGAAAAATCCGGGGTCGGTGAACCTCGCGGTCGATCTGGAGAAGCTGGAAGTGGTTGCGGCGGCGCGAAACGAAGATCCGCTGCAGACCCTGATCGCCTTGGTCCAAGAACAACGGCTGTGGTCGGACTCGCGGAACCTCGGGGACCCGCTATCTGAGAGACCGATCGCCAGCGAGTTCATCGAGGAAATCGTCCCTCCCACCGACGAGGAGAAGCTGGCGGCTTGGCGATCGATTCCCCCCGAGGTGCGATCGCTCATGCCCGGAACTGGAGTTCCGGAGGGTCATGGGCTGACCTTCTCGCCAATGCATTTTGCGCTAATTGCCGACCCCGAGCTAGCCAGCGAGTTCGACGGCGTGCGTTTCATCACCAACGAGGGTTTCGTTCTCACTCATATCCTGCCGTTGAACTATGCCGTCCAACCGCTAAGCGAGTTCACCGTCCAAGGCTTGGACATCCGGGTCGCCCTCTACGTGAGTCCAAAAGGCGAGGGCGAAGTCGAAACGTTGGTCGATGTCGGGACGATCGAGTGGAAAACTCTTGAGCCGGCGACCCCCTTACTGATTGAAATACATAAGGACAGTATGGAATTGACCCCGATGTCACAGGATGAATACGACGCGCTTCTCTTGGATCCGGGCCCGATTCTCGGTCACGCGGATTGAGTCGCATGGGGTTCTGGGTTCAGAAGAAACCCTTCTCTGACTAAATCAGAGCACCGGCGGGCCCAATTGGAGAAACGACGGAGACCCTAAAGCCGTCCATCCGCGGCCCGGCTATGAGATCCGCGAAGGATGTTGTGCCGCGTTTGTGCCGCATCCGAGGCGAGATGAGGCAATTTCATGAGAACTCCTGAGAGACACCGCAAGACGAGCGAGAATGGAGAAAAGCCATATATCAATTGGATTTCTTGACATTTCCCCGGTCGGGAAACTGTGGGCCCGGCAGGCTTCGAACCTGCAACCGACGGATTATGAGTCCGGCGCTCTGACCAGATTGAGCTACGGGCCC
>Ga0136621_1000419_pt1 | contig 16749 bp, 19 predicted proteins | sample AntDryUQ445A2306_FD_104673 | JGI IMG/M metagenome (GOLD analysis project Ga0136621, IMG submission 104673) | Polar desert sand microbial communities from Dry Valleys, Antarctica - metaG UQ445A (23.06) | ecosystem: Environmental > Terrestrial > Soil > Desert | place: Antarctica: Dry Valley...
CCGGTGGTCGCCGGACGTGCACGGTCATCTCGAATACCTCGGAAGGCGCCTGGCCGCTGGCACGGGCGCTGCAGGACTTTGTGAGCTAGAGGCTTGATGTGAGTTTCACATCAAGCCTCTAGTGCGTCACGCGGCCGCCGGAGACGCGAACGCCGCCCGCAGCTCCCGCCTCGCACGCGCCTCGCGAGCGAGCGCGAGTGATGTCTTCGCGAAGACGTCGCCCCATGGCGCGTACTCGGTCGTGAACTCGACCGCGCCGTTCAGCTCCGCGACGACCCACCCACCGAGCCCGTCCGGCAATAGGTCGACACCAACGAGGGCGGCGCCGATCGCCCGAGCGGCGGCGAGCGCAACGCCTGAAGCCCCACGGGGAGGATCGAGCACAGGTCGGCGCACGCCGCCGAGCGCCACGTTGGTTCGCCACTCGCCCTCCGCGGCCACCCGATACACGGCCCCGACGATCCTCCCGGCGGCAACCAGGACCCGCAGGTCGTAACCTTGCGGCGTGACGAGCTCCTGGACGAGCGCGCCATGCCGGATGTACCAGCTGTTTGCGCGCACCCGGGCGAGCGCCTCCGAGAGTGACGCGGCCTCGTCGCACCGGTGCACCTCTCGGCCCCAGCTCCCGTAGCGCGGCTTCAGCACGACTGGATGCGGCGGCCGAGGCGCGGCTCTCCCGCTCCGCACGTGGATCGTCGCGGGATGAACGACAGCGCGGCGCCGGAGCACTCGAGCGGTCAGGAGCTTGTCGTGGGCTGCGAGCAGCGCAGCCGGGTCGTTCAACACGTGAACGGCGCGCGCCGCGAGCGCCCCCAGCGCCCAGAGGCCGTCGTCCATGCCGTCGAGGGTGGGAAGCACGTCCAGGCGACCGAGCGCAGCGTCCCCAGGGCGCAGAACCTCGAGCGCGCGCCGTGGAGTCATCGGCTCCCAGGTCAAACCGTCGGCGGGCGCATCCGAGAGCGCGTCGTTGGTCGGGGTCGAGCGGCAGGCGATGAGCGCAAGTCTCACGCCGTCAGCGTGGCTGCAACACACGCCGGTGGACAGGGCCTTCACCGGATCGTTACGGGACACCTACCCAAAAGTTGCTCCGACCGATTCAACTCGTAGGATCGCGGCCGTGATCCGGATACCCCCGCAGCGCGGCGGCTGGCTCGAAGTCATCTGCGGGCCGATGTTCTCGGGGAAGAGCGAGGAGATGATCCGCCGGCTTCGCCGAGCCGAGATCGCCGGCCAGCGCGTGGTCATCTTCAAGCCGAAGATCGACAACCGCTTCGACGCCGCCGACGTCGTCAGCCATGCCGGCGCGCGGATGCGAGGCGTTCCCGTGTCCTCGGTCGCGGAGCTCGCCGCGCGCGCCCAAGGCTTCGAAGTGGTCGGGATCGACGAGGTGCAGTTCTTCGAGCACAGCGTCATATCCGTGTCGCTCGAGCTCGCCGAGAACGGTGCCCGGGTGGTCGCCGCAGGGCTCGATCAAGACTATCGACGGCTTCCCTTCGGCCCGATTCCCGAGCTGCTCTCGCACGCCGAGTTCGTCGACAAGCTGCAGGCGGTCTGCCACCGCTGTGGTGGCCCGGCAACGACGACGCAGCGGCTCGTCGACGGCAAACCGGCACCCTACTCAGGTGAGACTGTTGTCGTCGGAGCAGCCGAGCAGTACGAGGCGCGCTGCCGCGACTGCCACGAGCCGGGCGCGAACGTAGCCGCCCTCGGCGCTTCAGCGGCCGCGTAGAGCGCCTGCGGCTGCGCCGATTCCGAATACCGCCGCCGCGACGAGAACGATCGTTCCACCCGGAGGCAGATCCGCGTAATACGAGATCGTCAGCCCGGACAGCACGGAGGCGAGACCGATCGCGATCGAGAGCAGAAACGTCGAACGCATACTCCACGCGATTCGGCTGGCTGCGCTCACCGGAAGCACCATCAGCGCAGCCACGAGCAGGATTCCGACCACGCGCATAGACAGGGCCACCGTCACCGCGGCGAGCACCGCCACCGCGATGTTGAGTGCGCCGATCGGTACCCCGGCGACACGGGCCCCCTCCTCGTCCACGACGATGCCGGCCAGTGGGCGATAGAGGAGCCCGACCGTCGCCAGCCCCACTGCACCGAGGGCGGCGATGACCGCCAGATCGGTTTGCGTCACCGTGAGGATGGACCCGAACAGGTACTGGAAGAGATCGACGTTGAGCGCGCCGGCGGCGGAGACGAGCACGACGCCGGCCGCAATTCCCGTGTAGAAGACAAGCGCGAGAGCTTGATCTCCTGCCGTCTTTCCCTTCGAGCGCAGGAACTCGATGGCGATACCGCCGAGGAGCGCGGCCACGAGCGCGGTGAGGATCGGAGAGACGTCCAGCAGGATTCCCGCGGCAACCCCGGCGAAGGCAACGTGCCCGATTCCGTCGCCGACCAAGGACTGACGGCGCTGGACGAGGAAGAACCCGACCGCGGGAGCGAGGACACCGACGACTGCGCCCGCGCCCAGAGCGAGTCGCATGAACTCGAGCTCAAGCATGGGCATGCGACGGGTCGTGCCAGACGCCCGGCAGGGCATGCGGTGGGCCGTCGAAGACGATCGTGCGTCGCACGAGCACCAAGCGCTCGACGAAGTGCTCCACCGCTCCGAACTCGTGCGAGACGTAGAGGATCGTGGCACCGAGCTCCGAGTGGAGCTGGGCGAGGAGCGACGCGAGCGACTCCTGCGACTCTGCGTCGACACCGGTCGTCGGCTCGTCGAGCACGAGAATCGACGGCTCGCCGGCGAGTGCCTTCGCGATGAATGCCCGCTGCTGCATCCCTCCGGACAACGTTCGAACCGGTGTGTCTGCGACCTCGCCGAGCCCCACCCGCTCGATGGCCTCGCTGACTAGCTCCCGGTCTCGACGCCGCAGCGGGCCCAGGAGTCCTCCTGCAGCGAGGCGTCCGGCCGAGACCACTTCGCGCACCGTCGCCGGAGCGTCCCCGCCGAGCTCCGAGCGTTGCGCCAGGTACCCGAGCGTGCGGCGACGGGAGAAGCGGTGGGCAGGCTCGCCGTAGAGAGACGCCGTCCCGTGCGAGGGCCGCTCGAGGCCGAGGACGATCCGAACGAGCGTCGTCTTGCCGCCTCCGTTCGGCCCGGCGATGGCGACAAACTCGCCTTCCCCGATCTCGAGATCGACGCGCTCCAGCACATGTTGGCCCGCTCGGTAGGCGAACGAGACACCTTCGAGCTCGACCGCTAGCGACATCCGAGCGCTCCCTCGAGAGCGGCGAGGTTGTCGCGCATCACGCTGAGATAGTCCTCCCCCGCCGCCAGCCGCTCGTCGCCAAGACCCTCGAGCGGATCGAGGACGGCGACGCCGGCGCCCGCCTCTCGCGCGACGGTCTGCGCGATGCGATCCGAGACGAGCGGCTCCGCGAACACGGTGGTCGCACCGGAGGCTCGTACGTCGTCGATCAGCTGCTTGAGCTCGCGTGGCCCGGGCTCGGCCTCCGGCGAGTCGCCCGTCAGCGAGAGCTGCGTCAGACCGTAGCGGGCGGCAAGGTGGCTGAATGCGGCATGGCTCGTGACTAGAGTCCTCCGCTTGCATTGCTCCAAGCCACGCCGGTAGCTTGCGTCCAGTCGCAGGAGCCGAGCCGCGACCTCAGCCGCGCGTTCCGGGCGGCCGAGGGCGTGACCGATCTCGCCGACGACCCCGGCAAACCGCGACGGATCGAGCCAGATGTGCGGGTCGCGCTCACCGTCGAGGAGGTCGAGGGAGAGCCCCTTCCGGTGCGAGACGGCATCCTCGACCGCCGGCTGGAATCCACCTCCGGCATAGAGAACGACGCCCGCCTCGCGGATCGTCTCGGCGTCGCGCGGCGAGAGCTCGACATCGTGCGGTTCCGCGCCTGGAGGCGTGAGGTTCCGGACGCCGGTTCCCTCGGCGACGATCTGCTCGGCTGCCCAGGCAAGGGGATAGAAGGCGGCGACCACAGTTTTGGAGTCGTCGCCGCTGCTCCGGCCACAGCCGGCCAGCACAAGCAACACGAGACAGAGCGCACGCATGCCGTCGCCAAGCTAGCACGTCGTTGAGAACGGGTATCATTATCGTCCATGCCCGAAGCGTGGACCGATCATGTTCTCGCGCGGATGCGCGCCGAAACCGGGCGCAGCGGCGGCGCCCGTCGCGTTGTCGTCGAGTTGCTCGGCCGCCAGGACTGCTGTCTCTCCGCCCAAGAGATCCACGACGCCGTGCGCTCCGAGGGGTCGAGAGTGGGAGTTGCGAGCGTCTACCGCGCGCTCGAAAGTCTCGATGTGCTTGGCCTCACGCAACGCGTGGACCTGGGCGACGGGGTGTCCCGCTTCGAACGGGTCGACCCGCGCGGCGACCATCACCACCACCTCGTGTGCGACGACTGCGGCAAGGTAGAGCCGTTCGAGGACACCGCTCTCGAGCAGGCCCTCGAGCGAGTTGCGGGCGGCCGTGGCTACGAGGTCGCCGCGCACGATGTCGTCCTCCGTGGCGCGTGCGGCGACTGCCGAGCAGCCTAGAGTCGCGCGATCACCAGTACCGAAGTTGCTGGCGTCGTCAGCACCTCCACCGCCTCGACCCGCGGCTGACGGCGTGACCACTCCCGAACAGGATCGAAACCGGGCGAGTCGGGAGTAAGGTCGTCCATCACCAGAAGTCCACCCGGCACAAGCAGGCCGAGCACCAGATCCTCTCCCTCGGCGGGTGCGTGCTTGAAGCCGCCCGCGTCGAGGAAGAGAAGGTCGAACGGGCCGCGCGGCGGAAGCAGCACCCGCCAGTCGCCGACGAGCAACTCGACGTTCTCGCAAGGCGCGAGCCGCTCTGCCGCCAGCGCTGCGCGCTCGGGGTCGAGCTCCACTGTGACTACGCTCGCCGCGGTCCTCGCCATCGCCTCGGCCCCCTCGCCGAAAGCCGTTCCCGCCTCGGCGGCACGCCGCCTGGTGGCGAGCACCGCAAGCAGACACTGAACCTCCAGGATCGACGACCCCCCTGCCGTCATGACGCGGACGCTACTCGACGAGCTGGAGCAGCTTGAACATCGGCATGTACATGGCGATGATGATGATCCCGACGACGAGCCCGACGCCGATCATCATCAGCGGCTCGACAATCGATGTGAGCGACTGGATGGAGGCGTCCACCTCGTCCTCGTAGAAGTCGGCGATCTTGTCCAGCATCTTCTCGAGCTCCCCGGTCTCCTCACCCACCTTGACCATCTGCGAGACGAGCGGGGGAAAGACGGGGTTCTCGATCAGGGGCTGGGCGATCGGGATTCCCTGGTGAACCTTCGCGCGCACATCGACGAGGGCCGACTCGACCACCCAGTTGCCCGCGGTCTGGCCGGAGATCTCGAGCGCCTTGATGATGTCGACGCCGGCGGCGACCAGAGTCGCGAGCGTGCGCGAGAAGCGCGCCATCGCGACCTTCAGGACGACCTTGCCGATTCCGGCCGGAGCGTGCAGCTTGAAGCGATCCCACACCTGCCTTCCGGCCGGGGTCTGCTTCCAGCGTCGAAAGCCGTAGATCGTGCCGCCGATCCCAGGGAAGACGATGAACCAGTAGCCGCGGAACACGTCGGAGGCGGCGACGATCATCTTGGTCAAAATGGGCAGCTCGCCGTCCAGGTCCGCGAAGATGCCCTCGAAGATGGGGACGAGGAACGTCAGCATCCCGGCGAGCACGAGGAAGGCGAAGCACATGACGAGGGTCGGGTAGATCATCGCCCCCTTGACGCGGCGCTTGATCTTCATCTCCTTCTCGATCTGGAGTGCAACGCGGTCGAGAACCTTGTCCAGGATGCCCGCCGCCTCGCCGGCTTCGACCATTGCGACGTACAAACGGTCGAACACCTTCGGGTGTTGCGCCATCGCCTGGGAGAGGAGCATGCCGCCCTCGACGGCCGCGCGCACCTCACGGGTCACCTCGGCGAGCGCCTTGTCGTCCGTCTGCTGCTCGAGGATCAAGAGTGCCGAGACGATGTTCAGCCCCGCGTCGATCATCGTCGCAAACTGCCGCGAGAAGACCTGTAGCGAGCGCTGCTTCACCTTCTTGCGGCGGCCCCCCGAGGTGTCGTCGTCGACTTGGTCCAACTCGACCGGACGCAGGCCACGCTGGAGCAGCTGCTCCCGGGCGGACGAGCGGTCCGGCGCGGTGATCTCACCCACCGACTCGACCCCGAGTGAGTTGATCGCGTTGTAGGCGAACGCAGCCATGAAGTTACGGCTTGTCGGGATCGGCGTCGGGCTTGGCGGCGGGCGCGCCCTCGCCGACCGCGACCAGAACGAGCCGGTAGCGCGCTCCCGTGCTCGTGTTCACGAGGATCAGAGGCTTTCCGACCTTGAGCTTCGTTCCGCCGGCGCCATTCGCGTACGAGCCTCCGGCGATGCCGACGACGACCGTCTTCGCCTTCGGGTTCTCGGCGATCAGCACGAAGACCGGGTCCGCCGCCGGGAAGACGGCTCCGGCGGCGAGCGCCTGCCGCGTGCCGTTAACGGAGATGACGGTCACCGCGGGAGCCGCGGGGTCGTCGGTCGAGAAGTCCTCAGTGGGCGGTGGCTCGTCCGCGCCGGGGGGTGACTTGTCCACGTTATCGCCTCCGCCGCTGGCGTCGCCGGCGGCACTTCCACTACCGTCACTCGGCGGCGCGCTGTCCGGCGTCTGGAGCTGCTGGACGAAAGGATCCTTCCGGCCGAACACGCCGAAGGAGCTGAGTTGGCCCCGGCCGGCTTGGATGCGCCGGTCGGTATCGACCAAGGACGTCGGAATGGCGGTGCTCGGAGTTCCCGAGCCGGGTGTCGACTCGCCGGTCAGCGTCGTCTCGGTCGTGGCAGCAGCCTCGGTCGAGGAGCCGCCGAGGATCTTGGGCAGCTGGATCGCGAGCATGGCGAGGAGCAGCAGGCCGCCGACGGCGACGAAGATCTTCTGTTTGCGCTCGCGGGCCGCGCGTGGATTCGCCTTGGCCATCAGGATGTGCTCCCCGCCGCCGACGTCGTAGGCTCGGCCTCTTCCTGGGGTGGGTTTGGCGTCTCTGCTGGCACGATCGGTCCGTCGTAGACGTACGCGTGCAGGACCATCGTCGCGTCGAGAAACGGGAAGCTCTCGGTCTGGGATTCGGTGAGAGCAAGACTCTGCACGGCCAAGAGCCGGCCCTTCGCGACGATCTTCCCCCTACGCACCGCGACGAGCGCCTGGGTGCGTTGCACGAACTTCGAGATCTTGAAGTAGCTACCGCCGACGGTCACCGAGATCGGGATGAGCGTCGGCCCGCCCACCCCCGCGAGGGGCTCCTGCGGCGTGATCACGCGCAGCGTGACACCACTTGCCTGCGCGAGCTTGCTCAGCTCGAGCACGAGGCTGGACTGGTCGGCGCTCGCTGGCATGGCCTTGGCGAGGCGAAAAACATCGGCGACGGGCGCGCCTGCGGTCCCGGGCTGGCTCGATGTCGCCCCCGCTTCGGCCAACCTGATCTCCGCAGCGGCCACCTCTGCCCGTGCCGCGGTTGCCTCGCCGCGCTTCGGCGAGACCATGAAGAGCCAGACCACCGCGGCATACAGCAGGACGGCGCCGATCGCGGCAATCTTCAGCGCGCGGGGAGAGAGTGTTCCGACGCGGCCTCTCATCGCGTCGCTTCAGTTCTCAGGGATGCCGAGACGATGAAGGTCACGAACGGCCTGCGCGGCGCCTGGGACTCGGCCGTTCCTGGGCCGCTCTGCGACTGGCCCGTTCCTTGACCGTTCTGCGATTCCGTCAGCGGCTCGACGCGGGCGCTCGACGCGAGACGGACGTTCTCGAGCGACGGGAGAAGGTTCAGACGTGCGAGAAAACGCGCCACGGAGGCGTGCGAGTAGGTCGCGCCTTCGATCGTGACGCCGGCGGGGGTCGCCGTCGTGTTCGTGGGAGGCGGCGGCGGGGCGGCTCCGTCAGCGACAAGGACGACGCTTGCGGGCGCCGTCGCGTCGAGCGACGTCAGCCAGGTGTCCTCGGGAAGCACGAACGAGATCTCACGCAGCACGCGGTCGAAGGCGACGCGCGTCGTCAGGGCAGCGGCGAGGGCGGCTACGCGATCCGAGCGCTCACGGACGAGGGATCCCTGGGTTACCGACTGCTGCTGACTCTTGGGCAGCTTCCTGATCGCGGCTTCGACGGCTTGGAGCTCGGTGCGGCTATCGGTCGCATCGCCCGCTGCGGACGAGGCAAGGAACATCGCCAACGCGGTGACGACGATCACACCACCGAAGGCCGCAAAGAGTGGAACGCGCGCGCCCTGGATGCGCTCGCGCTTCTCGTCTCGGGGGAGGAGGTTGACTGCGCGCACTATCAGTCCTCGATCCCGAGGCCGATTGCGATCGCCAGCGAGCCGGACTGGGTCCTGTCAGGGACGCTTCGACCGACTTTCACACGCCGAAACGGGTCACCGAGGCGCACAGGCGCGCCGATCAGTCGACCGACAGCCTCGGTGAAGCCCGGCATCTGCGCCGTTCCACCGGTTAGGACGATCTCCCCGATCCCGAGCGCTCCCGGTTGCGCCTGGTAGAAGTGAAGTGACGCGATGAGCTCGCGCGCGAATGCGGCCAGCGCACGCTGGATTCCCTCGTGGGCCTTTGCGCTCTGCTCCGGCGTCAGCCCATCGATCACGACGTCACCTGAGAAAGACAGCTGCCGTTTGATCGACTCGACCTCACTCGGCGCCTTGTCGAGCTCGCGGGCGACAGCGATATTGAGCGACCAGCCGCCCCAGTCGACGACGCGCGTGAACTCGCAGAACTCCCCGGTCGAGACCGCGATCGTCGTACGGTCGTGACCGACCGCGATCGCGACCAACGCGCCCTCGCCGGCGAGAGTGTCGCCCGGTGCGGAGAGGGAACGCAGGAGCGCGAACGCCTCGAGATCGATACCGACGACCTCGAGCCCTGCGCCGCGGCAGGCCTGCAAGTAGCGCTCGACGACCTCGCGATACGCGACCACGAGGAGAATCCGTCTGAACGAGGTGCCGTCTTCGCGCATGCCGTCCTCGAGCACGACCCAGTCGAGCACCGCTTCGTCGAGCGGGATCGGCAGCACCTCCTCGGCCCGAAAGCGAACGGCGTTCTCGAGCTGTCGCGCGTCTCCGACTCCTTCGATCTCGAACACGCGGACGCCGATGCGGTTGTTGGAGATCCCGAGCCGGATGCCCTTCTTCGGAAGCTTGTGGAGCTCGAAGAATCGCGACAGCGCGCCGGCGAGCGCATCCGCATCGCGGATCTCGCCGGACACGACGACGCCGGGCTCGAGAGGCTCGCGTACTGCCTCGACGAGCTCCGCCGTACCGTTATTGACGACGCGTGCCGCAGCGATCTGCGAAGCGCCGATCTTCAGCCCGATGAGCTTCTTGGCGCGCTTCTGCTCCTTGGGACGCGCCTCGACCTTCTCCTTGCGCCGGCGGAGCTCCATCACGCGCTCCCCGCCAGCCGGAGCGACGACGAAGGCGACGCGGACTGATCGTCCGCCGACGAAAGGTCGACGGGGATCCCGCCGCGCTCGAGCATCCCGAGGAGCTGCTCCCGGCGGCTCGATACGGCGAGCGCGCTCTCGATGGTGATGATGCGCTTGCGAAGGAGCTCGGTGAGGCCGTGCTCCATTGTCTGCATCCCACGCTGAGTCGAAGTCTGCATGACCGAGTAGATCTGCTCGACCTTGCCCTGCCGGATGAGGTTCCTGACGGCATCGTCAGGGAAGAGGATCTCGAGACAGGCGACGCGGCCGGCTCCATCAACCGTTGGCAGAAGCGTCTGCGTGACGATCCCCTGGAGGGTGTTCGCGAGCTGCATCCGCACCTGCTCCTGCTGTGTGGGAGGAAACACGTCGATGACACGGTCGATGGTCGAAGGCGCGCTCTGCGTGTGCAGAGTCGCGAGAACGAGGTGGCCCGTCTCGGCGGCGGTCAAAGCGGTGCTGATCGTCTCGAGGTCGCGCATCTCGCCGAGGAGGATCACGTCGGGGTCCTGCCGGAGCGCTGCCCGGAGCGCCTCGGCGAAGCTGGGAGCATCGGGGCCGATCTCGCGCTGGGTGACGACGCAGCGCTTGTGCCGGTGCACGAACTCGATCGGGTCCTCGATCGTGAGGATGTGATGGGGCTTTACACGGTTGACCTCGTCCACCATCGCCGCGAGCGAGGTCGACTTCCCGGAGCCGGTCGGCCCGGTCACGAGCACGAGTCCGCGCGGCTTCATCGCAAGGTCGCGGAGCGAACCGGGCAGGCCTAGCTCTTCGAGTGTTCGCAGCTCCTCGGGAACGTGGCGAAAAGCCGCCGCGAGGGAGTTGCGCTGGAAGTGCACGTTGACGCGGAAGCGAGCGAGCCCGGGGACGCCGTGCGAGAAGTCGAGCTGGCGCGAGATCTCCAGCTGCTTCTGCTGCTCGCTGGAGAGGACGCGGTAGAGAAGGGCGCGCGTCGCGTCGACCTTCAGGGGCTCGGTGCCTTCGAGCGAGCGCAGGTCGCCATGCACGCGGATGGCAGGTGGGGCGCCCGGCACGAGGTGGAGATCCGATGCATCGGCCTCCACCGCGCGTCTGAGCAAATCGTCGATCGTCATTGGCGCGTCCATGAACAGGGTGGCTATCGGCACGGCAAACCCTGACCTTGAGCCGGATCCGGCAGCGACGCCGGTCGCCGCCGCATCTCCCCCATGAGGTCACTCTCGAATCACCCAATTTGGGGTAGGGCGCGCCTCCTCGAGCGCCGATTCCTGTCCGGCAACCGCATGCACCCCTTTATCAATCTGCGGAAGGAGAACCACCTCATGTTCAAGCGGATCCGCCAGCGTCTCGACGGGAACACCGAGCAGGGCTTCACCCTGATCGAGCTCCTCGTCGTGATCATCATCATCGGCATCCTGCTCGCGATCGCCGTCCCCTCGTACCTCGGGTTCCGGGGCCGCGCGGCGGACAGCTCGGCCAAGGCGAACGTTCGTGCAGCACTTCCCGCGGTCGAGGCGCGCTACGCCGACACCGGCACCTACGCGACCATGACCTTGGCGACCCTCCGGGCCATCGATCAGAACGTCAACCTGGACGGAGAACCGGTCGTGACAGCCACGACGTACTGCATCGACAGCACTGTCAGCGGCAGCACCTGGAAGATCGCCGGGCCTGGTGTGACGACGGCGGTCACGGGCGCCTGCTAAGCAAAGGCGCGTCACCATCTGGCAAAGAGAAGGGCGCGGGAGACCGCGCCCTTCTCTTTGCCCGTAAAGCGCCTCCGTCTGTGTGCCGATAGGAGAACCATGAGCGTGACCCTCACCCCGCCAATTCGGATGTTCGCCCTCGTCGGCGTGCTCGCCGCCGTCGGGCTCGCAGCCTTCCTCTTTCTGTTGCGACCCGCCGGCGCCGACACGACATCCGCGGCGCCGACGCCGATAACGACGCCGACGAAGCCGATCACGCAGCCCGCCCCCCGCCCCGTGCGCACCCCGCGCGTCACGCCACGTCCGGCGGTGCTGCCTGCCAGCGGCTTCCCCGTTCCGATCCATCGTGCGCTCCGCAGGAATCGCGTAGTCGTCGTCGCGGTCTATATGCCCGGCGCAAGCGTCGACTCCGTCGTCCGCCGCGAGGCAAGAGCCGGAGCTCGGACCGCGCGAGCAGGCTATGTCGCCGTCAGCGCGCTCAGTGAACGCCTTGTGCGGCCGCTCGTCGCCAAGACCGGAGTTCTTCCCGATCCCGCAGTTCTCGTGCTCCGACGGCCAGATGTCGTCGTAGCGATCTTGGGCGTGACCGACCGGCAGACCGTCGCTCAGGCAGTCGCCCAGGCAAGACGATGATCGAGGGCGACGCTCGACCCGACGCCGCCCGCGAGCTCTACGTGCGGCACGCGCGGGTCGACGGGCGCTCGGTCGCGGTTCTACGGGCGGTGGACCTTGGAGACACGTGCCTCGTCGAGGCGGAGGTCTGGCCACCGAGCGCATCCTCGGACGAGCCGCTTCGCCCAGGCCCGTACACCTTCAGAAGTCCGGTCGAAGCGACGCGCTTCGTCACGCATGCGGTCGAGGCGCTGATCGTCCTCGGCTGCGAAGTCCACGCCTCCTAGAGCCACCCGGGCTGTGGGCGCATTGGCGCCAAAGTGTCGCGCTTACCAGTGCCAGGCACTGTTAACGGTTGAGCGCTCACGAATCAGCGCATCACGGAGGCGGTAAGTGGTCGCTGGAGACTTCGCGCTAGGAAAGGACGCGGGCGAGCTCTTCGACCGAGGTCAGGCCGGAAGCGACCTTCTCCAGACCGTCGTCCCACATCATCCGCATGCCGCCGTCCATCGCTGCCCGCGCGATCTCGTCGCGGCTCGCGTGACGGACGGCAAGCGCCGCGATCTCCTCGGACATGGTGAGGAGCTGGTACAAGCCGATACGGCCGCGGTAGCCGGTCTGGTTGCAGCGCGGACAGCCTTTCTTTCTGTAAAAGACCGCCCCGTCAGACGCACGCGCGACCTCCTGCGACACGCGAGCCTCGACCAGCTCGGCCTCGGACGGCGTGTACGCCTCGCAGCAGTGCGTGCAGAGTTTGCGGGCGAGACGCTGGGCAAGAACGGCAGAGACCGCCGCGCCGGTCAAGAAGGGCTCCACGCCCATCTCGCCGAGACGGGTGATCGTGGAGGGCGCGTCGTTGGTATGCAAGGTCGAGAGGACAAGGTGACCGGTAAGCGCGGCCTCGATCGAGATCTTGGCCGTCTCGGTGTCTCGGATCTCGCCGACCATGACCACGTCCGGGTCGGAGCGGAGGATCGACCGCAGCGACGAGGCGAACGTGAGGCCCGCGCGCACGTTGATCTGCACCTGGTTCACTCCGGCCAGCCGGTACTCGACAGGGTCCTCGACCGTGATGATGTTGATCTCGGGCCGGTTGATCTGCGCGAGACAGGCGTACAAGGTCGTCGACTTTCCGGAGCCGGTCGGGCCGGTGACGAGAAGCGCGCCCGTCGGCATGCTGACGATCCGTGTGAGGTCCGCCCGCATCGCCTCCGAGAGCCCGAGCTCGAGCAGGGTCGGCGCCCGTCTGGACTTGTCCAGAAGGCGCATTACGACTTTCTCGCCCTCGACCGTCGGAAGAGTGGCCAGCCTGATGTCGAGCAGCCGTCCGACCGCAGCGGTGGAGAGGGTGATCCTGCCATCCTGCGGCTTTCGGCGCTCGGCGATGTCGAGCTTCGCGAGAACCTTGAGCCGGGTCGTCACTCCGGCAGCCATCCGCTTCGAGATGCGCTGCACCTCGCGCAGGACGCCGTCGACCCGGAAGCGGACGACCAACGCGTCCTCGTGCGGCTCGAAGTGGACGTCGGAGGCGCCTTCCTCCGCGGCCTGGAAGATCAGCGAGTTCACGAGGCGAACGAGCGGGCCGTCCGAGATCCCGTCATCGGCATCGAGGTCGTCTCCGGAATCGTCCTCCTCGGCCTCCGCTTCGAGCAAGGCTGTTCCGACCGCCTCAGCCGCCCGCACCAGCTTCTGCAGCTGGACGACAATGTCGTCTCGCGATCCGACGGCGAGCTCGAGCGGATGGCGGGTGGCAAGGCGAAGCTCGTCGATCGCGTGCAGGTTTCCGGGGTCGGCGACGACGACCTTGAGCACGTCGTCTTCGAAGGCGTAGGGAACTGCGACCGCGCGCTCGAGTGTGTTCACGGGGATCATCTGCGCCGCGTCGGCCGCAACTCCGGACGACGCGATGTCAACCAGCGGAAGATGGTGCCGGGTTGCGAGCATGCGGGCGACGCCGTCGGCCGCCGCTGCGCCTTCCTCGATGAGGGCGTCGGTGACCGAGACTCCTCCCTGGGCCGTTCGTCCGCGAACGAGCGTGAGCGCGTCCTGCCCGACGAGCTCGGTCGGGCCGATCAGGTCGAGCACCAGCTCCGCCGTCTCGTTGACGCCGAAGGGTCCAGCAACCGATTGCCCGGACGCAGTGGCGTCCGGCCCGTCGTGCCCGGTTGGACGAAGTTTCATGACGGCTTTCTCATAGCTGTCCCTCGAACGGGTTATCGGCAGCGCCCGACCCCGGCTTGACAGCTTCTAGCTAGAACAATGTGAGATAACCGTCCAGCAGACGCTCGCCGAAGAACAGGGCGATGACGGCGCCGACGGACAGGAACGGCACGAGCGGAACGGCCATCTTGCGCGCAGCCGATCCGTGTCTCGCGACGAGGACGACTGCCGGGACGAGACCCGCGAGAAACCCGATGAAGAGCGCCGCGGAAACCCCCGCGCCCAGCATCGCGCCCAGGAGCAGAGCGAGCTTCACGTCGCCCATGCCGAGCCCCTTCGGATACGCGAGAACAGCGAGAAACAGGAATCCGGCTGCTCCCACGGCACCGAGGAGCCACTCGGGGCTCGGATCGAGCAGCGTCCGGGCCACCAAGACCAAAATCGCTGCGGGCAGCACGATGCGGTTCGGGACGATTCGGTGCTGGACGTCGATTGCCGAGAGGGTGACCAGGAGCGCGCAGAAGCCGACCGCGAGCGCCGCGTAGACGGTCGGGCCGAAGGCCACCACGCACGCGACTGCCAGCGCAGCCGTTCCCGCCTCCACCGCCGGATAGAGCGGTGAGATCCGCGCCGCGCAGTGCCTGCAACGCCCGCGTAGGAGGAAATAGGAGAGAACGGGGACGTTGTCGCGCCAGCGGATCTCCCGGTCGCAGCTTCCACAGGACGAGGGCGGGCGGAGTAGCGACCGACGCTCGGGCACCCGTGCCGCGACGACGTTCAAGAAGCTTCCGAGCGCGAGCGCCGGAGCGAGAACGAAGACTGCGGCGGCAGCGTTCACTGCCTACTCGCCGGTCGAAGCGTCGAACGAGGACGCGGTTCGTGCCCAGACCTTGTTCGTGTCGGCCCCGTCGCGGACGACGATCGTCACGAGCTTCACCGCTCGCCCTCCCGTGATCGTCTGCCAGGTCATGTAGGTGTCGACCCGATAGCTCTTGCCGTCGGCGCCCGTCAACGTCTGCACCGGCACCTTCGTCGTGCACGGCGCGGTTCCGCAGGCGTTCAGCGCGACCCGGTTGGCGGCTGCCTGGTAGGCGGGATCGGTCGAATAGGGCGGCACGGCCGCGGGGACGACGAGGGTCTCGGGCAGGCCGATCGACGCGTACTCGATCGCGCGCATGTTCTCCATCTCGCGGTCTGCGAGCGCGCCCGCCGTCGTCACCGTACTCGCGCGCTTGATCGTGCGGATGCCCGATTCGAACATGGCGAAGAGCGCCAGGATGCCGATCATCAGCATCATCGTGGCCGCGAGCAGCTCGACCAGGCCGAAACCGCGCTCATCGCGTACGCGCGCGCCGATGGTGGAGTCGTCGTGGCTCATCTGGAGAGGAATCGACAAGATGCCGCCACTCCTGTAATCAGCTAGTCGGTCGTATAACTGTCGGGCACGTTCACGAGCTCGACCGTGGGAGTGGAGTTCCCCGGCATCCCGGGGGCGCCTTCCCCGAACGGCACGTAGCAGTTGTCCGTGTTGTTCGAGATGAAGAGCTCCTGGGCGATGACGGGCCCGCAGACGATCACGCTGTTCTCCTGGTAGAAGTCGTTGACGACGTAAATCGCGCCCTGCCAGGTCGAGTTGTTCTCGATCGTGAACCCAATGGCTGCCGTCGACCCGCTGACGAGCGCAAGCAGGTTCGCGTCCGGGCTCCACGTCGCGTTGCACGCGGCGACCCCGCAGAACCGGATGAGGTTGCGAACGGTGATGGTGCCGCTCGCGTAGATCGAGCCCCGACCCTGATAGACGACGTCCCTGTTGCCCTGGAACTCGATGTCGCCGTCGAAGAACACGACGCCCTCGATGAGGAAGGTCCCTGGGGTTCCCGGGGTGTAGGCGATGCGTCCGAGCAGATTCCCGCCACCACCCCTGACTTGACAGTCGTAGGCGAAGGCCGGGAACAGGTTCTGCATGGGATTGTTCCGGTTGAGCGCGGTGTCGACGTCGAACGTACCGGGGAAGACCCCCCCGACGTTCGAGCAGATCTGACTCGTCGGGCCCGGCTTCGAGTTCGTGTACCAGTACGGAAGATCGATCGGAGGTTTCGTGAGGTCCGGCACCGTGCTCGAGAAGATGCTTCGGTACACCCGTTGGGACGAGGTGCAGGGCGAGACGTAGGAACCAGTCCAGGGGTAACGGCAGCCGCTTCCGACCCTCACCTGTCCAACCGGGGTCGCGGCGGTCCCGATCGACGCCGTGTTGTTGATCTGCACCTTGCCGCGAACCTGCACGAGATCGGCGGTGATGAGCGCCGAGTTCTCCATGCAGAGATCGCCCCGCACGTAGATCGGCGCGTCGATCGTGAGGTTGTTCCCGAGCGTGGTGCAGCTCGACGTGTCGGCGAAGAGATATCCCCAAGCGGGATCGAGGCCGGTCGAGCTCGACACGAACACCTTGCTCGAGACCGTCCGTGAGATCGGGTTGGCTGCTCCGGTCGGGTTCGCATGCGTGCCGGTGCCGGTAAGGGTCCAGATCTTCGTCGTCGAGTCGTAGGTGCCGGTGTAGTTCACCGTTCCACCCTCGAGCGTGAGCGAGCCGGAGCCGACAGCGGTCGACAGCTCGGGATCTGCGGCGTTGTAAAGGATCGCGCGCGCGTAGTTCTCCCCCGCCTCTGCGAGGTTGACCGCTCTCGCGTCCTCCGTCGATACCTCCGCATGGCTCGCGCCCGAGCCCGCGTAGAAGATCAGCGACGAGCCCATGAGCATCAGGAAGGCGAGGATCCACACCGCCATGACCAGCGCTACGCCGCTCTCGTCGTTGAACTGTCGCCGCATGA